>Ga0101944_10006820_pt1 | contig 11867 bp, 8 predicted proteins | sample DewCreD2012metaG_FD_75245 | JGI IMG/M metagenome (GOLD analysis project Ga0101944, IMG submission 75245) | Hot spring sediment bacterial and archeal communities from British Columbia, Canada, to study Microbial Dark Matter (Phase II) - Dewar... ... | reverse complement strand
ACCCAGGTTTCGATCCCCGGCTGCACCAGATAATCGAGCCAGTCCCCGCAGGTCCATGGCAGCCGGTCCAGCCAGTGCCAGTCGGCTCCGACGGCTGTATAGAAAAACCGGTTCAGCTCCGGCTCGGGCGGGTCGACGCAGGTGAGCCCAAGATCGTCCCTGAGGCAGACCCGGCGATGGAGCTGCTCCCTCGAGGTCATCTCGAGGTAATACGTCGTGACCGGAACGGTCCTCGGGCCGGCCCGGCCCCCTTCAGACATCCCGCTGCGTGAGCCTTCCCCGACCACTCGACTGTCCCCATGAAGCCGATCAACCCGGGCCGTCACGTCCGAGAGACCCCGCCCAACGGCGCATCGGCTAGCTCAATGCACTGATTGAGCTGCCGGGCGGCCAGCACGTTGAAAAGATTCGTTCCCATGGCTTTGAGGATTCCCTTGAGGAAGGGCCTCGGTCGTCTCCTCAGGAAGAAGTTGGCCTTGATGAGAGCAGGATCGAAATTCCCCAGAAGAGCCTCCCGCTTGAGAAGCCGGTAGAGCTCCCGGGTTTCGAGGTGATGGGTCCTGATGTTGCAAGTAAAACCGTCGTACTTGCTGAAATCATCCAGGTTGGTCACCAGGCCCGCCGCGACCATTTCGTCGCGCAATCTTGTCTTGGGATAGGGCGTCAGGTACTGGGCATAGATCATGTCCGGCTTGAGGGATCGGATCAGCCTGTAATTTTCCTTCACGCTCTTCGCCGTGTCGTCGGGATAGCCCACGATGCAGCCGGCGATGATGGCCATGCCGTGCTGCCGCAGCAGCTTCGCGGCTCGCCGGTTGATCTCGGGGTTCGTGGGCTTGCTCACTCCCTGAAGAGCCTCGGACGTCATGGCCTCGAACCCCACGAACACATAGCGGAAATTGGCCCGGTCCATGTCGGCCACCAGTTCGGGGTTTTGGGCGATGCCGACGGCCGTCGCCTGGACGAGGTAATGAAGGTCGTTCAGGCCATGCCGCACCACGGCCTGACACACCCGCCGGAAATGGTCGATATCGTGGGTGATGTTGTCATCCACGAAAAAGACGGCTTTCCCGCCCTGCTCCCGGATGGCCTTGAGATCGGCAATGATCTGGTCCTCTGAATAGGTCCTGAATGTGCGCCCGTACATCTGAGTGATCGAGCAGAACTTGCAGTTGTAGGGACAGCCGCGGGAGGTCTCCGCCACGTCCATAGGGAGATCCAGCATGAAAAAGTCGCTCCTGGCCCGCGCCCTGCGATTGGGGAGGGCGATGCGGTCGAGGTCCATGAGCGGCCGGGGCGGGTTGTGACGCCAGCCTCCCCCATCGAACCAGCTCAGCCCCAGGACTCCCCCGAAATCCGGCTCGGCCTTTTCCAGCTCCGAGACCAGCTCGGCCAGCGTGGCCTCGCCCTCTCCCCTCACCAGGAAATCCAGCGGCGCCTCCCCGCGGCCATTCCCGATCTCCTCGGCCATGAGGCTCGCATGATACCCACCGGCAACCAGCCTGATGCTCGGATCCCAGCGCCGGATGAAGCCGGCCACCCGGAGCAGGGTGCCGAACTGGAACGTCATGGCACTCAAACCCACCACGTCCGGCCGGAAGTCCCTGAGAACCTCTTCGAGCACCGGTTGGATTTTGGGCTTATACAGGACAAGGTCCAGGACCTTCACCTCGTGGCCAGGTAGATTTCCGGCCATGGATACCACGGCCAGGTTCGGCAGTCGCGCCACATAGTCGATGACATCGGCGGTGTCGGGCATGGAAACGAGCAGTACCCTCATCAAATCTCCCGTTCAAAAACTCGGAATGTCTTGTAGAGTTTGCCCCCGAATCGCTGAATGGTGCGGATGTGGTGCGCCAGAGATTCCGGGACGAGTGAGCAGTCGCAGACTTCACACGACGTCGTCCGGACCATATGAAGGTACGTCCTGATGATCAGGGCATGGTGAAGCAGCCTGCCCTGGTACGGACGCCGAACCCCGAGGAGCAGGGCGCGCATTTTCCTGACGGGTCGAAATCTCGCCTCGTAAAGCAGTCTCAGGATCCCCCACGGAGTCAGGCGGCCGTTCAGTTTCTGGATGACAGGATTCAAGTCCGGAATGTTGATCACGAAGGCCGCGATTCGCTCCCCATCCAGGATCAGGTGAATCATGTCGGGTTTCAGTATCGGCCGGAGCTGCTGGAAAATGTGCTCGAACTCCCGGCGGGTGAAGGGGATATGACCCCAGTTGTCATCCCAGGCTTCGTTGAAGATCTCCATGACCTCGTCGGCGCGCTCCGTAAAATCCCGAACCGTCGGTGAGGTGAGGACCAGGTTCCGCCCCTTCATGATGGTCCACAGGCGCTTTTCCATGGCCTCCGCGTCGATGTCCCGCTGGGTCACTTTGAAAGCGTGCCAGTCGATGGCCTTGCGAAATCCCCAACGCACGATCAGATTTTCATAGTAAGACGGGTTATGCGCATGGAGGATGGCCGGCATCGAGTCGAAGCCCTCCACGAGGATTCCCACTTCATCGTAGATAGAGAAGCTCAGGGGACCGAGGATCCGCGATTTTCCTCTTCCACGGAGCCAGTGGGCCGCCGCATCGAACAGGGCGCCGGAGACGGCGGGATCGTCGATGCATTCGAAGAAGCCGAAGAACCCCGTACCGGCGTCGTGGCGCTCTTCGTACCTGGGGTTCACATGCGCCGAAATCCGCCCCACCGGCTTTCCACCCTTGAGGGCCAGGTAATACTGAGCGGCCCCGTATTCGAAGAACGGCCCGGTTCGCGGATCGAGAATCCGGCGTTGCTCAGCCTGTATGGGAGGAACCCAGAGGGGATCGCTTCCCTGGATGCTCCGCGGAAGCTCCAGGAACTCCTTCATCCCCGATTTCCCATTCACGGGGAGGATCACGATATCGTCCGAAGGAAACCGGTTATCCTTGAAACTGACGATCACGGGACGAGTCAACCTGTTTTGAGAGGTTCCCGGCGGCGGTTAACGTTCGGCCGGCTTGAGCAGCGAAACCTGCCCCTTCATACCTTCCCGCAGAGTGAGCTTCGGGTTGGGCAGGGCGAGTTCCAGCTCGTAGTAGGTCGGCTGCTCCAGGGCGGGAGTCAGTGGAGCCCAGGCCAGGCGGGAGACCTTCCCCTCGAATACCTGGTTTGGGAGGGATTCGAAGGTCACCCGCGCCATATCCCCCACCGACAGGTTGACGGCTTCCATCTCGTGCACCTGCGCCCGCATGAGCATGGGGTCCATGACGCCCACGACAAACAGCCCCGCTCCGGGGTTCAATTCCGCGCCTTCCCGGGCCTCCGGATTCATCCAGATGACCAGGCCCGAAATGGGCGCGACGACGTTCACCGGTTCATTGGATTGGACCGCCTTGAGCGACCCGCCCATCTGCTCGCGAAGAGCCTCGAGATCGTCCCGCACCGCATCCCTCTCAATGCGCAGCTTTTCAAGGATTGCGGCCCGCTGCCTCTGGGCCGCCAGGATCTCGGCCTCCACCTGCTTGAGTCCCTGGGCAGGCCCCAGATCCTTCCTCACAAGCTCGGCAAGCTCGCTTCTTCTTCCATTGAGCAGCGCCAGGTTCTTCTCGATTTCCGAAAGTCCAAGCTCCAGGTCCTTGACCTGGACCGCCGCAATCCTGCGCTTGAGTCCGGGCAGCATGTCGGCCGCAATCCGGTATCTGGCCAGTACATCCCCCTTCCTGACCGGCTGGCCGCCCTCCACCAGCAGGTGAAGGATCGTGCCCTTGACCGGCATGATCACCGTGTGTTTGAGCGAGCAGACCACTTTGCCCTGGAACCAGTCGTCGGCGACCCCGCCGTCGGACCGTATCCGCGACGCATCCGCTTCCGATGCGTCGACTTCTTCCGTTCCAGCAGCACGCCGCACATCCGAGGCATGAACGGCCACGAGGCATAGGACACACAAAAGCCCACGCCGCAGGTAACTCCTAATAGGGTGACGTGTCCACATACTTTCTGACCAAATCTCCCGAGAGGTTTCGAATCGCCAGGGCCGCCTTGTCACGCTCCAGGGCCTGGCTCAGCACGCTCTTTCGGCTCTCCAGCAGCGCCCGCCGGTCCGCCGCCAGGGAGCTCAGGGGCAGCCGGCCCGCGTTGTAACCGATGGTGGTCTGACGCTCTTTGAGCTCGGCCAAGGACTCCTGGGAGCGGGCCATCCTGAGGCCGGCGGTGCTCTGCTCCAGTTTCCTGCGCGCGGCGGACCACTTGCCGTCGAAACCGAGCTCCTTGGACTTACCCTCGGCCTCGACCTGTCTCAAAATGGTTTTCTGCCGCGACACATTGTGATAGCGCTTGAGGCCGTCCCAGATGGGCAGCTCCAGTCCGACCGAAAAAAACAGCCCCCGCTCCTCGGTGACGCTGAAGGGGTCCGTCGTCTGGACCCCCCAGACGAACGTGGGAAGGAAGCGAGTGTAAGCCAGCGTGATGTTCTTCTCCTGCAGCTCCCTCTTGAGCGCCTGAATGCGCAGCTCGAAGGAATTCCCGCGAGCCTCGTCGAGGGAAACGCGCTCGGGATCGAACTGCCCCAGAACCTGTTCGCGGGCGTTCTCCCAATTGAGCATGAGTGCATGCTCGCCTCCGAATCCCATCATGCCGCCGAGCCCCTCCAGGATGGTCGCCCCGGCAAGCTCGAGCTTTCCCGCCTCGAGGCGCGCCGCCTCGAGCTCCCGCTCCGCAAGCTGGACATCCAGTCCCGACACCCCTCCCGAATCCAGCCGCGTCCGGGTGTATGCCAGGTTTCGTTCGGCCACGCCCTCGATTTCCCGCTGCAGGGCCATCATGCCATCCAGCGCCTCCAGCTCCAGAAACCCCATTCCCAGCCGTTCCAGGAAGTCGGAGATGACCTGCAGATGAGCCAAAATGCCCATCTGGGTCAGGACCTTGCGGGCCTGCAGCGAGAAATAGTTTTCGATGGGATTGTAAGTCTCCGTGACGAAGCTGATCGAGTAAGGGCGGTCCGTTTCGTTTGCGGGCTGGTTGACATAGTAAAGAGTGCGGAGGGAAAAAGAAGGTATGAATGCGAACCGTGCGTCGGACTCGTCGAGCCGTCGGAGATCGATTTCCAGGGAGCTCCCCGTCAGGGCGGGGGATTGCCTGAGGCAGACTTTCACGCTCCGCGTGAAGTCCATGGGACCATCCGACGGAAGCGGGACATCCTTCCCCGGCAGGATATCCTCCTGGGCCTGCAAGCCCAGGGGAACGCAAACCAGAAGACCGAGGAGGAAGAAAAGCGGCAACGTCCCGCCCAAACGCGCCAGGCCCCGCTTGGGTCTCAAGGACTGTCCGGGCGAGGCGGCTTTCATCTCCATGGAAGAGGAGCTCCGGCCGCCGTTCTCACCGGCAAGGCTGGTGTCATCCAACAAAACCGATCCCTTCATCATATTGCAGGATCATCCTCGAGAGCGGAAACCTCAAGAAGCCGAGCACCACATTTCACGGAAGCCGCGCCCGGGATCGGAGCGAAGGCTCGACCACACCGGAATCCGGGGCTCACGCGGCAACGGGGGCATCGGAAAGCACACCGTCATCCAAAACGTAGCGGCGATGGCAGAATGCAGCCACTTCCGGATCATGCGTCACGATGACCACCGCGGTCTCCCCTTCAGCTGCGAGCCGAACGAGATGCTCCATGACGAGTTGCCCGTTGCGGCGATCCAATTGGCCCGTCGGTTCGTCGGCCAGCACCACGCTGGGATGATTCACCAGTGCCCTCGCAATGGCGGCCCGCTGCTGTTCTCCTCCCGAAAGAAGGCTCGCGATATAGTCCATGCGGTGCATCAGGTTCACCCTGGCCAGGGCCTCCCGAATCCGCGCAGGCCGCTCCCTGCGCCTGACCCCGGCATAGATCAGCGGAAACTCCAGGTTCTCGTAGACCGTCGCCGTTTCCACCAGGTTGCATTTCTGGAACACAAACCCCACCGCATGGCGTCGGAATGTCGACTGGGCGGACCGTCCCACGCTCAGCATGTCCCGCCCGTTCATGCGGTAGATTCCACTGGTCGGGGCCAGCAGGAGACCAAGGATCGAGAGCAGGGTCGATTTGCCCGAGCCGGACGGCCCCATGATGGCCACCATTTCCCCCGCGTGAACGACGAGGCTGACTCCGTTCAACACCTTCGTCGAGCCGGCTCCGTTGGTGTACTCACGGGTCAAATCGCAAACTTCGATGACGGGCATCCGCGTCTTTTCCACGTCTCGGCCGGTCCTCATGTCGGAAAGGCCGTCAGGGGCACAAACGGGTGGGCCATCGATCGGGTCGATTGCGCAATGAGGTCTGGCAGGCATCTTTCAGCACACCGCCGTGGCAAGACCCGCCGCCTCGTCCAACGATTCGTCGGGACGCAGCCCCGTGCCGACCACACCATGCTTGCGCGCCAGCTTTTCGATCACCTCGAGCACGAAGTCGATGTGCCGGTTCTCGTGGGTGCTCATGTAAGCGGTCCTGATCACCGCCCCACCCCGGGGAACGGCCGGGTAAACGGCCGGGAGGGCGAACACCCCGTGACGGAAAAGGTCCTGGGAGAAGTGATAGGCCGTCATTTCGGAGCCGATGTGAATGGGAACGATGGGCGTCTCGGAATCGCTCACCCTCAATCCGATGTCACGAAACCCCTTCTTGACGCGCTCGGTGTTGGCCCGCAGACGGTCCACCCGCTCGGGCTCGCTCTCCAGGACATCCAGGGAGGCCTGCACGGCGGCGACCGCGCCGGCCGGGAGCGCGGCGGAAAAAATGAGAGGCTTCGAGTGATGCCGCACGAATTCGAGCACCGCCTCGTCATCGGAAGCGATGAAGCCCCCCACCGATGCCAAAGCCTTGCTGAAGGTGCCCATGATGAAATCCACCCGGTCCGTGGCTTCAAAACGGGCGGCCGTCCCCCTCCCCCGGGGGCCCATCACCCCGAGGCCATGGGCGTCATCCAGGTAGACCAGGAGCGACGGGAACTCACGCTTGAGCTCCAGAAAGTCCGGGAGGTTCACGGCATCGCCGGACATGCTGAAAACCCCCTCCGTGATCAGGAGGGCACAGCCCCTGGACTCCCGGTCAAGAGCACGCCGCAGCCTGCGGGCCGCATCGGCGGCGTCGTTGTGCCTGAAGGGCACCACCCGTGCTCCCGACGCCCTGCACCCCTCGAAAATGCTCGAGTGGTTTTCCCGATCGCAAAGAATCAGGTCGTCACGGCCCAGCAGACAGCCGATGGCTCCCACGTTGGTCGTGAAGCCCGTCGTGTGGACGATGGCCTTGCGCATTCCCACGAAGTCCGCCAGCCGCTCCTCCAGCGCCTCGTGCACGGCCATGTTGCCGCACAGGAACCTGGACCCCCCGGGCCCCGTGCCCCAGCGCGCGAGCGCTCCCGACGCGGCCTCGAGCACCCGGGGATCATGAGCCAGCCCGAGGTAATCGTTGGAGCCGATCATCACCAGGCGCCGGCCATCCACCAGGACCTCCGTACCCCAGGACTGGCTGATGGGGCGGAAATACGGGTAGAATCCACACGCCTTGGCCTGAACTATGTACTCCGCAAACGGTTTACATCTCTCGTTCAGGTTCATCATCTCCGCCTTCCGGTTTCAATGAAATGTTGGATTTCTCATTCACCCGAAACCCCAGGACCTCCGCGAATCGAAGAAAGCAGAGCAAATTGTTCTCCTCCCTACACCCGCCCGGCATCGCTGTCAAACCCATTGTAGGCCGGTCCAGGACCCCAGGCCCCACGAGCCGTGGAATCACTCGTAGCGAATGGCCGAAACCACCTCCATTCGGCTGGCGCGAAGCGCCGGAGTGTAGCCGGCGCCCGCTCCGAGGATGACGGAGAAAAACAGGGCCAGTCCCGCGTGGTGGAGAAAGATCTGTTCCGGCACGGGGCTGTTGAGATGCAGACTGACCAGATGGATGACGACTCGGGCAAGACCGCAGCCGAGGACGGCGGAGCCGAGGCTCAGGCAGAGGGCCTCGGCCAGGAACTGGATGAGGATATCCCCGTCCTCCGCTCCGACGGCCTTCTTGAGCCCGATCTCCCGCGTGCGCGCCTGGACGGCGGCCATCATCCCGTTCCAGATGCCGAATCCCCCGAGAAGCAGCGTGGCCGCAATGGAGAGATAGATGAACAGCTCCACCCACCAGGCAATGCGCCGCACCCGCTTCAGGTGGTCCCAGTTGGCCTCCACCCGGAGCCCTTCCGAGGGCTGATGAGCCTTCACAATCTGGGGAATGGCATCCGCCACGGGCTTCACGTCGTCCCACCCCTTGCAGCGAATGTAGACGCGGTCAGGGCGCCAGACGCTCTGGATGCGCTGAGAGGCGGTGGAGAGAGGTACAAAGGCATAGTCCACTCGGGTGGCCGTTCCCTCCCCGCCCAGTGTGCCGGTCACCAGGTAGAGGTCGTTGTCGATGGGCAGGTATGATCCCGCCACCCTGGCATGGCCGAAAATGCGCCGGGCGAGCTCGACCCCCAGGACGCAGACGCGTCGATTCTCGGCCACCTCCCGTGCATCGAAGAATCTCCCGTAGGCCGGGTCGAAGCCATTCAGCTCCCAGAAGGCGTCGTCCACCCCGATGAGGATGAAGTTCTGCGTCTTGTCGCGCCAGGTCGAGACGGCCGCCCCGGATTTCACTGCCGCCAGGCTCAACTGCTGGACTCCCTGATGCCGACGCAGCTTCTCCACCGTGGCCGGCTGGAACCAGCGTGGACGGGTCCCCCGGTCATGAGCCGCGGAGTAAGGCTCGAAGTAGGCCTTGATGATCGTCACCCTCCCCAGCAGATCCAGGTCCTGGTTCAAATTCGCCTTGACGTCGCGCCCCATGATGACCACCACGATGAGGCCCGCAGTCCCCAGCGTGATGGAAACGATCACCCCCAGGTAGCGTTGCTTCTGCCGGTACACATGCCGGAGGCTGATGCGGATGAGATCGATGAGCTTCATCATGGCGAAGACCAGCCAGGTTGGTCGAAGGGGAAAGCCCAATAAATCACCTTGCATTTTAGGGACGATCGTATAACTCTTCGGACGCTTGCATGTCAAATGAGATCCAGTCTCCGTGGGCTCGGCGGCAAGACCCGGAGATGAGATCCCTCACATGCGTTCGGGATGGCAAAAAGCCCGATTCAAGCCGTTTGCTCCCGGTAGGGCCGGGTTGCGTCCCGGCCGAAAAGGGGTTGCGTTCCGGCCCGATCCGGCGGCTCCGTTCCGGCCTGCCATTCCCAAACAGGCTCTTTAAATGAAAATGCGGCTCGACTTCATGCCACATTTCCATGTTTCGTTGTGCCCGGCAGGGCATGGCGGTTTGCCGGAACCCAAGAAAAAACGGGATGCCGGCTTGAGAAATGCCGGCCTGAGGAGAGATGAAATGGAAAACTTGTTCCGGTGAGTCGCATCCGGTGCCGCTCGCCCGCACGCTTTAGACGGATGATGTGGCAATCCTTGAAAACTGTTTAGCTGGCGCTTATGAGCCAAGAGCTGATCGCACCATGCAGCGCTGAATCAGGCAGGAACCATGAATGAGCCCCTGCCCGCCCCTGGCGAGAGCACGCAGCCTGGAGCATGCCGCCGGACGTCGCCGGACCCTCGCCTACCCGGAGAAAGCGAGTGCTGGGGCTGGGTCGCGCTCCTGGCTGGCCTCGCCCTCTACACCCTGGTGCAGGGCCTTCTCGTCTGTATCCCCCTCTGGACCCGCGCCCTCCCCCCCGAAGTCGACGACAGTCTGGCCTACCTGGTCCGGACCCGCCAGATGGAGGAGTGCTTCTTCCAGGACTGTCCGGCCCTGCTGGACCTGAAGGAACAGCGCCAGATCGGCCTCGACGACCCCGCCGTAGTCCGTGCCCATGACCTTTCGGCATTCCCCTTCCCCATTTACCATCCCCTCTTCTCGGCGCTCATCCTGGGAGTGAAGACACTGACCGGCGACTTGATCACAGCCTACAAGGTCCTGTGGTCCCTGAGCCCCCTCTTTTTCGGGACGGCCTTCGCCTGCCTCCTCACCGCCCTGTGGGGCAAGGCCGCGGCCGGAGTGACCCTGGCCCTCCTGGCCTTCAAAATCTTCCCCGACACGGGCCTCCGCTACCTCACCCCCTCCAACCTCGCCATGGGAGTGGCTGTTCTCATGTGGGCCCGCATCATCGCTCGGAGGGGCGATGCGACGTGGACCCTCGTTCTGGGCTCCGTGGTCCTCGTCTCGAGCCATCCCATCGGTTTTGTTCATGTCCTGGCATCATCCGGGATCGCGCTCCTGGCTGCTGAAGATACAACGAGAAGGAAAGTCCGGGCGTCGACCCTGGCTGTCTGGCTCCTGCTGGCTATCGCGGGAGTTTTCGCCTCCCTCATCCGGGAGCCGCAGCTCATCAATGTTACTTCAATGCTGGGCTCCTCGTTCCACCCCGCCGGCCTCGCCTCCGCCCTGGCGTCGAACCTCCAGGGGATCGTCGTGGGCCTGAGCCGTCTCAAGGACAACCTGTTTGGAGAACCAGCCCTTCTTCTCCTGGCGGTTGCGACGGGGTTCCTGCTGGCGCCGGCCGAGCAGCGCCGCATCCTCAAACGCATCCTGCTGGTGCTCTGCGCCGTGGTTTTCATATCCCTGTTCCATTCCCACGTCGTCAGCCCCGCGGGGGATCTCTTTTTCAGACTGTGGATACCTCCGGCCGTGATCATGGCGGGGGCCGTCGGCCATGCCATGGCCAGGTTCGCCGTCGAGGCACTCGAGGCCATGCGCAAGAGCCACAGTCCAGCCTCCGGGACCGCAAGGGCACTGGTGGAGCGGACATGGCCGGCCCTTTTCTTTCTCATGCTGGCGGGATATGCGGTGGGAGTCGCCGTGACGGGGGGCGAGCACCTCGTCGCCACGGCGGAGCACATGCGCAACCGCCAGGATTTGTCCTTCAGCCGAGACCAGGTCGAAACCCTCCTCAAAGAAGCGGGCCCCAACGATCGGGTCCTGTACACGGGCGCCATGCCCATGGCGTTCTTCTTTGCCCAAGGCACCATGGGGCACGGAGCCGTCTACTACCATCCCGCCTATGCCGGCACAGCCATCGAAGCCCAGTGGCTTACCCGCCCGGACCTTCGCTTCGCCGTCGCTTACAATCCCCTGGTCCATCATCCGCTCCTGGAGGACCTGGACGAGAAAGACCAGTGCATCTCCAGCCCCGAATACCGCTTCTCGCCCCTCAGCAAGCCCCGCCGTCACGGCCACATCCTAAAGGAAGGATTTATCCATGGGGATGAGCTCAGGTGGATGGCTGTCCACCCCGGCACGGAGGAAGCTCCAGGCAGCCTGAGGCTCTTCGTTCGGAACCCCGGAGCCTCTCAAGTGCTGGTTTTAAAGCCCCTTGAACAGTTCGAAAGCTCTGCCACGGGGCCGCCCATGACCATTTCCGTTCCCGCTGCATGGAACGGCTGGCTCGAACAAGATCTCCCCGACCAACTGGCCGGGCGCCCCATTCAAGTGACTCTTCCTGGAGGGGCCCGGGGGCTGTCGATCGGCGGCATCACCTTCGGTCCGTCTCATCTTCACTGGCCCTGGGAGCACAAAGCCCGGGTAACCCTCAAGGCCAGGGACCCCGCCACCGGCCTTGTTGTGGTGAGCTTTGATCCACGCAGCCTCCTTCCGCAGAATTTGAGGACGCGGAAAGCCGTCGTGATCCATGATGCGGGCTCTTCAGTGCTGTTGGAGGTGGGGCGGTGATTTCCCTGGGATCAAGACCATCTGCCATGGGCCTGTCGTTGGCGATGAGCTTTGAGCATGAGCCGGTACTGCCGAACGGATGCGGCCACTGAAGGCAGATAGGGCCCGAGGTCCCGGTCCGAGCAGGTTCTTCCCCGCTGAACGAAGCGGCGCTGCCGTTCAGCGTGGTGGCC
>Ga0101944_10006819_pt1 | contig 11868 bp, 11 predicted proteins | sample DewCreD2012metaG_FD_75245 | JGI IMG/M metagenome (GOLD analysis project Ga0101944, IMG submission 75245) | Hot spring sediment bacterial and archeal communities from British Columbia, Canada, to study Microbial Dark Matter (Phase II) - Dewar... ... | reverse complement strand
AAAGCTTCTTGCGGCAACGCCCGCCTTAATAACCCTAAGGGGTTGGGGGAGGGGGTGTGGGGGAGGGGGCAGGGGTCTGTGGCCCCTGGCCCCCTCCTCCACAAACCAACTTTTCGGAACAGGAGGAGGATATGTCACGTTTTTTCAGGCTGGTAACAGGCATGGCTTTGGTGGTGGCCCTGGCGGGAGCCGTTCAGGCCCATTTCGGGGTGATCCAGCCTTCCGGTTCCATGATCATGCAGGGGGACAACCCCAATTTGGAACTGACCCTGTCCTTCTGTCATCCCTTTGAGCAGCAAGGCATGGCGATGGCCAAACCCAAGGCCTTCGGGGTCAAGGTGGGGAAGGAAAAAATGGATCTGTTGAACTCCCTGCAGGAAACCAAGGTCCTGGAGCAGCAGGCCTGGAAGACCACCTATGCCTTGAAAAAGCCCGGCATTTATGCCTTTTATTTTGATCCGGCGCCTTATTTCGAACCCGCAGAGGACAAGTACATCATCCACCAGACCAAAACCTATGTGGCGGCCTTCGGCGCAGAGGAAGGCTGGGACGCGGAAGTAGGCCTGAAGGCCGAGATCATCCCCCTTACCCGGCCCTTCGGCCTCTATGCCGGCAATGTCTTCCAGGGGGTGGTGAAATTCAAAGGCAAGCCTCTGGCCAACGCTGACGTGGAAGTGGAGTATTGGAACGCCGACAAGAAAGTCACCGCGCCCAACGATTATTTTGTGGCCCAGGTGGTGAAAACCGACAAAAACGGGGTATTCACCTTCGCGGTGCCCAAATCCGGGTGGTGGGGCTTCGCGGCCCTGGCGGAAGAGAAAAACGCCATCCCGCACTCCGACGGCAAAAAGAAAAACGCCGAATATGGCGCAGTCCTCTGGGTTCAGTTTAACGACTGGCCCGCGAAATAAGGTGAGGTTATGTCGGCGGGGGCAAGGGCGGCTGGTCCCTGCCCCCTCCCCCACAGGTGAGGACACCTGTGCCACCTGCGCCTTCCTGCCCCACACCTCTCATCTTCACATCCCGAAAAACCGCCGGGCGGTGGCGGTGGTGATTGCGGCGACCTCCCCGGAGTCCAGTTTCTTCAGCCGGCTCAGTTCCTTAAGGGTGATGAGGAGGTGGGCGGGCTCTGAGACCAGATGTTTATAGGTCACCGGGGTGTCGGTTTCCACCAGGATCTGCTCCAGGGGGGCTGCGAGGATGGCGGCTTGGTGGGGGGGGCTGTAGGCCAGGGCCGGGGTGGCGGAGATGAGGTAGCCGTCGGCCAAAATCTGCGCCAGGATATCCAAGGGCCCGCTGTACCAGTGAAATACGGCGCGGCTGATGCCGGCCTCCCGGAGCATACGGTGGGCGCGCGCCTGGGAGAAGCGGGTGTGGACGATCACCGGCAGGTCCGCCTCGGCGGCTATCTCAAGGAGCCTGGCGAAAACTTCTTGCTGTAATTTTTTCTTTGCCTTGGCCTGATAATCCAGGCCCACTTCCCCTAATGCCACGCATTCCTGAAGATGCTTCCGGATAAACCCAAGATTGGCCTCCACCCCTTCGGGGGTAATGGACCAGGGGTGGTAGCCCAGGGCCGGATGGACGAAATCCGGATAGCGCCGGGCCAACTCCAGGGTGGCCTGGTTGGAAGGGACATCCATGCCCACCGCCACAATGCCGGTGAGACCCGCCTGCCGGGCCCGAGTTATGGCCCCGTTCGGGTCCGCCAACTCATTTAAGTGGGCATGGCAGTCAATCATGTCCGCCCCATCTTCTGGAGCAAGTCCTCCACCACATCCACATCACCGTTCCTGATTATGGCCTGATCCTCGTAAGGCCCGGCCAGCCTCCGGTAAAATTCCTGGCTGACATTCTGGAAAACCCCGGTGAGGATGGCGATGACCCCATAAGACAGCCTCCCGAAGCGCTGCTGCACCGTGCTTAAGGCCAGCCTGGTGAGGGCGTAGTTCAGGGGGCCGGCGAAAGCCCCTTCGGAGCCGGCTTCCCGGGCCTGTTGGGCCAGCCGGGCGGCCAGGGCGTCGATGAGGGGGTCCAGGTCCCGGCGCAGGTCAGGAGTGATATAGGGCATAATTTTTCCTTTAATAAAGATATTCTGTCAATATCCCGCCGTCTTCCGGACGGCAGACAATAAGGATATAATACCATGGCCGGCATGGATACCGACATGGATACCGATATTCTTACCCAGCTGCTGCAGGACCTGCGGGACGGGCGCCTCGAGGTTGCCGAGGCGCTGGAGCGTCTGCGCCACCTGCCCTTCGAGGACCTGGGCTTTGCCCGGGTGGACCATCACCGCCCCCTGCGCCAAGGCTTTCCAGAGGTGGTCTTCGCCCCGGGGAAGGACATCAGCCAGATCCGGGAGATTCTCAAGGCCCTGACGGCCCGCTCGGATCACATCCTGGTGACCCGCCTTGCTCCGGAGCAGGCCGAGATGCTGGTACCTGAGTTCCCCGAAGCCCGGTATCACCACCTTTCCAGGATCTTAACCCTGAGTCGGGGGGAAATCCCCGACCGGGGGCGGGGCCTCATCGTGGTGATCACGGCCGGCACCTCGGATATCCCGGTGGCCGAGGAAGCCGCGCTCACTGCCCGCCTTATGGGCAATCGAGTGGAGACGTTGTATGATTGCGGCGTGGCCGGGCTGCACCGCCTCCTGGCCCACCAGGCCCTGTTCCGGCGGGCCGCGGTGTTTATCGTGGTGGCGGGCATGGAGGGCGCGCTCCCCAGCGTGGTGGGGGGGCTGGTGGACCGGCCGGTGATCGCGGTGCCCACCAGCGTGGGCTACGGCGCCAGTTTCGGCGGCTTGGCGGCGCTGCTGGGCATGTTGAACAGTTGCGGCAGCGGCGTGACGGTAGTGAACATTGACAACGGTTTCGGCGCCGGTTACGCCGCCAGTCAGATCAACGCCCTCGCCGCGGAAACCGCCGAGGCCGCCGCCGCGCCGCCGAGCGCCGCGCCCCAATCCCGGCGGCCGTCGCGTCGCCAATCGCCCGCCCGATGAAGACGCTCTACCTGGATTTGTTCAGCGGCATCAGCGGCGACATGCTGGTGGGCGCCTTGCTTGATTTGGGGGCGGATTTCGCCCGGTTGGAGCGCGATCTGGCCGGGCTGGGTGTGGGCGGTTACCACCTGCACGCCGCGCGCGGACTGCGGGGCGGCATCAGCGGCACCAAGTTCGAAGTGCATCTCGAAGCTCCGGGGTCCCGCGAGCATTCCCACGCGCACCCGCACGCCGCCGCTGCGGCGTCTGCGGCCGGCCCCGGAGAAGCGCCGGGGGCCGGGCACGGGCACGCTCCCTGCCAGGAACACCCGCACGCACCCGGGGAAGCTCCCGACGCCGGTGGCGCGCGAGACTTTGCCGCGATCCGGGACCTGCTGGCCGGCAGCGCGCTGTCGCCCTGGGTGAAGACCACGGTCACGGCGGTGTTCCGGCGCTTGGCCGAGGCCGAGGGGCGCATTCACGACCAACCCCCGGAGCGGGTGCATTTCCACGAGGTGGGCGCGGTGGATTCGATCGTGGACATCGTGGGCGCGTGTCTGGCGCTGGAGCAGTTGGGCCGCCCGCGTGTGCTGGCCTCGCCGGTGGTCGAGGGCACCGGTTGGGTGCGATGCGCGCACGGCCGGTTCCCCGTGCCCACGCCGGCCACGGTGGCCCTCCTGGCCGCGCGCGGCGTCACGGTGAGCCAGTGCGCCGAGCCGCACGAGTTGGTCACGCCCACCGGGGCGGCGTTGTTGGCGGAACTGGTCGAGTCGTTCGGCCCGCTGAGCGACTTCCGCCTCGAGCGCGTCGGCTACGGCTTGGGCACGCGCGAAAATCACACCCGCCCCAACGTGCTCCGCGTACTGCTGGGCGAGACCGGCGCCGCGCCCGCGGCGCACGATTGGGAGAGCGACGCCGTGGCGGTGCTCGAGACCAACCTGGACGACGCCGCGCCGGAAATCCTGGGCCACGCGGCCGAACGGCTCCTGGCCGCGGGGGCGCTGGACGTGTTTCACACGCCCGTGCAAATGAAGAAGGGCCGGCCGGGGGTGTTGCTGACCGTGTTGTGCGCCGAGGCGGAGGCGGACCGCTTGATCGCGTTGATGCTCACGGAGACCAGCGCCTTCGGCGTGCGCCGCACGCGGGCCGAGCGGCGCAAGTTGCGGCGCGACTTCGTCACCGTGAACACGGCGTTCGGGCCGGTGACCGTGAAGCGGGGCTGGCTGGACGGGCGGGTGGTGCACGCGGCGCCCGAGTATGAAGCATGCCGGCAGGCAGCCGCGGCGGCGGGCGTGCCGTTGCCGCGGGTGTACGAGGCGGCGCGAGCGGCGGTGGAGGCGGGCGCGGCCGGTGCGGGCGGGTGAGGAGGGCTGGAGCCAGTGGTCGGGGTCGAACCGACGACCTACGGTTTACGAAACCGTTGCTCTGCCACTGAGCTACACTGGCTCGCGAAGGCCGGCCTGCCCCGGGCGCGGTCGAATCGCGCGCTTCCCCGCGGCGAGGCAGTCCGGACGAGGGAACTATGGCAAACCCGCGCGCGCCCGCAACGGCAAAGGCGGCGGCCACCAACGCGGCGGGCCTTGAAGCCACGCGCGGAACGGCCCGTTTTCCGTCTTGCCTGTCCCCCGGGTGGGGCGGAGAAGATGGGGTTTATGCAGACCCGTTTGATGATTCGTTGTCTCGGCATGGTGTTGGCCGCCAGCTTGGTGATGGGCCGGACGCAGGGAGCCGACCCGGCACTGCCGGCCGCGCCGCAATCCACCAACGCCGCCGCGCCGCCCAAGCCGGATTTCCCGCCGCACACCGAGGTGCTCAAGGACTACGAGCAGGTGATCTCGACCATCGACAAGGCCCCGAGTCTCTTTCAAATCTGGGTACGCCGGAAAGATCACCAAATGCTGGCGGTGTTTCCGGAAAAGTTCGCCCAGAAAAAGTTCTTCATCGCCCTGACCGTGGCCAGCGGCGAACGCTACGCCGGGTTGCAGGCGGGCGACCTCTACGTGTACTGGGTGCGCAACGACAAACGCCTCGAGTTGCGCGCGCCGAACCTGGACGTGCGCTCGAGTGGCGAGGCCGAGTCCAAGGCCAGCGTGCAGCGGCTGTTCACCGACCGGGTGATCGTGGACGTGCCCATCTTGGCACTGGTGCCGGGGTGGGGGCCGGTCATTGACATGCGCGCCCTGCTGGTGGGCGAGGCCTCGAAGTTTTTCGGGCCAATGGTCCAGGGCGCCCGCACGCCACTGGCCACGATCAAGACGGCCAAGGCGTTTCCGGCGAACGTCGAGCTGGCCTTCGAGCTGCCCATGCGCGACGGCGTGCTCAAGACGCTGCATTACTCGATCAGCGAGATCGCGCCCAACCCGGCCTACAAGCCCCGCCCGGCCGACGAGCGGGTGGGCTATTTCACCACGGCATTCACCGACCTGGGCAAATACCAGGCCGAGGAGAGCAAGGTGCGGTACATCAACCGCTGGCACCTCGAGAAGGCCGACCCCAATTTGAAGGTCAGTCCGCCCAAGAACCCGATCGTCTTTTACATCGAGCACACCACGCCCATCCGCTACCGCCGGTGGGTGCGCGAGGGCGTGCTCATGTGGAACAAGGCCTTCGAGAAGGTCGGCCTCGCCAACGCCCTCGAGGTCTATTACCAGGACGCCGCCACGGGCGCGCACATGGAGAAGGACCCCGAGGACGTGCGCTACAATTTCATCCGCTGGCTCAACAACAACGTCGGCACCGCCATCGGCCCCAGCCGCGTGGACCCGTTGACCGGGCAGATCCTCGACGCGGACATCATCCTGACCGACGGCTGGATTCGGCACTACTGGCGGCAGTTCAACGAGACCATCCCGCAGTTCGCTCTCGAGGGCCTGAGCCCCACCGCGCTGGCCTGGTTGCAAACCCGGCCCCAGTGGGACCCGCGCGTGCGCCTGGCGCCGCCGGCCAACCGCGACCTGCTCGTGGCCCAAATCCTCCAGCGCGGGCCGCAGCTTTACGGCGGGCATCCGGCGGTGGCCGCCGGCGCACCCCTGGCCGGCAGCAACGAGTTTGACGGCCTGGTCGGCCGCACCAGCCAGTTCAACGGCCTGTGCCGCGCCGCGGATTGCCGCGCGCTCGATCTGGCCGTGATGCGCGCCACGCTGGACCTGGTCCGCGAGACGCTCACGGCCGCCGAGGGCGAGGGCGAAAAGAAGGACGGGTCCAAGAAGGAGGAGCCCAAGGACAGCCAGTTGGACGGTGTGCCCGAGTGGTTCATCGGCCCGCTGGTGGCGGACCTGGTGGCGCACGAGGTGGGCCACACCCTCGGCCTGCGGCACAACTTCCGCGCCTCGAGCCTTTATCCTCTCGAGCAGATCAACAGTCCGGAGTTCAAGGGCAAGAAGCCCTTCGCCGGCTCGGTCATGGACTATCTGCCGATCAATATTTACGACTGGCAGGACAAGGACAAGCAGGGAGATTACGGCATGATCGAGATCGGGCCCTACGATTACTGGGCCATCGAGTACGGCTACAGCTTCGCGGACAAACCCGAAGCCCTCAAGGCCATCCTCAGCAAGGCCTCCCAACCCGAGCTCACCTATGCCACCGACGAAGACACCATGGGCCCGGACCCGTTGGCCCGCCGGTATGACTTCGCGGCCAAGCCGCTGGCCTACGCCCGCAAACAAATGGAGCTGGCGCGCTTCCACCGCGAGCGCCTGATCGAGAAATTCGTCAAGGAAGGCCAGAGTTGGGCGCGCGCCCGCTACGGCTACGAATTGACCCTCGGGTTGCAAACCCGGGCGGTGGCCATGATGTCCGGCTGGCTGGGCGGCGCGTTTGTCAACCGCGACAAAAAGGGCGACCCCGGCAACCGCGCGCCCATCACCGTGGTGCCCGTGCAGGACCAGCGTGAGGCCCTGCGCTTTGTGCTCGAACACGCCTTCCGGGACGAGGCTTACGGACTAACGCCCGAACTGCTCCGCCGCATGACCATTGACAAGTGGTGGGACAGCCTCGAGGTGATTTTCGAAGACCCCACCTGGCCGATCCACGACCGTATCCTCGGTGTGCAGGTCCTGGTGCTCACCCGGCTCATGAACCCCGGCACGCTGGGTCGGCTGTACGACAACGAGCTCATGACCCCGAGCGGCGAGGACATGATCACCCTGCCCGAACTCCTGCGCACGCTCGAGGGCGAGATTTGGTCGGAGCTGGACCGCCCGCCCGCCAACTATACCGAGCGGGCGCCGATGATCTCCAGCCTGCGTCGCAACCTGCAGCGCGAATATCTCGAGCGCCTCATAGACCTGAGCATGCCCAACGCGTGGAGCGTGGCCGCCCACAAGCCCATCGCCAACCTGGCCCTCATGCACCTGCGACAATTAAGCCACCGGCTGGCCCAAGCCCTCGCGGCTTCCGGCCTGGATGCCTACACCCGCGCGCACTTGGAAGAGTCCAAGCTCCGGATAGACAAGGCGCTGGACGCCGGCTACCTCCTCAATGCCAGCGGCCCGGGCGGCCCGGGCGGGCTGATTATCTATCTGGGCCAGACCAACGCGCCGCCGGTGTTTTGAGCCGCGCCGTCCGTCTCAGGGGAAGCGCGACGCAGTGTAACAAGAGCGTGCTCGGGGCTGGACGCCCGAGCCTCCAGATATGTTTGATCCTCCAGCCGCAAAGGAGCAGCGGCTTAAATTAAACTTGCATTACCCAGCTCGAGCGCGCTATGTTGTCACCACATGAACCTGTCACAACTTACCTCGGCTGACCTCAAGGTCATAGCACAACTGCTCAAAGAGAAGGAAGCCCTGCTGGCGCAAGTGGCAAAGATTGATGCCCGACTCTCTGCGTTCGAGTCGGCGCCCGTTCCTGCGCCTGCCAAGCCGGCACGCTCCAAACCGGGCCGGCACCCGGGCAAGCTGGCTTTCAAAGCGCCACCGCCGGCCCCGCCGGCCAAGCCAGGCGCTGCGGAGGCGGCGCCTGCACGGCGTCGGCGTCCCGGCAAGCTCAAGGAAAAGGTGATTGCCCTGCTCCAGGGCGCGGGCAAGTCCGGCATCACCGTGCGCGAGATTGCGGCCAAGCTCGGCCTCAAACCGCAGCGCATTTACGTTTGGTTCAACGCCACGGGCCGGACGATCAAGGAAATCAAAAAGGTCGCGCCGGCGACCTACGCCTGGAACGCCTGAGTCCCGCAAATCCGGCGATTACGCTCGCGCCTCGCCCGTCCTGAAGAACGCCGCCCCGCGGCGCGGGAGTAGGTTTTGCGATTTGGGGCGTGCGCGGTGGCGACGCAGAGCCTTCTCTCTCCCCGTGCGGGTGGCGAGCACGGCAGAATTGGCGTTTCTCAAGCCGACCTTTGGCTGGCGCGCCGTTTTCCGGTTCACACCGCCCGGCCCCGAGTGATGTTTGGTTAATCCGCTGCGGTGCTTGACGCGAGGTAAGCGCGTTTCTAAGGTGCCGCGCTTCTGGTTTGCCCGGGCGCGTGGGCGCCGTGACCCCGCGCCCAGGGAAGCCGCAGAGGCTATTACGTGAGCACCACCATCCAAGATGTCGGCCCGTGCAAGAAGCTTGTGCGGGTGGAACTCGAAGCGGCCGCCGTGGACCGTGCCCTGGCCGAGACGCGCGCCGAATTTGTCCGCCACGTGCGCCTTCCGGGCTTTCGCCCGGGCAAGGCGCCCGCGCATCTGGTCGAGCGGCAGTTTGGCGAGCAGATCGCCGACGAGGCCAAGCGCAAGCTGCTGAACGAAAGCTACCGCCGGGCGCTCGAGGAACACAAGTTGACCCCGGTGACCGCGCCGCAGATCGAGGAGGTCCAGTTCGGTCCCGGCCAGCCGATGGTGTACACGGCCACGATCGAGGTGGAGCCCCAGTTTGCGTTGCCCGATTACACCGGCCTGCCGGTCCGACGGGAAAAACGCGAGGTGACCGAGGAGGATGTGGCGCGGGCGTTGGACGTGCTGCGGGAACAACGCGCGGAATTCGTGGAAGTGGACCGGCCGTTGCAGCCCGGCGACTACGCCGTGGTCAATTACACCGGCACCTGTGAAGGTCGGCCGATCACCGACCTGGCCCCCACCGCCCGCGGGCTGGCCGCCCAGAAGGAATTCTGGCTGCACATGCAGACCGAGCATTTCATCCCGGGCTTCACGGATCAGCTCCTGGGCGCGGCCAAGGGCGAGCGGCGCACCGTGACGGTGACTTTTCCCACGGACTTCGTGACCCGCGAGCTGGCCGGGAAGATCGGGGTCTTTGACGTGGAAGTGGTGCTCGTCAAAGAAAAGCGGTTGCCGCCCGTGGATGATGCGCTGGCCCGGGCCTACGGGGCAGAGAACCTTGGGAAACTGCGCGCCGGCGTGCGGCAGGACCTCGAGAATGAGTTGCGGAGCAAAATCAAACGGGACACCCGCAATCAGCTCCTGGCCACGCTGCTGGGCCGGGTGCAGTTCGACCTGCCCGAATCCCTCCTCGAGGCCGAGACCCGCGGCGCGGTGTATGACATCGTCAAGGCCAACGCTGACCGGGGCGTGCCCAAGGAGGCCATTGACAGCAAGAAGGAAGAGATTTACTCGGCGGCCAGCCACAGCGCTCGCGACCGGCTCAAGATCACCTTCCTGCTCCGCCGGATTGCCGAGGCGGAGAAAATCACCGTCACCCAGGAGGAACTCTCGCGCCAGATTCTGTACCTGGCCGCCCAGCGGCGCGAGCGGCCGGAGAAGCTGGTCAAGCAGATGCGCGAGTCCGGCGAACTGACCGAGTTGCACCAGCAACTGCTCAACGCGAAGGTGCTTGACCTGTTGGAAAGCAAGGCGGCCATCGAGGAAGTCCCGGTCGCGCCGGTCTGAAACGACCTCGCGCGTCGGACCGGCGCGCGGTTTCCGGCTTTTCCTGGCGTACCCGCGGGATAGGATGGGCCCATGAAGAATGCGGGTCGCGCCCGGCAGGCCGCCTTCCGGCTGGTCTATTGGGGCATGTTCTTTCTGCTCCTGCTGCTGTTTGGGGGGATGCTTGCCCAATGGCTGGCGCGCTTTGTGGTTTATGCCGCCAGCGGCCTGATCGCGTTGTGGGTCGTCTTCAGTCTGTTCTGCTTCTATTTCTTCCGCGACCCGGAGGCCCGGGTGCCGGCGGAGCCCGACGCGATCGTGGCCCCCGCCCACGGGCGGGTGGACCTGATTGACGAGGTGGACGAGCCGCTGTTTGTACACGGGCGCTGCCGCCGGGTCTCGATCTTTCTGTCCGTGCTGGACGTGCACGTGCAGCGGGCACCCGCGGCAGGGGAGGTGGCGTTCAGCCGGTACACGCGCGGCCAGTTTGTGAACGCGTTGCGGACCGATTCGGCCGAGCACAACGAAAACCTCTTTCTGGGCTTCGCGTCCGCGGAGTGCCCGGGCGAGCGCATTGGCGTGCGGCTGATCGCGGGTCTGATCGCCCGCCGCATCGTGCCGTGGGTGGCCGTGGGCGAGGTCGTGGCCCGCGGCGAGCGCATTAGTCTCATCCAGTTTGGCTCGCGGGTGGAGCTTCTGGTGCCGCTGTCGGCCCGGGTGGTGGTGCCGCTGGGCGCGCGGGTACGGGCCGGGGAAACCATCATCGCCCGGCGGGGTTGAGGCCATGAAACCGCACGTTGAACCGGCTTCCGAGCCTTCCCGGCTTCGGATTTATCTCCTGCCCAACCTGATGACCGGCGGGAACCTGGTCTGCGGGTTTGTGGCGCTGACCCGGATCGTGGAGGCGAACCTCGACGCCGGGGACTTCTCGAAAATCCGCGAGGAGACCACCCGCGCCATCCACGCCGGCGACCACATCTGCTCGAACGAAGAGACCTTCTACGCGCCGCTGTCAAAGCTGGATCACGCCATGCCCGCCTATGCCACCGAGCACAGCTTCCAAGGCCAGGCGGCGGGCTGGACCACGCGCTGGTCGAGCCCCGACAAACGCAGCGCCTTCGTCGGCACGTTCCAGCTTTCCGAATAAACGCCCCGGCCCTCAGGGCCGGAAAAACGAAATTCTCTCAAGTCTGACCGGCGGCGTCCGATCTGTACCTTGTCAGGTACAATAAAGACTTGAGACCTATTTATCTTTTTTTGCTCACTGGTTGCACCATTCTGACAGGCCAGACTGTCAGCCGGGAGGTGATGCAGTCTAATCGCCCTGCGCGTCAGTGGACTGCTTCGATGACCTCCGGCTTCGCCGACGTTTTTCAACTGACGCTCGGCGGAACCTTTGGCCAGGGGCCAGCTTGGCAAAACAAAGTACAGGTCAGCCTGAACAACGCCTTCCGCTCCGGGGATTCCATCTCCCTTTACGGTTGGAACACATTCGATACCCCGAGCCACGCCAACGACTGGGACGTGGGGCTGTGGTATCGCCTGCCTCTGTGGAAAAAGAGAAGCCAGCAGCTTCACGGGGGAGCGAGTGTGCAAAAGTGGCGCTTCCCTTCCGTCAAGACCGGCGCCAATGATTGGCTGGTGGGCGGCAACCTTGCCTACTCGGCCAAACTGTTCGGATTGCCCGTCGTAGCGATCAGCGATTCCAGAACGCTGCTGCACTCTCCACTGCCCAAAGGAACGCTGCTGTACTCCCAAGCCTACGTGCAGCATACGCTCTACAAAAGCGACGCCGTGCAACTGCTGCTCCGGCACGGGCCCCAGCATACCTGGAGCTGGAACTTCTACGGCACCGATGGCAACCGCGTCGTCCGATACGGAGGCTCCGCGGTAGTCACCTGGAAACAGACAACCGTCGAGGCCGGCTACCGCAAACAGTGGGGCATGCAGCCGGGCATCATCAACAACCGCTTCTGGCATGTCATGTTGACGCAACAGCTCAGCCGTTGACGCTGGCCAGAGCCGGCCCCGCTGCTACAATCGCGAGCATGCGACGTGCCGCCGAAGCCCAGCCGCCCCCGCCTG
>Ga0101944_10006818_pt1 | contig 11869 bp, 8 predicted proteins | sample DewCreD2012metaG_FD_75245 | JGI IMG/M metagenome (GOLD analysis project Ga0101944, IMG submission 75245) | Hot spring sediment bacterial and archeal communities from British Columbia, Canada, to study Microbial Dark Matter (Phase II) - Dewar... ... | reverse complement strand
AACCGATGTCGCTGTATGTCCCATCGGTCAGCGGCTCGTTCTGCAAGAACTGCTCATAGCGGAGATAGTCGCCCCAGAGGTTGTTATTCGTCAGGTAATCGGTGTACCATTCGCCGCCGCAGTTGTCGCCCACGTTGGCCCACAATTGCTTGTGATAGTAAGTGGCCGCGCCGCTGCCGAGATCCATCGGATTCCAATCGGCCGACCAGACGCCGGTTTCGCCGCGCACGATGGGTTTGGCGTAGTTGAAGCCGGTGTGATATTCGTCGAAGCGCCGCTGGCACTGCCGCACGTTGGCGGCCGAATCGGTGTAGAGCGTGCTCACCAGCTCGGGATCGCCCGTGCCGGGGCGTGCATACCAGTGTTTGTCGGCGTAATCGATGAGCGAGCCGCGCGCCGGATCGAGCCAGAACTCCGTCACGAACCAGCCCCAGAATGAATTGGTGAGCAGCAGCGGGCGCGGCTGCAGCGAGCGCACGTACCCCAGGATGTCGAAGGCGGTGTTCAGCGCGGCCGCGTCGAAGTTGTTCTCATTGGCCAATTCGATGGAATGCAGCGCCGTGGAGTAACCCCAGCGCGCCACAAAGTAGCGCGCATAGGCCTTCTGATAGCGATTCACCGCCTGACCCGGCGTGCTGTAGAACCGGTTGGGATCCCAATCAACCACCGAGCCGTCAGGCGCCAGGCTGTCCAGAATCGCGTCGTTCTTGTGAAACAGCGTGAGTTTGTGATAGACGCCGTACTGCTCGCTGAGGCGCAGCACTTCATCCAGTCGCGCCGCGCCGACCTGATCGACGAAGTCGTACGTATCGGCATCGCCGCGCGCGATGAGATTCGACCCCCAGCCGCCGCTGCCGGTTTCGTCGCGCTGCACGCGCACCGCGTGCACGTAGATTGTGCCAGAAGTGTTATCGTTCTCACTGAAGCCGTCGCGCAGGTAGATGATCACCCGGTGCTGGAGCTCGTTGAAAAACTGTTGGGCGTCGGGGTTGGCCTGGAGATTGTTGGGATCGACATCCGGGAACTGCCGGCGGAGGCAGCGCAGCCGCGCCTGCTCGATCTGTTCCTTGAGACCCCGGCCGAACCACCAGTCGTAATGGAAAAGCATTTCCGCAAGCTCCTGAATCAGGCCGCATCCCACCGGACGCAGCGGCCCGAAATCATCGCAGGTTTGGGGCGGGTTGTCTACATCCGCAAGAACGGGTTGGTGGCGCGCTCCTGGCCGGCGGTGGTGCAGGGCCCGTGGCCGGGGTAGACCACCACCTCCGCCGGCAGCGAGAGCAGGTGGCGGCGGATGTTGTTCAGCAGGCGGGCCTCGTCGGCCCCGGGCAGATCGGTCCGCCCGATCGAGCCGGCGAACAGGGCGTCGCCGGTGAAGACGACCTTGCCAGCCGGGCAGTAGTACGCCAGGCCGGCGGGGGAATGGCCTGCCACGTCGAGCACGTGCCATTCCAGGGTTTCCAGGGTCAACGTGTCGCCCGGCTTGAGCAGGCGTGTAGGCCTGGCGCCGATCTCGATATTCAAACCGAACGCGGCCGAGAGGTTCTTGTCGGCGTCGGCGAGGTGCTCCGCCTCGCCGGCCGGGACGGCCAGTTCGAGGTCGGGCCAGAGCTTGCAGAGGGCGTCGATGCCGACGATGTGGTCGCCATGGGTATGAGTGATGAGGATGGCCGCAGGCTGGAAATCCTGGGCGCGGATCACCTCGGCGATACGATCCGGCTGGGGAGGGAAGCTGGGGTCGATGATCCAGCATTTGCCGCCGGGACGTTCGGAGACGATGTAGGCGTTTTCCTCGAAGACGGAATCGACGACGGTTTCGACACGCACGCTATTCGACATTGGCGACACCTGCAGCGCAGAGGCTGGCCTGCACAGCCGAATGGACCATGCCGTCCGGGAATCCGCATGGGTCCAACGACACTCCCCCAGGTGCCCCGCAGCCAGGCTGGCACCCGGGCCACCAAAAGCTCCTGCGCAGGCCACCTGCCGGGCACTTTGGAGGTCCGGAGGATCACAAACACAGAACTATTGTAGCACGATGCGATGCCGGTTACAGGGCTGTCGGTCGCGGACTGCGGCGGGCGGAGTTGGTGCCCGAGTCTCACCGGCGAGTGTCGCTCGGCGGAAACACAATGCGAGTGGCGGGGCGGCCGAGGGGCCTGGCGACGTCTGGATGGGGCATAGAATGGTCGGACCTGCTGGCGTCGGGTGTCAGCGGGCGGTGGTTATGCGCGGTCAGGCAGTGTAGAGGGAGATTTCATGAGCCGTTTCGTGCGGTTGAGCGGTTGTGGCCTGGTGGTCCTGTGCGTGCTGACAGCTGCCTTGGTGGCAGCAGACGGGCCGGCGACACGGCCTGCCAAGGCGTCGACGGATGTTCCGACGACGCAGCCTGCCAAAGGGGTGCTCGATTTCACGGTGAAGGACATGGCGGGGCAGGAAGTGCGGCTGGATCGGTACCGGGGCAAGGTGATTCTGATCGTCAACGTGGCGTCCAAGTGCGGGTTGACGCCGCAGTACAAGCCGCTGCAGGCGCTGTACGAGCAGTACGCGGACAAGGGGCTGGTGATCCTGGCGTTTCCGGCCAACAACTTCGGCAACCAGGAACCGGGCAGCGACGAGCAGATCCAGGCGTTCTGCCAGACCAAGTACGGCGTGACGTTCCCCGTCTTTGCCAAGATCTCGGTCAAGGGTGAAGACAAGCATCCTCTCTATGAGTTCCTCACGTCGAAGCAGACGAACGGCCCGATGGGCGGGGAGATCACGTGGAACTTCGAGAAGTTCCTGGTCAGCCGGGACGGGAAGGTCGTACGGCGATTTGCGCCGAAGGTGGCGCCGGATTCGAAGGAGGTTGTCGAGGCGATCGAGCGGGAGTTGGGGGCGGTAACGGCGGTTGATGGTCGGAAGTCAGAGGTCAATAGTCAGAAATCAGAAGTCAGAAGTCAATAGTAACGGCAGCGGCGATCGGCGCGGGTGGATGCCGGGCGAGGGTACGGCCGATACGACGAAAACATCCTCGTCAGTTGTTCATTGCGGCAGCGGCAACGGCCACTGCAACAGCAGTGGTTGGCGGTGCCCACCCTACGCAACTGTTTCAAGTCGCAGCGCCCAACGGACCGTCTATGCCGGTCCCGTCACGCTTGGGAACCGCTCTTCCATCAGGTTGGGCAGGAACAGGGCGTACATGTACTCGTCTTCGAACTCGGGGTCCTTGTTGAGTTCGATGATGTGCGGCAGGGTGGCGATCTTGTCGAACTGGCAGGCAGTGGCGCCGTCGACGAGGGCGGCGAATGCGCCGGCGAGCGAGGTGTTGCCGACGGCGTCGAAGCGCTCGACCGGCAGGTCCGGCAGCATGCCGATGGTGATCGCGTTGCGGATGTCGATGTGGCGCGCGAAGCCGCCGGCCAGCCAGATGCGGTCGATCTGCTCGAGGCGCAGGCCGGCGTTCTTGGCCAGCAGGCGCGCGCCGACGTAGATGGCGGCCTTGGCCTGCAGCAGGCCTTCGATATCTTTTTCTGTAATTATGATGTCGTCGATGCCGTCGTCGGTCTGGTCCCGGGGCACCAGCACGAAGGCCAGCGCCGTGTTGCCGCGCCACTCGACCTGCCTGATCCGCGGGCAGGAGCCGACGAGGTCCTTGTTGAACCGGCCGGTCCGCTCGAGCAGCCCCGCGCGGAAGGCCTCGGCCAGAAAGTCGATCAGGCCGCTGCCGCACACGCCGGTGGGCTTGCCGTTGTGGCTGTTGTTGGTGATGACCTTGTAGCGGACGTTCATGTCGGGCGCGTCGATCCAGATGCGTTCAATCGCCCCGCTGCGGGCGCGCATGCCGCAACTGATGCCGCTGCCTTCGTAGGCCGGGCCGGCGGCGGTGGCGCAGGCCCACATGCCCTTGGGCGTGCCCAGGGCGATCTCGCCGTTGGTGCCGATGTCGATGAGCAGGTCGCTGCCGGTGCTCTTGTGGACGTTGCAGACGTAGATGCCGCTGACGATGTCGCCGCCGACGTAGCCGGCGATGGCAGGCACCACGTCCACCGGCCCGGCCGGGTTCATCGCCAGGTTGATCTGGCCGGCGTGGAACGTGCCGGGGAACTTCGTGGCGGGCTGGAAAGGCGAGACGCCGATATTCGTCGGGCTGATCCCGAGCAGCAGGTGGGCCATCACGGTGTTGCCCGAGATGACCATGCGGCTGATCTCGCCGCAGGCCAGATCGTTCTTGGCGCAGAGCAGCCGGACCATCTTGTTGATCGAATCGGCCACGGCGAGTTTCTGGAGTTCGCGGAGCTGGGCAGGCTGCTGGGCGTAGACGATGCGGCTGGCGACATCCTCGCCGCGCTGCATCTGCTGGTTGAAGCAGCTGGCGGTGTCGAGCATTCGGCCGTTGTTCAGATCCACCAGCGAACAGACGACCGTCGTGGTGCCGAGGTCGACGGCTACACCGAAGAGGCGGCCGGTCGTGTCGCCGGGCTCGACGGCGATGAGTTCCCAGGCGTCGTCGCGCCGGGCGAGGGTGGCGGTGACGTGGTAGTTCGCCTCGACCATCACCCGGGGCAGGCTTTGCAGCATGGGTAGCGTCGGGCGGATGCGGGCGAACATGCCGAGGGTGCCCAGGTGGCGGGTGATTCGCTCGAAGTCGCCGACCGAGTCGTCGAGCGTCGGGGCGGGCAGCTTCATGGCCACCTTGCGGACCGCGGGCTGGTGGGCGAAGCGGGCCGAGAGGTCGAAGTCGACGACGATCTTCTCGCCGGCCTGAACGAGCGAGCGCTTGGGCACGCGGATCCGCCAGCTGTCCGAGACGATGGTGGTCTTGCAGCCGAGGACGCGTTTGGGGGCCTCGCCGGGGCGGATCTCGATGATCTGCCCGTCGCGCTGAAACGTGCCTTCGATGAGGTCGACCGCGCAGCCGCCGCACGTGCCGGCCCCGCCACACGAGGTGTTCAGGATGATACCGGCCTGGTCGGCCGCTTCGGTGATGCGGCAGCCGGCAGACAGTTCGACGTCGACCTGTCGATCCGTGCAGTCGAAGGATCCCTTCAGAGCCATGCGATGGTTTCGCTCCACGTCTGGCAAGTCGGCGCGAAAATTGCGCCGGTCATAGCCGCCCCCGGGGGCGGTTATCGGGCTGTCATAATACAGCAAATGCGGGGGAAGGGAACGAGGGCGAACGACTGTCGTGGTCCGTGGTCACAAGTCCGTTCCAGCGGCCACCGGCGTTTGCAGCTGGGTCTGGTGGTGGACGCTCAGGGTCTGCGGTTGCCGGCGAGGTCGGGCTGGCCCAGTTGACGCCAGGCGACCCAGTTGGCGACCAGGACGAATGCGGACAGGATCAGGACGAATGCCGAAGGCCTTTCGCCAGCGGAGAAGGTTGCAACCAGCTGGACGCTAAGAAGGGCGGCTGCCAAAGCCCCGGCCAGGGCTGCGCAGGTGCGACTGTGGCGCAGCACGCCCCAGCCCAACAGCACGAAGCCTGTGGCGAACAGCAGCGGCAGGGTCAGGTTGGCAACTCCGGAGCTGTTGGCCGTGCCGCCCACTACGATCTGCAAGACCACGTAGGCCGCGGGTATGACCGCCACGAGGACGCCGAAAATGATCGTTACTGAACCTGCTGCCTGAATGCGACCAGCAAAATCGCCATTGTCTTTCATAAAGATCCTCCAGCACCTGGCTGTCCCGAGGCAATCCGTGCGTTGGGAAAGCCCATGGCCCGGCAACAGTGCAAGACCAGGCCATCCGTTCACGTCCGTTGGGCTCTGCCACTCGGCTTCTGGCGGTCCGGCGGGGACACCGAGGCGCTTGCGGCCGGTTGGCAACCTAATATACTACTACTTCTCTCTATCGTCGTAATGGCCAGGCTGGAACAGTCTGCGCCGGCGGGTTTGGCGTTGGCCGACCCAGGAAACGCTTACGCTGTATTGTCAACCGGAGGCAACCGTTCAGATGGATTTCACTGGCGAAGCACAGGGTCTGCTGGAGCAGCAGCCTTTCGATGAATCGGCGCTTCAGAAGATCCGCGAGGTCGCATTTGCGTCGGACACGGGGCTGGAGAAGTTTAACTCATTGGTAAACCAGAGGATGCAGTCGGCGAGCCCCAAGCAGGCCGGTGAGGCGCTGCGGATCGGGCTGAGCCTTTATATTCTGAACCGGCTGGAGGAGGCCCTGAAGTGGCTGGAGTCGGCCGAGGACACGCGCGAGAAGTGGCTGTACCTGGGCCGGACGCAGCGCCAGTTGCGGCAGTTCCCGGCGTCGCTGAAGTCGTTCGACAAGGCGCGTTCAGCCGGCGCGCCGTCGGCCGCGGTGATGGTGGAGCAGGCTCGGACGCAGTTGGCGGCCGGCGATGCCGGCAAGGCGGAGAGCCTTCTGCAGCAGGTGCCTGAGGGCGAGCGGAATGCGGACTGGCACGTGGTGCGGGGCCTGTTGCACGACGACCGTGGCGAGCGTGTCGAGGCGATTGCCTCGTACGAGCGGTCCCTGGACCTTGATCAGAACAACCAGGAAGCGATCTTCCGGCTGGCGTACCTGGCAGACCTGGCCGGCGACGAGGACCAGGCGCTGGATTACTACGAGTCCCTGGTGTCGAGCGGGCCGGTGCACGTCAACGCCCTGCTGAACCTGGCGGTCATCTACGAGGATCGCGGACAGTACAGCAAGGCCGAGGATTGCGTCGACCGGGTGCTCGGTGTCTGGCCGAACCACGACCGGGCCCGGCTGTTCCTCAAAGACATCGAGGCCAGCGACGAGATGGTGATCGACGAGGACACGGAGCGTTTCCGCGAGAAGCGCAGTGCCCTGTACGACATACCGATTGCGGACTTCGAGTTGTCGGTCCGGGCGCGCAATTGCCTGCAGAGCATGGGCATCAACACGATCGGTGACCTGCTGCGGGTGACCGAAGAGCAGCTGCTGGCGTACAAGAACTTCGGCGAAACGAGTCTGGACGAGATCAAGCGGCTGCTGACGAGCAAGAACCTGCGGCTGGGCCAGGCGCTGGAGGAAGAGCGCAAGGCGCGGCAGCAGGAGATCCTCAAGCAGGTGCAGGGGGACCCGGCGGTGCTGGTCAAGCCGGTGAGCGAGTTGCAGCTGTCGGTACGGGCCCGCAAGGCGCTGCAGCGGCTGAACATTCAGACGATCGGGGAGCTGGCGGCCCGGTCGGAGTCGGAGCTGCTCGGGGTCAAGAATTTCGGGCAGACCTCTCTCAATGAGATCCGGCAGCGGCTCGGGGAGTATGGCCTGACGCTCCGTCGGGCCTAAGGGTGCTTCCCACTGCGCGAGGATGCTGCACGTGCACAGGCAAAGCCACGGACGGCTCGGCTGGCTGGCGCTGCCGGCCTGGATGTTGCTGGTCATCTGCCCGCTGCTGGTCGGCGGCTGCGCCAGCGGCGGACCGACCGGCGGCCCGGCCCGGCGGAGCGGGGACGAAGCCGCCCTTCGGCAGATTCGCGTGCTGATCTACAACGACAAGGCCCCGACGACGGTCGCCGTCGCGGGGTCTTTTCGCATCGTGGACGCGGCCGGCCGGGCGTTGGCGGATACGCCCTCGCCGATGCAGATTACGATCGCCCCCCAGGGCGACGGGCTGGCGCTCAACGGCAGGTCGATGCCGACGGGCTGCCGCATCGTGCCTCGAACGGACGGTTCGCTGCAGATCGGCTCGCATCCGTACCACGGGAGCCTGACGATGCTGAACCGCGGCGGGCAACTCTGGCTGATCAACAACCTGGACATCGAGCAGTACCTGCCGGGCGTCCTTACGGGCGAGTTGTTCCCCAAGTTCCACATCGAGGCGTTCAAGGCGCAGGCGGTGGCGGCCCGGACCTACGCCTTGTACCAGAAGTTTGTAAATCCCCATGCCGACTATGACGTGAGCAACACCACCGCCAGCATGGTTTACGTAGGGGCAGGCAGCGACAAGGCGGTCCAGGCGGTCCGAGACACGCACGGCCGGGTGCTCACCTGGGGCAGCGCCTCGGGCGAACGGATCTTCTGCGCCTACTTCAGCAGCACGTGCGGCGGCGTAACCAGCAACGTGTCGAACCTGCTGGGGGCGCAGGTGATTCCGCCGCTGGCGGGCGGGGTCCACTGCGGCGGCTGCGCGCATGCGACCTACTACACGTGGCCGGCTGTCAGGATGAGCCGCCAGGACCTGACGCAGAAACTGCGGAGCAAGTACCCGCAGGCCTTCAGCGGGATGGGCCCGATCGCGCGGATCGACGCGACCGAGAGCACCCCCGAAGGGCGGGCGGTCTGGCTGGTCGTCAGCGACGACCGGGGCGAGCAGGTCCGGATGCGGGCGTCTCAGTTCCGGCTGGCGGTCGGCCCGGGCCTGATGCGCAGCACCTGGTGCCGGATCGACCGTTCCGGCGAGAGCTTCGTGTTCAGCAACGGCCGCGGGTTCGGGCACGGGGTGGGCATGTGCCAGTGGGGCGCGGACGGGCTGGCGCGGGCCGGGTGGAACTGGAAGCAGATCCTCCTGCATTACTATCCGAAGAGTCATATCACGCGGGCGTATTGATAAGCGGCGCTGTGTTGTCCGTGCTTCCTTGTCCCTTGCAACTGCAACGACCATGGGCCTGCTGCGTCACAAACAGCCGGGACTCCACCCAGCGGGCCTTGAGCGCAGCCGAAGGGACCCCGCCATCCAGCCTCCTGCCGGCTCCAGACGCACAGACCCCCGGGAAGCGCACCGACGGTGCTTGTCTCAGTGGGGCTGGGTGGCGGCGGGTTGGGATTGTGGGAACTGGAGGTAAGGGCGGATCTTCTCGAGGGTCTTCGGGCCGATGCCTTTGATCGGCAGCAGGTCTTCGGCAGTGGCGAAAACGGGCGGGGCTTCGGCCGGCGAACGGTCCGAATGCGATTGCTGCCAGTCGATCTGGTGAGCCCGCCGGTACGCGACGATCTGCTGGGCGACGGTCTTGCCAAGCTCGGGCAACAGCGACAGTTCGTGCCACTCGGCCGTGTTGGGGTCGATGCGGCCAGAGAGGTTCTGGCGGGCGCAACCGTCTTTGCTGATGATCTCGCTGGAGTCGTTGAGCAAGACCGGCTTGTCGTGGATCTGCCACAACGTAAGGATCAGGGCGCATGCCAGCACGCCGTACAGCAATGCATAGGGCAACAGCCAGGTGCGGGCGGGGGAAGGATGCGGTGTCGTCGGGTTCGTTTGTTCTACGGTCATGGTTCGGTCTGTCATCTCCGGGGAACCAACGCCATAGGACCTATACGACGCATGGGACCTGCGAAACGGTAACGGCAGGGGTGGGCAATGCCAACCCTGCGTGACGGCGAGCTTCCTCCTTCGAGCTACTTGCCGCTGGAGCTGCGCTTGGTGCTGCCGGCCGGGGCGCCTTTGGCGAGCACCAGTTGGCGGCGGACGGCGCTGAGCTCATCGAAGACGGGCTTGGCGGAACCGTCCAGCCGGAGGATGCCGCCGTTGGGGACCACGTGCGGCGCGGCGTCTGTCAGGTCTTCCCAGGACAGCGTTTCCACGAAGGGCTTGGACATCGCGATGCGCGCGAAATGCCCGGCCCAGATGGCCTGGAACGGCTCGCTCCAGCCGTTGCGCCACGAGCCGGCCAGCGCGGGCTCGGCCTGGCCGTTCGTGCAGTCGCGCGGGTCGACCTGCAGGCTGGACGGCGCGCCGAAGCCGGTAATATGCAGCGGCTTGCCGAGGGTGCTGAAGCGGTCGATCAGGCTGGAAATCTGGAACAGGTCGCGGACGTATCCGCCGCGGACGGGCATGCCCATCGGCAGGCGCAGCCCGAAGGCGTCGAAATTGATGCCGCTTTGCAGCAGGACCTCGGCGTACATCACCGGGGGCACGGTGCGGGCCTTGCGGGCGTAGTACTCGCCCCAGGGCTCGACGATCTCGACGATCGTGACGGCCTTGGGCGCCAGCTGCTTGACGGTGGCCACGGCCACGCGCGTCAGTTCCATGACCTGCTCGAAGGGGAAGGTCAGGGCGTTGTCGGCGTGCAGGCCGCTGATGACCCGCCAGAATGTCACGTAACGCTTGTAGCGCTCCACGACGCGGCGGATGTGGTCGACCATCAGGTCGCGGACCGAATCGAAGTCGTTTTCGTAGAGCACCAGCCAGTCGGGCACCTGGTCCTCGGCAAAGCTGACCAGGGGGCCGGCCATCACCGGCACGCGGTTCTTGACCAGCCAGCCGATCTGCTCGTCGGTCGCATCGAAACTGTAGTCGCTTTCGTGTTCGCGCGGCTGGAGGCTGCGCCAGGGCATGGGCACGGAGACCACGTCGGAGAAGTCGCGCATCCGGCCGAGCACGGCGTCGCCCGCGAGCTTGCCGAAGGGCATCTTCACGCCGAAGCCGCGCCGGTTGGCGTTGCCATTGCGTTTCTTCTGCAGGAACAGGTCGGCGTGGACCCGGGCCATGGCCTCGCTGGCGGGGATGCCCACGGAGAGCGACTCGTCGGCGAGCCGCGCCGCCTGGCCGGGGTCGTCGGCCTTGAGGGCCTCGATGAACAGGTCGCGGGCACGGTTGAGGTGTTTGTTCACCTCAGTCAGGCCGGGGTGGTCGAACAGGCCCCACTCCTCGATCTTCTGGGCGATTCGCATGAGGCGGGCGCGGGCCAGTTCCACGTTGAGGATATAGGGTTCGTCGCGCTCGGGCAGACGCGCGGTCTCGAGCATGAGCGTGCCGGCGACCTTGACGGTCCACAGGACCGACAAAGAGGCCGTACCGGCTGTGCGTTTCTGACAGACGATGCGATTGTCCTGCACGCTGATCTCGCTGCGCAGGGGCAGGCCTTCGCTGCCCACCAGATGCGCGCCCTCGAGACTTACGGCCTGGCCGGGCTTTCCATCGTTGTATATGTAGAAAGACAGCATGTTCCGAAGGTTCTCACCCAAGGGCGGCAAAGACCACGAACCCTTGTCCGGCAAACAGTTAGGTTACAACCGCTTCTGCCTGCCATGCCCCGACCGGTCCGCCTGAGTCCCCGCCGGGCAACGCAGCTGCGGCCGCGAAAACCCTATTATAGGGCCATTTGGCGTGCCCACCAAGGACTGACTGTCGGATGTTAGAGGCCGGATGTCAGGGGTCAGCAACGGCCACGACTGCGGCCCTGCGCGGTCACAGGGACATACCGCCAGGGGGTTAATTGCCCCGGTTGGCTGGCTGTCGCCCCTGCAACGCGCCCAGAAATCTTTGGGTGGCCGTCAGCGCAGTCTTTCTGCAATCCCTGGTGCGCGGCAGAACCGATGTCGCGTAGAAGGACCACGTTTACCGCCCCGAAACCGGCCTCGAGCAGCCCGAGGCCGGCCTGCGGTATATGTGCGTGACACAGACCCTGAATGCCACAAGCTCTTACTTCTTCTCTTCGAACTCGGCGTCGATCACATCATCGCCGCCGGGCTTTTGGCCGGCCTGCGCACCGGGTTGCGGACCGGCGCCGGCCGCGGCGCCTGCCCCGGCCGCGGCGCCGGCGCTGGCGGTCTTGTAGAGGACCTCGCCGAGCTTCTGGGCGGTGCGCTGCAATTCGTCCATGCTGCGGCGGATGGCGGTCACGTCGTCGCCCTTGGCGGCGTCGCGAACGCGGCCCATGGCGCCTTCGAGTTGGCCGCGCAGGTCGGCCGGCACCTTGTCGCCGTAATCGCGCAGCTGCTTGTCGAGTTCGTGCGTGAGATGCTCGGCCTGGTTGCGAACCTCGACCAGTTCGCGGCGCTTCTTGTCCTCTTCGGCATGGGCCTCAGCGTCCTTGACCATGCGCTCGATCTCGCTGCGGTCCAGGCCGGACGAGCCCTTAATCGTAATCTTCTGTTCCTTGCCGGTGGCCTTGTCCCGTGCCGATACGTTCAGGATGCCGTTGGCGTCGATGTCGAAGGTGACCTCGATCTGCGGGATCCCGCGCGGGGCCGGCGG
>Ga0101944_10006817_pt1 | contig 11870 bp, 13 predicted proteins | sample DewCreD2012metaG_FD_75245 | JGI IMG/M metagenome (GOLD analysis project Ga0101944, IMG submission 75245) | Hot spring sediment bacterial and archeal communities from British Columbia, Canada, to study Microbial Dark Matter (Phase II) - Dewar... ... | reverse complement strand
AGGTGAACGGCAAGAAATAGCCATCCGCCACTACGCTGGTGCTGGGTTGATGTCGACAAAATAGTCTTCAAGGCCCGGCATTCTGTTGATCGCCTTTTCATACTCAGCCATGGCTTTTCGTGTCAATTTCACCCCAATTTCGTAGGCTCGCGTCACCAAGGTCACGATCGGATGTTTGCCTTTCCATGTCATGTTTTGGGCGATCTTGATGGTCGTCTCGGCATCGGTGAGCAACATCCCATTCCAATACTGCTCAAGGGCTCCATGGGTCCGTTCAACAGGGTTGTATTTGCTGTGGTAGGGAGGATAGTAGGCTAATCTGATGCTCACGCCATGCTGGTTTGCGAAGTCTACGGCTCTTTTGATGAACTGAGTGCGTCTGCTGCTGTTTTCGGGACCGTTGTCCTGGTTGATCACGAGTGTCGAAGGTCGATATTTCTCTTCCCATTGGGGCCAGAGCTCCTCGAGGCGGTCCCAGATATAGTCGCTCGTTATTTTCGAGACTGCAAAGGAGATAAACAGTTCAGCGTAGTGCGGCAACAGTATGCTGAACGGCGTGAGAGAGCCTTCGCCGCCGAAGTCATGATCGGCTGCTTGGACCTCGACCCTGCTTTGTCCTCCTCGCGAGAAGGGACCCAGCTTTACCGAGGCCTTTGCATCCATGGACACACGTAGGACCCCCTCGGTCTCATCGGCTTCACTGTTGGCCTTATGAAGTTGGTCAAAAATGGCGTCTGTTTCAGCAACTTTCTTCAACGGTTTGTTTTTTTTACCTTTCGCAGCCTGTAACCCAGCCGGTTGAGAAGAGTGCTGATGGTGCGTCGCTTGGGGAGATCATCATCTTTGTAATGCTTTTGTTCAATCAGTTGCGCCCGCACTTGGCGTGCTGTGAGCTTGATGTACAACCTGGGCGTGCGCAGTGTGGCATCCACCTGAGCGACAGGGTCAACAATGTCACGGATATCCTCGAGCAAATTGGGCAAGCGTTCATGGGAGCCTTTGCGTCCCCGCAGGCAGAACGCGTCCTTGCATTCAAAGCCGGCAGTGAGCTCGTGCATCCCTTTACGGATAGTACCGCGGTTCCATCGGAGCTCTCGCTCCGCCAGGGACTGCCCACCGGCTCCAAGCTCTCGAACCGTCTCGGCCATGAAGACGCGGCGCGCACTCCCCTTCAGTTTGGCGGCAGCGCTCTTGAACAAACACTTGGCAGCCTCGGTAAGAAGCCCCCCTAGGCCGCCAGGGGGCGATTCAACTTGCCGGGAACCGGACTTTTGCATGGGAACCTCCTCTGCTCAGAGTTGTTTTCCCATGCCATACACGCTTTTTTTCTCGTTGTCCCGTCCTTTCTATGGGGGACCAACTGAGACTTCGGCTACAGTTCCAATACGTTCAGTCATTGGAAGCTGGCGATCCATCAGTGGATGCTGAAATGTTGCCACAGACCTAAGTCAACGGCATTGCCGGGGCGGGCCGGCCGGGTCCTCACCCCGAAGACGCGGATACCCGGCAGGAGCCGGATGGTGTCCCCCCGCCCCCCAGGACTTCGTGGATCCCGCCCGTTGCGGCGGTGAGGACGATCGCTGCTTGCCGGCCTTGAAAGACGCGTGGCTGTTGATGGGGTTCCGATAGTCGGGGATGTGGCTCGAAAACAGGGCTGCCAGTCCCTCGACGTCGTTGCGCCAGTCGCGGTGCAGCTCGCAGGCCACGGCGAACCAGGTCATGAGCCATCACCCCCCCATCCCACTGCAATGATACGAACTGCCCGCCCGTCTGTCCCAGGACCACCGACCGGTGTGAACAGACGCGGGCACCGCCGGGGCGCGTCAGAAAATTCGCTTTTCATTCAAACGTCTTGTCGCTATAGCTTTATCGTTTCGGGAGTTGGCTCGATCGGTCCATTGAACCCAACCATCACCTGAAGGAGTGAGAAGAGTGGCTCGAGTGGCGATCAATGTGGATCATGTAGCGACGGTGCGGCAGGCGAGGCTGGCCGGCGAGCCGGACCCGGTGACGGCGGCGGCCCTGGCCGAGCTGGCCGGAGCCCAGGGCATCGTCGTGCACCTGCGGGAGGATCGACGGCACATCCAGGACCGGGACGTCGAGGTCCTCAGGCGCACGGTGAAAACCAAGCTCAACCTCGAGATGGCCGCGACGGACGAGATGATCCGCATCGCACTCGCCATCAAGCCCGACGTGGTCACGCTGGTTCCCGAGAAGCGCCAGGAGCTGACCACCGAAGGCGGTCTCGACGTCATGCTTTACGAGGATTCCCTGAAGACTCCCATCAAGATGCTTCACGACGGCGGCATCGCCGTGAGCCTGTTCATCAACCCGGACCCCAAGCCCATCAAGACGGCCCACAGGTTGGAGGCGGACTATGTCGAGATCCACACCGGGAGCTTCGCCGAGGCCCGAACCTTCGCGAGGCGTCAGGAGGAGTTCGACCGCGTGGTCACCTCGGCCAGGCTCGCCCGCAAGCTTGGCCTGGGCGTTCATGCCGGCCACGGCATCGACTACCGGAATGTGTTCTGGCTGAGGGGGCTTGCGGAAATCGAGGAATTCAGCATCGGCCACGCCGTCATCGCCCGGGCCGTCCTGGTGGGTATGGAGCGGGCCGTGCGGGAGATGATCGACCTGGTGAAGGGCTGATGGCAATTTACGGCGTCGGGATCGACCTGATTCGAGTGGACCGCCTCCAGGCGAGCCTGGCCCGCTGGGGGGAGCGATTCGAGAGAAGGGTGTTCACGGAAGGCGAATCCCGGACCTGCGACGGCCGCAGGCATCGGGCATCCTGCCTGGCCATGCGATTCGCCGCCAAGGAGGCCTTCGTCAAAGCCCTGGGAACCGGCATGCGCGCACCCGTGACCTGGCGGGACATCGAGGTGGGCCATTCGGCCCTGGGGAAGCCCGTCATCGCCCTCTCCGAAAGAGCCGAGGAGTTTTGCGGCAGGCTGGGAGTCAGGTCGTGGCATGTGAGTCTCACGGACGACGGCGATTACGGCGCCGCCGTCGTGGTGCTGGAAACCGATTGAAACCATGAGCTCTTTGCATCAGTCCGGAGGGTCGGCCTTGATGAAACGCAAAGACCATTTGCTCGTGTCCGCGCAGGAGATGGCCGCACTGGACCGGCAGACCATCGAAAAGATCGGCATACCCGGCATGGTCCTCATGGAGAATGCGGCCCGGGGAGCCGCGGCCTTTTACCAGGAGGCCGTTCCCGACCTCCTCCATCGGCGGATCACCGTGGTGGCGGGGGCCGGGAACAACGCGGGGGACGGGTTCGTTCTCGCCAGGATTTTCCATGGCCGGGGAGCCGCCGTTCGCGTCGTCTGCCTCCGCCCGCCCGATCGACTGCAGGGAGACGCCCTCACCAACTTCAAGATCCTCACGCAGCTCGACATTCCCATCCACGTCTGGGATGAATCGGCCGAGCCCGCCGAGCAGTGGCCATGGATCCGGGAGAGCGGCGCCGTCATCGACGCCATTCTGGGAACCGGGCTCAACAGCGAGGTACGGGGCCTGTACCGGGAGATCATCGAAGGGATCAACGCGCTGAAATCCATCCCGATCCTCGCCGTCGACATCCCCTCGGGGCTGGACGCCACCAGCGGCAGGATCCTGGGAGCGGCCGTTCGGGCCGATGCCACGGCCACCTTCGGGTTCATCAAGACGGGCCTGGTCATCGAGCCGGGGCGCAGCCTCTCCGGGAGGCTCAAGTGCGTGGACATCGGCATCCCCCAGGAGCTCCTCAAGCACAGCTCCATCCGGCGCTGGTGGATGGATGCGGAATTCCTGCAAGGCTGGCTACCCCCACGCGAGCCCGATGCTCACAAGGGAACCGCGGGCCACGTGGCGGTGCTTTCGGGGTCCCGAGGCAAAACCGGGGCCGCGACCCTCATCTGCCAGGGCGCGGCCCGAGTCGGCGCCGGGCTGGTGACACTCTTCATTCCGGAGAGTCTCAACCCCATCCTCGAGGTCAAGCTCACCGAGGCCATGACCTGGCCCATACCCGAGACCGAGGACCAGTCGCCGGGGCTTGGAGCCCTTTCCGAGATCTTGAGCTTCCTGGCTGGTAAGCAGGCCCTGGCCGTGGGACCCGGCATTTCGCTCCACCCATCCACGTGCGGCCTGGTGATGGAGCTCATCGCCAAATGTCCCTGTCCCATGGTGTTGGACGCCGACGCCCTCACCGCCGTGGCACGGGATCTCCCTGTTCTGGCCAAGACCTCCCAGCCCATGATTCTCACGCCCCACCCGGGTGAGATGGCCCGGCTGGCCGGTGTCTCCACGCGGGAGGTCCAGGAGGACCGCATCGGGACCGCAGTGCAATTCAGCGGCCGGCACGGCGTCGTCCTCGTGCTCAAGGGCAGCGGCACCGTGGTGGCCTCCCCCGACGGCACCGTCGTCATCAACTCCTCCGGCACCCCGGCCATGGCGAGCGGGGGCATGGGCGACGCCCTCACGGGCATGATCGCGGGCTTTCTGGGCCAGGGATTCGACCCGTTCCGGGCGGCGTGTCTCGGGGTTTACGTGCACGGGGCCGCGGCGGAGCGTTGCTTCGGGCATGCGGCGAGCCGGGGGCTCCTCGCCACCGATGTGCTTGGCGAGGTTCCTTCCGTCATCGGAGACCTTGAAAGGAGCTGTACCCCTCAATGAACCGCATCGTCCTCCAGTCCCGCTCCGAGGGAGAGACCCTGGAGATGGGGCAATGGATCGGCCGGAACCTTGCCGCCGGAGACGTGATCGCCCTCTGGGGCGAGCTGGGCGCCGGCAAAACCTTGCTGACACGTGCCATGGCCCGGGGACTCGGAGTTCCGGAACGGGTCCCCGTGACGAGCCCCACCTTCACCTTCATCAACGAGTACGACGGCCGGCTGCACATTTACCACATGGACCTGTATCGCCTGACGGATCTGACCGAGCTCGACACGCTGCCCTGGATGGAGGCGCTTTACGGGACGGGCGTTTCCCTCATCGAATGGCCCGAACGGCTCGGCACCCTTATGCCCGAGGAACGTTGGGACATCCGCATCGAGATCACGGGCGACGAGACCCGGACCATCACCCTGGAACCCGTGGGAAAAGCCAATCTCAAAAAGCTCAGGCGATGGGGAGACGAGTGGTCCAGGAGGGGCGGGAAGGGCTGATGGAAGTATCTTCCACCAGCCCTGTCCGCATCGGTACATCTTCTCGAAAGAAGCCGGGGCCGTCCCCTCACGGTCAATCGAAGGAGGGAGTCCGCGCGGGAGGCTCCATCTCCTGGGGGAATTCCGTCATGGGAAACGGGCGGGTGTTTTCGTTCAGGGTGGTATAGCGCACGATCTTGTAGGCATAGGTAGCCACTTTGTTGGAAAAGGCCCTCAGCGGCTCGCTGTACGTGCGCGTGATCAGCAGATAAACGAACTGAAAGACCACGGTGACCTGGACCACCAGCTTGAGGATCTCGAAGACAATCAGAAACAGCAGGCTGAAAAGAAAACGAATGCCAATCCGGCCCCTTGAAGGTCTCACATCGATAAGGTCGTTCATTACGGTGCTTCCTCCCATCATTTGTTGGTGTCCAATGGAATTTCCGAGAATTACAGGATAGCAGGCTGATCCCATGGAGCGAAAGAGCAAATCGCAGGTCAAACGGGAAATGCTCGCCCTGCAGTCCCTGGGCGAGCGTCTCGTGGGTCTCAGACCGGATCAGGTCCGTCGCATCGAGATGCCGGAGGACCTCCGGGAGGCCGTTCTTTTGGCGGCGAGACTGAGAAAAGGGGAGGCGCTGCGCCGGCAGCTCCAGTACATCGGGACCCTCATGCGCGATGCGGACCCGGAGCCAATCCGTAAAGCGCTTGAGGAAATGAGCTGCGGCCGGGCTATAGACATGCAGCGCTTTCGACGGATCGAGCGCTGGCGAGATGACCTGGTCAACGGCAGCGACGAGCCCCTGGATGAGATCGTCAGGGATTATCCCGAGGCGGATCCGAAATGGCTGCGACAGTGCATCCTCAATGCCAGAAGGGAAAGGGCCGAAAATCAGGCGCCGAGGTCCGCACGGGCCCTCTTCCGCTATTTGCGGGACCTCTCGGAGCCAAAACCGGACAACCATACTGATTGAGGATTGGATATTTTTTTATCCTCAATTCGTCACTTCTCAATAACGGTGGGCACGCCTGTGCTTTTGTGCAGGTTGGGTTGAGCCATGGCGAAACCCAACCTGGCTCGCGGAAGGTGTTGGGTTTCACTTCGTTCAACCCAACCTTGCTACGACTTGCCTCCACTTATTGAGAAGTTACCCACCATGACAAGTTAACCGGACAGCAGTGTTCTCAAATGAAGGCGATCCACTTGAACCGATGCAAATCCATGTGCGACGTGGTGAGGCTACGGCAAAGTTCTGGATGACGCCTCGGATCAGTCTTGCGGAATCGTACGGATTGACTTCTGCTGAGCTCCGAGAGCTCACGGAGGTGGCTGAAAGGAACAGGGAGCTTATTGAAAGGTATTGGAATGAACACTTTAGCGTTTGAGCCTCGTGCCAAGAAGGTGACGTTCGATACGGACAACATGTGGGTGGAGCTCACTGACGGTCGTCAGCTTGGTGTTCCACTGGCCTATTTCCCCCGACTCCTCAATGCAGCCCAAGCTCAAAGGGATGACTACGTTATCAGTGGGGGAGGTACTGGCCTTCATTGGGACGAATTGGACGAGGACATATCCGTCAAAGGTCTCTTGTTGGGCATCGGCGACAGAAGCCAACCTGCAAGGAAGGCATCGTGAGCCCTTTCGACACTTCCCCGATCAACCAAGGATCAAAGCAGACGGGGCAATCCGTGGGCCCCTGGAAGTCAGCTATTCTCTTTCACGCTCCATGCTAATTCGGCGCCGCTGCTTAATCTTGCCGTTCGGCATGGTTGATGGCCATCCTGAGGCAGGAAGCCAGATGCCTTCGATACCCTGACCAAATCGTCATTAAGGAAATGCTTTCATGAGAGGTAAACTCGTAGACGAGGTGACGGCGGCGCGTATTCGCCGAGCCGCCCGCGAGGGACGAGTGGAGCTCGCACCGCGGAACAGGATCTTTGCTCATCAGCAGGAGGTCGACCAAATCTTACGCGACATCGGCTTTCCGGAAGCCCTCGTCACTGACGAGAGCTGCTTGTCGGATTTTCCACTCGAGGAGGCCGACACCAGACGTCTGAGCCGCCAGTATGGCTTCGAGGTCGGGAGGTGCGACCGTATCGCGTTCATTGCCGAGCGACTGGCGGCTCTTAGAGCCCTTTTGGGAATTGCTCATCCTGCTGTCGCGGGTGGGGATGGGCCAGCGCCGGCCGGGACGCAACCCGGCCCTACCGTTAAATAACCTTGTCGGTAGGCCCGGCCCGTTACCCGACCGTGATATAACCTTGCTGGTGCGGCCGTCCGTTCTCTTGCCGGTAGGGCCGGGTTGCGTCCCGGCCGATCCGGCTCCTCCGTGCCGGCCTGCCATTCCCAAACAGGCTCTCAGGCCCATGAGCGGAAGGATTCAGTCCGCTGAGCCCAATCGTCGGACGAAAGGAGAATCTCATGGTGGACGAAAGGAAATCCGGCGTCGGGGGCGACCCCTACGATCTGAACCGCTTCCTGAACGCCCAGGAAGACGACTATGAACGGGCACTCTCCGAGGTGAGGAGCGGCCGGAAGCGGTCCCACTGGATGTGGTACATCTTCCCCCAGTTCGACGGGCTGGGGTTCAGCCCGACCTCCAGGCGGTACGCGATCAAAAGCGTCGAGGAGGCCAGGGCGTACCTGCACCACCCCGTTCTCGGACATCGGCTGACGGAGTGCTTCGAGGCAGCCCTCGGTGTCGAGGGGAAGTCCGCTTACGACATCTTCGGCTCCCCGGACGATATGAAGCTCAAATCCTGCGCGACCCTCTTCGCGCACGTCTCCCCTTCCGGGTCCGTTTTTGAACGGCTGCTCGACAAGTATTTTCAGGGCGAGCGCGATCCCGAGACCCTCCGTCTCCTGGGCGTCTCGCGCGAGAGCAGGCCGTAGTTCGGCGGGCGGCTCAGGAGAGCACTGGAATCCCGGCACACCTGATTCCTTCCACTGGAGCCGCGGGCTCTCGCCGCGACGATGACCGAGGCCCGTTAAATGGCACAAAATCGTTACGTCCAATGATGGCATGCCATGTGAGTCCTGAAGCCGTCTTGGCCCAAATCCATCCGACCATGTGTGGGAAAATCCTACTAATGGGCCTTGGCATCCGAACAGATTTGTAACAAGCCGGGCGATTCGGAGGACCCCATTCACGTCTGGCCCTTGGGACATCAGACCCCACCCTGGCCGGCATGAAGGGATTCCCACGTCATTTCGACGGTCGTGCACCATGGGCACATTCCTTGTATAAGCGATATTCTCATCAATCCTTACGAACGACGTGGACAAGGAGGATGCACCATGCCTACAAAACTTACCGTCGTCGGCGGCAGAGATGAGGCGCACCGGGTATACCTGGTTCCCACCACCGAGGAGAGGGCAGCTCACTTCAGGAACGTTATGGGGGCCGTCTGTACGGATGCATTGAAGGTCTGGGATGATATCTGGAAGGAGCTGCAGGGAACCGTCACGGACTCCTGCATGATACTTCCAAACGCCGAGAAGGGCTTCAAGCCGAGTTGCGGATGGCCGGAATTTCTGGAAAGGATCTGGCTGCTGAGGCACTACGTCGACTATGCCAAAAGGTTTTCCGAAACCAGACCATGACGGGTACATTGAGGTCGTTTGGAGCCGGCGACCTTCCCGATATTTCCTCAGGAATTCGAAAACAGGGGACTAGCTGATCCTCCAGGAAGGAGCTTTCCTCAAAACCCGCCGCTCGACCAGCTGAAAGATGGCGCCGTCTTTATGGCTCCGTGTGCTGATCACTTCCTCATGCCTTCCCTGGGGCACCCTGAACGATGAAAAGGCTCCCGTAGGGGCTGTTTTGCGATTCCAAACTCCAAACCCGAAACCCGAGACTTTTTAGAGCACGCCTGTCTTGACAGACGCGAAGGCTGGCTTTTAATCTGCCCTTGCGTGGCACAGGGTGGAAGCCGAATTGAGTCTGGGAGAGGGGAGTCATGGCAGACCTACGGGGAGCTGAGCTCGGCGCATTGATTGAGGAGCTCCTGGAGACGGTATTGAATGGAACGACTCCCACCAGACCTGATGGAAACCTGATCTTGCGTCTGGCCAGGGAAGTGTGGAACTTCCAATGCAGAAATACCCGTGTTGTGGCTTTCGGGGGCGGAACAGGGCTTTCGACCGTCATGGGCGGCAATTCACAGCTCGAGGATTGGCCCGAGGATCCTTTCGTCGGATTGAAGCAGGAGTTTTCCTCCATCGATGTCGTCGTATGCACAACAGATGACGGCGGCTCAACGGGTTTATTGTTACAGCAGCTCCCCATCATCGCAATCGGTGATCTGCGCAAACTGCTTCTTTCCATGATCCTGCGGGAGAACCTTCGATGGACCTACGGTCTCGACGATCAAGCGGCCATGCGGCTTGTTCGGGTCATACACTGCATTTTCAACCACCGCTTTTCCCTCGATGCGAATGATTGGAAATGCGTTTCAAATCCAATGCTGCTCGTGCCCCACGATCTGCACGAGGACTGCCCCGAGGAGCTATGCAGGCTGGTTTGCCATCTTGGCCGATATGTCTCTCCAGGCGGAGAAGGTCCGGAAATAAGGCCCGCGGGCCATTGCCTCGGGAACCTGCTTCTTGTCGCGGCCATCTTCATGGAGTCCAATGCCGGTGCGAATCATCCACCCAAGCCGAGTGCAATCAACAAGGGACTCGACCGGATCGCTCGCGCGATTGGAGCGACGCCACGCCGCCTGCATCCCGCAACCACGATCCCCGGCCAGCTCGTTTTGAGATACGGCAATGGGGTTGCCGTTCGGGGGCAGCATAAGTCATCCGGCTGTCGACGCAATCTTCCCATCGATCGTGTGTCGGTGGAATACTGCCTGCGTCCCACCGTGAGTGAGCGCCTGTGCAAGGCCATCAAGGAGGCTGACGTCATTGTTTTCGCGCCTGGCAGCCTTTACACCAGTCTCATGCCCATCCTGCAGTTGCAGCCCATCGTCGATGCCATCAGGGAAAACAGGAAGGCCTTGAAGATCCTTGGCGCCAACTTCTGGATTCAGGAAGGAGAAACCGATATATCGCTGCGGAGCAGGAATCGCGGATTTTACGTGTCCGAGCTTGTAGAGGCTTACGAGCAGAATGTCCCCGGGGGGGCCGAGGGTTTGTTCGATGTGCTGTTGAGCGCCGACCTCCAGCATGTTCCCGGCAGTGTCCTATGCAACTATGCCCTGGAGGGCAAGATCCCCATCTATTTGGACCGCCATCGAGTGGAACAGCTGGGAGTCATGCCGCTGGAGGCAACCATCTATTCCACTCGACGGTTGAAACTCGCCCAGGTCATCCATCATGATCCTCAAAGGTTTGCTTTGGCCATTCGATCCCTTGTGCTCGCGCATCAACGGTTCAACCTCAAGTCCGAAAAGGTCTTTTCTCCGAGGCCCTTTCCGCCTTCATCTGATTTTTCCCTCTGCTTCACACCTCCCCCATGTGCTTACCGGCAGGCCGCCAAGGAAGTCCTTTCCGGAAAGCGATTCTCCCCTGGATGGCTGTTTCACACCATGCTGGATCTGATCTGGGAAAACCGCGATATCCGGGTTGATCACCTGAACTGCTTTCGCGGGGCGGAGATCATCGCGGCCGCCGCCTGGGACAGGAGCGAGGAGTGGGATAACGTCCTGGGTTATTATGACCCGGACGAGGAGATGCTGAGGGTCCACGAGCAGTTGAGTGGCGATCCCGAGCGCCTCCGTGAGAACCTTCTGATTGCCCTCGGCGAGTCATTGCTGGGGAGATATCTCGAACACCGCAGATGGATTGCCCCCTTTGCCGACGGCGACTGGGGGGCCAGATGCTACGAAATCACGCTTCGCCCCGAGGAGAAGCGCCGATGCTTGCTCAATGATTCCGAGCTGCACACGTATCTGACTCTCTCACGCATGGTCCGAAGTCCTCATGACCCGAGAATATACCGCATCACTCTCAACGACCACGAGGGATTTCTTCCCCCGGGTCTTCTTTTTGGTCTGTTATACGCCTGGTATCTCAACAACTCCTATGGCTCGATCATGGAGTACGAGATGTCTCTGCTCCGCTGGCCGCAGCACAGGTTGATTCCCCATCAGATTGAGGAGCGCAGGCGCAAGAAGGAGCTCATTGCATTCTTCCGCAAGGTGGTGTTCAAGCACGCGAGCTGATGTGATGGCTTCATGTGATGCGTCGATTCTCCTGGAGGACGAGGCCAGCGGCGCACATCGATCTCCGGTGCTCATCCCCTTTTCGATGAGACAAAAGCGATACCGGTTTCCCGGGGAATCAACCCTCCAGCCTTATCCCCGCCCCGCTTCCAAGTCTCACCAGTGTGGAATTGCGGCATGGTCGAAATTGCTCCTTGTTTTGCTTGAGCACAACCGTTAAATAGCTGGCCGCACGGCCAACCACGGAAACGAACGGGAGTAGTCCCTGAAGCCCATCCGCGCCGCCCTGAACGATGAAAAGGGGGCTTCAGCCGGGAACCAGGAACTTTTCAGAGCAGGACACGATGGACGCGAGTGTTGCCGCGGTCTTCATATTCGTATACCTCGGGATGATCCTGGGCAAGATCCCGGGCATGGCTCTCGATCGCACCGGCATCGCCCTGCTGGGCGCGATATTCCTGCTGGCCCTGGGGAAGGTCCAGCCGGACGAGGCCTGGCGCTCAATAGATGTCCCCACCATAGCGCTCCTTCTTGGACTCATGGTGCTGTCGGCGCAGTTCAGGCTCGGAGGCT
>Ga0101944_10006815_pt1 | contig 11871 bp, 11 predicted proteins | sample DewCreD2012metaG_FD_75245 | JGI IMG/M metagenome (GOLD analysis project Ga0101944, IMG submission 75245) | Hot spring sediment bacterial and archeal communities from British Columbia, Canada, to study Microbial Dark Matter (Phase II) - Dewar... ... | reverse complement strand
GTAATTTTTCACGGGTAAAAATCAACGCATCGTATTCCCGCACCACCGTCCATTCCCCGGGCAACTGGATTTTCTTTGCCGGGCCTGTTTTGTTAATTATCTGCTGCACGGCTTCAATATGACTGAAATAAATGCCTTGGGATCGATCGGTAATCCGGGCAATGAGCGCTTTGATGATTCTGCCCTGGAATGCTGCCGGGTGTCTTTGAATGTCGTGAACCGGGAGTATAAACGCCTGGTTTTCCGCCTTGGGAACCAGGCGTGCAACCAGCTCCTGCACCATGGCGTCAAGCATTTCGTTATCCTGCTGCATAAGCGCCCCCAGACGGTTCACCGTTTTGACTATCTGCGGATTATAGGCCTGCTCCAACAAGGGTATCAGATGATGGCGGATTTTATTTCTCAAGTAATGCTGCTCGGATGCGGAACTGTCGGGAATAAAGGCAGTATGCTGCTGGTTCAAATAGGCCTCGATCTCTGCGCGCGTAACGTTAATGAGCGGGCGGATGAAATATTCGTTTCTGACCGGCGGAATACCGGCAAGACCGGCAGCAGAGGTGCCGCGTATAAGCCACATGAGAATCGTTTCAGCCTGGTCGCTGGCTGTGTGCCCCAGTGCAACTTTTTGAGCGCCAATACGCTCGCGAAGCTCGCACAAAAATTTATATCTTACCACCCGGGCTGCTTCCTGCAAAGAACATGATTGTCTGCGCTGATACGCGCGCACGTCCCGCTCCTCAATAAAGCAGGCAAGTCCCAGATGTTCAGCGAGCTCGGCAACAAACCGCGCCTCTTGTTGTGCTGCCGAACCGCGCAGCATATGGTTCAGGTGGGCAACCGTCAGCGTCAGGCGCCACCGGTTTTTCAGGGCGCACAGTATGGACAGTAGCGCAACTGAGTCTGCCCCGCCGGAGACCGCAGCAATGACATGGTCGCCGGGGCTGAGCATATGATGCCTTTTAATGGTCTGGAGAACTTTATTAACAATCATTGTGTTAAAGGTCTTTACCTTTAGTCCCATAATATAGTATATATGATTAAAAATATTTTCATACAAATATGCGAAACCTATACCGGGAGAAGATTTTTATGCATAAAAAACCAGCTCGTTATATTGTCGTAGTACTTTTTTGCTGTTTAGCCACCAGCGGCGCGTGGGGACAAGACCAAGAGCAGTCCACAAATAATGGCCAGCTCCATGGCATCGCCCGGTTTGGCAGGGGCGTTGTGAACGTTATTTCTTCACCTCTTGAGATGCTCGCCCAGCCTTATGCGCGAGCATCCTACTGGGATGAACAGAGCAATAATCAGTTCGCGGTGTTAGGCGGTTTTTTTGAAGGCATTCCCATGGGGTTTGTATATTTTGGCTGGCGATTAGGCGCTGGTTTTTACGACATGTTTACCTTTCCGTTTTACTGTTATGATGAGTCCATCATTCATCCTGAGTATCTCACGTTTTCCCCTGAATTCTTAGAATCGCCATAATCACCCGTCGGCCCCCTGTGCCTCGCGATAGACAGCTTGAATCTTTTCGTCGCGACGAATCTCAAGCTGTCGAAGCTCTGCAGATAGTTCATCCGCACCCTGGAGGAGAATCTTTTTTTCTGCTGCTTTTGCTTCATATTCTTTTTTTATCTCGGCAATGCGTTGCTTTTGTTCTTCAGTAAGCGGCGTACTTTCAGCAATTCCCTGTTCTTTAATTTTGGCAAGTGCAATTTCATAGCTGCTTTTCAATTCAGTCATACCCTTGTTCTCCTTGTTAATGCTTATTTCCCTAACTATGAGCCCCGAAATTCAGGTAGCCCGCATGAGAACACCAAAAACGCACTGGGCCTGAGTCGTGATGCCAGCAGTTACGCATAGTGTTGTGGCAGAGAAAAACCCCAGCGGCTTCTTCATCGCCAGCAATAAAATATTTTGGGGAACGTCCGGTTATTTAATGCTTGCCATAGGGCGGCTTCTATGGCTATGATATATAACATTTTTGAGGTTATTACCATTAACAGTGAACAGTATTCAACAAGTTCCGGCATAACCAATGGCAAATATTTCACACGCAGTAAAAGATAGACTCTCTACTATTTTGTTAAAAGATTATGAGGAATGTCAATTCTTTTTTGCCGCTGCGCACCTGCTGCGGGATCAGTTGCAAAAAATTTCTGAACAGGTGCAGCGGGAAGAAATTGAATTCAATGTGGTGCGTGATACCATCGGCGAACTGGGTATTTATATCAGTAATCTTGAACGGGGCCTGAATGAGGTAGAAGAGTGTTATACCAAATTGGTTGAGGCCCTTGAAAAATAGCTGCGCGAGTCGATACGGAAAACGGATATGGAACTGAGCGAAGGATTGAGAACAAGAACCAGCGTGCGGGCGTTTCTTAAAAAGCCGGTGCCTCGGGAACTTATTGCCGACATTCTTGCGGAAGCCCAGCAGGCGCCGTCATCGTCAAATCAGCAGCCATGGCATTTTTATGTCATTACCGGGAAACCGCTGGCAGAGCTTACCGAGAAAATCCTTGCCGCCCACCACAGTGACCGCAAACCCTACGACCCTTCAAAGGGCAAAACCATCCCGCCGGCGTATGTTGAAAGAACTAAAAAGCTCTTCAGGGAACTGCATCCGTTCCTGCAAAAGCTGGGCGAAGACAATCGCGCATTTATTGAGACCGGCAGCTTGCGTTTTTATGATGCCCCGGTGGCCTTTCTGCTTACCCTGCATGCCAGCTTTCCGCGCAGCCGGCTCATGGATATCGGCATGGCGGCGCAAAACCTGATGCTGGCAGCGCATGCACGGGGACTGGGCACCTGTGCGATTGGGCTGGTGCTGTATTATGAAGATATCATCCGGGCTGCGCTGAAACTTGCGCCAGATCGTGATCTTGCGCTCATGATTGCCCTTGGGTATCCCGATTACGGTTCGCCGGTCAATGATTTCAGGTCTTCGCGCGAGCCCCTGTCTGATTGTGTTTCCTGGCTTGGTTTTGAGTAGCCTGGTTGGTGAATCGGCGGTGCGGCAGGACGATGGCGGGGAATCGGCACTCCGGAGGGATTACTCTTCAGTGCCGCCGCTGCTTATGTATTCCTCATATTCAGCGCTGTCCATCAGGTTTTTTAATTCATCCTCGTTGATATGCTCAAGCTGTATCATCCACCCATCGCCATACGGGTCGTGTATGATAAGAGAGGGGTCTTCCTCGATCTCTTCATTGACCGCCGCGATCCTGCCGCTCAGCGGCGAATAAACTTCCACCACATTTTTTTCTGATTCAATGACGCCAAAGGAATCAAACTGTTCAAGTTCAGCGTCAACTTCCGGCAGTTGCACGAACAGAATTTTATCAATGCGCTTTTGTCCGTATTCGGTGATACCAACCCGTGCGGTATTGTTTCTTTTTATCTGAACCCATTCGTGGGTTTTTGAATACTTTAAATAGTCGGGTAACATGGCTGTGCTCTCCGTAAAACCGCTATGTCTGTTCTTAACAGTCGCATCAATTGTTGTTCCAACGTTTATAGCTGGTTACCTGAAATACATAAAAATACAAATTACTCTTGTCAAGTAAAAAAGCTAATGAAAAGACACGCGCCGTATCTGTTCATGGCGATGGGAGAAACCCTGCGTTACGGAATAAAAGCCGTTAGCGCCAACTTGTTCCCATGGCCGCTGCTGAAATATATTCATGCATGAGGAGCAGTAACTATGCAGGTTACCATTCTTGGCTCGGGAACGTGTGTTCCTTCGCTGCGCAGGTCTTCACCCTGCATTCTGGTTAAAACTGAAGAGACAAAAATTGTGCTTGATACCGGCCCTGGTTCGCTGCGACAAATGCTCAAGGCAGGCGTTACCGTAAATGATATTGATCTTATTGTTTACAGCCATTTTCATGTTGATCATACTGCCGACCTGGCGCCCTTTATATTTGCCTCAATGTATTCGCCGCACTTGTTCAGAACAAAACCTCTGACGATTATGGGGCCGCGGGGGCTGCGTGAGTTCTACCGGTGCCTGACCCTGGCGTATGGAAAATGGATTGTGCCCGAACATTTTGTTATCACCTGGGTTGAAGCCGACGCACACCTACAGGAATTCGCAACCGTTTGGCTGAAAACGATTCCCACACAGCATTCTGGAAACAGCATAGCAGTGCGTATTGAAAGCTCCCAAGGCACCAGCATGGCATATTCCGGAGATTCCGAATACTGTCGCAACCTGGTTGAAATCTCCCGTCATGTCGATCTTCTGATTCTTGAATGTTCGTTTCCGGAAGGGATGGCGTGTGTGGGACACTTAATCCCCTCCAGTGCCGGAAAAATTGCCCGGGAGTCACAATGCAAGAAACTTTTGCTCACCCATTTCTATCCGCCGTGCGACGAACATGATCTGATCACCCCGCTGCGCACCCACTATCACGGCGAGGTTCTGCTGGCTGAAGATTTGATGACCGTGAGGCTTTAGGCGGTGGTTGTCCCGCTGTTATTCTGCACGCAGCCAAAAAATCGCAACGGCAGCGCCTGGGGAGGATATAATATGTTCGGAATGCAGCTCGTATTAGGGGCTTGTAATAATCACGATTTTCAACAAGCTGTTCGGAATATACCCTGCACCCGAAAAAATAATTGAACTTTCCCCAAAAATTAACCCTGAATACCGTTGATCCACATGGGCACACTATAACGCACGGGGAATACTGGGGAACATCGCCATCAATAAAATATGGTACGCAAAGTCATGAAAATTAAATCTGGCATATCATCGAAAAGTCTATTATAAAATCCTGTATAGATTCTTGCCTGTTTAAATCTGAGAATTTTGCGCTCATATTTGTTGATAATAATTGGCTGGTGGTGAAAGCAGTTACGGGCGGTGCAAGCGATGGCTGTGGCAAGCACCACGATCCGTTCCAGCAAGCACGTGAGCCCGTACAAATGAATCAAAAGCCAAATAAATTTCATATATCTTTGCATAGTATTTTTACATCCGGGTCACCGCTGGTGATTATTTTGCATACCCTCATAACAAGGAGTTCCATATGAAGAATATGATCGTTATCATCACACTGCTTTTTCTGGTTATTGGTTGCAGCACTGAGGCCAAAAAAGGGCAAGAATCACAAAAAGAAATGCCTCCTGCAGGCATGCCTGCAGAAGATACGTCTGCCACCAGTTATAGCGGCATCGTTTTGAGCTCCCAGGATGCATCAAATTATACCTATCTGGAAATTAAGGGAAAAGACGGGGTTTTCTGGGCAGCCATTCCCCAGACTAAAATTCCCGCAGGCGCTTCAGTGGAACTTATTGCGCCAAATGTGATGAAAAATTTTGAGGCGAAGGTTCTGGGGAAAAAATTTGAGACGATAATTTTTGCCGGCGGCGTAACGGTGAATGGCAACCATCCCGAGAAAGTCTCCGGCGCAGCCCCTGCAAAAACAGACGCACGCCCTGGCGCTCCACAGGAACCATCGCTTGATGCGTCGGCCCACATGAAGGCAGACACGGCAACCGATGCTTCTGAGGTAAAAAAAGCCGAGGGTGGCGTAACCATTGCTGAAATTCTTGCAAATCCAGCTTCTTTCAGAGATAAAAAAGTATTATTGAGAGGCAAAGTTGTAAAGTTTCTTCCTGAAATAATGAAAAAGAACTGGCTTCACCTGAAGGACGCCTCTATAAAAGACAAAGACATCACCGCCACCTCTGCCGAGCGGTTCACGGTGGGCGAAGTGGTCCTCATTGAAGGCGTTGTTAAAACCAATCAGGACTTAGGCTATGGTTATAAATATGATGTGCTCATTGAGGAAGCCAACCTTAAGGGGAAATAATCTAACATGGGCACAAAATATACCAGCTAATTTTTCCTGTTATTCGCATGACCGGCAACTAAAAGATTCATGCCCATTCAATAGTGTCCAAAATAGGGGAATGCCTCCCCTTTCGTTGCCTCAGAGCTTTGGCTCACACGCTCGCAATGATCAGTTCCTTTCATAGAGCCATGGTAAAAGTCATTGCGAGGAGCGGTAGCGACGTGGCAATCCCAGCTGCCAAAAAGTAAGCATACATAACGAGTTAATCTGCTATGGTGGACAAGACAGATGCCCATTACAGGTTAAAAAAAATTTTATGCGGAAACATGCTTTGGCAGTGAAACAGTGAAAAGGCAGTAATTCTCTTCCTGTGAAAACACCATCAGCCCCCCCATATCCTTAACCAGCCGGTAGGCAAAGGGAAGTCCGATACTTTCTCCGCCTTCGTCAAACGGCAGAAAAAGAAGTTCCGGCTCTTTTATCTTTTCCCCTGCTAATGGGCTCTTAAACTCGGCATAAAGATTCTGTTCATCGCTCCAGGTTTTTGCGATGATACTGTCGCCGGCTTTTATTCTAAACATTTCATATTGAATTATATTGATAAAGACCTGCATCAGGATGTCTGGGTCTGAATATACCGGCGCTAATTCCGGTTCAAGATCCAAACGCAGAGTAATGTTGCGACCGGCCAATTCCGGTGCGAGGAGATCCCGGCATTCGCTCAGGATTGTATTAATTGAACAGCCGATAGGGCTCATCACAACCGGCTTGAGATAATTAGTTATCCGGTCAAGCATTCGTTCCAGGCGAATGGTCTCTTTAAGAATAATGTCGCTCTCTGAGAGGTGCGGATATTTGCGCTGCAGGCGGCGCGCGAATCCCCCTATTGCAACAAGCGGATTGCGGATTTCATGGGCGACTTCCGCTGCTATAATACCGAGCGTCTTGAGCTTTTCCCGCTGCACTAATGTCTTTTGTGCAGTCTCAAGCTCCTGCGTTCGTTCTTTAACCAGTTCTGCAAGATGATTTTGATGCTTGCGCAATTCATCCATAGCTCTTCGATGTTCGGTAATATCGCTGATAAACCCTTCCAAGACAGGAATCTGACCCCGCTCCGATGGCACAATCCGACCCTGTTCCCATACCCATTTTTCCTCTCCGGTTGCGGTTATAATCCGGTAGGTAAGTTGAAACGGCCGGTTCTGCTTCACCGCTTCCTGAACATCCTGCCATACCATTTCGCGATCATCGGGATGTATTAAATCGCTGTACGATACCGTTTTGTTATATAGCAACTCCTCCGGCAGATAACCAGTAAGGGCATGGCAGCCGTCGCTCACAAATTCCATGGTCCAGTCACGATCATTGCGGCACCGGTAGGCTAATCCTGGCAAATTGCTGAGAAGTGTAGCGAGGGTGCGTTGACTTTCTATGAGCGCATCTTCAGAGCGCCGGGTTTCGCGCATAGCCCGGTCAATGAGCAGGTAAATTAACAGGGCGCTCACGGTAATAAAGATCCAGCCTTCGGTAAAATCAAGAATTGCATGAACTCGCTGTTCGCTGAAAATAAGCGAAAGCCCCCGGTGCACAAAAGTGATCCACATCCCGCCAACAAGAAAATAGGCCAGCGCAATTTTAGCGGGTCTGGTGAATAATGATTTTCTTTTATTTCTATTGTTCATCTGTGCAAAAAGTTCGTGTGGTTACGGATGGGCGGTAAATTAACGATAACACTGGGCAACTTCCATTTCCCGGCCATCTCTTACCGCCTGATACTTCTGCCACCACAAGGCATCAATTTTTTTGAGGGATGGTTTAGTTTCAGGCATGCGGTATCGGGTAAGGTGCGCCGGTCCGCCATTGTAAACAGCATATGTTGCCCGTGCCAGGTTCTCCGTGCCGCCCTCCTGCAAATGCTCTTTCTTTGCGAGTGCAAAATCCTTTAAATAATGCACCAGTATTTCACATCCAGCACGCCCATTATAGAACATATCTTTTAACAGACCGGCCTGATCATAGATGCCTCTCCAGACCACCTGATTAATTTGCATGAGACCGACTGAGCCCCCGCTTGAGGTGAGCGGCATCATTTTATCGCCGGCGCGCGTAAATTGTCGCCAGCAGCTTTCCTGCCATGCAGTTGCCAGTACAATATTTCGGTAAAGGCCATGGTAGTTCACATCAAGCTGTGCTGACACGATGGTCTGCTCAATGGCTTCCTGCAAAAGCTCGCGCACCAGCAGCAGATAACTATTCAATTCCCCCGTGGCGGGAATCCAGGAGTTAAGCGGAGAGAAACGGTTCGATTCCGTAGCCGCACATGCCTGCGAAAGTATCCATGTTTTAAATGCGCGGGCACCAGCGATGCTGCGGGAGCCGCAAACCGCGGAAAATTCATCATTGCTGCCGCGCGTGGCGCTGCTGTGTGGCAGCGGCAACGGTTCGCCAAAACCCAGCAGCCGGCGCAGCTCAGGATCAACGTCCGTGGAATAGCTTACCGGGTCTTCCGTGCTTTCCGGATCAATGACGCGGGCAAATGCCCGCAACCCCTCATCGGAAACTTCAATGTCCAGATCTGACGAATGGCCCGCAAACGCAGCGATGCTGTCGCCGATGTTAATGACGGCATCTGGCTGCGATTGATCGTGGCGCAAGGATCGGGGGGAATGCTTTAGGATTGGTTTGAGACGCGGCCAGGTCTGCGCGAATAAACCGGGGACGGGATCCTTCGCTTCTGCCTGTGCCTCGGCTAATTTTTCAACAATCTGATGGCGCGCGTCAAGCAGAATGCCGAGCAATTGGCGACGCACCGGTCCTGGGTTGTTACGCGCCATTCGTTTAATGACAAAAGTGAGAAATGCATCCCAGCGTTCAAACCGTCGCACCCGGAGCGTTTTTCTTGTTTCTTCAGCGCCTCCTTGTATAGACTGCGATATCCTTTTTGGCGGGAGTTGAAAAGACAGTTTCATGCCAAGACTGTCTTTCAATAGGCGCGGCTGCCGAATGGCGAGCGTTGACATGATCTGATTGGTTTGCAGGTCGCGGGCGGGAAAAAAATGCGGCACCAGCATGACAATCTCAGTAATCGGCGGCGCGAGATCAATGTTAACTGCTTCAAGAGGGGGTATCACTGAAGTCCTAAGAACTTCCCATATGCCTTCATTTAGGGGGATTTGCTGGTGCTGCTGGTTATATGCACGGATTTCGTCAATCTTCCACGTCAGACGCTTTTTCTCTGCGTCAACCAGTGGAGTGCACCACAATTCAATATTCCCGTTCCACTCCAGGGGCTTTGTGCAGTGCTGATCAATGACAGTCCCAAGACGCGCGCTGCCGCGGCTCATGATGCGCATCCGGCCTTTCACCGCATCCACCCGCGGTTCCCAGAGACGTAAAAACCGGCAGCCCATATGGTCATCGAGCAGGGTGCACTGCTCGCCAGGCTCGCGGTAAACCTGCTCAATCAGCCCCTGCCGCACCTGCGCAAGCCCCAGACGCAGCGGCAGGGTAATCGTCAGAGCGAATGCAGAGCCCGCAAAAGGGCCGGCGCACCATAGTAAAACAACCGCCGCAGCTCGCATAAAACTTTTTTGCTTCATACCGCTCATAACTGCTACGCAGCAAGACCCCAGTGAGCTGCCAGCGCCGGATCAGTTATTTCCCATACCCTCCGGTGCAATTCTTCCATGCACTGTGGATCGCACAGCAGTTCCTTTTTTTCTCGGGCGCTGAGCATCTGGGGGCCGTTGCTCAGGGCTTTTTCCTGTAATTGCCTGCGCCTGTCGACGATGGCCGGCGCAACCGTTCTCTTCTTTCTCAGCAGCGTGCGATGCAACACATTAACCCGCGGATTCACTACTGCCCGGACAAAATTGTCAGCATCAGGCATCGGCGTTCTGTTTGGCTGATTCATGCACGCTTCTTGTTCTTTAAGGACCCGCAGTTCATAGGGAGGGGCAATTTCTTCCGGAATGAGGAAGAGCCCCGCTCTGCGAAATGCTCGGCCCAGCCGTGCCCGGCTTGACCATACGGAAAGCGGAATTGAAAGAAGTATAGGCACAAAAATAGGAAGATTCCACCAGAAAAACGATCGGTTAAACAGAAACAGCGTCGCTGCCCAGAGTAATGCCGTGATGGTGCCGGTCGCATGCATGCGCGCTGCCTCTCCCCACCCGGTGCCCCGATCGCTGCGCTGCTGCCCGCCCCAGCCAACTTCCTGTCCCAACAGCGTTAGAAAGACGAATTTGCTGTGAAACAGCATGCGAATAGGCGCAAACAAGGTGGAAAAAACTACTTCCGCCACCATGCTGCACAACAGTCGCGCCACACCGCCAAAACCGCGGGCTGCCCGTTTAATCATAATAACCATAACACTTAGCAGTTTGGGCAAAAAGAGAATTATTGCCGTGGTAGCAAGCAGCGTCAGCGCCCATCGGGGATGCCACACTGGCCACTGCGGGAAAAGGCTGCGCCCCGCAGGAAAATATACGGGCTCGCGAATTGCCTCATAAATTGCCTCTGCGCTGCTCAAACTTAAAAACAGAAACCAGAGTAGCGCTGAAACGTAGGCCATAGCGCCGTGCAGAAACAAAGCGCGATGGGCAGGGAAAAGCCCCTTTGCGAACACAAGCCGCATATGCTGCATATTACCCTGGCACCAGCGCCGGTCGCGTTTCAATTCCTCAAGCAATGTTGGGGGCAGTTCTTCATAGCTTCCGGTCAAATCATAGGCCAGCCACACTTCATATCCTGCTTTTCGCATCAGAGCTGCTTCTACGAAATCATGGCTGAGGATTTCTCCGCCGAGAGGCGGCTTGCCCGGCAATTGCGGGAGGCCGCAATGCTTCATGAACGCCTCTATGCGAAGAATGGCATTGTGTCCCCAGAAATGTGAATCGCCAAGCTGGGTGAAATGCAGACCGGCGACAAACATGGGGCCATACACATGATTGGAAAATTGCTGGACACGGGCAATGAGGCTTTCTTTGTTAACCGCCAGCGGCGCTGTCTGAAGGATGCCAACGCGAGGATTTTTTTCCATGATTCTGACCATGTGCACCAGGGTCTGTCCGGCCATGACGCTGTCCGCGTCAAATACAATCATGTAGCGGTAATTGCGGCCCCAGCGGCGGCAAAAATCAGCAATGTTGCCGCTCTTGCGCTTAATGTTCACCCGACGATGCCGGTAAAAAATACGATTAAAGCCGTTCAGCGCCTGACACGTCTCATACCAGGCGATTTCTTCAGCAACCCAGCAGTCAGGATTACTGGAATCGCTCAACACAAAGAAATCAAACTGATCCAGTAATCCGGTGGCTTCAAGAGATTTATACGTTGCATCTAAACCGGCAAATACCCGGTTGACGTCTTCATTGCAGACCGGTATTAGAATGGCCGTCCGCACCTCAGGGCTCATCTTTCCGTCAGCATCGGTGATAGTTTTCGTAATGGCAAAGCGATCGGTGCGACGCAACAGCGTATACAATCCTGCAATTGATTCCCAAAATCCAATGGAGATCCACGCAAACAGCGCGCCAAAAACGACGATAATGGCAATCTCAAGTGCTGTCGTGCCCTTGCCTGGCAGCAGGTCGGCCATATACGAGCTGGCAATGAGCGTCGTGCCCAGGATCAAAGCAATCATAATGAGGCGCCGACGCCGCGCTGCTTGTTCCCAAGGAAGCTTCTCTTTTGGTATCATAAAAGCACTCTCTGTTTCAGCAATAGATGCACTAACACCAGTGCGGGTTATGGTTCTGCGTTATAACTGTTTTGAGTTTATAGTGTAAAATGATGGGGTTAACACCGTCTGGGTATTCTATGCTTGCCCCTTATGAGCATTACTATGGCTTCTTCCGGTGTATATATTTGCAAAAGAATGTCCACCAGGGCATTCGGTCAAGTTCTACCGGAAGCATAGAGGAACGATTCAACGCCGGCACAGCGCTAACATCCGGTAAACTGTTTGACAGGCCGCATCGTGCATCAATCGAATGTTCGGCAAGCACTACCCGCAGGGCTCTCATTGCGCTGACCACCGGATGCCGGTTCTGCTCTTGCTGCGCAATTG
>Ga0101944_10006814_pt1 | contig 11872 bp, 9 predicted proteins | sample DewCreD2012metaG_FD_75245 | JGI IMG/M metagenome (GOLD analysis project Ga0101944, IMG submission 75245) | Hot spring sediment bacterial and archeal communities from British Columbia, Canada, to study Microbial Dark Matter (Phase II) - Dewar... ... | reverse complement strand
CGAAGTTGGAAACGATGTCAGTACCGTTTCGGAGCCGGATGGCATAGCGCAATGCGAGCGTGTCGCCGCTGGAAACTGTTTCTGGCTGGGTCAATCTTTTTGCCCCGCGATTTTTTGGCTGGCGGGAGACTGGCGCCGCAGGCCATCCCAGATCAGCAGGATTGCGCCAATGGTGATGGCCGAGTCGGCAACATTGAAGGCAGGCCAGGAAAAGCGTTCGTAATGGAAATACAGGAAATCGACGACAAAGCCATGCCAAACGCGATCGAAAATATTGCCCAGCGCGCCACCCAGGCCGTCAGCGCCGGCGGATACAGCCACAGGAACAGCGAGGCCAGCAAAACGGCGGCCCCGGTCAGCGCAAGCTGGAAGGATGGTGATCCCACAGATGGCAATGCCGTCCCACGGATGAATGCTGCGAGGAGCCCCCTTCCCCCACCGGCGAGCCATTTCCCAGACCACACACTCCCGACAATTCATCTGTGGGACGGCTCTGCTATCTGTGGGATTCCAAGGCGCCTCTCGATTGTGTCACGCCTGAGCGTTTTCTAGCGCTTGTCCTGCTCATCGGACTTCGGCGCCGCGGCCTCGGCTGACCGCAACGCGGGAATCTTCTTCAGCAGTTCGGCCAGTTCAATGCCGGTCAACGATTCGAGGATCGGCGGCAGCTGGCCGATGATCTGCGTGATGTCGCGCGTGATCTTTGCGGCGCCGCCGGACCGGTCTGCATCGCCGCCCATATTGACCACCGTCATCTTGTCTATGTTCGACAGCGGCGCAGCGATTTTCTCGGCGATCAACGGCAGCGCCTCGATAAACATCTGCGCCAGCGCGGCTTGGTTGTAAAGCGCCCAGGCCTCGGCTTTCTTGCGCATTGCCTCGGCCTCGGCAAGGCCTTGCGCGCGGATGACTTCGGCCTGGGCCAGACCACGCGCCTTCTGGGCGGCGCCCTCGGCCTCGCCGGCGCGTTGGACGACGTCCGCATCGGCGAAGCCTATGGACCGATCGGCCTGCGCCTTGCCTTCAGCGGTCTTGGCCTGGCGGGTGCGTTCGGCCTCGGCGAGCTGTTCGACCTCATAGCGTTTGGCGTCGGCGGGCTTGCGGATCGTCGCTTCCAGCTCGCGCTCCTTGCGCTTGATCTCCATTTCCTGGACGTTGATGTTGCGTTCCTTCTCGATGACCTGGACCTGGACCTCTTCGGCCTTGACCTTCTGCGCCGTCTTGTATTTTTGCAGGTCATAGGCGAGGTCCGACTCCGCCTTGCGCGTGTTTACCGCGGCCTGATAATCGGCGGCCTTGGACTCGTAATCGCGCTTGGCCTCGGCGATTTTGGTTTCGGCCGCGTAGCTGGCTTCCTGGCCGGCCTGGGTGGCCGCGGCCTTTCGGATGGTGGCGTCGCGTTCGGCTTCGGCCTGGGCGATGATGGCGTCGCGCTTGACCTGCGCGATGCGCGGCTGGCCCAAGGCGTTAAGGTAGCCCTGGTTGTCCTTGATGTTGCGGATGGTGAACGAATCGATGTGCAGGCCCATGTTGGCCATGTCGCCGGCCGCGATCTCCTGGACGCGCTGGGCGAACGTTTCGCGGTTCTTGTAGATGTCCTCGACCGTCATGGTCCCGAGGACGGCGCGCAGGTGGCCTTCGAGCGTCTGCTGGGCGATGTTGCGGATTTCCGCCGCCCCCTTGTCGAGAAAACGTTCCGCCGCCGTGCGGATCGAATCATCCTCGCCATTGACCTTGACCTGGGCAATGCCATCGACCACGACGGGCACCCCGTGCGCGGTATAGACCTCGGGCGTTTCTATCTCCAGCGTGAACAGTTCCAACGACAGGATATCGACCTTCTGGAACAGCGGGATGACGAGGCGGCCGCCGCCGCGCAGCAACTTCACCTTGCCGAAGCCCGAGATGACGAGCACTTCATTCGGACCAGCCTTCTGATACAGCCGTCCGATGATCGTGATCACCACGATCAGAACGATGACGACGGCGATCGCGGCGAATACCGGATTGTCAAAAATGTGGGTCAGCCATTCGGTCATGAGAGTTCTCCAAACGATTGTTTGTTTTGCAGCGACGCCGCGACCATGGACACGAACGGACCGGCGCGGACTGTGTGTTCAGCGGCGTGTTCGATGCCAGGGGCCGCTCTCAGGATGGCGCCGTCTCGGATGCAACCGGGCCGGCGCCCGCCGGCCTGGATTCCTTGCGACGGATGATCTTGTGCGAACCGGAAGTGCCGATGATCTCGACGATGGTGTTGGCGCGAACGGGCGACCCGTCCTCGGTCCGCGCCGATGCGGTCTGGCGGCCCGCCGGCGTGTTGTAGGCGATCTGGCCGACGCCGCCGGCCGGAACGCTGGTCACGACTTCGGCCTCGAGGCCGATCAGGCTGGACGCCGGAATCTCAATGCTTTCCTGCATGTGCGTGGCGACGTAGCGCAACATCCAAAAGACCACGCCCCCGCCGGCGAATCCGCCGGCCATGGCGATCGGCAGCGCCTGGATGGAGGTGTAGCCCAGGGTCCCCATCGCCAGCAAACCGCCACAGCCAAACATGGCGACAAAGGCCGAAATGACCGCCGGGCTGAAGGGCGAGAAATGGACCTCGCCGTGTCCGCCGGCCCCATCCAGGCCGCCGTGATGCGTGATGTCGCCGATCAGGGGGCCGATCAGGCCCGAGATGATGAGCCAGGCCAGTCCCGCGACGGTGCAGAAGATATAGACGTTCTTGGCAAAGTCTGTCGGCGGCTGTGCGGCCACCGCCTCGCCCACGGCTTGGGGAAGCCCGGCGGACGACGACAGCGCGGCGGCCGCCGTAGTCAGCGCCTCAACGCCCGTGGTAATCACAGTGGCGGTCGATGGATCCATTGGCATTGCCTCCAACGCCCGGCGCCGATGTTTGTAGCGGCGGCTCGATGAGTCCGGCTTCTGTCAAGTCTCTTGCAGCAGTTCGCACACGCTCAAACCCCGCTCATCCCGAGCAGCGACAAAAACTCCGATCGCGTCTGGCGGTTGTCGCGGAAGGCGCCGAGCATGGCGCTGCTGGTCGTCACCGAATCCTGCTTCTCGACGCCCCGCATCATCATGCACAAGTGGGCCGCCTCGGTGACCACCGCCACCCCCTGCGGTTTGAGAACTTTTTGGATCGCCTCGGCGATTTGCATGGTCATGCGCTCTTGCAACTGCAGCCGGCGCGAATACATATCCACGATGCGCGGAATCTTGGAAAGACCGATCACCTTGCCATCGGGAATGTAGCCGACGGCGCAGGTCCCATAGAACGGCAGCAGATGGTGCTCGCAGAAACTGAAGAAGTGAATGTGGCGGACCATGACAACCTCGTCGCACTTCTCCTCGAACACGGCTTCATTGACGATCTCATCCAGATCCATCGTGTAGCCGCTGGTCAGGTAGGACCAGGCCTTCTCGACGCGGGTGGGCGTTCGCACGAGGCCTTCGCGCGTGGGGTCTTCGCCAATCTCGATCAGCAGCTGATGGATCAGGCCGGACATGACGCCGTCGGTCATGCATTCGTTTATGGCGTTGTTGGAATCGCTCATGGTCGTGGCTCCTTGTATGGCGGCGCGAATTACGCGGCCGCGCTGTGGCGCAAGTCCTCAAGGCGCTTGCGCAGTTGATCCAGCATGCGGACCTTGTAGTCGTAGGCCTGATCGTGCAGCTTGCCGGCCGCCGAAATCCGGGAGTAAAGATCGCCCTTGAGCCGCTGCACTTGCGTCTTTTCGTATGCGACGGCATTCTCGCGCGTCACGGCGGAGGCCGGCACATTGAGACGTTCCGCATAGTAGTCCACGGCGCGCGGATCGAGTTCCTCCTGCTCCTGCAAGTGCGCGATTCCGGTAAGATGGCTGGCAATTTCAATCAGCAGACCGTCCTCGGCGTTGGCGCTGTCATCGGTCCCCGGCTCATAGCCCAGCAAAATGCGATAGGGCTGGACGGACTCACAGCGCTGGGCCCAACGATCCAGGACCCGCTGGCACTTGTCGGCCTCGCAGGCGAGCATGTCCTCGCGCGTGATCTTGGCCTCGGCAGGCCGGCCCAGAGCCACGCGATAGGCCTGAACGACGTTTTCGGGCATCGCGCCGGTAGCCGTGCGGAGGGCTTCAAACCGCTGGACCGCCTGGTCAAAGACATACATGTCCACGGCATCGGGCAAGTCCCACCACGCCCAGTAGATCACCAGTTCGCAAAGGTTTCCGATCTGGGGGTCCAGGCGGGCAAAGCAGGAGTGGAGGTCGAAGATGTGGATGCGCCCGTCGGGACCCTGGTCGGCGTCGTCGGACGACACGGTCTGGAAGAAAAGACTGGTCTCGCGGCGCTCGTCCATGAGGATTTTCTTCTTGGCTTCATCGTCGGAAACCAGCACGTCCACGGTGCAGTAAATCTCCGCGCCGAACGTCACGCTGCTCAGCAGGGCATGCCGCACGGCAAACATTTTGCGCCACACCAGGCCTGCCACCGCGGGCCCCAGTTCCGGTTTGATGCGGAAGACCTCCCGGGCGCGCATGCGCATGAAAATCTCAATATTCTTGCAGATCGCGTCAACACGCGCAATCTGTTTGGGATTGGGCGCTGCCATAGACTCCTCCTGTCGCGTGAATGCCCCGTCTCGTGTTCGCTTCCGATGCCCGCCGGACCCGGCGCCGACCGTCGGCAATGACGCTCCCCCACAACCCATCCCCGGTGGAAACAGAGCGCCCCGCCACGGTCCAACGCGCCGAATCGTGCCGCAGCCGCCGGGCGAATGTCAATCTTTCTCGCGCAGTTATTTGCGGCGGAATTTGCGATCCAGTTCATCCAGCGTTAACCGCATCATCGTCGGCCGGCCGTGAGGGCAGGTGAATTGGTCATCCGCAGCCAGCAGGTCCTCGATCAGGACGCGCGCCTCGCCGTCCGACAGGCGCTGGTGGGCCTTGATCGAGGCATGGCAGGCGATGCGCGCCGCCAGCGTCTCCTGGGGCGTCGCGCTGCGCAGCCCCCCCTCTTCGCCCTGCTCGGCCACCAGATCCTGGATCGCGGCCACAACGTCAAGTTCCGGCAGCGCCGCCGGCAGGCTCCGGACCACATGCGTGCGCCCGCCGAACGGCTCGATTTCGATGCCAATACGCCGCAGCAGGGGCGCGTATTCCTCGAACCGGCCGACGTCGTTGGACGAAAGGTCAAACGTCACCGGCATCAGCAGCGGCTGGGTGTCGGCGCCGCCGCGGCTCAGCAGGGCCATGACGCGGTTGAAGTTCAGCCGCTCATGGGCGGCGTGCTGATCGACAATCAACAGATCGTCGCCGATCGCAGCCACGACGTACGAATCGCCGACCTGGCCCAGAATGGTTGGCGGCGTCAGGGCGTCCCTCGTTGGGCGTCGCACCTCGGGAGTCATGGTCGAGTCCGATGGTGACGCGGCGGCGTTTCCGGCGGGGGCAGGCGCGGAAACAGGCGCGGCGCGAGTCGCCGCCGACGGCGCCGCCCTCCGGGGAAGATCAAACGGTGGAATCACGGCGTCTTTGGGCGCGCCCGACGCGGGCGGGCGCTCCGGCGCGGGCAGGCCCTCCGGCAGCGGGCGCGCGTCCACGGACAACGGCAATTGCGTTTCGGCATACGAACGTGATGGCGGCGCGGCCCCATCCCCCGTTGCGGTCGGTCCCGCCGCGGCGGCTTGGCCCCTGGACGCCTGCGCCCCCGGCGCCAAATCCAGCAGGGGCGTCAGGTTGGCCGCCCGCAACGTCTCGGCCACGGCGCGATTGAGGACGCCCGTCACGCGCGCTTCGTCACGAAACCGCACCTCCTCTTTGGTGGGATGGACGTTGACATCCACCTCTTCGGGAGGCACATCGATGAACAGGCAGCACACGGCGTGGCGCCCGTTCATCAACAATCCATGATAGGCCTGTTCAAGCGCAAAACCCATCGACCGGTGCGACACCGGGCGACCGTTGACGAAGAAGTATTGTTCCCGGCGGTCCTTGCGCGTCGCTTCGGGGCGCGAGACATAACCATAGACGCGGACGCCATGCCGGTCGGCGTTGACCTTCAGCAGGGCGTTCTCGTCCAGGTTGCCCAGCAGATGAGCCATGCGCGGCCCCAAGGGCTGGTCCGTGGGCAGCTCGATGATCTTCTTGCCGTCGCGGATGATGGCAAAACCGATCTCGCCACGGGCAAGCATCTGGCGCGTCAGCAACTGCATGATGGCGTTGAACTCGCTGTGATCGCTCTTGAGAAACTTGCGGCGGGCCGGAGTATTGAAGAACAGATCGCGGACGCGGATGGTGGAACCGACGGCGCACCCCACCGGTCCCTTGGATTCCTCGCGTCCGCCTTCGATGGCCAGGCGAAAGCCGGCGACCGCGTCGGGCGGGCGCGTCAGCAACTCCATGCGCGACACGGCGGCGATGCTGGCAAGCGCCTCGCCGCGAAAGCCCCGCGTCGTGATGTGGCGCAAATCGGATAGATCGCGAATCTTGCTTGTGGCGTGGCGCTGGGGCGCCAGCTCGGCATCTTCAGGGCTCATGCCGCGCCCGTTGTCGGTGACGGTGATATTGCGGCACGTCCGGTCCACCTCGACCCGGATGCGCGTCGCGCCGGCGTCGATGGAATTCTCCACCAGCTCCTTGACGACCGACGCCGGACGGACGATGACCTCCCCGGCGGCAATCTGGTTGATGAGGACCGTCGATAGAACGCGGATGTCGCCCATGCGTTCATGCTGGCGTCGGGGCGCCGTGCCGCGCAACCCCAAAGCCGCCGCGGGCGCGCCGAACGCAGGAGCTCTCCAAAGTCACGACGACACGGACCTATGGAGTGCGGCGGCAGAGCGGAGCGCCGACGCCGCTTTAGACCCTTAAACCCCCTGTCCAAAACTTCTGTGCGCTTTGCGCTGATGATTTGCGAGTTGGCGCCGGACGAGAATCATGAAGTATGAAGGGAATGTCGAATATCGAACAAGGAATGTCCAAGGAAGAGGGACCTGGGAATTGGGAGTTCCTTGTTCGATATTCGACACTTCCTTCATACGTTTTTGTTCCCAAGTTGGAGACTTTGATTGCGGCCATGAGCCGCCTTGGCTCAAGTGTGAGGGAATTCCCCCGCATAAGCCAAAGCGGCGTCGGCGCTCCGCTCTGCCGCCGCACTCCACACGCGCCTGTTCTTGTCCTGAGGCTCTTTGCCGATGGTTCCGCGAGTTGCAATACCGCATCTCGTGACTTTAGAAATCTCCCGGCGCCGGACGCGCCGGCCCGGGCTCAGCCGGACTTGCGGACCGTCATATCGCCCGTGTATTGGGTCTTGCCCTTCGTGGTCTCGTAGTGCTTGCAGGTCCAGACGCCTCCTCGGACTTGTCCCTCGAACCGGAACTGGCGATTGGTTTTCTGCATGGTCGCTTCGCCGCGAACGGTCCCGTTCTCCAGATTGCCCGTGACAACGCCCGTGAAGGTCTCGGTCTTCTTGTTCCATACGCAGGTGTATGTCGCCCTCCATTGGTTCGGGCCTTGGGGCGTCAGCGTGCCCTGAAATTGATACTTCGGCCCTTTCTTGCCGACCCAGTTGAAAGAGCCGGATATGCGGACCGGGGCGTTCGCAGGGCGGATTGACGCCTTGGGAGCGGTGTTCGGCGGAGACTGGGCTACAAGATCGCCGCGCCCCAGGAAGACAAACAGACCTGCGGTCGCGGCTGCGATGATGCGTCGCGTCATATCGTGCGCTCCTTTGCGAGGACGTGCCGTTTCAGCAATCCCTTTTGGCTAATGGATAGCGCGAAAACGGGCGCGTGTCAAGGACGCGGCGCGGAAGGTTTGGGGCGCGCATTGACGGGCTCGATCAGCTGCGGGCACGGGCGGAAGCGATACGAAATCAGATATCGCATGGCCGTGATGAAGTCGCGCCATCCGATCTTCTTGCCTTCCTCGAACCGGCGGGCCCGATAGGAGATCGGCGCCTCGGCAATGCGCTCGCCCAGCCGCAGGGCGATGGCTGTGACTTCGGGACAAAACTCGAAGCGCTTGCAGCGCAGCGGCATCCGGCAGATCAGATCGCTCGCGAAGGCCTTGTAGGCGGTCGCCTCGTCGCTCAAGCGCTGGCCATACAGCAGCGAGGCCGTCCGCGCCAGAATCCAGTTTGCGATGCGATTGGGCAGACGCATTCCGATGATGCGCCCCATGAAGCGCGATCCAAAGGCCACGCGCGCGCGGCCCTCGGCAATGGGGCGGATCACTTCGGGTATCTCGACCGGATCGTATTCCAGATCGGCGTCCTGAATGATGACAATGTCGCCGGCAACCGCGGTCAGTCCCGTCCGGATGGCCGCTCCCTTGCCCTGATTGCGGGAATGATACAGGACGACGGTGTCCGGCGCCTTCTCTTCGCGCTTGAGTATTTCGACGGTGCCATCGGTCGAACAGTCATCGACCAGGATCAACTGCTTGGGAATGGACAGCCGGCGGACGCGTTCGAGGACCGTCGGAAGCAGTTCGACCTCGTTAAAGATCGGAATGATGATGGACAGCGTCATGATCCGTGTTTGTCCGCCCGACGTTCGCGGCCTGCCGATGCGTCAACGTTTCTCCCAAGCCCCACGTCAGCATATCTTCAAAAAGACGCAAACGGCAAGCCCCGTTTCCGCCGTTGCGCCATCCCTGAAAATCGAGGGATACTCAATCGCATGCGCCGGTGACGATGGCGCCGGAACTTCACTTCCAAGCCCTCCGGGATGGCGCCATGGAAACCGATTGGCAAACCTCAAGCTTTTCATGGCGCCGGATTCGTCCCGCAGCGCCCAATCCCTCCTTGCCTCAATCCACCCGACGCCCGCGCAGGAAGGCCTGATATGCGACTGGCATCACTGATCGGTCATTGTTCCGAGGCGGTCGCCGCCATTGCGGCCGACGAACGCCCTGCCGACAACGTCATCAATTACTTCTTCCGGTCCCGGAAATATCTGGGCGCCCGCGACCGCGCCTTCATCGCGGAGACCGTGTATCACGTTCTGCGCCACCGCCGCCGCCTGGAATGGCTGGCCGGGCAGTATTTCGCGGCGCAAGGCCTGCCGGCGCCGCATGCAGAGGCCCTGTTCCCCAGCCTGGTCGCCCTGGCCCTGATGGAAGAAGCCGATGAGGAATCGCACGCGCAAGAGCTGGCCGCCGCCGTGACCGAACGCGCCGAAATCCCCGGCGCCCAACGCTTTGTTCCGTCCGCCCGGGATTTTCTGCAGCGGACGGACACGCTGAACTGGCCCCCCGATCCGGTGGCCCGACTGGCCATCGAGTTCTCGCTGCCCGACTGGCTGGCCCCCCGGATCGTTGACATGTTGGGCCTCGACGAGGCGCGCCGGCTGGCCTCGGTCTTCAATCAGCCCGCGCCGGTGATCCTGCGCGTCAATCCCATGAAAGCGCCGCGCGAGGCCGTCCAATCCGCGCTGGCGGCCGAGGGCTTCGAGTGCGATCCGACGCCACTGTCGCCGTTCGGTCTTCGCCTGCGCGAACGCTCCAACGCCTTCACGTCGGAAACCTTCAAACGCGGCTGGTTTGAGATTCAGGACGAGGCCAGCCAGATCGTCTCGTTGTGCGTCGATCCCAGACCGGGGGCGCGCGTATTGGACGCCTGCGCCGGTGGCGGCGGCAAGACGCTTCACCTGTCGGCCCTGATGAAAGGACGCGGCGAGATTATTGCGCTCGACATCTACAAGCGCCGGCTCGATTCGCTGCGCGACCGCGCCCGCCGCGACGACTGCCAGAACATCCGCGTCCGCCTCATCGGCGCCGAGGATTCCCCGGCGGCCGAACTGGTCGGAAAAATGCAGTATGTCCTGATCGACGCCCCCTGCACGGGATTGGGCGTCCTGAGGCGCAATCCCGACGCCCGATGGAAGGTGACGCCCGATTCCGCCCGCGAACTGGCGCTCAAGCAGCGCGCCCTGCTGGACCGCTACGCCGCCTGCGTCGCCCCCGGTGGACGGCTCGTCTATGCCACCTGCTCGATCCTGCGCGAAGAAAACGAGGACGTGATCGAAGGCTTCCGGGCCGGACATCCCGAATTTGCCCCCGCCGATCTCGCCGGCATTCTCTCGCGATACGGCCTGGCCCACCTCCCCGCCCCCGGCGCGCACACGCTGCGCCTGTGGCCGCACATACACGGCGCCGACGGATTCTTCATTGCCGCCCTTCACCGCAAGGGTTGACGATTGACGTGGGTGACGGCGCCATTGAAGTTGCTGACGACCATGTCCAAGGCCTTGGCCAACTCCGGGTCCTCCTGCCGCAGACGCTCAAGCTGGCTCTTGGGACTCTCGTATCGGCGCCGGACGACTTGAGCCTCCTCGGCGCTCAGGCGAACGCCAAACGGGTTCGCCGGCGCGGGCGCAGGCGCGGACGCGGGCATGGGCGTGGCGGAGATGGCTCCCGCGACTGGATGGGCCGAAGCGTCCAGCAGGGACGCAGGCGCGTCGTCCCCCTCGACCGCGTAGTCCCAGTTGGTCCCGTCGCCGTCATCCATCGCCGCAAAAAACTCATCGTCAGGCGCGGCGGCGGCCTCGGCGGCGAAACCCGTCACACGGGACGCCGCGGGCGCAGCCGAGGGTGAGGGCGCCGCCGGGGACGAAGGCGGTTGGGCGGCCGGGGGCGCCGAAGGCTCGGAAGATGACGAAGCCGCCGGCGTCGAAGACACGGCGTCGGCCATCACCACCTTGATTTCCATTTCACGACCGCAAATCTCGCGCGTCAACTCCTTGAAAACCTTCTGCGCGCCCGAATACTCGATCTGGCTCTTGTCATAGGCCGCGCTTTCCAGCTCGGGCAGAGCCACGATCAGGGCGCCGCGTTCCAACCGCAACGGCCGGCAGGCTTCGAGGGAACGGGCCAGCGTGCGGCGGCGTTCGCGGACGGCCGCCACCAAGGCATTCCAGACTCCGGCCAGATCGCCGGGATCGAGCCGCCCGGCCAACGCTGCGCTCGCAGGCGGCTTCGCCCCCGACCGCGCCTCAGAGGCGCCGTGTCCTGAATCGTTCACAAACGAAACCATCTCGGGCGGCGCAGCTCCCGCAGACGCGGCGCCGCGAGAACCGGCTGGCAGCGCCGAGCGCGGAGGCGCGGACCGCGTGGCCGTTGACGGATCGGAGGTTCCCGGCGCAGGCGCCGACGGGGAACCGCCGGCCGCTTTCTCCAGCGCTTCAAGCCGCGCCAGCAGTTGTTCCAGTGGAGTCACCGGATCGATCACCGTCAGTTTCAGAAGCGTGTATTCGAGCACGATGCGCGGCTGCGCCGCCGTCTTCATCTCGGCTTCCAGATCAAGGAACGCGCGCGTGTATTGCAGGAGTTGTTCGTTCGACAGCCGCGCCGCCAGCGCCGTCATCTGCTTCATCCGCTCGCCCGTCACGTCCACGAGATGGGTCTCGCCGCCGGTGACTTTGACGATGGCCACGTCACGCAGGAACAGGCACATCGACTTGACGAGGCGCTCGAAATCCTGCCCCGACGCGGCCAGCTCGTGAACGGTGTGCAGGAGGTCCTTGGCGCGTCTTTCCAGCAAGCCTTCCGCGATGGAGATCAGCAGGCTCTGTTCGACCAGACCGAGCAACCGGCGCGTGTCGGCCAGATTGATCGCCCCGTCGCACAGGGCGACGAGCTGGTCGAGCGTGACCAGCGCGTCGCGCATCCCGCCCTCAGAGGCCGCCGCAATGGTCATCAGGATGTCGTCGCGTTCGGCCGGATTGATCTGAATGTCCGGTTCGTGATCGACGACGTATGACAGGCGCGAGGCGATGTCGCGAACACTGATGCGTCCGAAGGCGCACAGCGTGCAGCGCGAGCGGATTGTTTCGGGGACTTTGTCGATCTCGGTGGTGGCGAAGATGAAGATGACGCGCGGGGGC
>Ga0101944_10006812_pt1 | contig 11874 bp, 8 predicted proteins | sample DewCreD2012metaG_FD_75245 | JGI IMG/M metagenome (GOLD analysis project Ga0101944, IMG submission 75245) | Hot spring sediment bacterial and archeal communities from British Columbia, Canada, to study Microbial Dark Matter (Phase II) - Dewar... ... | reverse complement strand
GACGCGGGTGGGCACATTGATGTTGAACACGAACTCCTGCAGCGCCTGTTTGACCTCGGCGGCGCTCAGTCCGTCGTAGCGGATGAAGGGCGCCAGCAGCGTGTCGAAGTTGGAGAAGGCCTGTGCGCCGGCGGCTTCGCCTTGCAGGGTGTAGAAAAAGTTGACGATCTGCCCCAGCGCGGCGCGGAAGTGTTTGGCCGGCCGGCTCTCGGCCTTGCCCGAGGCGCCGCGGAAGCCGCAGCGCAGCAGATCCTGCAAATCCCACCCCACGCAGTACACGGAGAGCAGCCCCAGATCGTGGATGTGCAGCGCTCCGGAGGTGTGGGCTTCCCGGATTTCGGGGGTGTAAATTTTGTTGAGCCAATAGGTCTTGCTGACTTCGCTGGAGATGTAATTGTTCAGGCCTTGCAGGGAATAGGCCATGTTGCTGTTTTCCTGCACCCGCCAGTCTTCGCGCTCGATGTAGCGGTCGATCAGGTCCACGTCGGCTTGGCGCGTCAACTCGCGGATGCGCGCGTGCTGGTCGCGGTACAGAATGTAGGCCTTGGCCGTGCGCTTGAAGGGCGAGGTCAACAGCACGTCTTCCACCACGTCCTGCACCCGCTCGACCGTCAGCGGTTCCGCGGCGTCCAGGTCCTGCAGCACGTTCAAGACCCGGATCGTCAGCCGCTGGGCCGTGTCCGGCCCGAATTCGCCGGTGGCACGGCCGGCTTTCAGCAGCGCCGCGGTGATTTTGCCGGCATTGAAAGCGGCGCGACGGCCGTCACGTTTCTGAATCCAGCGGGTGGTCGCCGGCGCTGCCGCCGCCGCCGCTGCCGTGGCCGACGTCACCGCCGTCAACCGAGCTCGCCCGGATGGCGCCGAGACGGCGCTGCTGCCCGCCGCGGCGGAAGCCCTCCCCGGGGCGGCGGCTGCATCCACCGCAGCGGGCCGCGACTTGCCCCAGCGCCGCTGGCGGTATTTCGTTCGCAAGCTCGGACAGTGGGAACTGGTGCCCGACGATCCGACGGCCAAGGGGCTGCTCAAGGCGCCCGGCCTGCAAGGCCCGATCGACGATGCGCTGATGGGCCGGGTGCTCGTGGTGGCGCCGAGCGGCCGCTCTCCCAACCCGCGCTTCCAGGCCTGGGTCGATGCGGAGCTGGCGCATTTCCGCCAGCGCTGGCGGGCGCTGATGCGGGGTGAACTTCCGCTGAAACTGGACCGCGACGTGACCGAGGAGGACTTGCAGCCGGGCACGCACCTGGTGCTGTGGGGCGATCCGCATTCCAACCAGCTTCTGGCCCGCCTGAGCAGCCAGCTCCCCGTCCGCTACGACGCACAGCGCTGGAGCCTGGGCGGCGTCTCGTACGATGGCGATCGGTTCGCCCCGGTGCTGGTATATCCGCGGCGCGACGCGGCCGGCCGCCGGCTGGGCTACCTCGTCCTCAATTCGGGCCTGACGTTCCGTGAAGGGCACGACCGGACCAATTCGCTGCAGAACCCGAAGCTGCCCGACTGGGCGATCGTCGACCTGTCGCAGCCGCCCGATGCACTGGCCCCCGGGCGGATTCACGACGCCGACTTCTTCGACGAGCACTGGCGGTTGAAGCGTCCGCCGCAAAAGCCGTGACCGGCCGCCACGTGCTGTGCGGCTGCCAGGGCGGGCGAAACCCTCACCAGCGATCGACGTGTGGAGGACCAGACCCATGAAAACCCTTCGTTTCCTGGTGCTTGCGGCAGCGTGGGGCTGCCTATTGGGGATGGCGGAAATGCGGCAAGGGCACGCACAAGAGCAGCCAGCGCCTGCCCCTCTGGCCAAGGTGTTCCCCCGGATTCGCAGTGCGGGAGGGATCGTGCCGCTGCCGCACGCCGCGCTTCAGCCCCGCCCTGGGTTGAAAGTGATCTTCGATATCACGGCCGACGCCGCCCCCGCCGAGGTGAATAAAGGGCTGGAACGAGCCGCCCGGCTGCTGAACCTGTACGCCAGTGCAGGGATGAAGGGGGCGGAGGTGAAGGTGGCCCTGGTGCTGCACGGCGCGGCGACCAGATCGGTCCTCACCGACGCGGCCTACCGCGCCCGTTTCCAGACCGCAAACAATCCCAACCTGCCGGTGCTTCAAGAGCTGGCAGAATCCGGCGTGGCCGTCTATGTGTGCGGCCAGGCCCTGGCGCAGCAGCAGATTCCGTCCCCCGAGGTCGCCCCGCCGGTCACGGTGGCCCTCTCCGCGCTGACCGCCGTCCTCAATCACCTGGCCGACGGGTACATCTGCGTTTCCGTGCCCTGAGCGGCCGCACCGTGTTCCCGTCCGTCCCGGCGTTTTTTCGTCGCGGGACGCGGAGCGATCGTGCGGGATGCCAACGGTGCGGCTGGGACGATCGACATGCCGCCGCAGCCGGCTGCACCCGGTCCCCACCACGGCACCCTCAGCAGCCTTCGGCGCGGCGCAGCGCCAACAGCCACTGCCGCAAGTCGTCTGGCAGCACGGAGCGCAGCCGCAGCGGCTTGCCCGTGATCGGGTGCACCAGCCGCAGCTCGGCCGCATGCAGCACATGCCGCGGCGCGCCGCTGGCATCGGGCTGAGCCGGCTGCCCCAGCGCATGCGTGTACAGTTTTTCGCCGCACAGGCGGTGCCCGGCCTCTGCCAGATGAATGCGGATCTGGTGCGTGCGCCCCGTCTCCAAGCGGCACTCGACCACGGTGTACGGCCCGACCGTCTCGATCGGCCGGACATGCGTCACCGCCCGCTGGGCCCCTTCCGCCGCGCTGCCCAGCGGCGTGCTGCCGCGCAGGCCGTCCCCCCGGTCGCGCACCAGCCAGCTTGTGAACGTCTGGGCCGCCACATGCCCATGGACGACCGCCACATAGATCCGCTGGACCTCGTGCCGAGCGAACATCCGCACCAGCGCCTGCTCGGCCTGGGCCGTGCGGGCGAACAGCACCAGCCCGCTGGTGTCGCGATCCAGGCGGTGCACCGGCCGGACCGACCAGCGTGCCTCCAGGGGCAGGCTGCGCGTCCGCTCGCGGCGGCTGGCACGCTGGCGGCGGCTAGCCGACGGGCCCGGTGCTGCCGGCCACACCCGCCCTCCTTCCTCCGCCGCCAGCAGATACGGCACCAGCTCATCGAGCGTGGGCTGAAGCTGTCGCCGCCGCGGAGGCAGGTCCGCTTCCTCCCGGTGCCGCACGCTCGTGATCCCCGCCGGCTTATCGACCACGACCAGGTGCGGGTCGACGTACACGAGCCGGAGATCGTCCAGCGACACGGGGCGCGGCAGCGGCCGCGGAAACAATTTCACCACGTCGGCGGCCTTGACCCGCCGCTGGGGGTCCAGGCACAGATTCCCCTGCACTTGCACTTTGCGGGCGGCGATCAGCCGGCGGATTTGCTCCCAGCTCTGCCCTGGCAAGAGCTTCCGCAGGGCGGCGGCCAGCGTCAGGCCGTCGTGCTCGGCCGTCAGGTGATAGGTCTGCGCGTCCATCGTCGGGCAAAGAGTGTCCTCTTTACCATCGTTGTCCCGCACAGACCGCCCGCCAAGGGGCACATGCGGATCGAGCGTGAAAGCCAGCCGCCCGCACGGCATCCGCCCCGTCCTGGCAGGCCGGGCGCGACAGCCTTCACGCCTACGGCCTGGCCGGTGCCTCATCGGTGGTGGACAACCAGTGCCATAGTGCGACCGCGAGCCGAGCCGCCCGGCCAGGCTGCTGGGCAGTGGCGGCCAGTCCGGCAGCCAGCGTCGGCTCGACCAGCGCCCGGTAGCTGGCGTCGCCATGCAAGGCGGCCAGCGCAAGAAGGTTGTCGGCGGCGACGGCATTGCCGGCCGGCAACGCCCCATCCAGCATCTCCTTGCCGCGGGCCAAGAGCGGCTCATGCGCGCGCGCCGTGTAGAAAAATCCGCCACGCGGCTCGTCGGCGAACAGGGCGATCTGCTGGCGCGTCAGCGCGCTGGCCGCCGCTAGCCATTGGGCATCCCCGGTGGCCCGGTGCAGTCGCAGCAACCCATCCACCAGGAAAGCGTAATCGTGCAAAAACGCTTCACCCCGTGCGTGCCCGCCCGCGTAGCTGCGCAGCAGCCTGCCTTGCGACGTACGGAGGCGGGCCAGCACGGCGTCCGCGGCCCGGCCGGACGCCTCCACGTAGCGCGGCTCGCCCAGCACCCGGCCGACATCCGCCAGCGCCCCGATCATCAGGCCATTTTCCGCGGCCAGCACTTTCGTATCGGTAGCCGGGCGCGGGCGACGGTTACGCGCCTCGAACAACTGCTGGCGGACCGGTTCCCACTGCCGCCGCAGCTCCCTTGGTGAAACGCCTCGCTCGCGGCCGATGGCCGACCAGCTCCGCCCGCGCTGCACGACCCAGCCCTCCGCGCCGCCTGGCGGGGGACCGTCCAGCCCCAGCACAGCCACCGCCAGCTCCCACGACTGGGCAGGCAGCGCCTGCCGCAGCTCCTCGCGCCGCCAGCGGTAGTAGGCCCCCTCGCCCCCTGGAGCGTCGGCATCCAGGGCCGAATAGAAGGCACCGTCGGCATCCGTCAGCTCCCGCAGCACGAAGTCGCACGTCTGGCGGGCCACGGTTTCGAGATCGGCCAACAGTTCGTCCGGCTCGTACGCCGTGCCGGCCGCCGCGACCGGGTCGGATCGTGGCCCACCGGCGGCATCGGCCGGCGCGTCCGTTGCCTGGAGCACTTCCCACGCCTGGGCATAGAGCGCGGCGAGCTGGGCGTTGTCGGCGAGCATCTTCTCGAAGTGCGGCACATTCCAGTAGCGGTCCACGCAGTAGCGGAAGAAGCCGCCCCCCACATGATCCCACAGGCCCCCTTCGGCCATCCTGGTCAGCGTCAGAACGAGCATCTGCCGGGCCTGCGCGTCACCGCGGCGACGGACCGCTTCCAGCAGCAGGTGCAGGCGAGTGGGGTGCGGGAACTTGGGCTGACGCCCGTCTGGCGTGTAGCCGAAGCCGCCGTACGTGGGATCGAACTGTTCGGCCAGGTCCGCAAGGGCGGCGTCGATCCGCTGCACGCTCAGCAGGCTCTTGTCCGCGGGCGGCTGCCGCTGCAGCGCCTCGCGCGTGGCCTTGGCGACCACCGCGGCATCGTCTTTGATCCGCTGCGGCTGATCGCGCCACACTTCGTGAATCTTTTCCAGGAGCGGCAGCAAGCCTGGCAGGCCCGGGCGGTCGCCATCCCGCGGCGGGAAATAGGTGCCGCCCACGAACGGCTCTCCCTCCGGGGTGAGCACCATCGTCAGCGGCCAGCCGGCATGCGGGGCCAGCCCGGCCAGTTGCTGGTACACCGCCAGCGCAGTCATATACACCAGGTCGATGTCGGGCCGCTCCTCCCGGTCGATCTTGATGCACACGAAATGCTCGTTCAGCAGGCGGGCGATCTGGGCATCGTGAAAACTCTCCCGCCCCATCACATGGCACCAGTGGCACGTGGCATAGCCGATCGACAGGAAGATCAGCTTGTTCTCCTGGCGGGCCTTGGCCAGAGCCTCCGGCCCCCAGGGATACCAATCGACCGGGTCGTGCACGTGGGCCAGCAGGTAGGGGCTGGTCTGGCCGGCCAGATGATTGCGCGGCCGCTCCTCGGGATGCACTCGGCAGGGTAGCACCGCCGCGATCGCCACCAGAACACCGACCAGCCCGCGGCGCAGCACGACAAACCACATCGGGGAATCCTCGCACGAGGCCTGGCATACCGCCCTGGGACCGCCCAGGGCGATTGTACCGCGCCCGCCGCGGTCGGTGCGCCCGCCTCGACCGGTCGCCTGGACAAGGCCGCGCTCCCTCGGATGGAGGTGCTGCCGCGGGCTACAGTTTCTTCCCCTTGGCGCGGGCTTTGAGTGCCGGATCGCCCGGCAGCGGCAGCTTGACCGGCTTGCCGGTCTCGGCCGACTTGTAGATCGCCAGGATCAGCTCGACCGCCCGGCGTCCTTCCGGCCCATCGATCAGCGGGCGGGTTCCTTTGTTGATCGCGTTCAGGACGTCGCGGAACTGGAGCATGTGGCCGTGGTGGCCGATCGCCTTGGGGTCGGCCGCTCCGCCGCCGGTCTGGGTGCGGCTGGCCATCTCCTGGCGGATCTTCTCGTCGGCTTTGGTCTCTTTGGCGAATTTCCAGACGGCCAGGTCCTCCTCGCGGAGGACGGCGCTGCCGGCGTCGCCGTGAATCTCGATCCGCTTCAGTTCGCCCGGCCAGGTGGCCGTGCTGGCTTCAATCACGCCCAGGGCCCCATTGGCGAACTTGACCGCCGCCACCGCCACATCCTCGACCTCGATCCGCTCGTGGGCCAGCGTGGCGGTGTAGGCGCAGACTTCTGCGGCCGGCCCCATGAACCAGAGCAACAGATCCACGCTATGCACGGCCTGGTTCATCAGCGCTCCTCCGCCGTCCAGGGCCCATGTGCCGCGCCAAGCGCCGCTGTCGTAGTATTCCTGAGTGCGGTACCACTTCACGTAGGCATCCCCCATCGTCAGCCGTCCGAAGCGCCCCTGCTCCAGCGCTTTTTTCAGAAGCTGGGAGGATTGATGGAACCGAGAGGGAAAGATGGTCGACAGCACCACGCCCGCCTTTTCGGCCGCTGCGATCATCGCGTCGCACCGCTTGAGCGTGATGTCGAGCGGCTTTTCCACGATGATGTGCTTGCCCGCTTTGGCGGCCGCCACGGCCGGCTCCATGTGCGCGCCGCTGGGCGTGCAGATCGTGACCACTTCCACTGCCGGATCGGCCAGCAGGGCGTCCAACTCGTGGTACGCCTTGCAGCCCACCTCCTCGGCGAGCTTGTCGGCCGCCGCGGGCACCGCGTCGTAGCAGGCCACGACCTTCGCCCCGCGGATGTCCGCCACCGCCTTGGCATGGAACCGCGAAATCATGCCGCATCCGATAATGCCAAACCCGACCGTCATCGCTGCCAACCTCCGCTGGGAGCCGTCTTGCACCGCTTCGCAAAGTGCTCCAGTGTGCGGCGCGCTGGCCGCCTTGGCCAGGGGGGACGGCCGCTGAACAGCCGCCTCGCTCGGTTTACAATGCGTCCTGGGGCCCACCGAGCGGTGCCGCTGCCGACCCGTTTCCCATGCCGCAGCCGGCAGCCCCGGTCCAGGCACCCAGCCCCGCCACCTTGGCAGTCCCCGGCAATCCCATGAAGAGTTTCACGCACGAGCTGTGGATGGAGGTCCCCCAGCGGCGGGCCATCGTGTCGATCCACCGCCAGGTCGAGCGGCTGGTGGCCGAAAGCGGCGTGCAGGAAGGGCTGGTGCTGGTGTGCGCGATGCACATTACGGCCAGCGTGTTCATCAACGATAACGAACCGGGGCTGCACCACGACTACGAAGTCTGGCTGGAAAAGCTGGCCCCCTTCGACCCCTCGCCGCAGCGCTACCACCACAACCGCACCGGGGAAGACAACGCCGACGCGCACCTCAAGCGGCAGGTGATGGGACGCGAGGTCGTGCTGGCGATCACCGGGGGCAAGCTGCACCTGGGGCCGTGGGAGCACCTGTTCTATTACGAGTTCGACGGCAACCGGCGCAAACGCGTGCTGGTGAAGATCATCGGAGAATAGGCCCATGGCCAGCGGGAGCCTGGGCCGATCGCGGCGGCGGGGGGACGGAGGGCCCTTGAGGCGAATCGCTCGGGCCACGCAAGGTTTGCGGGTTGCTGGGCACGCCGGGACGTTCCGCTCCTTGGGGCTGCGAGCCGGCTGCCGGGGTGGGCTGCGGCGGGGCCACAAAACGAAAGCTGGCGATCAGCTCCCGATCCAGGGCGGCGAAGCGCTCCAACAGGCTGCTCTCCAGCGTGAACACCAGCGTGGCAGCGCAACCCTGGGCATCCGAAAGGTGGTAATAGGTCCACTGGATCGGAATCTCCCCCGCCACGCCTGCCACCAGCACCCGCAGCACCACTAGCCCGCTGTCGTCCGTCTCTTCCCCCGCCTCCACGATCTGCTCAAGCTGCTGGCCCAGCGCCCGCCGCACATCCTCTTGGAAGGCTGCCAGCGTCAGCCGCCGACCCGCCGGTAACGACGGCCGAGGCGCGATATTGCACTGGGCCACCAGATCGCCCCGATCCACCAGCCGCAGCACAGTCAGATCGGGACGCTCGAGCATGACATGCCACCGCCGGTCGTGGGCAAGCTGAAAGCCCCCGGCGGGGCTGGTGTACTCGATGAGCGTGGTCCCTGGATCGGCCTTGAGCGGAAGCCCCGCCAGAGCCGGATCGCTCAGCTCCGCGATCGGAGCGGCCGGCGCCGCTACCAGCCGGAGGGTCGCGACCACTTCGTAGCCTGGCTGGGCATGCCCGATCGCCCGATCCTCGCGATAGGCCAGCGCCAGCCACGTCACCAGGCGCCGCAGCAGATCGAAGTTCATTTTTCCCTTGAGTTCGATCTCGCTGGCGACCCCCTCCGCAGCCCCCGACACTTTGCCCTCCAGGGCGATGATCGCAATCGACTCCTCCACCGCTTGCAGCGTGAACGTCACTTCCTGAGAGGCAACCGCATCCAGCCCCAGCAGCCGGGCGATCGCCGCGTCCCGAGCCGTCCACTGCCCGCCCGGCAGCACCAGCCGCGGCGGCAACAGACATTCCAGCGCCACGCCGCTTGCCACCCCATCGAGCAGGTCCAGCTCGTCGGCCGTCAAGCTTCCATAGGGAGAAAACAGCGTCGCCGCGCTAGGGCCACTCTCTACCACCAACAGCCGCCGCTCTTCACGGAGCTGATGCTCCAAGGGGGAGCGATGGAGCGTGACCTGCGAGCGCGCCGTGTGGTAGCGACGAACCAGATGGACGCGCAGCCAGTCGTCCGCGTGCGACAGCGTCCGTTGGGTAAAGTCCCACTCGGCCTCTCCTTTTAGCGGCACATGCCGCACTCCCTGGCCATCGGCATTCACCTTGAGCTTGCCTTCGACTTGGATCACCGCCCGCACGCGACGATACCCATCCGACGAGCGAGGCGGCCGCAGGTCCACCGGCTTGGGCTGTGCCGGAGGGCGGGACGGCTCACCAGCGTCGCTGACGAGCGAGCCGCTGGGGACCGAAACCACGGTGGCGAGGGCGGATACGATTGTTTGGAAAATCGCTTGGCGCCGTGAGGGATTATAATTTTTTCGCCAATTTGTTTTGTTCTGCTTCATTGTCTCGAAATAATTCATCTGGATCGTCCCGAATTGAGACGATTTTCTCAAATCGAAACGCCTGGTTTGCGGTATAGCGCAATTCAAGCGCAATGCACAATGAGGATCGCAGTCAAAATCACGTCTGCATACGCTCCCCGGCTCATGGAGCTAGATCGACCCTCGCAGATCGCAGCGGTCACTGAAAATCGACTGGCGTAATTGCGATAGCAATTACGCTCTTTTGCCCGGCAGTGTATCGAACGACGCCTGGCAGGCTTCAGGGCGCGTCAACTGCCACCTTTTGCCCCCTTGAGTCGGGCAACATCTCCGCGTTGCCATGCGGGCTGCCCGCGCTGGCCCGGACTGCGTCAGCCCAGTGGAACTTCTTGCCGTAAAGCAGGTTGCGAGCGAATCTCTGTTATGTGGGACCGGTCTTTTTCGGGTCTTTTTTGGGGCCTCTTTGATAAATCCTATGTTCCTGTTTGAAAAAAAGTGGCGGATGAGACTGCAATTACCTGGCGATTGCGATTGACTGCATGATTGAGATTCGCACACTAAAGACTTGACTTGCCAACGATTCCAGCGAGCGGTTGCCGCGGGCCTTTGAACGCCAGTGTTCTGGCCGGTGAAGCACGAACCGTTTTGGGGGGGTGCGGACCTGCCCAAAAGACCCGTTGCCAGGAGGCTGTTTGGCGCCAGCCTCCAGGCAGCGTGGCGGATAGGGATAGGGATTGTGAAAAATCGGTGGGAACTGCGCATGTGGCACAGCAAATGCACAAGAAACTGGGTCCCCCGGCAACTTTCCTTGGAAATCGCAGCGGAATTCGGCCGGATTACTCGGTGCGACACTCAAACTGTGCGACGTTGGCCGGCGTAGACCGGATAGGGGCAGGTCGCGGAGGCGTCCCTGGGTCTGACCCACGCGGGCGTTGAAGCCCAGAAATGCAAGCGATGCGATCATGAATACGGGGTATTACCATCCGTTGATCCGCCAACTGCGAGACCAGCAGGTCAAGCTGGCTTCGCGGGAGAAGAAGCTGGAGCACGCTCAGCGGGCCGAGCAGCTTCTTGCGGAGGTCGACGTCGAGAAGCAATACCCCTACGACTATTTGTGCTACCGGGTCACGGAATTCCGTCCCGAGACGCCCAGCGGCGTGCTGATTCCCGGCCGGGAGGCGGCGCACGACCTGCGGCTATTCGTCGAGGACCTCACTGAGGCAGCCGATCTGCGGGCCGAGGATGCCGGCGAGCCGGTCCACACGGTGGACGAGCTGAGCAAGATGTTCAACGTCTCCACCAAGACGATCTCCCGCTGGCGGGAGCTGGGGCTGGTCAGCCGGCGTTTCATCTTCGATGGGAAGCGGAAGCGGGTCGGCTTCTTGCGCAGCAGCGTCGAACGGTTCGTGAGCCGGCATCGAGAGCGGGTCGAGCGCGGAGAGCGGTTCAGCCAGCTTACCGAGCAGGAGCGGCGCCAGATCATCGAGCAGGCCCGAGAACTGGTGCATGCAGGCGGCTGCCCCAGCGAAGTCACGCGACGGGTGGCGCGGCACATGAACCGCTCGGTGGAGACGATCCGCTACACCCTCAGGCAGTTCGACCGCGAGCACCCCGATCAGGCGGTGTTTCCGGAGCTGACCGGCCCGCTGACCGACGACACCAAGAAAAAGATTTACCAGCAATTCCGCCGCGGCGAGCCGGTCGAAGCACTGGCCCGGCGATATTGCCGCACGCGGACGACGATCTACCGCGTGATCAACGAGATGCGCGCCCGGCGGATTCTCGAGCTGCCGCTGGAGTACATGTACCACCCGAGTTTCGATAAGCCGGGCATGGAGAAGGAGATTCTCGCGCCGACGCCGCCGGGTCCACAGCCGAGCCGGCGGAAGAGCGGGCCCAGCGGGCTGCCTCCGTATCTCGCGGCGCTGTACGAGGTGCCTCTTCTGACCAAAGAGCAGGAACAGCACCTGTTCCGCAAGTTCAATTACCTCAAGCACAAGGCCAGCAAGCTGCGGGAGAAGCTCGATCCGGCCCGGGCCCGCACCGGCCTGATGAACGAGATCGAGCGGCTGTACGACGAGGCCGTCAAGGTCAAGAACGAGATCGTGCAGGCCAATTTGCGGCTGGTGGTGTCGATCGCCAAGCGGCATGTGAGCGGGAGCGAGGATTTCTTCAGCCTGGTCAGCGATGGCAACATGTCGTTGATCCGAGCGGTCGAAAAGTTCGATTTCTCCCGCGGCAACAAGTTCAGCACCTATGCGAGCTGGGCGATCATGAAGAACTTCGCCCGCACCATCCCCGAGGAATACAAGCACCGCGACCGCTTCCGCACCAGCTATGAGGAGCTGTTCGAGGTCCGGCAAGACGATCGCTCCGATCAGGTCAGCCAGGAATCGGCCCAGCGGATCCGCCAGCAGCAGGTCGAGCGGATCCTGTCCCGGCTCGATGAACGTGAGCGGCAGATCATCATCAGCCGCTTCGGACTGGGACCGCGCAATACCCCCCTGACGCTCAAGGAAGTGGGTGAGGAGCTTGGGGTCACGAAGGAACGCATCCGCCAGCTCGAAGCCAGGGCCCTGGACAAGGCCCGCCTGGCCGCTCAGCTTGAGCACATCGAACTGCCTGAGTGACTCTGGCGGCGGATTGCGGTTTACCGCAGATATGTCGCCTCGCCGAGGAGACTGCCGGGCAGCCAGGCTCGTCTGCCGAGACCTGGGGACGTCTTGCGGTTAGCCGCATGATGGAATTGCGGGGCGGCTTGGGATAAGCTGCGGTATTTTCGTTTTGAATGCCA
>Ga0101944_10006810_pt1 | contig 11882 bp, 10 predicted proteins | sample DewCreD2012metaG_FD_75245 | JGI IMG/M metagenome (GOLD analysis project Ga0101944, IMG submission 75245) | Hot spring sediment bacterial and archeal communities from British Columbia, Canada, to study Microbial Dark Matter (Phase II) - Dewar... ... | reverse complement strand
CGCGACCGGACGATCTTCGCCACCACCACAACCTTTCTGGCGAACTACATGAAGACGGCGCACCCTTACGACTTTCACACGCTGCGCCTGCTCATCGTGGGCGCGGAGAAGCTCACCGAAGAGGTGCGGCGCACGGCTTTCGACCGCTTCGGCGTGCGCCCCATTGAAGGTTACGGCGTCACTGAGTGCTCGCCGATCGTGGCGGCGAACAGCCCCTTGGCATGCAAGCCCGGCACGGTGGGTCAACTCCTGCCGGGAACGGAATACCGCTTGGAGCCGGTGGAAGGAATCGAGAATGGCGGGGTGCTCCACGTCAGGGGACCGCAAGTGATGCTCGGCTACTTGCGCCCGGACGGTTCGATAGAGCCGCCGCGGTCGGTTTTCGGAGAGGGGTGGTACCGCACGGGGGACGTCGTTTGCATCGACAATGAGGGCTACGTCACGATTGTCGGGCGGGTGAAACGGTTCGCGAAAGTGGCGGGAGAGATGGTTTCGCTTGAAATCACCGAGGGCATAGCCAGAGAGGCATCGCCGCAGTTCGCGCACGCCGCCGTATCGTCGGCGGGGGCGGCGCGCGGCGAAATGGTGGTGCTGTTCACCGAAGACGCGCAGTTGCGGAGGGAGCAATTGCAACAGGCGGCGCGAGCGATGGGCGCGCCGGAACTTGCCCTGCCCCGCCGAATTGTTTTCCTGCCGCGCATCCCTCTTTTGGGCAACGGGAAGAAGGACTACGTCACACTGACACGGATGGCGGCGGAGGAAAAGGCGGAGTGAGCCGTATTCGCGAGCAGCGCGGCTGGTACTTCTATGATTGGGCCAACTCCGCCTTTTACACCACGGTCGTCACTCTGTTCCTTGGACCCTATCTCACCGAACTGGCGCGGCGGGCGGCGCATGGTGGAACATACGTTTACCCGTTAGGCATCCCGGTGGACTACCGCTCGTACTGGGGCTACCTGGTGGCGCTCTCCGTGGCTACGCAAGTCGCCGCCCTCCCGGTGGTGGGCGCATGGGCGGACGCAAGCGGGCGCAAAAAGCATCTTCTCGCCTTGTTCGCTTACATTGGCGCGGCGGCTACCACGGCGATGTTTTGGGTGCGGGGCGAGGCTTACCTCCTTGGCGGAGCGCTGTTCCTGGTGGCCAATCTCTCCTTCGGCGCCTCCACTGTGATCTACAACGCGTTTTTGCCTGAGATCGCCTTGCCCGAAGAACGCGACGCTGTCTCGGCAAAGGGTTGGGGGCTCGGCTACGCCGGCGGCGGGCTGCTGCTGGCGCTCAACCTTTTGCTGTACCAGAGAGCCGAAATCTGGGGGCTGTCGGAAGAACTGGCCATCCGCATCAGCCTGGCGTCCGCCGGCGTATGGTGGGCGGTGTTCTCCATCATTCCCCTGGCTGTGCTCGAAAACCGCCCGGCGGTTGAGAAATTGGAACCGGGGCGCTCGCTGGTGGGAGCGGGATTCCTAAGAGTCGCTTCGACGGTGAGGGACCTGCGCCGCTACCCGCTCACTCTGCTCTTCTTGGCAGCCTATCTCCTTTACAATGACGGCATCCAAACCGTTATCACGCAGGCTTCGCACTTCGGCAGCGAGGAACTGAAAATACCCATCGGCGTCCTCACTCTGGCAATCCTGATGGTGCAATTCGTGGCCTTCTTTGGCGCGCTGTTGTTCGAAGGCATCGCCAGGTTGGCGGGTTCCAAGAACGCGCTGATGCTCTCACTGGCGATTTGGACGGGCGTGCTGATTTTCGCCTATCTTTCGGTTACGACGACGGCGCAGTTCTTTGTCATGGCGGCAGTGGTGGCTGTGGTTTTGGGCGGGAGCCAGGCGCTGAGCAGGAGCGTCTTTTCGCTCATGATTCCCAAGGGGAGCGAAGCGGAGTACTTCAGCCTCTATGAAATCAGCGACAAGGGCACAAGCTGGCTTGGCCCCCTCCTATTCGGTCTGGGTTTGCAGCTCACCGGAAGCTACCGTTTCGCCATTCTGGCTCTGATTGTGTTCTTCTTGGCCGGCATGGCGCTGCTGTGGCGCGTCGACGTCGGGCGCGCGGCGGCGCAAGCCCAGGAACCCTGGCGGCGCGGGCGGCAGACGACCTGATACACTGCGGCCAGAATGGGCTTGGCAATCTTTCTGTCGTTAGTTCTGGCGGCTGCTGGGACCGCCCAAGGGCAGCCGGCGTGCGCAGGAGCAGTCGACTCTCTGGACGAGGACTATGGCGCGCCAGTTCGCCAACTCCTGCGCCCGGAGGGACACGAGCACAATCTCTATTACAGCCGCGACCCTTGGAACGCCGATGGCTCGCTGATGGTGGGAATCCATTCCGACTTGGAACAGCGCAACTGGAAGGTAGTGCTCCTCGACGGCGACGGCTGCTTCCTGAAAGAACTGTTCCCGGTGGATCAATACGACTGGCGCCTTGTCTGGGACCGGAACAAACCCGAAATCCTTTACACCTGGCGAAACTCAAGCCTGTATCAGTTCAACGTTCACACCGGCGAAGCACGGCTTCTGAAATCTTTCGCTCCTGCCCGGCTGATGCCGAACGGACCGTCGCTCAACCAAGCCGGCGACCGTATTCTGGTCATCACCGCCGACGGCACGTTCCGCTCTTTTTCGTTGCCGGATATGGACGGCGAGAGAACCTTTCAGATGCAGTTTCCCGACGGGTGCTTCCCCGCGTGGGACAAGCCGCGTTATACCGGCTATCGTAATTTCGTTTTCGCCAGTTGCTCGTCGGGGAATGGGAGCCGCCAGGCGGTGCTCATCTATGACGACACGGGCGAGGTTCACCATGTGTTCCACGGAGTGGGTGGAGGAGGGCACCACGATTTCTCCCCCGACGGTAAATGGGCGTACTTCAAGCTTCCCTCAGGTCCGCGCGGCGGTGACCGCACGCCATTAGAGATTCATGTTGTGAACATCGACGGCACAGAAGACCGGATCCTCCATAGCATTCCCGCCGCCGACGCGCGGTATGTGCACAACCTGCACCTCGCTTGGCCTTCACGGGTGAATGATTGGTTCATCGCTTCCTTTTTTCCGAATCAAGCCAATCTGCCGCCTTCCTACGCTCCGCCGCTCGACGAGATTCTCCAGTTGCGTCTGGACGGCAATCATCGCTTCCTGGCTCGCACCCGCACGGCTTACTCGACCGCGGGAGGGCGAACCGGCGGTCCGCAGGATATGTTCTGGGCTCAGCCGCTGGCGCGCCCGAGCGCCGACGGAAGACGGATAGTTTTCAACTCCAACCGCTCCGGAACAATCGATCTGTGCATCCTGACGGTTCCTTGAAAGAAGGTCCGCGTCAGCGGCCCCGTTTATACTGGAAACTGAGAGCGTCATGATCCTGAAGCGAAGCATGGCAGTGCGCCTCGCCGTCGCCGCGAGCATCGCGCTCAGCGCCGCGCGGGGCCAGGATGTGGCGCTCATGGCCGCAAACGAGGCCGGGGCGGCGCTCGTGCGCCTCTCGGTCTCCCGCACATCCAGCGGCGCACTCTCAGCCGCCACTTTGACGGTGGACGCCGAAGCGAAGTTTTCCGCCTTCTCTGTGCGCGAAGGCGAAAGCGGCGCCCCGCTCATCACGCGGATGGGGGTGTTGGACCTTTCGGATCCCCTAGCTCAAGTGGCAGTCGAAAAGTTGATCAGTAATCCCTCCGGGTTGTCCTTATGGATCGATGACCGGTCTTACGGGGCTTTGAACACCGCTCAGGAGTCGCGCTTCGAGGCGGAACTGCTGCCGGAGAATCAGAGCCCTCCCAACTTCCTTCTGAAAGCCGCTGCCCCGGTGGGTGTGAGCGTGTACACTCTGCCTGGAGGGGAGTCAGGAGCCCGAGCCACGGCGCTGGCTTTCGAAATGACCGCCCGCTTTCTGGGACCGGTCGGCGTCACCGGGCTCCATCTGCATGCCGGGGCAGCCGGTGTGGTCGGACGCGCCATTGCCGCTTCCACACTGTCGCCGGCTCGTGTTTTGGTTTCGGTCACCGGATTGCTTGGCTACAGGGAAACCCTGGTGAGTTCGAAACCGGAGACCGCAGCCGCATTGGCAGCCGTGCTGGGGTCGCCCGGCAATCACTATCTAGACTTGCACACCGCCGCCATACCGCTGGGCGCAATGCGCGGTCAGCTCATGCCGGCGTCGTCGGCGCCGCCGTCGCTGTTAACCGTTCTGGCTTCGGGCAGCGACATCTCCCTTACGACGCTCGCGCAAGGCGGTCTGATGTCCGTTTATGGGCGGAATCTGGCCCAAGGGGCAGGCGGCGCCGGCAATCCGGATGGATCAGCGGCGTGGTCTCTTAACGGCGCATCGCTGACCATCGGGAACTTTAACGCGCCGATGCTGTGGGCGGCGCCAGACGTGATTCTGGCCCAAGTTCCGTTTGAAGTTTCCCCGGGAACCTACCCTGTCAGGATCACCACAGCGAGCGGCGAGAGCAGGACTTTCGACGTGCGTGTGGCTGCCGTTGCGCCCGCGCTGTTTCAAGATGCCGCCGGCGGACTCTGCCTGAAAAACAGCGATTATTCGCGGGTGACGGCGCAGAATCCCGCCACGCCGGGCGAAATCGTTTTTTGTTACGCCACCGGGCTGGGGCAAACCTCCCCGCCGCTCCGCACGGCTGCGCCCGCGCCTGCGGACCCGCTGGCGAACGTTTCCGGAGTGTCCGTGTCAGTGGGTCCGGCGACCGTCAATCCCGTTTACGCCATCGCTACTCCGGGCAGCGTTGGCACATATCAAATCGCCTTCGCCGTGCCGCAAGTCACCGGGGCGGCGCAGGTGTCCATCGCAGTGCGGGGCGCTTCATCCAACCGGGTGCAGTTGCACGTCCGCTAAGCGGCGCGCGTGAGGGCGGAAAACAAGAAACGGCGGCCGCAACTGCTTGACCGCCGTGCCTGTGCGGGATACCGGCTCCACTAGTTTACTACAGGCGGACAGGCTTGCGAGGCGCTACCTGGCACGCTTCCACTTGATGGTGCAGCCGAGACTGGGCTTCTGATTGGGATCCACCGGAGCGCCCGCGAGAACCGCATCTATGGCGGCGCGCAAGTCCCGTCCGGTGACCGGAACGCCGTTGCCCGGACGGCTGCCGTCGAGTTGCCCGCGATAAACCAGCCGCCGGTTTTCATCGAATAAGAAGAAGTCCGGCGTGCAGGCGGCATCGTAAGCGCGCGCCACCTCTTGACTCTCGTCGTAGAGATAGGGGAACTGAAATCCGAGCTGAACAGCCATCTCCCTGAGACTCTCGGGCGCATCGTCGGGATAGTTCACTGCATCGTTTGAGGAAATCGCAACGATGCCCATCGGCTTGTCCGCATAGTCCCTGCCCAAGCGCGCCAGTTCGTCCTGCACGTGCTTGACGTATGGGCAGTGGCGGCAGATGAACATGACGAGCAGCGCCCTTTTGCCGGCGAAATCTTTCAGGCTAACCGTCCGTCCCGAAACCACGTCCGGGAGGCTGAAGTCCGGCGCCACAGTGCCCAGAGCCAGCATGGTGGATTCTGTTGCTGCCATTTCGTAAACCTCCTGTCAGGTGTCTTCGAAATCAAGCTAATCCGAAAAACAGCAAAGGGAAGATTACTTCGAGGATAACACGCGCCCGAAACGAAACCCCTTGCGCGCGGCGGGCGGGAGTGCTTCGCGACGAAACCGGCGCCGCCATTGCTGCGCAACGGTCATCGCCGCCTTCCTTGGGCGGGAACGCGGGCCCGGAGGCGGTAATCACGCGTAGGGAATGCCGCGGGCGCGCATGAGCCCTTTCATGTAGCCGAAGGCGAACACCTTGCCCAACATGGCGTAGCCGGGACGGTCGTTCGATTCGCCCTCCATGGTGGGGGCGTGGTCAGGACGCATCGGACCGTCGAAGCCGTTGTCGTGATAGATCTGCAACATTCGCGCCATGTCCGTGGGACCGTTGTCGTGAAACGTTTCGCGGAACTTCTCGCGCCGGCCCTCGATGTCGCGGAAGTGAACGAAAAAGATCTTCTTGGCGCGGCACCATTCCCGAGCCAGCGCGTAGATGTCCTCGCCCATGGCTTTGAAGTTCGCTTGGCAAAAAGTGACGCCGTTCACCGGGCTGGGAACGATGTTCATCACCCGGCGGTAGTTGGCGGCGCTCGTCAGAATGCGCCCGATGCCGCGCAGAGGCGAGACCGGCGGATCGTCCGGATGCAAAGCCATCTTGACGCCAGCCTTTTCCGCCACGGGGATCACAGCCTTCAAGAAGTACTCGATATTCGACCAGATCTTCTCTTCGCTCACCTCGCCCCATTTGGTCAAACCTTGCTCAATCGCCGCTCTTTGGTCGAATTCACTGGTCAGCGCCCCGCCGCGCTCCGGCACATCGACGCGGGTGCGGTACCAACCCAATCCCGCCATAAAGTTGTAGCAGACCATCGTCACGCCGTTGTTCGCAAGAGCCCGGATGGCGGCTATATAATTCTCGATCTCCTCGTCCCGCCCCGGCAGCCCGAGTTTGATTCGCTCTGCGGGAACAGGGTGGCTTTCAACGCCCGCTATGGTGAAACCTTGCGAAGAGAATTCGCTCTTGATCTTGGCGATGGTTTCATCGTAACGGTCGCGAGAGGTTTTGCTCAACGCCCCGGAAACGCCGGCGATGGCGTGCGTAACGCCCAACTGTCTGGCCAGCCGGAGCCTCGAGGTGTCCGTAGGGCTGAATATCTCCGCCAGCCGAATGCCCCGAAACGGCGTGGGCGCCGCAGGCAGCGCGCCCGCGGCGCCCAGAGCGCCCATGCAATCTCTTCTTGTCAGCATTTAGGACCGCAGCTTCTTGTAGTTCTCCAAACAGCGCTTCACCGTGTCCATAGGAGGATAGGCGCTGCCTTCCTGTTCGATCAGATAGTACTCGACGCCGCCCTTGCCTTCAGCCGCCTTGAAGATCTCCTTCCAATTGGCCGAGCCTTCGCCAAAGAGCACTTTGTAACCCTTCGCCGGGTCCTTCGAGTAGTCCTTCAAGTGAACGCAGTTGATCCGCCCGGGAGTCTTCTTAATCCATGCCACGGGATCCGAACCGGCTTGAATGCAGGTGCCGACGTCGAGCTGTAGCATGATGTCCTTTCCCGTATTCTTGGCCAAGACCTCGATCGGGCGCGTGCCCTGAATGGGAGTGAACTCGACGGCGTGATTGTGGAAGCCCACACGAAGCTTTGCGGACTTCATCTTGGCGGCAGCCTCATTCAACCGGTCAGCCACTTTCTTCCAGCCGTCCAATCCCTCCACCTTCCCGGCGCTCGCCATGACCACGTGCTTGCAGCCGAGGATCGAGTTCAGCTCGATGGCTTTCGGGATGTTAGCCGGCTCGAAGGACTTGAAGCTGTTGTGAGTGGAATAGCAAGGCATGCCCAGATCATCCAGCAGCTTCCGCACCTCCTTGGCATAGGCGGGCGTCCAATCGAAATAGGGCGAGAAGAACTCAACGCACTGGTATCCCAGCTTGGCCACGGCGGTGACCGTGCCTTTCAAATCCTGCTTGAGTTCGTTCCGGACGGAATAAAGCTCCAACCCTATGGGGATCTTCTTCTTGGCGGCATACGCAGCCAGCGGCGAGCCGGCGACGCCGGCCAAAAACGAACGACGCGATAAGGAATTCATGAGGCTCATCTTGACCCGACAATACCACACCCCGCGGGCCACGCGCGAGAGCCTTTACGGCGTCGTGGACGGGTTCGGATTCACCACCGGGAAGGTGACGATGTTACTGACAAAAACGTCCTGAGCGATGGTGACTTGGGTCCTCGGGTTGGTTGGGATGTCGGAATTCAATTCGAGGTGGACTTCGTAAATACCCACGGCGCCGTGCTTGAGCCCGGAGTAGAGTACGTTAGCCGTCTTGCCGCCCGCGAGCGATGAAACGAACTCCACCGGCTCGTTGTAGTAGGGACCACGGTACGGCGCGCCGGTGAGAACGTCGTTCTGCTGGATCTCAGTGGGCTTCACCAATCCCAGCCCGGTGGCGTACACCACGATGGTCTCTCCAGGCAAGGCTGGATTCTCTTCGGTCACCCGCGCCCCGGCGATGTTGGCGCAGCACAATCCGCTGTTGGTGGGGGTGATGATCACCTGCCCGCCCTCGTTCGCGCTGCCGCTGATCGGGATGCCGTTCCCGGCGGGTCCCGGCACCCGGGCGCGCAGCCGGATGCGGGTAAACATTCCAGCGCCGTAGGCTTCCACTTTCGGATCGTTGTTGATCAACGCGATCAGCCCGTCGCGGATGGTTTCCAGCGTGTCCCCTTCCTTCACCGTATAGGTGTAAGCCCGCTCTTCGATCTTCACTGTGGCGACATCCCCGGCTTGAGCTGCGCCGTCCACCGACACCGTAGCGGTGGCGTAACTCGAATAGTGATACACCAGACCCGGGCGAGGATCTGTGCCTTCTTCGGCGAAGATGCCGGGATTCTGCTGCACGATGGGCACGGCGGCGGCGTTGCTCACCGTCACGCGTCCGTCCCGCCTTACGGCGCGCACGATGGCGTTGACATTGGTCGAGTCATACACCTCAAACGGGATCTGAGCCACGATGCGGTCCGGCGCGACCGACAGGATGGGGCTGCGGATGCCGTCGAAATACACCTGCACTCCGGCCAATTCGCGCGGCAACTCGCGGTCGCCCGGCGCCGAGGCGGTTTGATCAGTGAAATCGTCCCCCACAATCATCACCAAAGTGCCTGGACCGATGCGCGCTGCGTCCTGTCCTCCCGCAAGCTTCGCCCCGGATGTGCTGCCGGCGATCTTCGCATTGTCTGAAGTCTTGACGCCGTATTCGACCTCGTTGCCCGGGGGTCCGCCGGCACGCGCCGTAAGAATCACCGCGCTCGCTACTGAGTTCACCGTGGCGACCACTTCCGGATCGCCTTGGCCGGCGTTGATCAAGTCCGCCAACTTCTGGAGCACCTTGGTGAATGTGTCGTCCTTGGCGATCTTGTAAGTGTATAGACGCTGTTTGGGGTTGTCTTCCTCATCCGGACCCAAGCGTATGGTGACCTCGTCGCCTTCGCTGATCTGACCGGCGAGAGTGACCGACCCGACCGCGAAAACCTCCCGGCTGGCGGAATTTCTGACGCCGGTGTACGGCAGCAGCACGTCGCCCACGGAATAGACCACCACCCGGCGGTTGTAAGGGTCGCTCACATAAAGGTTGACGCCGTCCCAGGCGAGCGACGAGGGCGTGCGGAGCTGGTCCGTCGCCGAACGCCATTCGGGAGCGGCGCTGTCGGACACGTTATTCACCTGATCGGTGATTTGCCCGAGGATGGCGTCGGCAGCCTTGCCGCTGGTCAGCGGAATGGTGTTAAACACCAACACGCGGTCGTTGCCGCCGTCGGCGATGAACAGCCTCCGTCCGTCCGACAAAGCGAAGCGCGGACCCTCCAGCGTGGCGGCGCAGAGCCTCGGGTACAACTTATTGCCGTCTTCGTCCACGCCGGTCGATTCACATAGCGCCTTCACGTTGTTCGCCTCATAGCTGGTCAGGTCCGGCTGCCCGATGGCGAGGTCAGCGGGCTGCTGATTGCGTGTCGGCATGGAGTTCCATACCAACACCCGGTTATGCCCCAAATCGCACACGAACAGCCGTATGCCGTCCGACGTCACGCACACCGGGTTCTCCAAATTATCGGCGCGAGGCTTCAAAGTGAGATCCGTGGTTGGGGAGAAGCCCGTGTTCATGTCCGGCTGTCCCAGAACCATGTCGGCAGCCTGCCCGTTACGGGTCGGAATGGCATTCCACACCAGCACGCGGTGGTTTTGGGTATCCGCCACATAAAGCCTGCCGCCCTGAATCCAGACGCCTTGCGGACCCCGCATGGTGGAAGCCGTGGTGCCCGGCGCGGACTTGGTGAAGTCCGGCTGCCCGAGCACGATGTCCGCCGGTTCGCCATTCTGCGAAGGGATTCGGTTCCAAATCAGCACACGGTTGTTGTTGGTGTCCGCCACCGCGACAATGCGCCCGTCGGTGGCGACAGCCGTGGGCTGGCGCATGCCGGATTGGCTGACGGCGATATCCGTCTTTTCAAAGTCCGGCTGCCCGAGCACGACGTCCGGCAGTCCTACGCAGGCCGGGCAGCGCTTCTCCTGGTTGGGGAATTCGTCGCGCGGCGCAGGCAACTGCCTGGAAACGTTCTTGTAAATCAACACCCGGTTGTTGACCGGGTTCGCCGCCACGCGGTTGGAATCCACGACCAACAGGGTGTCGTTCGTGTAAGCCAGCCCGCTCACTCCACCCAACAACTCGCGAGAGGCTTTGGTCTCATTCGGCTTGTCTTTGTCCGGTTCGACGTAGTCCTGCGCGGTGAAGGTCTTCTGCCCGATTACCAGGCGGGCAGCCTGACCGGTCTTAAAATCCGCCGCAAGGCATAGTCCCGCGGCGAGCAATGAGAGGAAGAAATACCTCATCGGAATGTAGGGGTCAAGATCTCGTCTTTCAGTATACCAAGCTGCTGGGACGTGCTTGAACGCCGGCAGGTTGCCGCCCCGGCGCGCTATGATGGCTTCTTTCAAAAACATGGGGACTCAGATGGCCACTATGGGAGACGTTGGATCCACAGCACTCATCACTGGAGCTTCCGCCGGCATCGGAGCGGAGTTCGCCCGGCAGTTGGCGGCGCAAGGGCGCCCGCTGGTTGTTGTTGCACGGAGGGGAGACCGGCTCGAAGAAATAGCGAAAACTCTCGCTGCGCCGTGCGAAGTGATGGTAGCTGATCTGGCCACGGAAGCGGGGCTATCGTTGGTCGAGCGGCGGATTGAAAAAGGAGACGTCGATCTTCTCGTCAACAACGCCGGTTTCGGCACGCGCGGGCTATTTTGGGAAGCGGATTCGGAGGGGCAAGACAGGATGCACCGCTTACACGTCATGGCTGCCATGCGCCTGTGCCGCGCGGCGCTGCCCCATATGGTCCGCCGGGGGCGAGGCGGCATTATCAACGTGTCCTCCGTGGCTGCCTTTGGCCGCACTCCGGGCAATGCAAGCTACTGCGCCACCAAAGCTTGGATGAACGCCTTCACCGAGGGGTTATACATGGAGCTCCGAGTGCGCGATTCCGGTGTCAAGGTTCAGGCGCTGTGCCCCGGGTTCACCTACACGGAGTTTCACGACGTCGTCGGCGTCGACCGCTCTCTGGCGCCAAAGGGCTGGTGGCTCACCGCGGAACAGGTGGTCGCCGACTCCCTGAGAGGACTGGAGCGCGGCCGGCTCATCGTGATTCCCGGCTTACGCTACCGCCTGTTGGTGCAATTGCTTAAGCACCTTCCGGATTCCTGGCGCATCCACGGCGCCATTCGGCACAGCCGGCGGATGAAGCGGATTTGACCCGCTATTTTTTCTTGATCCGCTGGCAGGCTGTCGCAGCCCCAGAAGGATCCATTGCCGCGGAGCCTTCTTCGATGTGCTGGATTCTGCCCTCGCCGTCGACGACGAACGTAGTCCGATTGGCGATGCCGCGCTCCGGCACGAGCACGCCGTAAGCGGCGGACGTCTTTCTCATGAAGTCGCTCAGCAGCGGGTAGCTTGCGTTGATCTCCTTCGCCCAGTGCGCCAACGTCGGGGTGTTGTCCGTGCTGATCGCCAAAACCTGCGCCTCCGCCTCATCGAATTTCGCGATACCAGACTGGTACGCAGTAAGCTGCTTCGTTCAACCACCGGTGAAAGCCGCCGGGAAAAACGCCACTACCACGGTCTTCCCGCGGAAATCCTTAAGCGAGATCTGCTTGCCCGTGGACGAAGGCAGCGTGAAATCCGGCGCCATGTCGCCCACTTTCAAGTGTGTCTTTTGGGCGTTCGCCAGCAGCGCCCCGGCAATCAAAAAGCCCCAGACTCTGAGTGTCATAGTCCGATTATCCACCAATTGCGCTCCCGGCGCGCAAGGCTATTCAGCCTT
>Ga0101944_10006808_pt1 | contig 11884 bp, 8 predicted proteins | sample DewCreD2012metaG_FD_75245 | JGI IMG/M metagenome (GOLD analysis project Ga0101944, IMG submission 75245) | Hot spring sediment bacterial and archeal communities from British Columbia, Canada, to study Microbial Dark Matter (Phase II) - Dewar... ... | reverse complement strand
CTGAAAACCGACCTGCTCGACGGAATCTTGACCCTGACCATTGACCGTCCTCCCGCGAATGCGTTTAACCTGGAATTGATATGTGAACTACAAACCGCCTTTCGGCAGGCCGCCCGTGATTCTCAAACCCGCGTGATTGTGCTGACCGGGGCAGGGAAGGTCTTTGGCGCGGGACAGGACATTGCAGAGATGAAGGCAGGCGAGGGGAACATCTCCTACCGCCAGCACTTGCTCGAAACGTACAACCCGCTCATTTTGCAGATTCGGCGCATCGAGAAGCCGGTCATCGGCGCCATCAATGGCACTTGCGCCGGGGCTTCGCTGGGGATTGCCCTGGCCTGCGACCTGCGCCTGGCAGCAGATTCGGCCAAATTTGTGGTCGGGTTCACGGGAATCGGCCTCGCGCCGGATTCGGGCGTTTCGCTGCTGCTCCCGGCGCTGATTGGACTGGGCCGGGCCGCCGAGTTCACCTTCAGCAACCAACCCATTTCAGCCGAAAAAGCGCTCGAATGGGGCATGGTTAATCGGGTCATTCCGTTTGATAACTTAATGGCCGAAACCCGGCAGTTCGCCGCGCGGCTGGCCGCCGGGCCGGTTGGCGCATTTGGGCTATCGAAGCGCCTGTTTAACCGCGCCATACTGCCCAACCTGGAAGAAATTCTTGATTACGAATCTCACATTCAAGAAATTGCCTCCAAAAGCGCGGAACATAAAGAAGGCGTGATGGCGTTTTTAGAAAAGAGGCTGCCAAGATTTTAGTTATCCGGTTATTCGGTTGTCCGGTTATCCGGTTATTCGGTTGTCCGGTTATTCGGTTTACCTGTTTCCGTGCTTACCTGTCTTCGTATCTACCTGTTTCCGTGTCTACCTGTCTCCCTGTTCCCGTGCTTACCTGTTTCCATGTCTACCTGTCTCCGTATCTACCTGTTTCCGTCTCTACCGTTTCCGCGCGCAGCGAATCACTCCATTTGATTCCCTCGCGCGCCAGGAACCAGGCTCCCAGCGCGGTGATGGGCAGCCACAGGGCCACATGCAGCACCAGCGTATATCCGGCAGCGGTGGCCTGTTCCACGCCGTAGGCAGTGAGAACCGCAATGCCGGGCGCGTCGAAGGTGCCGATGTAGCCCGGCGCGGAGGGGATGGTGGTCGCCAGGTTGACGATGCCGTTCATCAGCATCAGCGCAAAAAATGAGACCTCGAAATCGAAGGCGTGCATCACGAACCAGTATTTGGCTGTCTCTAGCAGCCAGATGACGACCGAGGTCAGGAAGACCATCAGCACGTTGAACGGCGAACGCAGCGAAGCCAGGCCGTCCAGGAATTTGTGCATGATTGCGCTGACTTTTTCGCGCAGCCGGAGGGGCAGGAAACGGGCGATGAACCACTCTCCGGCCCTGACCGTGACCTGCGGGAACATGGCCGCCAGCAGGAAAACGACCAGCGCCCCCAGGAAGGCCGCCGTGCCGTAAATTGCCACCTCCTGAATATTGCCCACGAACCCCGAGGAACCGGTCAGTTTTGCCAGCTCGGGCAGGTTGATAAAGATGAACGCCAGCATCACCACGCCGTCGAAAATGCGCTCGACGATGATGGTCGCCAGCGAGGCCGAAACCGGCACGCCCTCTTTGCGTTTGAGAATCACCGCCCGCAGCACCTCCCCGGCGCGGGCCGGGTAGATGTTGTTGCCCATGTAGCCAATCGTGGTGATGGGGAACATCTTTGCCGTCGGGATTTTCTTAATGGGGCCAAGCAGGTAATGCCACCTCCAGGCCCGCGCCCAGACGCCCACGAAATAGACGGCCACGCCAGGGAAAATCCACCAATAGTTGGCGGTTTTCACCGCGTCCCAAAAATCGCCCAGGTGCAGGCCGCGCAGGGCCAGCCATAAAAACAGGATGCTGATAAGCACCCCCAGCCAAAATTGCCACTTTTTCATAGGTGATGATTGTACCATTCCAGGGACGGAGTCCGAAGTCTCCTGACTTCGGTCAAAATCTGGAGATTTTGGACTCCAGTTATAATTCATCGCATGAATCTTAACGCCCCCGCCCCCGATTTCCTTCTGCCTGACCTGAACGGCAAACTCTATCGCCTAAGTGACTATCGCGGCCAGATTGTGGTGGTCAACTTCTGGTCGGCGGAATGCCCCTGGAGTGAGCAATCTGATTCAGAAATCCAGAATACCAGCGAGGCGTGGAAAGGCAGGGTTTTTATCCTGCGGGTGGCCTCGAATGCCCATGAAACAGACGAGATGCTGCGGGACGCCTCCCACGCGCGGGGTCTGGACATCATCCTGAAAGATTCCGCCGCGCAGGTGGCCGACCTGTACGAAGCGCAGACGACACCCCACTGTTTCGTGGTAGATGAAAATGGCATTTTACGCTACCGGGGTGGGTTCGACGACCGTACCTTTCGCAAGCGAACCGCCTCGCGCTTGTACCTGCGCGAGGCGGTGGATGCTCTGCTGGCTGGCCGCCTGCCCGATGTGCAGGAGACTGCGCCGTATGGCTGTACGATTGCGAGAACCGGTGAAGGTTAGCGCACGCCGGTCAAAATATCAATTGTCAACTGGTCAAGTCGTTCGTATTTCAGGCCGCGTTTGCCAATGGCGGCGCGGTCGAAGGGTTGGGCTTTGAGGGCGGCGGCTTTTTCGGCGGAGTATTTGCCAAAGAAGGGGGCCATCGTGCCATCGTCGGCGTTGATTTCGGCCAGCAGCGCCTGCACTTCGGGGTCGGCGTTGAACTGGGCGGCTTTTTCTTTAAGGATGAGATAGGTGCGCATACAGCCGCGCGCGAAGTCTTTGACGCCCTCAAGGTCTTCGGTGCGGTAGGCGTGGGCGTCGAAGTGGCGCGAGCCGTCGTAGCCGACATCTTCCAGGAATTTCACAAGATAGAAGGCGGCTTTCAGGTCCCGCGAGCCGAAGCGCAAGTCCTGGTCGTAGCGGCCGGGGTATTGGTCGTTCAGGTCGATATGGAAGAGTTTGCCCGCTTCCCAGGCCTGGGCCACGCCGTGCATGAAGTTGATGCCGGCCATGTGTTCGTGAGCCACTTCGGGGTTGACGCCGACCATTTCGGGGTGGTCGAGGGTTTCGATGAAGGCCAGCATGTGGCCGGTGGTGGGGTTATAGATGTCACCGCGCGGTTCGTTGGGCTTGGCTTCCAGAGCGAATTTCAGGTCATACTTATTATCAAGGGCGTATTCGCACAGGAAATTCATCGCTTCGCGGCTGCGCTTGATGGCCTCGACCGCGCTTTTGCTCGAATCGGTTTCGGTGCCTTCGCGCCCACCCCAGAAGACGTAGGTCTTGGCGCCAAATTCGACGCCCAAATCCATCGCTTTCATTGTTTTTTGCAGAGCATAGGCGCGGACTTTGGGGTCGTTGCTGGTAAAGGCGCCGTCTTTGAAAATGGGGTCGCTGAACAGGTTGGTGGTTGCCATTGGCACGACCAGGCCGGTATCTGAGAGGGCCTTGCGGAATTCTTTTTTGATGGCTTCGGCTTCGGCGGGGGTGGCGTCAATCGGAATCAGGTCGTTGTCGTGGAAGTTGACGCCATAAGCGCCGACTTCGCCGAGCAAGTAGACCAGTTCGGCGGGGGTTTTGTGCTCGCGGGTGGCCGCGCCAAACGGGTCAGACCCGCGCGAACCGACCGTCCACAGGCCAAAGGTGAATTTGTTTTCGGGTTTGGGGGTGTAGTCAGACATGGGAGGCTCCTTGGGCTGGTAAAAGTAGGATAGGCTCGAAAATTGCTTGACTCTTGTGAATTTATTCCTTATAATTTTAGTTGGTTGGCGCAACAAACTAATTCAACTTTATCTTAAACCAGCATTGGTTGTCAAGGGTCATTCTATGCCGAAACAGGCAGCACCTCAAACGGGAGACCAGGCGTTGGTGCGGCAGATTAACCTGTCGCTAATTATGCATAGTTTGCGTACCCAGGCCCCCATCTCGCGCGCCAGCCTTTCGCAAACCACCAACCTGAACAAAACGACTGTTTCTGATTTAATCAACGAACTGAACGAGCGGGGATTTGTAAAAGAATTGGGAATGCAGTCTTCAGGGACGGGGCGCCCCGCCACCCTGCTTACCCTTAACCCTGAAGCAGGATACATTGTCAGCGCCGAAATTGCGGTGGATTTCTTGGAAGTCCTGGTGACTGACTTTGCCCCCCAACCCATCTGGCAAGCCAAAGAACCGATTCTTCCTGGAACCAGCCCAGAAGCCACCCTTGACCGCCTAATGGTTATGCTCCACCAGGCCAGCGCAAAGGGTCAGGTGGTTTCAAAGAATTTTCTTGGGTTGGCGGTCGGCGCGCCAGGAATGGTTGACCAAACCACCGGGACAATTCTGTTTGCCCCTAATCTGAAATGGCACAACGTCCCCCTGTTAGCCCGCCTGGAGCAAGAAGGTTTTGGCGTGCCGCTCTTTGTAGACAACGAAGCGAACATGGCAACCCTGGGCGAACATTATTTTGGCGCAGCCCAGGGCTATAACGAAGTGCTTTACCTGAGCGCGAATGTTGGCCTGGGTGGTGGACTCTTGCGCAATGGGCAGCTGTACCGGGGCGCCACTGGTGTGGCGGCTGAGTATGGTCACATGACTCTCGACCCGTATGGTGAGCGATGTAATTGCGGGAATCATGGTTGTTGGGAAACATTCGTCAATCAAAATGCGCTATGCAACAAAATCATTACTGCCATTCGCAGCGGCGAAAGCAGCATCCTGGCAGAAAAAGCGCGGGGACGACAGGATTGCGTCTCGGTGGAGATGATTGTCGAGGCAGCACGGGCGGGAGACGCGCTGGCGATTCGAACCATCGAGGAAGTTGGGCGTTACCTGGGAATTGGGATTGCATCCCTTTTGAACGCTCTCAATCCCGAAATCGTTGTTCTCGGTGGGATTCTGAGCATTGCTTCTGAATTTCTGCTCCCTGCGGCGAATGACGAAATCCAAAAACGCGCGCTGCCCTGGAACCGGGAAACGGTCAAAATTGTGAGCGCTGCGCATGGTTCAGATGCTTGCGTGAAAGGTGGGATTGCGACTGTCTATCAATCCGTCCTTTCGCGTGTAAGGAATTAAGTGCCTGTCTTCAGGCTTTGTTTTTTGGTTCGACAAAGCAAATTCCAACCAGCTGGAGGTGCCCCAAGTTATCCATTGCCCCTGTCAACCCAACTCACTCTTTAAGTTTTGAATTCACGGAGGAAAAGATGTCCAAATTAGCACGTGCTGTTTTTACGTTCGTCTTAATCGCCATGTTTGCGACCAGCCTGGTTGCCTGCGGCGGCGCAACCCAGCAGACCGAGGGCAAAATCAAAGTTGGCTTGTCCTTTTCAGATTTTGCCACCGAGCGCTGGAAGAACGAAGAAGTTCTGATGCGCAAGCTTCTGGAAGAAAAAGGCTATGAAGTCATCAGCCAGGAAGCCAACCACGATGTCAAACTCCAGAACGACCAGATTGACAACATGGTCAGCCAGGGCGTTAAGGCCCTGATTGTTGTGGCCGAAGATGGTGATGCGATTGTGACCTCGGTGGACAAGGCCGCCGATGCCGGCGTGAAAGTGGTTGCCTACGACCGGCTCATCAAGACCCCGAAAATCGCTGCCTACCTGTCCTTCGACAACGTCGAAGTGGGCCGCCAGCAAGCCCTGGGCGTAATGAAAGCCGTCGGCGCCGATACCTGGGATGTAGCCAAGAACGGAAAGATGCGCGTCATCCAACTCGCCGGTTCCCCCACCGACAACAATGCCACCCTGTTCACCAAGGGCCAGACCGAAATCCTGCAACCCTATGTTGATAAAGGCATCGTCGAAATCATCGCTCAGCAAGGCGTGGAGAACTGGGACCCCGCCAACGCGCTCAAGTTGATGGAAAACCTGCTGACCGCTGCCGGTAACGATGTTGATGCGGTTGTCGCCTCGAATGATGGCACCGCCCTCGGCGCGCTCCAGGCCATGAAGGCCCAGGGATTGGCCGGTAAGGTGCCGATTTCGGGTCAGGATGCCACTGCCGACGGTTGCAACAGCATCGTCAAAGGTGAATTGACCGTCTCGATTCTGAAAGACATCCGCAAACTGTCCCCGCTGGCCGTTGATGTGGTCGACAAACTGCTCAAAGGCCAGCCAGTGGAAGGGATGAAGAACTTCACCCTGGCCGAACTGACCGTTGACCCGTCTATGCAAGGCGAAGTGCCCTGTGTCTTCCTCGAAGTTCAGCAGGTAACCGCCGAGAACGTCTATGAACTGGTCGTGAAGAGCGGCTTCCAAAGTTACGATGATGTGTATCGTGACATTCCTGAATCCCAGCGCCCGCCCAAGCCGTAGGCTGTAATTTGAAGTAAAATGATCCCGGCTCCTTCAAAAGACCGTTGGAGCCGGGATTTCACAATTGGTGGTTGTATACCTACTCTAAAGAGGAGTAGCCAGTGGATAACGATATCATCCTCGATTTTCAGAACGTCACCAAAAAATTCCCCGGTGTTATTGCCTTGGATAACGTCTCGATGCAAATCCGGCGCGGCGAAATTCATGGCCTGTGCGGAGAAAATGGCGCCGGGAAATCAACCTTGATGAAAATCCTGTCCGGAGTCTATCCGTATGGGTCTTATGAAGGAAAAATACTTTATGAAGGCCGGGAATTAAGGCTGGAAGATCGTTCCATTCGCCAGGCGATCGAACAAGGGATTGCCATTGTCTACCAGGAATTGACCCTCGTCCCCGGCATGACGGTTGGCGAAAACATTTTCCTCGGCAAGGAGCCCGTTGAAAATGGCAGCATCAACTGGGATAAGCTCTATGCTGAGACGAGAGAAATTCTGACCAAATACAAACTCGATGTTTCGCCCCAGGCTGTGGTAAAAAACCTTGGCGTAGGAAAGATGCAAATGGTGGAAATTGCTAAGGCGCTTTCTGAAAACGCTAAAATCCTTATCCTGGATGAGCCCACCAGCGCTTTGAGCAAGACCGAAATAGACAAGTTGATGGAAATCCTGGAGACGCTGAAGAGTCATGGCGTCACATGTATCTACATTACGCATAAGCTGGAAGAGTTTTTCCGTATTACGGATAATGTGACCATCCTACGGGATGGGAAAGCCATTACCACCCGCCCGACGGCCAGTCTCAACCAGGAAAGCCTGGTGCAGAATATGGTAGGGCGCGAAATGAAAGAGCGTTTCCCGAAAGGCAACCGCCAACCAGGAGATGTGATTTTCGAAGTAGAGAACTTGCAAGCAGTTGACCCTAATGAACCCAGTCACAAAGTTCTTTCAGGGGTGAGTTTCAACCTGAAGCGCGGGGAAATCCTGGGGATTGCAGGCCTGATGGGCTCCGGGCGCACCGAACTGGTCACAACTATCTTTGGCGAATATGGAAAAATCACCGCAGGAACGATAAAGCTGGAAGGGAAACCCATTCAGATAAAGAGCGCGCGCGATGCGATGAAGGTGGGTATCAGTCTTGTTCCAGAAGACCGCAAAGGCCAGGGCTTGGTCCTTATCCAGGCCATTTTGCGCAACATTTCGCTTGCCAATCTTGACCAGTTTTCCGGTTTCTTTCGCATTGACCAGGATGCCGAACTGGCAGCAGCCACCCAGCAAGGGAAAAACCTGGCGCTCAAAGCGTCTAGCCTGCAAGCCCCGGTGAGTTCTCTTTCGGGTGGTAACCAGCAAAAGGTGGTCATTGCCAAGTGGCTGTTGACCCAGCCCAAAATCCTGATTATGGATGACCCAACGCGCGGAATCGACGTTGGCGCGAAATATGAAATTTACAAACTGATGAACGAATTGGCCGAAAACGGCGTCTCTATCATCATGATTTCCAGCGACCTGGAAGAAGTGTTGGGAATGAGCGACCGCATCGTTGTGATGCACGCTGGCCGCTCGAATGGGACGCTTGAGATTGCCGACGCAACCCAAGAAAAGATTATGGCTCTTGCCACAGGCATTGCCTGATTCGAACTCCAAGAGGTGACACTCATGAACCTTTTTACCGAAATTACCAAGCGATTCCACGATAATATCCAAACCTACACCATCATTCTGGCGTTAGTGCTAATTTGGGCTCTCTTTGCCCTAATGACGCCTAACTTTGCCTACCTGCAACCCCAGAACTTTTCCAACCTGTTCCGGCAAATGACCGTCACCTCCTTCCTGGCCGCCGGGATGGTGCTGGTGATTGTGACCGGCAACATCGACCTTTCGGTTGGCAAGTTGGCGGGCTTTGTCTCGGTTGTGGTTGCTTTTTTCCAAGCCCGAGTCTGGAATACAGTCATTCCCGACCAGCCGGTACTGGCAGCCAGTCTTTCAGTGGTCATTGGTTTGCTCACCGGAACGCTGTTTGGCATTTTGCAAGGCTATATTATTTCCTACTTGAGCGTCCCGGCGTTTATCGTGACGCTGGGCGGGATGTTCGTCCTGCGCGGCGGCATCCTTATTATCACACAAGGGAAAACCATCCCCGCCAACCAACCGGCTTTTTCAGAAATTGCCCAAGGCTACCTGCCTCCCTGGGCAGGTTGGGTGTTGGGAATCATTGTGGTAGCCCTCCTGTTCTTCAACATGTTCAATAGCCGTTTGCGCAAGCGAAAATTTGGTTTCGAAGTTGCCAGTTTCAATATTGATTTGCTCGGCACCATCTTTTTTTCCACCCTGGTTATCGCCTATATTTTTATCGTCAACCGCTATAACGGCATCCAGGTGCCGGTGCTGCTGTTGGCGATTACTGCGTTGATTATGGCGTATGTGTCCAACAACACCCGTTTTGGACGTTACGCCTATGCAATCGGCGGCAATCGTGAGGCCGCGCGGCTTTCTGGCATCAATATCAAACGCAATATCTTTATGGTGTTTGTACTGATGGGCTTCCTGTGCGGCGTGGCCGGGGTTGCTCTGGCGTCTTATGTAGGCTACGGTACAACCGCTGCCGGCGAAGGCTACGAATTGGATGCGATTGCAGCATGTATCCTAGGCGGCACTTCCACCCTGGGTGGAGTTGGGACGATTTTCGGCGCGATGATTGGCGGCTTGATTATGGCCTCGCTGACCAATGGCTTGCAAATGCTGAACGTCCCTGCCGCATACCAATACGTTGTCAAAGGCGCAGTGCTTATCCTGGCCGTTTTTTTGGATGTTTACTTCAAGAAGAATCGCTGATTTGCTCCCGGCAAAAAGCCATTCTTGGCGTAATTCCAATATACAACCGCCTGACTTTTCGCCAGGCGGTTGTATATTTTTTACGGACGCGGACTTCTCAAATTTGGAATTCGATGCTGACCGGCTGCGGCGCGCCGAGCGCCAGGCCGCGCGCGCCGGGGGAACAGCCGCCGGCCGTCAGGCGGAACTTGCCTGGCTCCAGTTTTTGGATGCCGTCTTCGTCATACAGCATCAGCATTTCAGGCTTAACCGCCAGCCTGACCATTTTACTCTCGCCCGGTTGGAGATGGATGCGCTCAAAGCCAACCAATCGGCTAATGGGAGCCGGGAGGTGGCTTTCGAGCGCGCTGATGTAGAACTGAACGACTTCATCAGCGGCCACGCTGCCCGTGTTTTTGACCGCCACCTCCACATCAAAACCGGAGGGCGAAACAGCAGGCGAGACAACATTCAGGCCGCAATATTCAAAGGTGGTGTAAGACAGCCCAAACCCAAAGGGGTAGAGCGGCTCTTCGGTCATGTAGCGGTAGGTACGCCCGGCCATGTTGTAATTTTCGAAGGGCGGCAACTGGTCGAGCGATTTGGGGAAAGTGATGGGCAATTTGCCCGCCGGGGCAATATCTCCAAATAGCACGTCGGCCACTGCCCGCCCGCCTTCCATGCCCGGATACCACACGAAGAGAATGGCCTCTACCAGGTCTTCCACCTCACCCAGGGTAATTGCGCTGCCGCCGGTCAGCACCAGCACAATCTTTGCGCCACTAGCCGCCAGTTCTTTGATGTAATTCACTTGAACAGCAGGCAGTGAAATACTCTCGCGGTCGCCGTTCTGGGGTGAGAGCAGCGATTCGCCCTCTTCACCTTCGAGGAAGGAAGACAGCCCGGCGCAGACAATCGTCACATCTGCTGATTGGGCCATGCCAAAAGCCCAGATGTCCTTGATTTCACGTGAATGCTTCAATAATGTACCGGGGTGATATTCCATGCCCATGCCTTCGGGCAATCGCCCGGTGATGCCTTCCAGCAGGGTAATCATCTGATTGTTAAAACCGTAATAATTGCCGAGCAGCACTTCCATGCTGGTAGCGGTTGGACCGGTAACGAAAATTTTACGAGCCGAGGGCTTAATGGGCAGAATGTTGTTCTTGTTTTTGAGCAAAACGACCGATTCAGCAGCGGCACGATACGCCAGCTGGCGATGCGCTTCGCAGGCAACAACATCCATCGAAATCGAGGCGAACGGCACGTTTTCATCGGGGTCGAACATGCCCAGTTTGAAGCGCGTGCCAAGCGTGCGCTCCAGGGCGCGGTCTACATCTGCTTCGGTAATCAGGCCTCGCTCAATTGCAGTGGGAATTTCGTTAAAAACGTGGTCACAGCCCAGGTCGCAGCCTTTCTTGAGAGCCAGGGCCGCCGATTCGGCCGCGTCGCCGGTAACTTTGTGGTTGAGATGGAAATCGCTCAACGCGCCGCAATCTGAAACGACGTGACCCTCGAAACCCCACTCGCCGCGCAGGATATCTTGCAAGAGCAGCTGGCTGGCGCAGCAGGGTTCATGGAGCGTGCGGTTGTAGGCGCCCATCACCGATTCGACTTGGGCCTCTGTGACCAGTTTTTTGAAGGCGGGCAGGTACGTTTCGCGCAAGTCGCGCCGATTGACAATCGCGTCGAAGTGATGACGGTCTTTTTCTGGCCCGGAATGGACAGCATAGTGCTTGGCGCAGGCTGCCGCTTTCAGGTACTTGGGATGGTCGCCCTGCAAACCGCGCACAAAGGCCGAGGCCATTTCACCGGTCAAGAAAGGGTCCTCGCCCCAGGTCTCCTGGCCGCGCCCCCAGCGCGGGTCGCGAAAGATGTTGATGTTGGGCGACCAGAACGTCAGTCCCTGGTATTGGTCGGTGTACCCGTTGCGCTTGAGCGCGGCGTGATATTTGGCGCGGCCTTCATCGCTGATGGCAGTGGCAATCCGGTGGATTAAGTCCTTATCCCAGGTGGCGGCCATGCCAATCGCTTGGGGGAAGACGGTTGCGCGCCCGTTGCGGGCCACCCCGTGCAAGGCCTCGCTCCAGTAGTTGTAAGCGGGAATACCCAGGCGCGGCACGCCCAGGGCCGGGTGGCTCATCAGCCCCACTTTTTCTTCGAGGGTCAGGCGCGAAATCAGGTCGCGCGCGCGGTCTGGGATGGGGAGGTCAGTGTTGAGGTAGGCAGGTTGGGTCATAAATCCTTCTGTTGAAATATCAAAGATGAATAAAAATTTCAGGTTCTTCCCTTGCGTTCAGGGAAAAGGCAATTTTTTGGCTATCGAGCGACAATTCGTACTCGCCCAGGAAGCCATCAAAAGCCACTCGACCGGCAGAATCGGTGACCATGCGGGTTGGTGCAAGCCACCACTCCCCCTTAACCAACCGGAGCAACGCATGATAAGCGGGTTTGGGCGATTGGTCACGGCGTAGCAGGCCAGCCGGGGCGTTCAACCAGCCGCCGTCGGTCAAATCCCACCAGGTGATGCCTGTCACCAGGGGATGCGAAAGCAGGGTCTTGTAGTGCGTCACCACTTCTTCGGCCTGGCGTTCTTCGCCTTCAGGGGTGCTGGGCCACTCCTCCACCTGGTAATCGTTCAGGTCAACAATTTCGGGCGGCATAAGATGTCCGGAGACAATTGTGGTTTCGCTGAACTGAATGGGCAAGTGGAATCGCTCGAAGCGCGACAACACCTCTAGCGTTTTCTCGACACCCCA
>Ga0101944_10006807_pt1 | contig 11884 bp, 8 predicted proteins | sample DewCreD2012metaG_FD_75245 | JGI IMG/M metagenome (GOLD analysis project Ga0101944, IMG submission 75245) | Hot spring sediment bacterial and archeal communities from British Columbia, Canada, to study Microbial Dark Matter (Phase II) - Dewar... ... | reverse complement strand
TGTTTTGCTGGCAGGTTTAGCGTTAAATCAAGGAGTCCGGCTCGATTTTAGCAGGCAGGGTAATATGTTCGATGACCGGGTATTTCCTGTGGCTGCGCTGAACTGGGTTGAGAAGAATCCACAGTCAGGGAAGGTGTTCAATTATTTTCAGTGGGGGGGGTATCTTCTTTATCGTGAATGGCCAGGGTTGACGGTTTTTATTGATGGCCAGACTGATTTCTACGGCGAGGCTTTGAGCCGGGAATACGAAAGAGTAATCACTCTAAATGAAGGTTGGCAAGAAATTTTATCCCGTTATGACGTTCAATGGGTGCTTATGCCCCCAGAATCATCGCTGGTCAGGGAGTTACGGATGACCCCTGGCTGGAAAGAGGTCTACCGGGATAATACTGCGGTGATCCTACACCGACTGCCTTAAGGATTCAACGGGTAAATTTCTGGACGACGATCCTGGAAAACCGGCAGGAAATTCCGCGCCCGAGAAATTTGCCCGATATCAACGGTAACGGTCAGGAGGTCTTCATCTTTGGGGCTGGCTTCGGCCAGGGTTTCACCCCAGGGTGACACAACCATACTACAACCGCCAAAATCGTCTCGGGTAGTCGGACCGATACAATTCACTGCAAACATAAAACTCAGGTTTTCAATGGCGCGGGCATGGGTGAGTACTTTCCAATGGTGAATCCGCTTTGCAGGCCATTCTGCGCTCAAGAAGAAAAAATCAGTACCCTGAAGCGCATAGGAACGGAACAATTCCGGGAAGCGAAGATCATAACAGATAGACAGTCCGGCATTTCCCCAAGGGGTTGGAGCTATCTGCGGGCAATTCCCAGGCTGAAGCCAGCGGTGCTCGTCCATGAGGCGGAACAGGTGAATTTTCTGATATCGAATGAGACCTTCGCGCCGCGGGTCGAGCCAGAGGAAGGAATTGAAAATTCCTCCAGGAGAATTTTCCAGAAGCGAACCTCCGATGCAGAGATTGAACTGCCTGGCCAGGCGGCTTAACTCGGCGATAATTTCGGGTGTCTGAGCGGCATACTGCGAGGCGTTCTCCAGATCGTATCCGCTGCTCCAACACTCTGGTAAAAGAATGGCCTGACTGCCACGTTTTGCGGCCTCTTCGATGGCGCTAAGCGCCTTTTGCAGATTGGTATCCACTTTACCCGGGGTGATATACAGCTGAGCCAGTGATAGGGTTAAATTCATTTTCGAATCCCTTTGCCTGAAGAACTTCTGACTGACCTTTCCTGATATACAATATGGCTAGAAACTCATTAATTGAGTTGATATCTTTTTCACCAGGGAGGTCAACCCTTGAAACCAAGGCGAACTCATTGGGCTTTACCATACCTGTTATTAATCCTTGGGCTGGCGGCATTGGCAGGTATTACCTGGGGGAATTATAACTATACGCGGAAGAATCCGGGGGGGAATGATTTTCTTGTTCACTGGATGGGTAGCAGGGCGCTTCTGGAAGAGGGAATTAGCCCCTACAGTGACGAGGTGGCAATACGCATTCAAACGTTTGCGTATGGGCGCCCAGCCCGGGCTGGCGAACACGAGTTGCGTGTAGCCTATCCATTGTATTCGGTGTTCTTTTTTATTCCTTTTGCCCTTATTAAACAATTTGAGCTGGCACGGGCCGTCTGGATGACCCTCCTCGAAATGGGGCTGGTGGGAATGGTCATTCTTTCTTTGCGCCTATTTCGCTGGCGCTCTCCGCTGTGGATGGTAACAATTTTGATTCTGTTTTCTCTATTCTGGTACCACGGTCTCAGGCCGTTGATCAATGGGAATGCGGTTATTCTTGTGGCAGTGTTTTTATGGGGGGGGCTACTTGCATTGCGTAACGGCGCAGACGAGCTAGCCGGGGTACTTTTTGCTTTTTCAACGATCAAACCTCAGGTTGTGGTGGTGATCCTGGTATTTATCATCGCCTGGGCGCTGGTGCAACGTCGGTTGCGTATGTTGATCTGGTTCTTTGCTACGCTTTTTCTCCTGGTAGCCGGGGCAGCGCTCATTTTACCAGACTGGTTGATTCAGAACATTCGAGAAGTTATCCGATATCCATCCTATAATCCACCGGGTACGCCGGGAGCGGCTTTTCAGGCCTGGTGGCCTGCCTTTGGCCAGCGGCTTGGGCGGTTATTAACCATTCTGGTTGCGTTGACCCTCCTGGCTGAATGGTGGGCAGCACGCAAGGCGGAGATGCGGGGCTTCCTCTGGGCCGTTGGCCTGACCCTTACCGCCAGTCAATGGATTGGCATCCAGACCGATCCGGGAAACTTTGTGGTTCTTTTTCCGGCGCTCATCATGTGCCTGGGATTACTGGATGAACGCTGGCGAGGTCGAGGTAACTGGCTCATTGTATTTCTCCTGATTATCCTTTTTGTTGGGCTGTGGGCGATCTTTTTAACCACTGTTGAACATGGAGATCAACCGATCCAGAGTCCAATCATGTTTTTCCCTCTGCCGGCCTTTCTTCTGCTCTTGCTGTACTGGGTACGCTGGTGGGCGGTTCAGCTACGGCGTCCATGGCTGGAGCAAATAGATATATGAGTCCGATTCGTCCATTTCATTCGCAACCATGGTCAAAATGGATACCCTTGACCGTCATTCTGATGGGCGGTTTTGTGATCCGATTGATCAACATACAGCATCGGGGAATCCAATACGATGACGCCTTCAGTGTCTTCCTGGCTCAGCGTAGTCTCGGGGAGATTATCCGAGGCACCGCGGCAGACACCATGCCCCCTTTGTATTATTTTCTCCTTCATTTTTGGTTGAAATTAGGGCAGTCGGTCGGCTTTTTGCGCATTTTAAGCGTGATCCTGTCCCTGGGAGGAGTGGCGATGGTTTATTTTTGGATTGCAGAAATGACCAATCCAAAGTCGGCGTTCTGGGCAGCCTTGCTCATGGCCATCTCCCCCTTTCAATATTACCATGCCCAGGATCTCCGGAATTATGCCCTTTTGTTGTGCGCACAGCTTGGTTACCTTTTTTTCTTTTATCGCATCCTTCGTGGCGAGAAACTCTCGCACCAGAATAAGGCCATTTCCTGGGTGGGATTGGTGTTGTGCGGGGTGGTGGCAATGTACACTCATAATGTGGCCGTTGTCGGGTTGGTTTTGCCTGATTTTTACCTGATCTTGAAGCGAAAGTGGAAAACGCTGATTATATTGTGTCTTGCCCAGAGCGCGATTGCTCTGGCTGCTCTTCCCTGGCTGCTGTATGTTCCGGGGCAGGTGGCAAAAATCCAGGCAGCCTGGTGGCAGGGGCGGCCCGGCCTGGTCGAATGGGTTCAGATTCCGGTTATGTGGGTGACAGGGCTGCCCCTTCAGGGTACCTGGCTGGCCCTTGGGGTGTTCCTTGGATTGGAAACGCTGGCGCTGGTGAGTTTTGTTTGGGCTCGAAATCGTACTCGCGAGGATGGGATTGATTTTCTGGCCTTCATTTGTGGCGGCCTCCCACTTGTTTTGTTCATCGTGTCTTATCTGCTCAAACCCATTTTTATCCCACGGGCGTTCATTGTGGCTCACGGTGCGTTTCTCGGGTTGAGCGGCTGGGCGATAGCCCATCAGTGGGAGCAAGGGGTTGGAAAGTTGATCCTGGGTGGCTTTCTTTTTGGCGCCGTGATTGGCCTCCCGACACAGGCATTCTTTGACCAGTTTCCACGTTCCCCTTTCCAGCAGGCGGCGGTTGATTTATCTGCTGAGATCGGGAGCGGTGACGTGGTGGTTCACGACAATAAGTTGAGTTATTTTCCTTTTCGTTTTTATGCGCCTTCTCTCCCCCAGGAATTCATTGGAGATATCCCCGGCAGTGGAAATGACACTTTTTCACCGGGTTCGCAGGCAGCGATGGGTATTTTTCCAAAGCCAGACCTCGAGAGCGCGATAGGAAATTCCAGAAAAGTTTATTTTGTCGTGTTTACTCAGACGATTCGGGAATATCAAGATTTGGGTGAAGCGGAGCATCCCTCGCTTCTCTGGTTGAGAGGTCAATTTCGCCAGGTAACGCATCGGTTCTATAACGATCTGGAGGTGTATGCCTTTGAGAAACCATAAGCTCTTCTATGGGGGCTTCTTTCTTGCGGCGTTGCTTCTGGTGATGATTGGAGGGGGCATGCAAAAGGCCCCGGGATACATGGACGCTGAATATTATTACGTCATGAGCATAAGACTGGCCGAAGGTAAAGGAATGACTCAGCCATTCCTCTGGAACTATCTGGACGATCCCTCAAGCCTGGTTGCGCCTTCTCATACCTTTTGGATGCCCCTTACTTCTCTGGTAGGCGTACCGGGATACTGGCTTTTTCGTTCGTTTACCGGGGCGCGATTGATTTTCTGGTTCCTTTTTGCCCTGATTCCTCCTTTGACTGTCTGGTTGGGGTACCGCTTTCATGGCGATTGGGAACTGTCGGTGATGGGAGGGGCTCTGGCGCTCTTCCCTGTGTTTTATGGGGCCTATCTGCCTGTGACCGATTCTTTTGCGTTGTACATGCTCCTGGGAACGGTTTTTCTCCTTGTCATTGGCTGGCCAGGCAAAATTGAAGCGCAGGCTGCAGGGTTAGGGATGATTGGAGGGCTGATGTATATGACTCGCCCGGATGGCATCCTTTGGCTGGGTGTTGCCCTTGGGTGGCTGGGGTGGAAAGCCTGGGTAGAATCGGGGCACAGGGTGAAGTCCCTTTTGACAGTGGGTGCGGTTTGTGGGTTGGGGTTCCTGCTCGTTGGGTCGTTCTGGTTTTTCCGCAATCTGATAATATTCCATCGCTTTCTACCGCCAGGAAGCGGGCGGGCTTTGTGGTTAACCCAATATGAAGATCTTTTCCTTTACCCGGCTCAGGATCTGACTTTTGCACGCTGGTTACACAGAGGATGGGAGCAGATCGGCTCTGGAATCTGGCAGGCAGTGACTACGAATTTTCAGACCGCGGTAGCTGTTCAAGGGAGTATCGCGTTGTTCCCGTTCATCGGGGTGGGAATTGCTGCCTGCTGGAAGCGCAACATGGTTAAAGTGGCTTTTTTGCTCTGGGTTGGTATATTCTTGATGTTCAGCCTGGTTTTCCCCTATCAGGGAATCAATGGGTCCTTCTTCCATGCCGGCGCGGGTGTGCAGCCCTTTTTATGGACCATGGCTACGGTGGGTATCCAGAAGACGGTAATGGTTGTATCCAGATGGCGCCACTGGCAGCGTGGGCATCAGGTGCAGCTTTTTCTGGAGGGGCTGCTGGCGCTGGTGTGCATCTTGCTTACGGTAGGGCTTTTTCTGCAAAAATTCCAGGGAGGTAAGGCGGGTATTCCATGGGGGAGCGGCACAGATTTTTATTCACAAATCGAGATTGGCCTGGAGAGCCTGGGAGTCTCTCCCTGCGAGCCGGTGATGGTGAATAATCCTCCGGGGTATTATCTGGCGACAGGGCGTGCCGCGGTAGTCATTCCCTTTGGCGACGAGGCAACAATACGGGCGGTCTCCACGAGGTATGGGGTAAGATACTTGATTTTGGACCGGAATAATTCAGGTCACCTGTCTGATCTATATTTCAATCCTGGTTTATCCAGCGGGTTTAAATTGCTTGTGCGAATCGGGGATGCACGAATTTATGAGATTCTTCCGTAGATCCTTTCTTTTATCCTTTAGGACATGGTGGATGGTGCCGGTCACGGGAATCGGTGTATACGCGCTTTACCTCGGACTTAGCGCCTTGGCGGCCGGGATTGGCTTCCCACTGGATGACGCCTGGATTCATCAAACTTATGCCCGTAATCTGGCAGCCACCGGAGAATGGGCTTTTATCCCGGGTCAGCCATCGGCCGGTTCTACCGCGCCGTTATGGTCGTTTTTACTGGCAGCGGGTTATCGGCTGAGCGCAGGCATGCCTTATGCATTCACCTTTGTGCTCGGATGGCTGTGCCTGATGGGGATTGCCTGGGCGGGGCAGATGTTGGTGTGGGAAAGGTCAGGCAAGACAACTATCCCATGGGTGGGGTTATTTCTGGCAGGAGAATGGCACCTGGTCTGGGCTGCGCTCTCGGGAATGGAAACTCTAGCCCTTGGTTTTGTGGTTTTACTGAGTTTTTATCTTTTAAGCAAAGAGAATATTCACTGGCTGGCGGTTGGAATGCTGGCGGGCCTGGCGCTCTGGATTCGACCGGATGGGGCGACCCTTTTAGGGCCGGCTATTTTTGTGCTTGTTCTGTCATCCCTACCACTTCGGGCACGGTTGTTCAAATTTGCCCAATGGTTGGGCGGGTTTCTTGCTTTTACGCTGCCCTATTTGTATTTCAACTGGCAGTTAAGCGGTTCAATCTGGCCAAATACTTTTTACGCGAAACAGGCAGAATATGCGACGCTTCTGGAACAGTCTTTCTGGGTCAGGGTCGGCCAACAATTCTCATTGCCTTTGATTGGGGCGGGAATCTTTCTCCTGGTCGGTTTCTGTTATTGTGTCATTCAGGCGTTCCGGTTGCGGAGATGGGCACTGGCCGGAATGGGATTATGGTATGCAGGTATGGCTTTCCTATATGCGCTTCGGTTGCCAGTCACTTACCAGCATGGGCGGTATCTTATGCCGGCCATGCCAGTGTTCTTTATGCTCGGGTGGATGGGGGGGATTGATCTGATCCGAATGATTCCGGAAGGCCGGGTGCGTTTCATCCTGGTGAGGAGCTGGCAGCTTGGGATGGGATTAACCTGGGCAGGGTTTATTGTCCTCGGGGCGAGAGCCTATGCGACGGATGTGGCGATCATCCAGACAGAAATGGTGGCTACAGCGAAATGGATTGAGCAAAATACTCAGCCGGGTGATCTTATCGCCGCGCATGATATTGGCGCAATGGGCTATTTTAGTCACCGCCGTTTGCTCGACCTGGCCGGATTGGTCTCTCCAGAAATTATCCCTGTTTTACGGGATGAAGAAGCTCTGGCAAAAACCCTGGATCAAAAGAATGTGGCATGGCTGGTAACTTTTCCCGGGTGGTATGCGGAATTGACAAAGGGGAAAGAGGTGGTTTTCACTACCGGAGGAATCTATGCGCCTGCCGCGGGTGGTGAAAATATGGCTGTCTATCGATGGAAATAAACCTAATGAGGCGGTTGAATTGAATATAGAAGGTAATACTGTCCACCTACTTCCGCTGGTGCTGGTAGAGACGCCAGCAAGCGATCGAACGCTTCCCATCCTGCCGGAGATATAGCCCGGTCTTCGGCGCGCATGAAGTCTGCTCCGCTCTGGTATACCAAAAGGTGAGTGATGCCCTCACTCTTCCATCTCTCCAGGATGGAGCTGGGGTCTGTTTGGTTGCGGTAGGCTTCACGCCAGGCGTCAATCCATGGGTCGGGAATGGCTTGGAGGGGAGCATATAAATTGCGGGCTTCCCAGAGCATGAGAACCTTTGAGGTCGGGGGTAATTGATCGATGGCCTGCATTGCGTACGCATAGGCTCCGAGATTTTCTTGCAAGTATTCTTCTCCGGTAATGACGCCAAGAAGGTAAGGAACCACCCTCATACGCGTTAAATGGACGGTATCCTGGTAAATGGAGGTCATCAGGACGATTAAAGCCATGGCTGTTATGATTGGCTGGAGAGACATTTGCGGAGTTTTCAGAGAGCACAGACTGGGCCAGGCCCAGCTCGCAAGAACCGCCAGAGAAGGAAGTAATGCAAAATACAGGCGAGTTTGCTGAAGGTGAGGGTACCGTGCCCCTGCAAGAGCGATTGTTGCCCATGCCAACAAGAGCGAAGCCCCCAGAAACCGGCCAGTTTGGTTTTTGCGGTAAATGAAAAACCCGGGAATGGCAAAAAGAATCAGCAACGGCCCCAGATCGGTTCCAGCCCCGGATGCCCCATCGATTCCCGTCCAGGTGAGGTAGAGGGGTAAGATGAGCTGTGGGATGATCCGGTAATCCTCAGGGGGAAGATTTGCCGCGGACAGGCGTTCGGCCGGATAAGTAGAGGTCGGGATAATATAGGGAAAAAGCGGGTTGCCGGTTGTAATAAAATTTTTTACACCCCAGGGGAGAAAGACCAGCAAAGCAAGGGCGGCTCCGATCAGCCATTGGCGAATAGAAATTTTACGCAGGCCGGGAAGGAAGACGCCGATGCCAAAGATGACAATGCCCAGAAGTCCGGCGGTATATTTGGTGCCGACTGCAAAACCCACCATGACCCCTGACCAGGCAATCCAGGAGGGTCTTCCGGTCTCTTGCCAGAGAAGAAAAGCGTGGAGAGCGGCCAGTCCGAACCATGCGGAGAAGAGGTCGGTATAAGCCCATGCCATCATCCAGCGAGCTGTTGAACCGCAGAGGATCAAAAAGACAGAGAACAGCGCCGCCTGAGATGAAAAGGACGGTTTTCCGGCGATTTTTGGTAACCAGGCGGAAGCGAAGCCTGCCACACCCGATAAAAAGGCCAGGCTGGCCCCCCAGGATAAAAGGGCAGCTGCTGAGGGGGTTCCAAGAGCCATCGCCCAGGTGTATAACATTTCGACCAGCTGAGGATGCCCCCAGTAAGGGATATGGGGCGTAAAAATGAGCTTACCGGTTTCCAGATATAAGCGAGGTAAAGCGAGATGGTAGGTGAGAGCGTCGTATTTTACAGGCGGAGCAGCCGCGATCCCAAGCTGGAAAAAGATCAGAACGAGACTTCCGCCACCCAGCCATTTCTCCACCGGCTGCCATTGGCACCAGAGGACTTCCCATTGCTTGAACCCCTGACACCACAAAGAAATTTCGTTTCGAAAAAGGAAAAGAGTCAAAATGATTAGGGCAAAGGATACCCGTCCATTCATGAGACCCAGCGCTCCAATCCCAAGCCAGGCCAGGCCCGAAACCCCCGCACCCAGGGCAGCGAGCATAGATTGAAGGGCAAGATCGGGTGGTTGCTGGATGTTCATCAACCGTGTGCCAATCCCTGCACAGGCAAACAGGATTGAGACTGAGATGATGAAATTTCTAAAAAAATCGAGCAGAGGTTTAAGCTGGTTAACCTGTAAGAGGGGGTGAAAAAAATAATAGCCGGTGAGGACGATTACAGCCCAGATGAGAAATATCAAAGGTAGACGGGATGGTTTCATGGCGGGGATGATATTCAAGGTTTGAGCGAGTTGCGGATGTTGCCTGTAGAATGTACTCATAGTATACTATGCTGGTTTGAAATCAAAAAACGTTCCATTTCCCTCTGGTATTTAGTGCAGGAGAAGAAGAATGACTCTCCAGGTGCCGTTAACGCCCGAAGAAGAATCGCAGACCTCTTTCGTGGACGAGATCGAAGAGGAGTACGAGAGGGTTCGCCAGACTTTAAAAGAAGTCTCTCTGATGTTGGAACAGAGTCAATCAGAGATGGCGAAATTAACCCAGCGAAATGCCACCATTACCTCTCATTTGCAACAGGTACAAGCGCAATTCGATACCATGCCTCGCATGGACATTAAAATCGCCTACAACTCGGCGTTAGAGGCACAACAGCGTTTACTGGTGATGCGTGGGCAGCTTGAGAAGCTACAGAACGATGAAGAATCGTTGCGGAGATATCTGAACCTTTTGGAAAAGGTTCGGAATTTTCTGGCACAAGATAGCCGGGCTCATGGGAATTCGCGCGTTGCGATAAGCAATCGGCCTGCCTCACTGGAGATGGTGATCAACGCCCAGGAGGCGGAACGGCAACGGTTATCGCGGCAAATGCATGATGGGCCAGCGCAGGCGCTTTCTAATTTCATTGTTCAAACGGAGATCGTTGCTCGTTTGCTGGACGTTGACCAGGAACGGGCGAAGGAAGAGATGTCTAACTTAAAGAATGCGGCCATGAGCACCTTCAAAGAGGTGCGCACCTTTATTTTTGAGCTCAGGCCGATGATGCTGGATGATCTGGGGCTCTTTCCCACAATTAAGCGGTATGTTGAGAGTTTCAAAGAACAGACTGGCTGCGATATTCATTTATCGATCAAGGGGAGCGAGAGACGTCTGCAGTCATTCCTGGAGGTAATGATCTTCCGTGCGCTCCAGGAGTTGATCGGCAACGCTTACCGGCATAATCAAGACATTCCGGGGAAATTACAAATCACAGCAGGAATCCACCTGGATGATGTAGTGGTTAAGGTAAGCGTTTCGGACAATGGAAAGGGGTTTGATCCGGATATCATGGATAAGACCGGACATCTGGGATTAAATTTAATTCGAGAACGCGTTGAACTGCTCGGTGGGCACATGGAAATTGACTCGGGAACAGGTCGGGGAACACGGGTGACATTTCAGGTGCCTGTCCTGGAAGCAGAGAGCTAACATCTTAACAACATTACCAGGAGGAATGTATGGCAAAAACGATTGGTGTTTTGACCGGGGGTGGAGATGTGCCGGGTTTGAATCCGGCAATCAAAGCGCTGGCACTCGGGGCGATGGAAATGGGTTACCGGGTGCTGGGGATTCGACGCGGATGGGCCGGACTGTTACACTACAACCTGGATGAGCCTTCGACTCACGATTATTATATCCGTGAATTAACCCCAGAAAGCGTTCGCACCATTGATCGGACTGGCGGAACCGTCCTGCATACATCGCGAACCAATCCTCAAAAGGTAAGCAAGAGCGCGACACCTGATTTCCTGAAAAATTCTAAATGGGGAAAACCCGTTCCGGATAGCGAGGGCGTAACCGATTATACCGATTATGTTTTGAAGGTAATCGAACACCTTGGGATCGATGTGCTGACCCCTATTGGGGGGGATGACACCTTAAGTTTTGCGGTAAGGCTACATCGAGAAGGGATGCCGGTGGTAGCGCTTCCCAAGACGATGGATAATGACGTATTTGGTACGGATTACTGTATTGGTTTTTCAACGGCTGTCACCCGCTCAGTTGAATTTATCACCAATATGCGCACCTCGGTAGGTTCACACGAGCGTATCGGAATTGTGGAGCTGTTCGGGCGGAACTCCGGTGAGACCAGCCTGATCAGCGCTTATCTCTCCTATGTGGATCGTGCGATCATCTCTGAGGTGCCCTTCAATATTGAAAAACTGGCGAATTTCCTGCTGGAAGATAAGCGGAACAATCCCTCCAATTATGCGATTATGACTATTTCGGAAGGCGCAATTATGGAGGGCGGCGAGGTCATTGAGTCAGGTGAGGCCGATGCCTATGGCCACCGTAAACTGGGTGGGGTTGGCGAGGTAACAGCCCAGGCGATTAAACAACTCACCGGTCAGAACATCATGTACCAGCAGCTAGGTTATCTCATGCGTTCAGGGGCTCCTGATTCACTCGATCGTATGGTGGCGATGTCTTATGGCAATCTTGTGGTACAGCTGATCCGCCGCAATGACACCGGAAAGATGGTCGCCTTGCACGGTGGAAAATATACAACGGTGCCTGTAGAAATGGTGCTGGCCGGTAAGAAGCGGGTGGATGTGGCCAGTTACTATGATATTGATCAATATAAGCCGCGCGTTAAGGACTTCATGGGCGTGCCCATGTTCCTGAGTTAATCAAAGCGGGCTAACAAATATTCGAGGAGTAAAAAACGATGATCGTCACGACGAAAAAATTGTTTGAAGCAGCGTATGGCAAATACGCCATTGGGGCGTATAACATTAACAATCTGGAGCAGACCATGGGTTTGTTCCGGGGAAATCTGGACAGCCAGGCCCCTTTTATCATTCAGATCAGCAAAGGCGCACGCAAGTATTCTGATAAACGGATGCTAGAAGCGTTGATTCGGGCTGCGGATGAAATCTTCCCTGAGGCCATCTTTGCCGTTCACCTGGATCATGGGGATGAAGAGACCTGCATGGACTGCATCAAGAGTGGCTTTTATAGCTCGGTGATGATTGATGCCAGCCATGAGGATTTTGAAACCAACGTCGCGATCACCCGCCGGGTGGTTGA
>Ga0101944_10006806_pt1 | contig 11886 bp, 7 predicted proteins | sample DewCreD2012metaG_FD_75245 | JGI IMG/M metagenome (GOLD analysis project Ga0101944, IMG submission 75245) | Hot spring sediment bacterial and archeal communities from British Columbia, Canada, to study Microbial Dark Matter (Phase II) - Dewar... ... | reverse complement strand
CAGCCTGATTCACACCGCGGACGGTTCCCTTGCAGAGACGCACGACATCCTGCTGCGCATGCGCGACCTGGCGGTGCGCGCGGCCAACGAGGCCACCCTCACCAGCCGCGACATTATGCGCATCAACAACGAGCTGCAATCTCTCAAACAGGAGTTGCAGCGCAAGTCCCAGGCCGTGACTTTCAACACCAAGGTCCTGTTCTCGGGCGGGTACTCGGGCGCGAACCAGCAAATGCTCCAGATCGGCGCGGACAACGGGGCCAACTACCGGCTGACCATCGAGATCTGGGCCATGACCAAAAGCGGCCTGTTCATGATGAGCGGCACCAAGCAGGCCAACTGGCTCGGCGCGCGCAGCCTGATGATCAGCAACCACGCGGGCGCGGGCGCTCTGTCCATGGCCTGGCGCGCCATTGATTACTTGAACAGCGCCATCAATGTGGTGAGCGACCTGCGCGCGTCCCTGGGCATTCAGGAGCGCCGCCTGGGCCACATCATTGACGACCTCAAGGCGCAGGAGATCAATGTGGCCGCCGCCAAGAGCCGCATCTGGGATGCGGACATGGCCTCGGAGATCACCGAATTCACACGGCTGCAGATTCTGCAACAGAGCGGCACCGCAATCCTTGCGCAGGCGAACGCGCAACCGCAGAACATCCTGCAACTGCTGCGGTAACGCAAACCGGGGGGCCGCCCTGGCTAGGGCCGGCCCCGCGCACTTTGACAAGCGAAAAAGAAAGAAGGTGAACCGCGATGACAATCAATCCTGTCATCGAAGCGGCTGTGGCGCGCCCGGCTACCGCGCAGTCGCAGCCGGTCTTGCCTTCGGCGAGTCAAAACACCGCCGTCGCAAGTTTGCAGAAAAGCCTGCTCATCAATCAAGAGGTGGAAAGCGCGAACAAAATGGCGAGCCGCCACAGCACCACTGTCCAGTACCGGGTTCACGAGGCGTCCAATGCAATAACCGTGAAGGTCATGGACAAAGAAACCGGCCAGGTCATCCGCGAAATCCCACCGCAGAAGTTCCTCGACATGATGAGCAAACTCCAGGAACTCGTGGGGTTCATCATCAACGAGGAAGCTTAATTTTCGCCACCTTACCGTCTGACTCATAAAAACCGGCGCGCCCCCCGACCTATCCCTGGGGGCGCGCTTTTTTGTGCGCAAAGCGCGGCGCGGGGCATGCGCCTGTTCTCACATCGCGGCACATGCTGTCTATGGTGTTTTCGCTTGATTTGCGGCTAAGAGCTTGCGCCGGGGGTGTCATCGTCCGGCGCTTTGGCTTCCGGGCTTTGCAAATTCCGGGAGGAATCCGCGCCCTCGCCGGGGGTATCTTGATCTTGTTGCGCGCTTTGGCAGCCGCCGTCCGGGCCGGCTGCCGCGGCGCCGTCGGGCTGTTCCATCGGCGGCTCGGGGGCCGGGGCAAGCCCAACCGCCTCGCTCAACGGAACGCTTTCTTCTGCCTGCGCCGGATCCGCGGCGCCGTCCTGTTCCGGCGGCTGCGCCTCCAGGGGCGCCACGGCGCGCTCGTAATACAGCACAAAGCCCAGGAGCACGAAATACACCATGCCCGCGAACTGGAACAGCCAGGACAGGAACGCGGTGTTCAAATACAGGACCAGGCGCAGGCCCACGGCCCGGGGATCCGCGTCCTGGGGCACGGCCTGCATCAGGGTGGCGCCCACGGCCGAGAACACCATGGACACGGCCATGTTGTACGCCATCCACAAGCCGAGCAGGGCGAACACATCGCCCAGGCGCGCGCGCACGAACGCATAGCTGCGCGACAGAGACTCGACCGCGCCCGCGTCCTCCAGCGCCAGGCTCTGCCGCCAGAACGAGAGCGCAAGGCCGATCAGCAACTCCAGCCCGATCAGCACGGGCGCGAACGGCAGCGCCACCTTGATTATGTCGCCCCACAGCACATTGCCCGCGCCGCGCAGCAGCGCCAGCATGATGAGCACGAACAGCACGGGTATGAGGTGAATGGCCAGTTTCACGAACACCGCGCCCAGGAAGCGCGGCGAAAACATAAACACGCCGTAACCGTAGTCGGCCAGGCCCGTGTTGCCCGTTCTCGCGGCGCGCGCGAACATGGCGCTCCAGCCCGCGTTGTGAAAGGTTCCGATGAGCAGGCGCCCCAGCAGCACAATGCCCAGCACGCAGAGCAAGTAGGGCCACGACACGCGCATGAGCGCGGCGGCGAGGCGCACGGCGTTCATATCCCAGGCCGTGTAGCGCAGCTCCGCCATTTTGGCGGCCAGGGAGGTGAGGAACACATATCCGAAGACCGCGTACAGGCTCAAGTGCGCCAGACCCACGAACATGGGGGGCACGAGCAGTCCGGGGTTGTTGATCAGCGTGTGGAACGCGCGGCTCATCATGGCGCCCCAGGTGGCGCGGGGCGCGAGGTCGAGCGTCATGTCTTTTTCCGCACTGTTCGTCATTGTGTTATTGTATGATCCCCATTCCCCGGACGGCAATGAACAATTTCACGAAGAAACCCCGGTTCACGGTTGCGGGGCCACCAGGCGGCAGAAGCCGCGGCCGCGCGCTTCGCCCTTTTTGCCGGGAATTGTGCCGCTGTACGAGCACGGGCCGAGATAGAACGCGCCGCGGCCTCCGGCGATGCTCATTTCATGTTCCCGCCCGTCCAGAGTCAGTTCACCCTCGAACCCCGCGCCGCTCACGGCCCACTTCTCCGGATATTGTATTCCGGACAGGGCGCTGGTCCAGCTCCCGGTTTCCTCGAGAGAAAATTCCGGCTCAAGGCGCGGCTCCGCGAGCGGTTCCTGGACAACGGTATATTCGTTGACAATAACGCCTTCGGGCGAATAGAAGCGGAAAGTTTGCAGGAACAGGCCGTTGTCGAAATTCATGCCGATGATGGTGTAGCGGCGGAAGCCTGCGGCGTCCACCGCGCCCCACAGGTGGGTCATGATGGCGTGGCCGCGCACGGCTGATTCGCCGCCGCCGGGGTCCGCGATTGCGCCCTGCGCGGCCACGGTTGGAAAAACATATCCGTCCAGAGCCCCGCGCGAACCTACCGTGATGTACGGCTGGTAGAACTGGATCGGGTCGCGGAGCCCGGCCAGGTTCAAATCGAGAGTCCGGCCGTGGATGTCCGCGGTCAACTTCCAGAGGAGTTGTTTTTCGTCAACCCTGTTGAGGGTGAAGGGGCCGTAGTTTATGGCCAGGCTGTTGCGCAGCACGCGGGCCTCGTCGCCTATGACGAAGAATTCCGGGGATTGCCCGGACTGCAGGATCGCGAGGCGTTCTTCGAGGACCTTGTTTCCGGGATCGGCTTCGAGATGTTCCTTAAGCTCGTTCTCGGCGGCTTTGCGCACATTCTCCGGGGCGAAGGAAACGAACCGGTAGCCATCGGGGCCGTTCAGAGACGCGAATCCATGGCGCAGCAGCATCATGACCGGCCCGGTCTTGGAGAACAGGACCGTGAAGTCCAGAGGATGGCCATCGCCGTCTTTGAGGAAGCCGGAGACCTGCCAGGTTTCGAACATGTTTTCGAAGTGAGCGCCCTCGCGTTTGGCGAAGGTTTTGTCCGCGCCCAGTGTTGGGGCGGGCCATTTGATGTCCGGGAGCGCATGGGCCGCGGGGTCCGGAAGGGATGCGGCGGGCGCGGGATTTGTTTGCCCGGAAGCGGCGTCTTGCTGTTGTGCGCCGGTGACCTTGTTTCTGGCGCTTGCCGGGATCGCGGGCAGAGCCAGGGCGCACACGAGCGCCAGGATGAGAATTCGGGGAGCTGTCACAGGCTGTCTCCTCCTTTGCCGGGCACGGCGATGTCGTGGATTTTGATTTTTTTGTAAAGGTGGCTGCGTTCGAGGCCCAGCAGCCGTGCGGTTTCGCTCATGTGGAATCCGGTTTCTGCGAGACGCGCCTCGATGTAGCGCTTCTCGAAAGCGGCTACGGCGTCCTTGAGAGGCGCGCCGTCCGGGGGCGGGAGCAGAGCGCCGCCCTGGCCCGGCGCCGCGGGCGTGGGGCCGCCCGTGAGAAACCGCAGCGCGGCCTCGCCCGTGATCACGCTGTCCGGGCACATGATGAAGAGGCGCTCGATAAGGTTTTTAAGCTCGCGCACATTGCCGGGCCAGGAATAGGCTGTGAGCGCGGCGCGTGCCGATTCGTCCAGAGTTTTTGGGGGGCTGCCGTAGTCCTGGGCGAACGCGGCCAGGAAGTGGTCCGCGAGCAGGGGGATGTCCTCGGCGCGTTCGCGCAGAGCGGGCACGCGGAACGGAATTACATTCAGGCGGAAGAACAAGTCCTCGCGGAAGCGGTTGCTTTTGATCTCCTGTTCGAGGTCCTTGTTGGTGGCGGCGATCACGCGAACATCCACATGGATGAGTTCGTCGCCGCCCACGCGCTGGAGTTCGCCCTCCTGGAGCACGCGAAGAACCTTGGCCTGCGTGTCGAGGTGCATGTCCGCGATTTCATCGAGAAAGATGGTGCCGCGGTGCGCGGCTTCGAATTTGCCGCGGCGCATGGCGGTTGCGCCCGTGAAGGCGCCTTTTTCGTGGCCGAAAAGTTCGCTCTCGATGAGGTCGTGGGGGATGGCGGCGCAGTTCACGCGCACGAAGGGTTTGGCTGCGCGGGCGCTGGCCTGGTGCAGGGCGCGCGCCACGAGTTCCTTGCCTGTGCCGTTTTCGCCCATGATGAGCACGCGGCTCGGGGTGGGGCCGATGGTCTCGATCTGGCGGTAGAGTTCCTTCATGGCCCGGCTGCGGCCCACCATGTCGAATCTCTCCTGGATCTGGGATCGCAGGGCGATGTTTTCGCTTTCGAGGCGCTTGAACTCCAGGGCGCGCTCCACGGTGAGCAGGAGTTTTTCGCGGCTCAAGGGTTTTTCGAGGAAGTCGTACGCGCCGAGCTTGGTGGCCTGAACCGCGGTGCTGATGGTGCCGTGCCCGCTCATCATGATGACCGTGCTGTCGGGCCGTTTTTCCTTGATGATCTTGAGCATTTCGAGGCCGTCGAGATCGGGCATGAGGATGTCGAGAATGGCGAGGTCAATGTGGCGGGTTTCATACAGGGCGAGGCCCTCGTTCGGGTCCGCGGTGGCGATAACTTCGTAATCGTCGCAGCGCAACGCGGTCTTGATGGTGGAGAGGATGTTTTTCTCGTCGTCCACGACCAGGATCGTGTAATTAGGCATGAGGCGCGCCTCCGTGAGCGGGCTTGTCGCGGGAAAGCTCTTTGAACGCGATGACGAACTGTGTGCCGCGGCCCTTTTCGCTGTGCGCATCGAAGGCGGCGCCGTGGTCCTGGAGGATGCGCTGCACGATGGCCAGGCCCAGGCCGCTGCCCTGCGGCTTGGTGGTGTAGTAGGGCGTGAAGATGCGGGCGAGCTGCGCGGGGTCCATGCCCTCGCCGGTGTCCTCCACGGCCACGAGGATTTCATCGTTCACGCGGCGCACGAGCACATCCAGGCGGCCGCCTCCGGGCATGGCCTCGATGGCGTTTTTTATCAGGTTGGTGAACACGCGGTTGAGCTGGTCGCGGTCCGCGCGCACCAGGGCGCCGGGGCAATCCGCGGAGAAGCGCGCCTGCACTCCGGGCGCGGTTCTGGCGTGCAGGTTCACCACATTTTCCACGGCCTCGGGCAGGTCCACGCTCTCGAACTCGGGTTTGGGCATGCGCGCGAACTCGGAAAACTCGTTGGCCAGGCGGCGCAGTTTGTCCACCTCTTCGAGAACCGTGTCCGCGGCCTCGGGGAAGATTTGCCTGAACTCCTCGGGGTCCTGCTCGTACAGGGCCTTCATGTTCTGCACGGAGAGCTGGATGGGGGAGAGCGGATTTTTGATTTCGTGTGCGATGCGGCGTGCGATGTCGCGCCATGCGGCCACGCGCTCGCTCATGGCGAGCTTTTCGCTGTAGTTTTCGATGCCGTCAATCATGATGTTCATGGCGCGGCCGAGGAGTCCGACTTCGTCGCGCGTGCGCACGGAGTTGCGGGCTTCGCGGAAGCGGCCGTCGCCGATGAGGCGCGCGGAGCGGCCGAGGGCGGCGATGGGCCGCGTGATGCCCATGGAGATGCCGAATGCGAGCACAAAGCACAGTCCCGCGCCCAGGAGCGCGCCCTGCACCGCGGTCTCGCGCATGGCGGCAAGTGCGGCGCGCATTTCCTCGCGGGACACGCCGATCACCAAATACCCCTGCACGGCGCCGGTATCGGGCGCGGCCAGTGGCATGCCGCCGAAAAGATACTCGCGGCCTCCAAGAGATCTCACGGCCGTGTGCGCCGGGTCTTTGTCCAGAGCCTCGATAAACGCCTGCCCCAGGGGGGGCGAGTCTTTGACAACGGGCGCGGCGTCTGTATAGCGTCCGCCCGGGTAGAACAGGATTTGCGCGGCGGTCAGATTGTGCAGCCTTGTGAGCCACTCGCGATCCAGAAACGCGCCGGTGATGAGCGCCGCGTCTACGGGCGCCTGGTCCAGGGAATCGAAGCCTCCGCCATAGCGCACCGGGGCGATCACGATGATTGCCAGCCCCTGTTTCGAGCCTGCGCGCACGCGGCTGATGGTAGTCAGAGCACGGCCGGTCTGGAATACCTCGCCCGCCAGGGTTTCAAATTCCGGCCCCAGGGGCTGCTGGAACAAAGTCCTGTCCGGATATGCGGCCAGCACTTCGTCCGGCGACGCCAGACGGATGAAATCCAGGTTCGTGGTTTGTCCCAGGGCGTTGAGTTCGTGGATGATGGGTGTGAGTTCGCGCGCATAACCCGTCTGGGCGCAAAGATAGACCAGTTCGGACAGGCGCGCGTTCTGCGCCAGTGTGAGGGATTGCAGGCGCGTGGCGTCCAGAGTGTTGCCGAAGTCCGCGGCCAGGGCCGTGCGCGCGTTGTTCATGCGCGGGCGGGAAAGCCGGTCGAAGGATTCCTGCACATGCTTGGACAGGATCCAGAACACCGCGGCCATGGGAATGAATGCCACGATCAGAAACGCGGCGGTGAGTTTGGCGCGGATGGAAAGGATCGGGCGGCGTTTCATGCGTTACCTTTTGCGGAAGAACATGGCGTCGAACTCGGGCTGGTTGAACGCGCCCACGGAGAACCCGCGCAGTCCGTTGTGCGCGATGTGCCCGGTCTCCTGGGAAAACAGGAACTGGACCAGGAACTTGTGCTGGGACGGATTGGCGGCGTCGTGACCCGACAGGCGCAGGGCCAGGGTCGAGTGCGAGGACTTGTGGCCGTTGCTGTAAAGCGTTTTTTCCACGGTCTCGGACAGGCCCAGGAGCATGGGCAGGGGGCGCAGCACCAGGCCGGGCGCGGTGTCGGATGTGAAACGGTACAGGTCGTCGCCCTTTCGCGCCTCGGGCGTGGCGTTGAGGCCCGCGGCGCGCAGGTCGTGGCGCAGGCGCTCGGCCAGAAAATCCGCGGCCTTGCCGCGCGCGGGATACCAGAGCGAAACCGCAGCCGCGGGCTTGACCGGTTCCGTATCCGATGCGCCGCCGGAATTGTTCTCCACCCGTCCATTGCCGTTCAGCACCACATTGACGATGCTGCGGCGGTCAATGGCCGCGGCCATGGCGCGGCGCGCGTCCGCCTTGCCCAGCGGAGCGCGCGACGGGTTCACATCCAGCATCCAGATAATGCGCATGGGGCCGTTCACGGGCTTGCCGAATGCGGCCGCGGCGTCTTTCCCAAGCCCGTCGAGCGGCACGCTCGTGATGTGCAGTTCGCCGGCTTTGAAATTCACCAGCGCGTCGTCATCGCTGCGGAACACCTTGAATTTGATGCCGTCCAGGTACGGGCGGCCCTGGTGGTGGCCCGTGTGCGCGGCCAGGGTGATGTCGCCGCCCGCGCTCATGTCCAGAAATTTGAAGGGGCCGGTGCCGATGGGGGGCCGGAAGTCGCGGTCGTTGGTGGGCACAACGGCCGCGGCGGGCAGAGCAAGGTATTTTAGAAACGCGGAGGTCTTCTTCTTGAGTTTGATTTCAAAGCGCAGCGAATCCACGATCTTGAACCCGGAAATGGTGCGCGCCTTGCCCGCGCGGAATTCCGCGGCGCCCTCCACGGAATCGAAGATCCATGAATAGGGTGAGCGGCGCGAGCGCGCCACGCGTTCCACCGTGTGCATTATGTCCGCGGGGTCCAGGGCCGAGCCGTCGTGGAACACGATGTCTTTCTGGAGTTTGAAATAATAGGTGAGACCGTCGCCGGACAACTTGGGCATCCCGTCGAGGAGCAGGGGTTCGATGCCGCCTTTTGCGTCGGCTTTGAGCAGAGGCTCGAACACGCACAAAACCACGGCGAACTCGTCGGGCCGCACGGCCATGGCCGGGTCTATGACGGTGATTTTGTCCTCGATGCGCACAGAGGCGACGCCGCCGAACCTGGGGGGGAGCACGGCGTGCGCGCGGGCAGCGAACAGGAGCGCGCATGCCAGAATCCCGATGAGAATGCGGCGCGCGGACATCAGTATTCCTCCTGTGGCCAAATGGGCGCGATGTAGAAGAATTTGAACTTGCCCGCCGGGGTTTCCTCCACGGCCAGAATTTCGGGCAGGCGGTCTCCGTCCAGGTCGTGGAATTTGGCGCGCGGAATGGCGCCGGATACGGGATCGGACACCCACTGTTTGGCCAGCTCGAACTGCCCGGACGGTTTTTTCGCCAAACGCAGCAGCACCAGGCGGTCCTCGCGGTTTTTCTCGGTGGCGGACAGGACATACATGTTGCCAGTGCGCGGGTTGCTCCAGCAGTCCACGGACCCGCCGCGGTTGGCTTCGGTTTCCGCGATGAGCTTGGCCGCGCCCTGGTAGATCTTCACGGTCCCGGTTTCATCGGCCAGGGCCGTGATCGTCAGTTCATTGCTGGTGTCCGACGCGCGCAAAATGCAGCCCGAGTAATAATCCTCGGGCAGCGGGAATGCCGCGCCCGTGTCCTGGGTGTTCGCTCCGGCCGCAAGGCGCGTGTCCTTGCCGCTGAACGAAATCACGCCCCGGCCGTAATCGCTCACCAGGCGCCGCCCCGAGCTTTCTTCAATGTGCGCGATGAACCGGTCCGCATTCTCCAGCTTGTCCAGGGATTTCTCTTTTTCGTTCCACACATACACGATGGTGCGCGGGAACGAGTTCATGGACACGAAGAGCAGCGCCTTGCCGCCCGAGCGGCGGAACCAGAGGGTGCCGGCCAGGCCGCGGCGCGCGAAGCTCTTGCGGTACGGGTTGGACCAGAATTCTTCGGCCTGCCTGTCGCGCAGCTTCACGATGACCATGGAGTCCGTGTTCAGAAACGCAACCTCTGGCGCGGCGTCCTCGTCCAGGTTCATGGCTTCGAAATCCACGACCGGGGAATCCGGGATTGCGCCCTGGACATAAGTGAACTTCGATCGTTCCATGTTCTGGAACAGGCGCGTGGCCGTGGCCGGTGGCGGGGGTTCCGCGGTTGCGGGCGTGGCGGGTTTTTCCGGCGGCGCAGGCTCCGGCCTGACCTCTGGCGCGGGCTTTTCCGGCGGTTTTGGCGCGGGCTTTTCCGGCGCGGGTTCCGGGGCCGCGCGGTTCACCGGCAGCATGGGCGTGAGCAGGAGCGCGCCCTTGCGCGCATTGTAAATGAACACCTGCAGCACGAGGCGGTTGTCCTGGGACACGGTTTTGGCGCTGAAAATGAAATCCGCGCCCGCCTTGCGCGCGAGCTGCTCGAGCTGCCCGGGGGTGAGCTGGTCCAGGGTGCGCAGGGGATAGAGCGCGTCGAACGCTTCATCAAGTTCGTTGATGCCCACGAGCGAGAAACGCTTGTTTTTGGCCAGCGCCGCATGCACCTGCCTTCGCAGAAGCGGGGCGTCGGCGCCGAATTTTCCGGACAGGTCCGTGAAGCGGTACACGCCCGCAGTGAGGGGCGCTTTGCTCTCGACGGAGATCTTGTCTGCGAAAGCGCTCTCGATTTCCGCGGCCACGGACCGGGCCAGGGTTTCGAGCCATGCCTCGGCCGCGCGCGCGGGCCGCGCCGGAAACACGGCCGCGGCCGCAACGAGCAGGAGCACAAACCGGTATTTCAGCATGCCTCGCGGGCCTCACACTTTCCTTATGGGCGCATACTCCACGGCCATGCGCTTGATGCCCTGGCCATGGTCGAACGCCACGCAGATTTCCCCATCCTTGAAGGATACCACGCAGCCGCGGCCCCAGATCCGGTGCTCCACGAAATCGCCGCACTTGTAGAGCGCGCCCTGGTCCGGCGCGAACATGGCTGCGGCGCATTGTTCGTTGCTCGAAATTCCCGGATCGCCCTCGTCGAGAAACCCCGGCTCGTCCTCGTAGCGGTGCGAGGCCTCGAGGGTCTGAAGGCGCGCCTCGCCAATGTCGTGCAGGAACCGCGACGGGGGGTTGCAGCGCGTGGAGCCGAACAGCAGGCGCAGGCGGCAGCAGGTGAAGTACAGGCGCTGTTTGGCGCGCGTGGCCCCCACATAGCACAGGCGCCGTTCTTCTTCTATTTCCTCGGGTTCGCCCAGGGCCGAATAATGGGGCAGCAGTCCTTCCTCGGCGCCGGTGATGAACACCGCCGGGAACTCCAGGCCCTTGGCGCTGTGCAGGGTCATGAGCTTGACCGTATCCGCGTCCTCGCGCAGCGCGTCCACATCCGACTGCAGGCTGATGCGGCCCAGGAACGAGTCCAGATCCAGCGGCTCGCCCAGGCGCTCCATTTCCACGGCCACGCTCACGAGTTCGTTCACATTTTCCTTGCGCGCTTCGGACTCCGCGGCTTCCAAGGCGTCGAGGTATTTCCAGTACCCGGAGTCGCGCAGGGCGGCATTGAGAAAAGCGGGCAGAGGGCACGCGGGCGGGGCCTTTTGGCGCAAGGCGCGCATGAGTTCAAGGAACGCGCGCAGCTTGGCGGGCGCTTCCTTTGCCTCGGGCCGGTCAAGTATGGAGTCCGAGTCCGCGCCCGTCTCCGCAATCATGGCCTCGAGTTTTTCCAGGCTTTTGGGGCCGATGCCGCGGCGCGGCGCCGCGGCCGCGCGCGCAAGGCTCACGATGTCCGCGGGGTTGGCCAGCGCCTTGAGGGACGCGATCACATCCTTGATTTCCATGCGCTGGTAGAAGCCGGTGAGGCCCACCACCTGGAACGGGATGCCGCGCAGGCTCAAGGTTTCCTCGATCACGCGGCTCTGCGCGCGCGTGCGGAACAGAATGGCGATATGGTTGTGCGCGAACCCCTGGTCCGCGCCCGTGAGGTGCATGATCTCGTCAGCCACGAACTCGGCCTCGCCGCGCTCGTCCATGGCCGTGTGCAGGAAAGGCGCCTCGCCGTCGCCGAGTTCGGACCAAAGCCGCGCGCGGCGCTTGCCGCGGTTTCTGCTGATGAGGCTGTTGGCCGCGTCCAAAATGCGCTGCGTGGAGCGGTAGTTCTGCTCCAGGGGCACCACGGCCGCGCCCTGGAACACGGTCTCGAACTGCAAAATGTTGGTGATGTCCGCGCCGCGCCAGCGGTAGATGCTCTGGTCCTGGTCCCCCACCGCGGTCACATGCCCGGCCTGGCCCGCCAGAAGCTGCAGCAGAAGGAACTGCGCCCGGTTCGTGTCCTGGTACTCGTCCACCAGAATGTGCGTGAAGCGCCGGTTGAAATGCGCGCGCACATCTTCGTGGTTGCGCAGCAGGTCCAGGGTCTTGAGGATCAGGTTGTCGAAATCCGCGGCGTTGTTGTCGAGGAGCGCGCGCTCGTACGCTTCGGCCACGGCGCTGATGTGGCGCGCAAGCGGGTTGTTCGAGTCCACCAGTTCCGCGGGATTCTGGTGGAAGTTTTTGGCCATGGAAATGAGATTCAGAATCTTGTCCGGAGCGGCATCCGCGGTGTTTTCCAGGTTGAGCTTGCGGATGCAGGCTTTCACGAGCGCCTTCTGGTCCGAGGAGTCGTACACGGAAAACCCCTGGCGCAGGCCCA
>Ga0101944_10006804_pt1 | contig 11889 bp, 10 predicted proteins | sample DewCreD2012metaG_FD_75245 | JGI IMG/M metagenome (GOLD analysis project Ga0101944, IMG submission 75245) | Hot spring sediment bacterial and archeal communities from British Columbia, Canada, to study Microbial Dark Matter (Phase II) - Dewar... ... | reverse complement strand
CCCTGTGACGATCATCACCGACGGCACCGCCGGCACGCTCCTCAGACAGGGTGAAATCAGTATGGTCATCGTCGGCACGGATAGAACCGCACGGAATGGGGATGTGGCCAACAAGATCGGCACGTACCCGCTCGCCGTCGTGAGCAGAGAAAACAGGGTTCCCTTTTATGTTGCCGCTCCGACAAGCAGCATTGATTTCTCGATCGCATCCGGTGACCAGATCCCCATCGAGGAGCGAAGCCCGGATGAAGTGACGCATGTGCTGGGGTTGTGCCCTATTGGACCAAGCGGGGTGAAGGCAAGAAATATTGCTTTCGACGTTACACCACACCGGTATGTCACCGCGATCATCACCGAAAAAGGCGCCTTCAAACCATCCGATATCAGAAAGCTCACCCGCCCCGAAGCTGATCTGGTGCGTTTTCGCTTGTCAGCCGATGGAAACGTATGAAATCATCCGGTTTGCTTGACTTTAAAAGAGAGGCTACACTACCATTAAGAGTGAATTTGGACGACATCTTTGCGTTTTACGAAGCAGACCTCAGGATTGCTGAAGACCGCATAAGAGATCTCTTTAGAAGTAAGGTCCTTACGATACCCCTCATCGGCCAGCATATTCTCGACGGAGGAGGTAAGAGGCTGAGACCGCTTATTCTCCTTCTCAGTGCGGAGCTCGCCGGTTATACCGGTGATGCGCGGCTGACACTCGCCGGAATCATCGAATCGATTCATACTGCGTCACTCCTCCACGACGACGTCATTGATGGCGCCGATATCCGGAGAGGGAAAGCCCCTGCGCACGCTCTCTGGGGAAACCAGGTTGTCATTCTCGTCGGCGATTTCCTTTATTCAAATGCCCTGCGGCTCGCCGTCCTCCAGAGGAGCCAGCGCATCATGGAGACCCTTTCCGATGCCACAACGAGAATGACCGAAGGCGAACTGCTCCAGCTTTCGAAAACCGGAGACCCGGATATCGTGGAGGAGGATTACCTGCGTATCATATCGTCAAAAACTGCGGCTCTGATCTCGGCCGCCTGCCGGATCGGCGCAATCCTCGGAGCGCTGCCTGAGGACAAGGAGAATGCCCTCGCAATGTTCGGACAGAAGGTGGGGATGGCTTTCCAGATGGCGGACGACATCCTGGATTACATGGCGGATGAAGGTGACCTCGGCAAGCGGCTCGGGAAAGACCTCAGGGAGGGCAAAATAACCATTCCTCTCATTTATCTCCTGAAGTCCGCTGACGATGCAGAAAAGGAGGTCGTCAGGAAAGTCATAACCGGCGGATTCACCAAGAACGGTCTCATAAAGATCATGCGGCTGTTCAATAAATACGGCATTATCGAAACATCGTTCCGGAAGGCCGAAGAACTCATCGACGACGCGAAGACGCATCTGGCGGTCTTCCCCGACTCATCCACCCGGCAGGCCCTTTTCAGGATAGCCGATTACTCGCTCGCAAGGAATAAATAATTGCATCCTTTGGTTGAGCTCGCGAAGAAGAGCGTCGAGTCATATATTACGCAAGGAAAACCCATCGGTCTTCCCGAACCCCTGCCAGATTCAATGACAGGGAAAGCGGGTGTTTTCGTCTGCATCAAGAAGCACGGGGAATTGAGGGGTTGCATCGGCACCTTCCAGCCTGCCTGCGATTGCGTCGGTGCCGAGACCATAGCGAACGCAATCTCCGCCGCGACAAAGGACCCGAGGTTTCCCCCTGTAGCGGAAGATGAACTGTCGGATCTGACCTATTCGGTTGATGTGCTCTCATGTCCTGAACGGGTTTCACGTATGGACGATCTCGATCCGAAGAAATATGGAGTAATTGTTGTCAGTGGATTCCGAAGGGGACTTCTCCTGCCCGATCTCGAAGGCGTTACGACTGTTGAGGATCAACTCCGAATCGCTAAAATGAAAGCCGGTATTCATCCCGACGAAGAGGTTGAAATCTACCGATTTACGGTTGACCGCTATACCTGATGGTCGGACGACGAGGCAATCACTCCGGTTCTATCCTCTCCTGAATGTGCCGCTCCTGCCTCCCCGTTTTTCGACAAGCATGATGTCTGAAATGACCATCGTCTTGTCGACGGCCTTGCACATATCATAGATCGCCAGGGCAGACGCTGCAACGGCCGTCAATGCCTCCATCTCAACCCCGGTCCTTCCCGTAACTTTGACCTTGGCCACGATCTCAATCTTCCCTTTGCGCTCATCGATGCCCATGTCAATCATCACCGATGAAATATTTAATGGATGGCACAGGGGTATCAGCTCACCGGTTTTTTTCGCCGCCATAATGCCAGCTATGCGTGCGATACAAAAGACATCCCCTTTGGGCATCTGCTTGTCACGGATCATCGAGAGCGTTTCTGACTTCGCATACACATAACCACGGGCAACGGCCTCCCGTTCGGTCGTCTGCTTGCCGCTCACATCAACCATACGCGCCCTGCCCTCTTTATCGATATGCGTAAGCCTCTTCAAGATCGACCTCATTTCTCTTACAGAACAAAGATGGAATCTATGCGAAACCTATCCGGATACAATATTGAGGCTTATTATAACACTCCGATCTGAAAGTGACGATACCATCACGGGCAAGATCACCGAAACAAATCTTCATAAAGATTCCATAATTCCTTCGCAATTTCTTCATAACGTGATCGTATTCTATATGCAGAGTGTAACTTTCTTCATCTTAGGCAGCCAGTAACCCTCCAACTGGCTGCTCACCTCCACACACAACGGTTCGAGTATAAGGACACTTTCATCTTAAACCCAGCTTGTCCATTTCAACAAAATATCAGGCGGGCATGAGGGAGGCAAAAGCTCGGTGGAATCACCTTTGTGGGCTGATAGGTATCATGTGCAGCCGGAAGGTTTTCATTATATGCCCTCAATTATCGGAGAAACGCACACCCTGCATCAGCAAGGTTTTGACTCCTTTATGCCCGCCTTTATCTCTCCGTAACGAACAATCTGGGTTAAATGGGATACAATAATACCTATGAGGCGTCCATACGGATTCAACAGGTTCGTAAATCTTGCAGGATCGTACCTGAAAGATCCTCAGAGGCGATCTTCCCTGATTGTAGCAGTGAAAGACTACGCAAAAAACAAAAAGCACCTCATACAAAACTTTAAAGCTGATCTCCAGACGCTTGTTCACCTTCTCCGGGACTGGAACAGGGGCACATATCCACATGTCCCGCCGAAGACGCTCCTGCTCGTCATTGCAGCACTTCTCTATTTCCTTTCACCCGTTGATACGATACCGGACTTCCTGGGCGCTATCGGATTCACCGATGATGCCGCAGTTATTCTGTTTGTGCTCAACACATTGAGAAACGAGATAGGCGTTTATAAGGATTGGCGATCAAAACAATAAGCAATGATCAGGAGTTTCTGGTGCCGAAGGCGGGACTCGAACCCGCATGCCTCGTGACCTCTCTAAGATAGTTTCAGCAAGATTTGTATTGCGCTACGGATGCCCGAACGATGAAGAGATCATGGAAAGCATTGTCCCCTATGTGCATCTGCCCATAAGCGCTCAATGAACGCCTCTCAAGTGAGCAGGATGCCGATCAAAGAGTTGATCGGGAAATATAGTAATCGCCGTATCCATTTCTGTGTCGCTACTGCCGAATCCCGCATGGTAGACATTACATAATAATAAAGAAAATACTAATGGGGTTATTCGTATTAAGGGTCTTAAAATTGAATGTACTTACATCAGAAAATCTCCCCTTGCCCCTCTTTGCCAAGGAGGGGTATAAAACCTCCCTTTGGTAAAGGGAGGTCAGGAGGGATTTTATCAATACTGTTGTTCCTATTATGAATCTATTCGTATGTGTTCTTTTCTGAAGTATTGCATCGAGGCCTTGACACAATGTCTTTCTGTCAGATAAGGTAACTATGTAAAGGGGAGTAGCTGAATCAGTGGCTATCGTCAGCACGGCCTAAAAATCCGGTACCACTGGTTAGATAAAACTAACAAGCAAGACCTTTACCATGATAAAAGCAGCATTTCGTGGTGAAGGTCTTTTTTTATGGCAAAAGGAGGACAAAAATGAACGGATTGAAAACAATCACTTTGATGGTTGCGTTGACTCTATTGCTGGTTTTCGTAGGAGCAGCTTTAGGTGGCAAAAATGGCATGACCATTGCCCTGATTTTTGCTTTCGGCATGAACTTTATCACCTACTGGTTCAGTGACAAGATCGTCTTAAAGATGTACCGAGCACGGCAGGTAACAGAAGCTGAAGCCCCTGAATTATTTGGTACAGTCAGGAAGCTTGCACAAAAGGCGGAACTTCCCATGCCGAAAGTCTACATAATGGAACAAGAGCAACCAAATGCATTTGCGACAGGCAGAAACCCGAAACACGGAGCAGTTGCCGTAACAACAGGAATTATGAGAATACTTTCAAGGGAAGAACTTGAAGGAGTGCTTGCACATGAGCTTGCCCATATCAAAAACAGAGATATCCTAATAGGGACGATTGCCGCCACCATAGCTGGTGCAATAAGCTATCTTGCACAAATGGCCCAGTGGGCTATGATCTTTGGGGGCAGAAGTAATGAAGAAGGTGAGCGTGGCAACCCCATCGCTTCACTTGTCATGATGATCGTCGGACCTATTGCGGCTATTTTGGTGCAGATGGCGATATCACGTTCAAGGGAATACGGGGCTGATGCGGGTGGCGCACATATTTCAGGCAATCCGCTATATCTTGCTCATGCGTTACAGAAACTGCAGATGGCCTCCGAGAAAATTCCTATGAATGCTCATCCCGCAACATCACACCTGTTTATAGTGAGCCCTTTGACAGGAGGCGGCATATTGAAGTTATTCAGCACACACCCTCCTATGGAGGAAAGAATTAAACGACTGAAGTCCATAAAACTTGAGGCAAAATAACAAAATAAGAATAAAATCAAGAGTAGTCAACGAATGAACGCTTTTGTAGGCAAGACTATAAAGCAGGCAAGAAGACTGGTTGTTTCAGTGATCGGTTTTACCGTGCTTCTAATCGGGCTGGCAATGGTACTTTTGCCGGGACCTGCCTTTATTGTTATCCCAATTGGCCTCGGAATTCTTGCTACTGAATTCATTTGGGCGAGAAAATGGCTACACAGAATAAAATATAAAGCGGCCAACATGAGAGAGTGGGTATCAAAACAGTGAAGATAGAATGCATGTGATGCTGTCTTAGGATAAGGCTGAGCCATTAGCTCAATGGCTCGATAAGGTAAAAACTCTGCTTTTAAGAAAGGAGAAATGTTATGCCGTTAAAGCCGAGCGAGCAGGAAGAAGAACATTTTGCAAGAATGGAGTATGAAAGAAAAAAGAAGATCGAGGAAGAAAAACACAAGGCACTTGCCGCAGAAGAAAAGAAGAGACTCCAGGAGATCCATTCTATGAGGTGCCCTAAATGTGGTATGATGCTAATCGAGATCGACTACAAAGGGATAAAGGTCGACAAATGTTCCGAGTGTGAAGGCATATGGCTTGACGCAGGCGAGCTCGAAACAGTATCGAAGCTCGAGAAATCCGGGATCGACAAATTATTCAGCGTGTTCAAGAAGTAACGTTCGCTCGAATAACCCGATATGAACTGTGGTGATGAGTCCGTATTAATGCGGACTCATCTATTTCCTGTCATGTTTTTGGGAGAAGAACCACAAAAGCTTACAATAAATGCAAGTTCAACAAAAAAGCACAGATATGAATAAGGCGATATTTTTGGACAGGGATGGGACGATCAATGAAGATGTGGGGGATTTATATTCCTCCGATAATCAGATAAATTGATTTTTATTTCCCGAGCAATCGAAGCCTTAAAGATTTTACAGCAAAGATTCCTGCTCATTATTGTTACCAACCAGTCAGGAATTGGGGAAAACGTATTCAGCGCAGAAGAATATCTGCAATTTAACGAGTATTTTATCCGGTTGCTGAAAAGCTGCGACGTTACTATTGAGCGAGCATATCATTGTCCTCATAAAAAGGAGGAGAACTGTATTTGCCGAAAACCAAAGCACTATTTTATTCATGAGGCAGAGAAAAAATACGGCATAGATCATACTTGTCCAAAATAAGAGATCTGATATCGCTGAATACCTCATAAACACAATGAATCGACAGGATACGTATCTGGCAGACCTCGTTTTGATAACATATGCAATCTGGATTACGCTCATATGTCCGCATCGAGAAACCGGGGCGTGGATTAGTCTTATGCGGTGTCGCCATTGTGTTTCCTCGGCATCCAGCCATATTTCAAAATATTTTGGACAGCAGTGCTGCTGATTCTATAAACTATGATCTTCTGCAATCAAAAATATTTTCCGGAAATCGTCGGGGAGCTATCCATGCTATGCTAAAAGGGTGAATATTTCCCATCTCCAGAAGCCGAGCAGATACATCAATCATGAAATCAATGCCATTCATGATGAAAAACCCGTCAAAGTTGCACTGGTTTTTCCCGATACATATGAAATCGGGATGTCACATCTCGGTCTCAGGATTCTCTATAAGATAATCAATGATCTGCCGTATGCATCCGCAGAGAGGCTTTTTTCTCCATGGATTGACGTAGAGGCCGAACTGAAAGCAAAGGGCATTCTTCTCTCGTCCCTCGAGTCAAACCGACCGCTCAGAGATTTTGATATTGTGGGATTCAGCCTGCAGTACGAACTCTCCTATACTACCGTGCTGAATATGCTCTCATTGGGCGGTATCCCGATAAAATCGCAAGACCGCCTGCTATCGTCTTCCGTTCAACATCCTCTCGTTATCGCAGGAGGACCCTGCACGGTTAATCCGTTGCCGATGTCTCCATTTATAGATGCTTTTCTGGTAGGCGACGCCGAGGAAGCGATCGGGGAGATTTTGGGAACCTACCACCAGTGGAAGAAGCAGGGCGACCGCGATAAGGTATCGCTTCTTCGCGCACTCTCCCGGATTGAAGGCATATACGTTCCCGCCATGCATAGTTCGATACCCGGCGAACACCCGTATGACCGTTGTACCTCTTCTTTCGTGCCTCGTCCTCCTTTTCCCGTAAGACGCCGAATTCTTGACTCCCTGGAAGACGCTCCCTTTCCCGACAAGCCTATCATCCCTTTCACATCAATTGTCCACGACAGGATTAATATCGAGGTTGCCAGAGGGTGTTCCATGGGTTGCAGGTTCTGCCAGGCGGGAATGATCTACCGCCCAAATCGGGAGAGAAGTCCCCAGAAGGTGCTCGATCTGGCTCAGGCCTCGATCAGAAGCACCGGATACGAAGAGGTCGCTTTTACCTCTCTGAGTGCAGGGGACTACAGTTGCCTATTGGATGTCGTGAGGGAATTCGGCCGGAGATTCGGAAAAAACCATATCGCAGTCTCCCTACCGTCACTCAGAATATCATCCATCAACAGCGATCTCCTGAAAGAGATCCGCTCGATCAGGAAGACCGGCTTTACCATCGCACCCGAGGCCGGCACCGAGCGGCTCAGAAAGGTTATCAATAAGGATTTTTCGGACGATGCGTATGAACGGGCTCTTCACATCCTTTTCAAGGAAGGCTGGCTCAACCTGAAGCTCTATTTCATGATAGGCCTTCCTACAGAGACCGAAGAGGACGTTGACGGCATCCTCGCCATGGCTCTGAAAGCCCTCAGAATAGCTAAACAGTATACCAAACGGTTTATCAACATCAATATCGGTATCTCCCCGTTCATTCCGAAGGCCCATACCCCCTTTCAATGGCATGGACAGAGAAGTATGAGAGAACTTCAGGAGAGAAAGAACTACATCAGGAAGAATCTCTCGAAAAAGGGATTTCACATCAAGGGGCATGACACGCGTATGAGTCTCCTGGAGGCCGCCTTCTCCAGAGGTGATGAGCGGATTTCCGCTCTCATCGAAAAGGCCTGGTCATTGGGATGCCGCCTTGATGGATGGACCGAGGTTTTCGATTACCACAAATGGGAAGAGGCGATGCAGCTAACCGGCATCGATGCAGCCACATTCGCGGAGAGAGTATTCCCCTTGTCTGAAACACTTCCCTGGGATTTTATTGATACCGGGGTTTCGAAGGATTTCCTCCGGAAGGAGTTCGAGAAGGCTCTCTCCGGAGAAATCACGACCGATTGCAGAAAGACTTGTCATCATTGTGGACTCGATTGCAAGAGATCGCGTGAAGGCAACCATGTGGCACCCGCCGGTCTCCATTCCTCTGTCAAGACTACACGGTTGGGAATGACTCGCGAAAGACGGTTTAGCCCGATTCACATACGTGCCGAGTATTCCAAGACCGGTCGGTTGAAATATCTTTCGCATCTCGAACTGATCACGATGTTTCATCGGGCTATGAGAAGAGCCGGGTTCCCTCTGGAATTCTCCAAGGGGTATCATCCAACTCCCAACATATCATTTGGCCCTCCTCTGGGCGTTGGGGTCGCCGGCCTTAAGGAATACTTTGATATGGTAGTCTCCCCTCCCTTTGACCTAAACGCGCAGCGGGAAAGAATGAATCAAACACTCCCGGAAGGCATCTCCGTTCATGACATGATCGTCGTCTCACCGGAGGCACCATCCCTCAACGCCTTTATCTGCCGATATGAATACCAGATCCATGGCGTTGATATGCCGGCAGTGCAGAGATTTCTGTCAAAAAAAGAGGTGCTTGTTGAGCGGGAAAAAGGTACAATAAACGTGAGGGATATGGTGAGTGAAATGAACGAGCTCGCTGAGAACACTCTCGTGCTGACCGCTACGGATCAGGGGGATTTCAAGGTGAGACTCGGAGAACTCATGTTGTGCCTTTGTGGCAAATCTCTGCATGAACTCGACGTGACGCGGACAGCGCTCTACGGTTGGCAGGGAGGTTGGGTAAAACCCATCGAGCGGAGCATGCAATGGACAGCGAAATATTAATCAATGTAACGCGTGATGAGATTCGGGTCGGCCTTCTCGAAGGTGGTCAGGTTGTCGAATTCTATGTCGAGAGGAAGCGTGACGCGAGCCTTGTCGGCAATATTTACAAGGGCAAGGTTGTAAAGATCCTTCCGGGTATGCAGTCCGCCTTTATCGACATCGGCCTTGAAAAAGCAGCATTTCTCTATGTCACCGATATTCACGCGGGGCTCGAAGATTTTGCGCCGTTCCTTGAGGAAGAAGAGAAGGTCAACTCGATCGAGATCGTTTCAAAAAAAGGCCGGCCGGATCTCACCATCGAAGAGCTTATTCAGGAAGGGCAGGAAATTCTCGTGCAGGTATCGAAGGATCCTATCGGAAGCAAAGGAGCTCGGGTCACATCCTATGTGACGATTCCGGGCAGATACCTTGTTCTTATGCCGAATGTCGAGCATGTCGGCATATCGAGGAGGATTTCCGATGAGGCGGAGAGAACCCGCTTGAGGGGAATCGTCGAGAATCTCAAGCCCAAGGGTTACGGGCTGATCATAAGAACAGCGAGTGAAGGCTCGGGTGAAGAAGACCTGCACAAGGACCTCGAATTCCTTCTCCTCTTATGGGAAACCGTGCAGAAGAAAAAGGAGCGGGTTTCTGCGCCGACGATGCTCTACAGCGACCTTGATTTGGTTTTCCGGAGTGTCAGAGACCTCATGATCCAGGACGTCAAACGGCTTGTCGTCGATTCCAGAGAGGAGTATGAACGCATTAAGGATTTTGTGCGTACATACTTTGAAAAGCTCCTCGGAAAGATAGAACTGTATGAAGGGATTGAACAGATATTTGATGCCTTCGGGATCGAATTCGATATTTCGCGGGCGCTCGGAAGAAAAGTCTGGTTGAAATCCGGCGGATACATTGTTATTGATCAGACTGAGGCGATGACCGTCATTGATGTGAATACCGGTAAGTTTGTCGGCAAAGAAGAGCTGGAGGACACAATCCTCAAAACGAATCTTGAAGCGGTCAAGGAGATCGCCTACCAGATCAGACTCCGTAATCTTGGAGGGATCATCATCGTTGACTTCATTGATATGGAAAAGTATGAAAACAGGGACAGGGTATTCAATGCCTTCACCGAAGCGATGAAAAAAGACCGCGCCAAAAATACCATCTCTCATATCTCCGAACTCGGTCTCATCCAGATGACGAGGAAACGGGTCCGGGAGAGTCTCGGAAGAACGCTCTGCGAATCCTGTCCGTATTGTGAGGGCAAGGGATTCGTGAAATCGCCCAAAACGCTCTGTTATGAGATTTTCAGGAAAGTGACGAGACTCGCCAAACACGGCGGCGAAAGGATAATCGTCACCGCCCACCCTTCTGTTGCCGAACTCCTCTCGGATGAAGAACGTACCGGCATAGAGGATATCGAAAGCAGGTATAACGTGAAAGTGACGATCAGGGAGAGCCGAAGCCTGCATCAGGAAAATTATGAAGTGACGGTATTATAGTCAAGTTCGCATCAATAACCATCAGCAACCTTAATCCTTCAGCGTCCAAGTCGACATGGAATACAAAAAGTTTCAGCACCTCCAGGATATTCTCCAGTCAATGCGCAGCGTTGTCCTCGCCTTCTCCGGGGGAGCCGATAGCACCTTTCTGCTCAAAGCCGTTCAGATGTCCGGAATCGAGGCGCTCTCGGTTACGTCTGCATCAGATGTTGTGCCTTACCGCGATGTGTTGAGCGCTCGAACTATGGCTGAGAAGATCGGCGTGAAGCAGAGAATCATTCATACCAACCTCCTGCTGCGGGATGAGTTCGTCCGCAATTCCGCTGATCGGTGTTTCTTCTGCAAGGACTCTCTTTTCAAAGAACTGAAATCTATTGCCGTCTCGGAGGGGTACTCCTGCGTCATTGACGGGAGCACCAAGGACGATCTTGACGAATTCAGGCCCGGCAGAAAGGCAGCGGAGCATTATGGTGTCAGGAGCCCGCTTATTGAAGCCGATATCACGAAAGATGAAATCAGGAGTCTCTCACGCGAGTTAGGTCTGGAAACCTGGAATAAGCCTGCGAATACCTGCCTTGCCACCCGGATTCCCTATGGTCAACGAATCACAAAGGAAGTCTTGCTGCGTGTCGAAAAGGCGGAGCAATTTCTCCATTCGATCGGGATCAATATTCTCAGAGTCCGGGATCACGGTTTGCTGGCACGCATTGAAGTCGGTGAAGAAGATATCGATCTGTTGCTTGACCGCGAGCAGAGAGCAACCATTTCCGCCATGCTCAAATCCTTCGGATATCGGTTCGTAGCGATAGATCTCGAAGGTTACCAAAGCGGCGGCATGGACCGTGCGCTGCCGAAAGATACCTGAGCATGGATAGCTCCCAATACCTCGACCATCTCTCGAAATGCGTCCGCTGCGGAAGCTGCAAAGCTTTCTGCCCGACGTACGGCGAGGCCGCGACCGAGACCATGAGCGCGAGGGGCAGGCTGGCGCTCCTTTATGCCCTTGCACAGGGAACCCTTTCCCCATCCCCGGCGCTCTGCGATCTCATCTTTAGCTGTACCCTCTGCGGTGCCTGTTATGACTCCTGTCCTTCAGGCGTTGACATTAAAGAAGCTATCCTTCACGGCAGAACAATCCTGAGGGGTAACGACAAGAAGAGACGGTTCATCCGGAGCCTCATTAATTTTTCCATAAGGAGACCGGACCTGAGTTTCAGGTTTCTTGGAGTAACACACCATATCCTCATGCCCTTCTTGCTGAAAAAGGATTTCTTCCCGTTCCGACTTGAGCTGCCCGATCGCTCTCTGAGAGAGACTCATAAAGTGATTCCCGTCCCTCAAAAGAAGGGGCGAATTGCATTATTTTCCGGATGCATGGTTAACTTCATCTATCCGCACCTTGGGGAATCCCTGATCAATGTGCTGCATAGCCTCGGCTATGAGGTTATCCTCCCGCCGACTGAAGTATGC
>Ga0101944_10006803_pt1 | contig 11891 bp, 6 predicted proteins | sample DewCreD2012metaG_FD_75245 | JGI IMG/M metagenome (GOLD analysis project Ga0101944, IMG submission 75245) | Hot spring sediment bacterial and archeal communities from British Columbia, Canada, to study Microbial Dark Matter (Phase II) - Dewar... ... | reverse complement strand
GGCGGCGGAAGGTGATCATCGCCTGGAGGGCCGGCCGAACCTGCCACCCGCCGTCCACGGGGACGAAGAAGCGCTCCCGCCGTTCCTCGGAGATGCCCCGCATCTGGGCCGCCGTGTAGCGGCCCCGGACCGCAGTCGCCAGGGCGGTGGCATCGACGTCGGTGGCCAGGATCCGAACGCTCGCCCGGGGCGCCAGCTCCCGAACGAGGATGGCGATCGAGTAGGGCTCGAAGCCGATGGAGCAGCCGGCGCTCCAAATCCGGAGGCTCGCCCGCCGCTCGAGACGGGGGCGCAGACAGAGGTCGCGGAAGGCCTCCCAGGCCGGCGGATCCCGAAAGAACTCGCTGACGTTGATGGTGAGCATGTCGCGGAAGGCGGCACAGAGCTCGGCTTCCCGCCGGCAGCGCGCCAGGAGGGTCGGCCAGTCCGGGCAGCCTCGAAGGGCAGCGAAGGCATGAACCCGGCGCCAGACCTGGGCCGGTTTGTACTGGTCGAGGTCGATCCCGAGGAGACGGCGGACCTCCCCGGCCAGGGCCGCGTAGGCGGCCGGATCCGGTGGCGGCGACGGAACGAACGGGCTCGTGGCCGCGCCGGCCGCTGGCGCCGACGTCGCGTCGCTGGCGGCCGCGGCACTGCTCGGTGCCGCCATCGCGCTCGCGGCCGTGTGGTTCGCGCGCCGGCTACGCGCGCAACGCGGCGTACGCGAGCTGCGGCAAGCGCTTCGCGCCGGCGCCGACTGGCACTGGCGCAGCGATGCCGCGCTGACGGTGACGGCGGTCGAGCCGGGACAACGGCCGCTCGCCGGCTTCGATCCGCAACGGCTGGTCGGCCGCAAACCGTGGCAGATCGAAGACGCGGGCGCTGCACCGCCGCCGCTCGCCGCAGCGATCGCTGCGCACGCACCGTTCTTCGACGTCACCGTCGCGACCGCCACGAACGGGGCGCGCACCTTCGCGCTGAGCGGCGTGCCGTTGTTCGACGCCGACGGCCGCTTCGAGGGCTACGCCGGCGCGGCACGCGAGCTGACCGCGCTGCTGGCGGCCGCCGCGGCCAACGCGGCGCCGCCCGCGCGACTGCTGGCCGAGCACGCGGCGCGCACGCGCCAGTTGGAGCTGGCGGTGCGCGAGCTGGACAGCTTCTCGCACTCGGTATCGCATGATCTGCGCGCGCCGCTGCGCGTGGTCGACGGCTTCGCCAACATCGTGCTGGAGGACTACGGCGACCGCCTCGACGACCTCGGCCGCGAGCACCTTAAGCGCATCGTCGCCGCCGCCGGCCGCATGAACGCGATGATCGACACGCTGCTTGCGCTGGCGAAGATGACCGGCCGCGAGATCGAGCGCGAACGCGTGGACCTGGCGCGCCTGGCGCAGGAACTGGCCGACGAACTGGCGACTCAGTACGAACGACGGCCGCAGTTCGTCAATGCCGCCGAGGCGGTGGTCGAGGGCGATCGCACGCTGCTGCGGCTCGTGCTGCAGAACCTGCTCGGCAACGCCTTCAAGTTCTCGGCGCGCGTCGCAGCGCCGCGGGTGGAGTTCGGCGTGCGCGACGAAAACGGCCGCCCCGTGTACTTCGTGCGCGACAACGGCGCCGGCTTCGACATGCGCTTCGCCGACAAGCTGTTCGGCCTGTTCCAGCGCTTCCACAGCGCCAACGAGTTCCCCGGCACCGGCGTGGGGCTCGCGACCGTGCAGCGGATCGTCCGCAAGCACGGAGGGCGGATCTGGGCGGAGTCGAAGCCGGGCGAAGGTGCGACCTTCTACTTCACGTTGTGGGAGCGGCGCTGAGGCCGCCGACGGCGAGGCGGGGTGTCGGACCGCTCAGCCCAGTTTCCACTCCTTCCCGCACACGTTGCACCTCACCTTGATCCAGTGCGGACGCCCGGCTTCCGGCGGGTCGTCGGCGGCGCTCGGCTCGGCGGCGATCACGCGGAACTTGCCCCAGGCCTTGCAGCGCGGGCACTCTGCGTGTTCGGCGAACAGCTCGGCGCGCGCCAGCAGCACGTTGAAGCGGCGCCACGCGATGAACATCAGCGTGCCTGCCGCGGCCGCCCCGACGGCGACCAGCAGATAGAAGCCCACCGAGCGGCGCAAGTAGTCCATCCCCTCGATCCCCGCGAGCAACAGGATCAGCGCGAGAAACGCGACGACGAGGTAGCCGTGGCTGACGACCAACTGGCGTTCGTACCAGCGGCGAAAGCCCAGTTTGCGGATCTCCTCTGCGACTTTCATCGCGCAACGCGGATCGCCGATTGAGGAGTGCGCTCGCCAACTGCCCCTATGCCGGCGCCCCGTGGATCGCCGCGCCTGCCGACCGCCGCCGGTGCGCGACCGCCGCCCGACGGAGCGCGGTGCACGCGCGATCCGCCATCCGCGATCCGCATGGCGCGGCCTAGCGGGGGATCGAGTTGAGCCGGTTGGCCGCGTCGACCATGCTGGCTGCGAGCTCGTCGACCGAACGGCCTTCGGTCCGCGCCTGCGCGCGCAGCGCCTCGAGCGCGCGGTCGTAGTCGAGCCGCAGCCGTTCCATCAGGATGCCGATCGCCACGCTCTGTTCGCGGCCGGGCGCGCCGACCGGCGACAGCGTCGCGGGCCGCGCGCTCGCGCGCGGCTCGGGCGGCCGCTCGTGCACGCGCACGAGCGCGGCGCGCACCGCGGGAACGATCTGCTTCACGTCGAGCGGCTTGACCAGGTAGCCGAGCGCGCCGAGCCGGGTGGCCTCCTCGATGATGTCGCTGTCGCCGAACGCCGACAGGAACATGAACCCCGTCGTCGTATTGGCGGCCAGGTAGCGCGCGACATCCATACCGCTCTTGCCCTGCATCCGCATGTCGAGAATGGCGAGCGCCGGCCTGTGCTTGCGCGCGAGCAGGATCGCGTCGTCGCCGTTGTCCGCTTCGATGACGTCGAACTCGGCCTGCTTCAGCCCCGCGACGACGGTGGCCAGCACGAGCCGGTCGTCGTCGACGACGAGGATCAGCGGTTTCTTGTCGGTCATGGTCGCATTCTAGGATTGCGCAGCGCGGATTGCGCATCGCGATTGTCCGCAGACGTCGCATCCGGTTGTCTCGCACACGGGCAGGCACGCGCGCGGCGGCACGACGCTGGGTTCCCGCTTGCGCGGGAGCGACTGCAGTCCTCGACGCGCAATCCGCGATCCGCGATCCTCACCCCGTATCCTCCCCGATGGCCGGCGGCGACAGGTCGAGCCGGGTCAGTACGTTGGCCCCGGCCTGCTCGATCGCGAGCTTCGCCCCGCGGCGCGGCAGCAGCGCCTTGACCAGACCGAGCCCGGACACGCTCGAGGCGATCCGCGCCAGGTCGAATCCGGGCTTGAGCTGGCCGCCGTTCTCGATCCGCAGCTCGACTCCTTCGGGCTTGGCCATCACCCGCACCGCCACGCCCTGATCGCGGCTGCCGCGGTACTTGATCGCGTTGGTCCCGAGCTCGTTGATCACCAGCGCCAGCGGCACCGCTTCGTTCTCGGGCAGGCCCCAGCGCCACAGCGCCGGCGGCGGCGTCTCGAAGCGGATCTCCACGCCGAACATGTTCGACAGATTCGTGAAGATGCCCTGCACGACGCCGAGCACCGGCAGCGTCCCGGTGGCGCGGATCTGCAGTCCGTGCACCTGCGCGATCGCCTGGATCTGCCCGGCGATCTCGTTCAGCGGACCGGCCAGTTCGGGCTTGGCGCCGGCCATGTGCTGCAGCAGCCCGGCCACGCCCTGCAGGTTGTTCTTGATCCGGTGGTGCACTTCTCGAACGAGGATGTCGCGCTGCTTGACCGCTTCCTCGATGCGCTGGCGCTCGGCGGCCGTTCGTTCGGTCACGTCGTCGGCGACGCCGAACACGCGCACGACGCCGTCGGGCATGCGCACCGGGTTCAGCCGGAGCTGAAGCACGCGCACGCCCCGCTTCGGATGGTCGATCCGCACGGTGAGTTCGCCCTTGCGGACGCGCCGCATCCGCGCCACCAGCCGCGGCAGCGCGCGAGCGACCATCGGCGCGTCGTCGAAGTGCACGTGCTTGAGCGCGTTGCGCGGGTTGTCGAGCAGCTCGTCGGGCGAGGCGCCGACCAGCGCCGCGTAGCGCGGGTTCACGTACAGCACCGCGTCGAGGTCGGCCGACGCGATGAACAGCAGCTGGTCGATGTTCTCGGCGAACTGGCGGAAGCGCGCCTCGGTCTCGCGCAGCGCGGCCTCGGCGCGGACTTCCTCGGTCAGGTCGTCGATGATCGACATCACGTAGCGCGCCTGCGGCTTGCCGTCGACGTCGCCTTCGAACAGCGGTACGACGCGCTGGTTGACCGTCAGCGCGCGGCCGTCGGCGCGCAGCATCACGTCGCGCGGCCGCTCGACCTTCTGCCCTTCGGCGAGCGCCTTGCGGTCGAGCTCCGCATACAGGTCGGCGAACTGGCGGCCGTACACCTCGTGCCAGGTGCGGCCGATCACCTGCTCGCGGACGAGCCCCGTGATCGACTCGCCGGCGCGGTTCAGGCTGACGAACCGGCCGGTCGCGGCTTCGCGCACGGATACGAGCACCGGCAGGTGCTCGACGACGAGGTCGAGGTAGTTGCGGACGCGCTTGAGTTCGTCCTCCGAGCGGCGCCGCAGGTCGACGTCCATCAGCGCGAGGATCATTCCGCGCTCGGGCAGCGCCGGATCGATCGGCCGCGCGTTGCCTGCGCACCAGAAGATCGACCCGTCCGCGCGCCGCATCTGCTTCTCGAACGTGATGTCGCCGTCGCCCGGCTGCGCGCGCACTTCGTCCCAGCCATCCGGGTCGGCGAACAGCGCGCCGATCTGCAGCTCGCGCAGGTCCGGGTCAGGGTAGCCGAACATGCGCACCGTCGCGGCGTTGGCCTTGACGATGAGTTCGTCGGCGACGTAGACCATCGCGATCAGCGCGTTGTCGAAGATCAGCTGCAGCTCGGCGAGCGTGGCGCGCAGCTCGCGCTCCGAGCGCTTGCGCTCGTCGACGTTGACGAACGCGAAGATGTAGCCCAGTTCGGGACGCTCGGGGTTGACCGCGCGTCCCTGCACCGCGACCCAGATCGGCTCGCCCTTGCGGCGGAACATGTGCAGCTCGAATTCGCAGACGCCGCGTTCGTTGATGTCGGCGTAGCGCTCGGCGAGGCTCGCGAGCAGGAGCTGGTCGGTCGGATGCGTGAAGAGCTGGATCTGGTTGACCAGTCCGCCCGGCTCGCACGCGAGCAGCTCCTCCATCGCGCTGTTGGCGCGCACCGGACGGCCGTCGCGGACGAAAAGCAGCCCGACCAGCGCCGTGTCGAACATCAACTGGCTTTCGGCGAGCAGCGTCTGCAACTGCGCTTCCTGCGCCTTGCGCTCCGAGATGTCGAGGATCGACGCGATCAGACCGCTCGCGTGCGTGCGCGGGTCCACGCCGCGCAGCGAGACCAGCCCCCAGAAGGTGCGGCCGTCGCGGCCGCGCATCTGCGCCTCGAAGGCGAGCGGTTCGCCCGCGGCGAGCCGCGTCTGCGCGGCGCCGGCGACCGCATCGAAGTCGGTCTCGGACACGAACAGCGCGGCGAAGCGGCGGCCGATGAGGTCCGCGCCGTCGCCGCCGAACATCAGGTACGCCTGCGCGTTGCAGCGGATGACGCGTTCTGCGGCCAGATGCAGCACCGCGACCGCGGTCGTGTCGAGAACGACGTTCAGCTCGAGCAGCGATCGCGACAGCGCCTCGCGCTGGCGCTTCATCTCCGAGACGTCCTGGAACGTGTAGATCGCCTCTTCGGCCCGGCGGCCCGCGATGCGGGCGCTCTCCGCGGCCTGCTCGTTCGAGTGGATCGGCCGCGCCTGCACCAGACACCAGATCGGCTCGCCGTCGCGGCGGAACAGCACGACCTCGGCGCTCGTCGTCTGGTACGGACGCACGGCCGGCAGCCCCGAGACTTCGTTCGGCGCGCGGTTCGCGTGGTCGCGGCACAGATCCCACAGCGACATGCCGATCACTTCGCCGTCGCCGTAACCGAACATCTGCGCGAATTCGCGGTTGGCGAGCAGGATCCTGCCGTGCAGCGCCTGCACGACGCCGACGGTCATCGTCTCCAGCAGCGTCTGCTGGTCGCGCAGCAGCACCTGGAGCTGCTCCTCGGCTGTCTTGCGGTCGGTGAAGTTCTCGAGCACGAGCAGGTAGTGGCGTTCGCCGTCGGCGCCGGCCCACGCGCGCAACGTGAGCTTGACCCACGCCTCGTGCCCGTCGCGGTGGCGGACGCGGCGGTCGCTTTCGGTCGCCGACGGCGCTCCGGCCGCGATCGCGGCGCGCAGCCGCGCGATCGCGCCGGCGTCGTCGATACCGAGCACCTCGGCGGGGTCGCCGCCGATCAGCGCGTCGGCAGCCGCGCCGACGAGTTCGGCGGCGGCACGGTTGGCCTGGACGATGCGGAAGCCTCCGTCGAGCAGCAGGTTGGCGACCGGGCTTTCCTCGAAGATCGTCCTGAAGCGCGACGCCGCCTCGGTCAACTGCGCCTCGATGCGCTTGCGGTCGGAGATGTCGCGCACGAGCCCGAAGATGAACTCGCGGTCGCCGTGCTCGACCCGCTGCAGCACGAGGTCGACCGGGAACTCCGAGCCGCGCCGCGTCCGATAGCGCGCTTCGCCGTGAAACGCGCCGCGGCCGTCGAGCTGGCCGAGGATCTCCGCGAAGCCCTCGGGCGTCAGCGACGCGTCGATCGCAGCCAGCGGCATTCCCTTCAGGCGGTCGCGCGCGTAGCCGAGCCACGCGAGCGCCGTTTCGTTGGCGTCGAGCACCGTGCCTTGGCGGTCGATCTCGAGGACCATCTCGCCGGCGGAGTCCAGCGCCTGGCGCAACGCGGCGAGCGAGGTTTCGGCAAAGCGTTCGCGGTCGATCCGCTCGACGGTGATGAACACGCCGTCGAAGCGACCGCGCGCATCGTGCACCGGCGTGCGCTTGACGCGCAGCCAGGGCTGCCGTCCGCCGCCGAACTGGTACTCGGTCGTCTGCGGCGACCGCAACGTGCCGTCGCGCATCCGCGAAAGCTGCCGCATGACGTCCGGATGCGCAGCGATGTCGGGCACTTCGTCGGGACGGCGCCCGATCACCGCGTCGGCCGGCACGCCGAGCAGTTCTTCGAGGTAGCTGTTCCACGCGCGGTACCTGAGCTGGCGGTCGAGCACGCACACGCCGATCCTTGCGGCCGACAGCATCGTCTCGATGAAGTCGCCCGCCTCGCGCGATTCGCGCAGCGCCGCCTTCGGCACGGTGACGTCGCGCAGCACCGCGGTCACGTGGCGCGGCGCGCCGCCGGTGGCGTGCTCGATCGCCAGCCGCACGTCGAACAGCTTGCGCCCGGTCGGGTGCGGGAACGCGAACTTGAACCAGCGGTTCTCCTCGCTTTCGAGCACCGCGCCGAGGTTGTCGTCCCACAGCGGCGCGAACGCGGCGAAACGCTCGACCTCGCCGAGCCGGCGGCCGACGAATTCGCGCCGCGCGACCGCGGTCGCGCGTTCGAGCGCGGGGTTCGCGTAGACGACGCGCAGCGACTCGTCGAAGCGGACGATCGCGTCCGGGCTCTCTTCGAAGAAGGCGGGCGGCGGAACGCGCGCCAGCAGCGCATCGGCGCCGTGCATCGCGAGCGGCAGCGCCGCCGCCGCGTTCGCGGCGCCGCGCCGGCTGCGCGCGGGCGTGGCGAGCGCCAGCGTGCGTTCCCCCGAGGCGATCTGCGGCGGGCTGCGTCGCCGCGCCGCTTTCTGGGTCGTCTTGGTTTCGGCCACCTGCTGCTCTCAGTTGCGTCGCCGTCGACGCCGGGCGAAGGATAGCCCGACGCGTCGGCCGCGTCGGCCGCCGGGCACGGGCACCGACCGGCGGCTACAGGTAGTCGAACAGCGACAGCCGCGAGATCGACGAATAGCTGCGGATCGCGGCGTCGAACGTGGTCTGCCGGCGTGCCAGTTCGGCGGCGGCCTTCGCGTAGTCGAGGTCTTCGACCACCGACAGCCTTCCTTGGTCTGCCAGCGTGCGCTCGTCGTTCACCGTCGCATAGGCGTCGAGTTCGGCGAGCGCCGAGCCGATATCGGCGCGCTTGAGCAGCAGGTGATCGAGCGCCTGATCGACCGACGCCTGCGCGCCGGCAAGCGCGGTGTTGAACTTGGCGCGGCCCGCGGCGTCGCCGGCCGGTTGGCGCAACGCGTCGATCGCCTGCGCCAGCGTGTCGAAGATCGACCGGAATCCGCTCGGGGCGACGTCGAAGCGATCGCCGTTGGCAGGCGCACCGGCGATCGACACGCGGATCCCGTCGAACTCGATCGTCGTCGGGCTCGTGTACGTGCCGCTCGCCACGACCGGCGGCGACGGCGAACCGTCCTGCCGGACCACGCGATAGGTCGTCGTCGCGCCGGCGACCGAAAAGTCGATCGTGTACGGCAGTCCGGTCACCAGCGTCGGGTTCTGCACCGAGCCAGGGTCGATCGATGCGCTCCCGGTATTCGCCGCGGCCGCCGCCGTCGTGAAGCTGCCGTTGCCCGGCCGCATCTTCATGAACAGCGCGTCGCCCGAGAACTTGACCTGCTGCAGGCGGTCGCGCGACACCTCGAGTCGCTGCAGGATCGCGTCGCCGAGAAAGGAGACCGCGTTGCCCGTCTGCGCAAACGGCGCGGCGTTTTCGCGCGCACCGGCGAACAGGTACCCGCCCGCGCCGTCGCCGCTGTTGGCCAGTCCCACCATGCGGCCCAGCACGCCTTCGAGTTCCTGCGCGATCATCCGCCGCTCGCTGTCGCCGAAGGCGCCGTTGCCGGCCGCGACGAGCTTTTCCCTGACGTCCTGCACCGCATCGATGAACTGCGCGAGCGCCGACTCCCCCTGATTCAGCAGATAGCGCGCGTGCCCCTGGTTCTCCTTGAGCTGCTCGAACCGCGCGAGGCTCGACCGGATCGCGGTGGCGTCCGCCGCGCCGAGCGGATCGTCGGCGGGCGAACCAATGCGCTTGCCCGACGCGAGCTGGCCCTGCGTGGCCAGCAGTTCTCGCTGCCGCTCGACGATGTTGCGCTCGCCGTTCTGAAACAGGATGTAGGTGGAGACGCGCATGGTCGTTGCCTCGCTATTCGGATCGCGCATCGCGGATTGAAAGTATCGGTGTCGCCACTCGCACGATCACTCGCATGACGCCGGCGGGACTCACGATCCGCAATCCGTCTCATCGTGCGATCGACAGAATCTCCTCGAAGATCAACTTCGCCGTCGCGACGACCTTGGCCGCGGCCTGGTACTGCTGCTGGAACTGCATCAGGCGCGACGCCTCTTCGTCGAGGTTCACACCCGAAACGGCGCTTTCGGCGTTGACGGCGTCCTGCAGGATCGACTGCTGCGCGGCGTTGTAGATGTCGGCGCTTTGCGTGGCCGAACCGACGCGCGCGACGACCGCTGAGAACGCACCGGCGAGCCGGCTGCCGTCGACCAGCGCGAGGTCGGCGAGCTGCGCGAGCCTGATCGCATTGCGGTTGTCGCCGATGCCGCCGACATTGGCACCGACGGTCACGCGGTCGTTGGCCTGCGGCGTGCCGCGCAGCGCGAGGCTCCAGCCGTTGAAGACGATCGGCGTTCCGGGCGTATAGGTCTGCCCGGCGAGCGTGGTGACGCCGTCGCTGATCGTGTAGGTGTTCGGTCCGGTGAACGTGATCGTCGTCGCGTTGGCGAGCGCCGGATTGCGCGACGGCCCGACCACCGACAGGTCGTCGACCGCGATCGACCCGAGGTTGGTCGCCGGCACCTGGGCTTGCACGGGGCTCGCCGCGGCGATCTGCGCGGGCTGCGTCAGCGCCACGCCGAACGACCGCGCGGCGCCGCGCAGCGGCTGCGCGAGGAACACGTCGCCGTTGGCCGGCGGCGCGCCCGCCAGCGCGAAACGCAGTCCGTCGTAGGTGAACGCGACGTTGCCGCCGCTCGCCGAATAACCGGACAGCGTCGATGCGTCGATGCGCGCACCGTCGGCAAGCCGCGTCAGCCAGTACGTGCCGCCCGTGTAGTCGACTCGATAGTCGCTCGCCACGAGCTGGGTCGTGTCGGCGAACGTCACGGCGATCGTCGTCGCCGGGTTGCCGTTGGTGGCGGCAGCGAACGCGTTGGCCGCGAGCGGCGCGAAGAAGTCGCCGCCCGGCTGCCCGTTGCGGTCGTCGCCGAGCCGATGCTGCTGGTTGAACTGGGCGGATAGCGCGACGGCGAGCCGGCCCAGCTCGTTCTCGATCTGCGGCAGATCGTTCGCGCGAAACTGCAGCAGCCCCGCGATCTTGCCGCCGCCGATGCGGTCCGGGTCGAGCGGGACGACGGTCGCGCCCGAGCGGATGCCGACCAGGACGTTGCCCGGATCGACCGGATCGAGCGTCATGCCGACTTCCGAGGCGCGATTGCCGACCACGAGCGGCTGGCCGTTCGCGAGGAACAGGTTCACCGCACCGTCGTCCTGCTCGACCATCGATACGCGGATCGACTCGTTGAGCCGGCGGATCGCGGCGTCGCGGCGGTCCAGCAGATCGTTCGGCGCGCGGCCCGCGCCGCGCGCCAGCGCGATCTTGTCGTTCAGGTCGGCGATTTCCCGCGCGGTGCGGTTGACCGCGTCGATCTCGAGCCTGAGCTGCTGATCGGTGCCGTTGCGGAACTCCTGCAGCCGATCGCCGACATCGTTGAATCGTCCGGCCATCAGATTGGCGGCCGACAGCAGCGCCTGGCGCGCGGCCGGATCGGCCGGCCGCTGCGTCAAATCCTGGACGGCGCGGAAGAACTGGTCGATCGTGCCGCCGACGCCCGTGCTCGGGTCGGCGAACAGGTTCGAGATCTGCGCGAGCTGCAGGTAGCGCGACTCCGACTGGCTCGCCGAAGCCTGCGCCTGATGCGCCTGCTGCGCGAGGAAGTCGTTGTAGACGCGGCGGACTTCGGTGACCGCCACGCCCTGCCCGACGTAGTTGCCGCCGATAAAGGTGCCGACCTGCGGCGTCAGCACCGTGATCTGCCGCGTATAGCCGGGCGTGTTCGCGTTGGCGACGTTGTTGCCCGCCGTGCGCAGCGCGGTGTACGCCGCGTTCAGCGCGCTGGTGCCGATCGAAAAGATGCCGGTGGACATGGTTCTCGGTTAATTCGGCAGATCGCGTGGATTCTTCAGACCCACTTCTTGGGATTGCGGATTGCGGATTGCGGATTGCGGATTTCGTTTCGTCGCTGCCTTCGCGCGGCGTTTCCGCAATGGCCGCAATTCAGTGCCGCAGCAGAAGGGCGCTGGGTTCCCGCTTGCGCGGGAACGACGGCGGTGCACGACGCGCAATCCGCGATCCGCGATCCGCAATCCGAGAGTCACGCCCGCCCCTTCAGCGCATCCGCCGTTTCGATCACGCGCGCCAGCTTGGCGCCGTACCGCGGATCGGTCGCGTAGCCGGCGCGCCGCAGTCCGTCGGCGAAGCCGTGCGCGTCGCGCCCGGCGCGCAGCACCTGCGCGTAGCGCGGGTTCGAAGTCATCAACTGCGCCCAGTCGCGAAACGCTTCGCCGTAGCTGTCGTACGCGCGGAAGCGCTCGACGACTTTCTTTTCGATGCCGTTCTCGTACTCGCTCGTCAGTACCTCGACCGTGCGCCCGCGCCAGTTCGGGCCCGCCTTGATGCCGAACAGGTTGTGGCTCGGCCGACCGGCGGCGTCGCGTATCTCGTGCCGTCCCCAGCCGGATTCGAGCGCCGCCTGGCCGACGATGAACTTGGCGGCAATGCCGGTCTGTCGCTCCGCCGCCAGCGCGTGATCCCAGTGCTGAAGCACGAAGCGGCGCTGCACCGAGTCGGCGCCGGAAGTCGCGCCGCCGAGCGTTTCGCGAAGCGCCTTCGGCGGGTCGTTGCGCCGCAGGTCGGCCTCGCGATCCGCCGCGCTCGGGTC
>Ga0101944_10006802_pt1 | contig 11896 bp, 1 predicted proteins | sample DewCreD2012metaG_FD_75245 | JGI IMG/M metagenome (GOLD analysis project Ga0101944, IMG submission 75245) | Hot spring sediment bacterial and archeal communities from British Columbia, Canada, to study Microbial Dark Matter (Phase II) - Dewar... ... | reverse complement strand
TCGCTCCAAACAGTGATGTCTCCACCCCGAAAGCTCATGACCCTTGACTCGTTGACGTTCACGTCCCCCCTGGAAAAGATGTTGATAGCTCCACCCCCTGCGGTATATATGCCCGTGTTTTTTCTCACTTCGTCGGACATAAACGTAGCTCGACCTACGTCGATCTTACCAGCGGCCAGGATGAAGAGATCGTCCTGCCCCCACTTTGAGCTGATCTGGGAGTTGATCATCAACAAATCGCCGGCCCCCGGCATGTTCTCCCCCAGCATCGGCTCGATCCATTCGGCCCTAGCCTGAGACACCCGCTGCTGCGCAGAGGACTTGTCGCCCCTCGCCAGAAGGGCACTGAACTCCTCACCGGCGGTGCGAATCCCGTCAAAAAAGGCCTCCACCTCTTCACGTTGCAGGTCACGTCCGAAGCCCGCGGCCACGATCAGGCGGCTCCCTTCGTTGCCCAGACCACTGTTCAGTGCACTCCCCACGGTTTCGATTCCCCGGGTCGTACCCAGATCGATCGAGCCCCCTGCCTGAACGATCAAGGTGCCGGGTCCGGCATGGCTCAAGCCGGTGTTGAAATTGGAGCCGGAATGGCTCAGCCGGATTTCCCCAAGAGCCCGGATTCGTGTGACGTCCACCAGGGACACGTTCTGACCCTGGTAGAAAATGTCAAAGATGTCGCCCTGCGCCAGGATCTGTGCATGTTTTGACAGGTAAAGCTCCAGATAGCTGATGTCTCGGCCCGCCCGGATCAAGACCGGTTCTGGATCTCCTAGATGAACGGGCTGAGATGCATGAATTTGGCTGTTGAAAAGGGCTTCGATCTTTCCGCCAGGATTCGTGTCATTCGGATTCGCATCTGTGGGGAACAGTTCGGAAGGGTCATAATCCGAGAGATATAATTTCGGTCCGTATGTGTTGGTACCTTTGCTGCCCCCTGTGATGTCTCGGCCCGCGGTCAGGAGGAGACGCCCTTTCGCGGAAGGCAGCAGTACATAGGAATTCCCCCGAATCTGGATATCCCTCCCGGCATCGATCACCAGGGAAGGCGGAAGCAATCTTTCCCGTCGGGTGTCCTGTGGGGTATGGAACGGGCTGTCTCCGTAAATCCAGACATCCCCCACCTTAGATGCGAGCTTCACGCGCGTATTCGGTGTGAAGCCCGGAAGCCATTTATTCAGTGTTCCTGTGACCACGTTCGCCAGGGTGGGACTCACTAGGCCCGCCACATGGACATCGCCTTGCGCCGATAGGGTTAAATCCGTGTCGAAAAGTTCCAGAACCCCTATGGAGAGGACAGCAGGGGTCCCCGCTTTCGGCGCGTTGCCGAAACCCTCCATGGCTGAGAGCACGGCCTTTCCCTTACGGTTCAAGAACCGGCCGTTCAGCAGGCCGCCCGAAAAGACCCGCAGGTCTCCTTTCTTGAAGGTGCCTGCCTTGCAGAAAAAATCACCTCCGGCCTGGATCTCGACATCCCCCCCGCCCATAGTGACCACACCGGTCGCGCTATCAAGCCCTGCGTAACTTGCTGTCCAGTTCGTGGGTCGGTTGGTGGGGTAGTAGGCATCCCACTCAGGATCCGGGACATCCAGCCAGCCTTGGCTGCCGGAGAAGACAGTCACTAGGTTGCCTCCCACCCGCAGCTTAATGTCCCCGCCTTTCTCGAAAAGCCAGTAATTGGTTCGACCGGAGGGTGCGCTCGGCGAGTCGCCGGTCGTTCTTATGGCGCCCAGCGAGGTCGTGGCCCGCTGGAAATCATTCGCCTTTTCGAGTAAGAGATTCCCTCCGACTGTCAGGTCGATCATGCCAAGTGCGGTTTGGATTGCGCCTGCTACGATGCTGAGGTCTCCGCCCACCCTGCCGGTGATGTCTCCGTCATAGGTGCCCAGATTGTGTCGGATGATCTGGGTGGACTGGAAGGCCATGTAGCTCGTTGCGCTCCCAGGCCCCAGGGTCGTGTTTCCACCTGATGCAAAGCGGATCGGCGCGCTTTCAGTGTAGACCAGCACACCGCGATCCAATGTCAGGTTCCCTATGTTGGACCTGAGAACCAGGGGGTCGGCACCGCCTAGATCCGCGCCGGAGACCAGTTGAAAACCCCAGGAGTCCCGTCTCCCCGTGGGTTCCGGTGTCGGCGCTCCCCCCGCACTGCTCGTTGGATGATCGATGAGGTTACCCTTGAAGATGAGGTTTCCTGCGGCACGGAGCGTCAGCGCCCCGGGCTGCTCGTTGAACCTCCATGCAGTCAGGTCCCAGGCGTTTCCCAGGATTAAATCACCAGTGCTGCGAACCTCGATGCCGGGCAGAAGGTGAAGTTGGCTATCCGTCCACCCTTCCTTGGCCAGCGTTCCCAGAAGGCGGGTTTCCATCAGGGGAGCATTCTTCATGAAGTCGTCTGTTTCTTTCCACCATCCGTTTTCCGCAGATGTTCCAAAATCTTCAGCCGAGATCGTCTTGCTCGCGGTGTAGGAATAGACCTTGACCGCTTCAACAAGAACCTCCTTCGCCCCTTTGATCGTCCCGAAGGGCAGAACAAAGACTTCCTTGACGCCTCCGGATTCAAACCGGGGCGCTCTGAAGCTCACCGTACCGCCGGCGCCGCTTTCCGCTCCCGACACATCGATGAGGGACCCTGCCAGCGTGCTGATATAACCGCTGCTCACACCGAGAAGCACTTCTCCGCCGGGTGCGCCTGCTCCGGTGCCGCCGGCCAGGATCTTCGCCTCGGGGTAAAGGGTGAGAATGTTCCCTGCATAGAGCTCGACGAGCCCTCCTCCTGCAATTCCCGAAGCATCGATCTCTCCGTAAACGGAAAGGTTGCCCTGATCGGCCGCGAGCTTAAATTCGCGGCTCGCAACCTTCTGACCCGGACTGATCGCCACGTTGCCTGAGCGTGCCCGCAGGTTGATCTTTTCATTGAACCCCCCGGCAGACAACACAGCGTTGACCGAGGAGAAATCGCTGATCCTGATCGTATCCATCTCGAAGGACCCGCCCCGGCCGCCTGCTGCGTTTCCCAAGAGCGTGCCTCCGAGGCTCACGCCCCCCACGGGTGCAAAAAGGCTGATGGATCCGCTATCGCCCTGGCCGCCGGCAGATACATCCAGAGTGGAACCTGCAGAGACGCTCACCCTTCCTTGTTCCGCTCTCAGCTCCACGCCTCCTCCCGGAGCATAATCGCTGCGCCGGGCCAGGAGCCCGGCGCCGTCTCTCAGGAAGATGCCCTCGTTCGCCCCTGATCCGGATGCAGTCATCCTGATCGTGCCGGAGTTGACTTCCACGGCGGTCGCCACATCGATGGTCCTTGCGCTGATTTCGAGCATCCCGCCGGGCACCGAATCCAAGTCTGGTGTTCCCGCAACCCGGCTCATGGTCACGGTCCCGGCACCCGCATCCACCTTGAATCGGGCCACCTCATAGGGAGTCTTTTCGTCGCTGTAAAAAGAGGTGGTCACCCTGGGGGCTGCGACATGGAGTTCCGCGCCTCCGGTCGCGAGAGAGCCTTTGCCCCTGAAAGTCACATCCTTTTGGCTCAGGAGGTTGACCTTCGCGAACCCGTCAAAGCGGATATCCCCGTTGCCGACAAAAAGCTCGGAAGCGCTCAGCGTCAGGGTGCCTGTGTCGGCTAAGCTGGAGTTCGCCGATAGGGCTCCGGAGTTCAAAAGGCTTATCCTCTGGGAAGCAACGTCCACGGTCCAGTCGTTCCTGCCGCCGCTCGCGGCCGGAGCGGAGGCGAGCCTGGTAGCGTCGATGGTCAGGCTGGTGCTGGCCGCCAGGGAGAAATCCGCCAGGAAAACGATATCTGCAAGGCTTTTCAAGCTGATTTCTTCGAAGAGGCGGAACTGATTCCATTGGGCCTGGGTGAGATAGAGGCCTGGTTCTGTGGGGCTGTATCCTTCCGGGACGAAGAATATCCTGTTGCCCGCAAGGTCTAGGGCGCTGTTGTCCGCCTCGATCTTCCCTCTCAGGTCGATGTCTTTCGCCTCGACGGTCACCTTGTCCGAGGCATGGACCAGGGCCTTTTCCTCCACCGTCACTTTGCCGTCGGGCGAAAGCAGGCTGCCAAGGCCTTTTCCGTTCTCTGCTACCGCGTGGACCTCGGCACCTGATTTGAGGATGATTCCCTGTTTTCCGGAAAGGGTGATCTGGGCGGCCTTCAAGACACTCCCCCCTTCGAGGATGACCTTCTCGGTGGTGGACAAATCCCCCAGGCTCACTTCGTGCAAATCCATGCCGGCGAAAACCGCGGCCTCCACGTTCAGCCGGTTTTTCAGGGTCGCAGGGATCGGATCCCCGAAAGAGAAACCCTCCGGCAGCGAAGACCCAGCCTGTCCGAAGACGATTTCCCTGCCGCTAAGGGAGAGAGCGCCTCGCCTGTAGCCCTCCCTGGCCTTCATGACCATGTCACCGCCCAGGATCGTCGTATTCGCATTGACCTTGATGCTGCCCGCATCGCCGGCCTCCATGGACCAGGTGTCGAAGTGCCCTTCCTTGAGGACTTCCTCCGCCGGCCTCATCACATAGCCTTTGGGCTTGGGAAACCGAATTCCTTCCGCCCCGATGAAGGTGGCATAGCCGGAGACGATCCGGTACCCTTCGGCGGAGATCCTTTGGTCTCCCGGGGCCAAATCAACCGCTCGCTCCTCGATGATCATGGCGCCCGGCAGGAACGCGTACCCGGCGGGCAGAAGGGAGTAGGTTCCCGGAGGAAGGATTCCAGACCCGTCGAGCGATACTGCCGCTCCCGGGAGACGGACGCGGTTGTCGGGCAGGATCACGTATCGGCCCGACTTTGTCAGAGGGTTCTCCGAGCCTTCGGCGCCTGCCAGGAACTGATACTGAAATATGCCGCCCCCCCCGGAAACATCGATTCTGGAACCGGGCCGAATAACGACTTCATCCCCCAAAAGCTCCACGGATTTGACCGGCGCCTCCAGGACCTCCCGGATCGAGTTCGTCTCCTTGTCCTGGTATTTCCACACATTGTTTTCCAGCAGGCCAAACGGGATGGATAGCTGCCCGCCGGTGACGATTCGGCTCCCTTCGGCCATGTAGATCCTGTTGTTCGGGCCTGTTCCCTTGAGGGTCACATTCCCCAGGGGCGCAGCGAGGAATCCCCTCTGCTCGACCCCTTTCTCGGCTTCCAGAACCAAGGAACCCCCAGCCGATGGAATGAGTCGCTCCTGGGTTTCATCCCCCGGGAGCACGGTGATTTTGTCCCCGGCTCGGAAGGTGAATCGGGAAAGGGTGCCCGGGTAGATCGCATCGGCGTGAAGCACCAGATGCCCTGCAGTCTTCAGCATGCCCTCCCAGGTGGTGCCCTCGTACAGCAGATCGCTCACCCGGATGTCGGCGGAGGCCGCCATCTTCACTTCACGAAAACCCGAAAGAACAAAACTGCCGTTCAGGTCAATCCAGCCGCCATTGAGAAGAAACGTGGCTTCGCCTGCGGAGGCCGCCGATAGGATCTGGCCCTTGCTGTTGAAACCCGTGAAGGTGTTGGCGACGGTGATCCATGGGGCGGACAGGCCGAAGGTGCCGTCTCCCTGGCCCAGAATGACCGGGGCATCCAGGATCAATGCCCTTCTCACCTGGAGGTCGACCGCTCCGTTGAGGGTCAGGCCTTTGTAGCTCCTGAAGGTGAGGCTGTCGAAACCTGCGGATTGATAATGCCTGACGTCCTGGGCCGATACGGCAAGAGGGTCGTTGAGGGAAGTCCTGGTGATCGAAAGGGAACCGCCCTTCAGGCCCTCCATCTCTCTCTGCGCCTCAAACTTCCCGCCCCGGACGAAGTCCCTCTCGTAGGAAAGCGCAAGGCTTCCCGGCTCTCCGGCAACCGTGAATGGCGCGAGTCGGCCCCGATCATCTCGGACATAACGCTGCACAGGCTCAGAGCCGGACACGTCGATGACCGACCCAGGTTCCAGGATCAGATCCCTCCTGGTCGCAAGGGTCACGGATCCCCCCGCGACCGGGGAGTACCCAGCCGTCTGTCCGGCCCTGAGAACTTTGGTGTCGGGCTTGTTGTAGCCGGCGGCCAGGATTTGAGACCCTTCCCTGAAGCGCAGGTCGAGGCGGCCCGCATTCAAGTTCACCACTCCACCCGAGGCCTTGAGGGTGCCGGCCACATCGATCTCAGGCGAGGTCATCTTGATTTCGCCGCCGGGCGCGACCTGCAGCAGACTGCCTCTTCCGACAAGGATTCTCGCGCTGTCATCCTTGGTCTGGTCGGCATTCTCAAAGAGCTCGCCGGCCTTCAGCACGACACCGCTCTTGCCCACCTGTTCGAGGTCAACCTGCATGAGCCCGCTGCCTGCTTGCCTGCCCCCTTGCCACAGGGCATTCAGGATCGGCATCGTCGACAGGCTGCCCTGCGCGGCTACAGGCATGGCCAGTCGGGTTCGGGAGGGGCCGAGGACGAAGTCGGGATCGATTTCTATGTGGTGCTCGCTCCTGACTTCAAGGCGGGTGAAGCCGTTCAAGGTGTTTTCCCAGTCCATGGTGAGAAGCCCCTTAAGCGCATCGCCCAGGGGATCCTCGGGACCTATCCTTCCGTCGATGTTCGCGAGCCGGGAAGGACCGATGGAAACGCTGTTCGCGTGGAGAATCAGTTTTCCTCCGGTGCGGTCCGGCAGCGCATGTCCTTTCATTTCGCCCGCCAGCACAACACTGGAGCCCTGAACCTGAAGGGTTCCGGCATCTCCACCTGTCACCTTCCCCCCCTGGTCGATCTTCCACCCGCCGCTCACATCCAGGACCGCACCCGGCATCAGGAAGACCCCCTGGGTGCGTGGGTCGGTGGTGAAAAAGTGCAAGATGTGCGTCTCATCCTTGAGGGAAATAGTGCCTGCATCCACATGGCCCTGAAGGAGCCCCGCACCTATTCTCGCGAGGGTGTTGTCGATGCGCTGACCGGCGACGGAAATGACGCTTCCTTCCGCCAGGTAGATCCTCTCTTGGAGGGGCACATACCGGGGGTTGGCCCCACCCCTTTCGTCCAGCTCAGAGGTCACGGTCTTTGCGATCCGGAGATCCACGTTGCCCGACGGGACATCCAGGGCCCCACGGTGCGTGATCTGCCGGGCCACGCCACTGAAGCTCCCTCCTGCCGCTAGAGACACCTGGGCCCCTTTTTCCAAAGCGAGTCGGGTGTTGGACTTGACATCAAGGGTTCCAAGGCCTGCCGCATTCAGCTTTTGTGCGGAGAGATAGGTTGTGACCAAACCGCCCGATTCCGCAGGGATCGAATCGCCTGCCCCGAAACTGCCGGCAAGAGGCGCGGTGTCCGGGGCAATCACGATCTCCTCGATCAGGCGGTCCTCCCCGTAACCGCCCGACCCGGCGCCCACATACAGCTTCCCGGCCTGGGGCTCCTTTCGCCCTTTCTGGGTCTGCGAGCCCTTTTCATCCTTGGGCTCTTCTTCCAGGGTCTGGTAGACCCCTTTGCCCGCGGACCCGTCCAGTCTTCCGTCCACCACGATCCGCCTGGCAGAAAGATGCAACTGACCGGCATCGCTTCCCTCCACATGCGGGCCGATGTAATCCTTCAGCGCGGATGCGCCTCCATAGTAGAGACCTCTATATTCTTCCGTAATGCCGTAGCGCTTGTGAAAGGTCTGGTGGAGACCAAGGATCTTCTCATAGGGCATCCACGGATCCGCTTCACTGATGTCATGGACCTTGTTTCCCGAGAGCAGCTTGGTCGTCTCGAAATGCCCTTCACCGTAACGCACTCCGCCTCCTGCAAAGGAAATCAGGCCGCCTTCGCGCAGGATGATGTCTCCTTCCGGTGCATGGATCTCGATCTTCCCGCCCTTACCGGCCTGCTCAAGCGCCGTTTTCTGTTTGGCAGTCAAAGAACCGGATATGTCGCCTACGGCCGACCCTTCATGGGCATTGATCTGCACATCGGCTCCCTTCAGGATCCCTTCCTTCTGACCGTAGTCGTCCCGCAACTGCACGCTGTTGAGGCGCACGGTGATCAGATTGTCTTCTCCGCTGAGATCCACCCAGGCCCCGCTCACCTCCGTTACGCTTCCCTGGTCAAGATACACCCTCTCCTTCCCGGCAAGTCGGATCGTTCCGGAGGGCGCCAGAAGCAGGCCCGAGTGCTCGATGGATGTTACCCACCCTACCCCCTCCGAAGAGAGGTTCTGCGGGTTAGGATTCGTGGGATTCAGCCCAAGCACATTGATAATCCCGGGATTGAACTGGAAGGATTCGTGCTCGGTCTCCGCGGAGCCCGAGACCGGGGTCGCCGTAATGCTCTTGGGGCCGGTCCTGACCTTGTCACGGGCAAAGAGCTCGATTCTCCCTCCCTTTTTGAGGGCGCTCACTGAGCGGATCACACCATCCTGGTTCACAACCCTGCCGTACAGACCGGCGATCCCCATGTCGGCTGCAATGAAGCCGGATTCCCAGTTCGTGACCTCGCCCGGATCCGCCTTCACGGTCACGACTTGCCCAGGTCTGAGGCCTGATACATCGGGCTTCATTTCTGCCTCCGATCCTGCGATCAAACCCACCTGGCCGATGGGGCTTGAAATGACGCCGCTGTTTTCCACGGTCGGGGCCAGAAGGAAAACCTCGCCCAGATCTCCGGTATCGATAACGCCGTGGTTGGAGACAGCCACGTTGGAGTTCACCGGGTCCGCAGGATTCATGTAGTTCTCGGTCTTGAACTTGAGCACGCCGTTGATGAAGTCCTCGTCCTTGATGTTGAGAGAAGAGGCGGTGAGGGAGGGGACATTCACCCTGGAGGAAGGCCCGAAGAGGATGCCGTTCTGGTTGATGAGATAGACCTTGCCGTCCGCCGTGAGCTTTCCGTAGATTTGGCTCGGGTTCCTATCCCAGATGCGGTTGAGGGCGGCCCAGTCCTTGTTGCCCTGCTGGTTGAAGTGGGTCCAGGCTTGCTCGCCGATGTCGAAGGAGTTCCAGTCGAGGATGGCCTTGGGCTTGTCCTGGTTGACCGTGAGCTTGTTCTGAGCCTGGTCGTGCACGACATTGGTCACGCCCTGGACGATGCCCTTGAGTTGGGGAACGGCCGTGGGAGGCGGCGGGGTCAGATTGGGCACGGAGCCGTAGAAGCCGGGGATCTGAGGACCGGCAAGGCACGGAGCACTCCACAACATGCTCACGGAAACAAGCGCACAACACAATTTATAAACAACACTTGTTCTTAACATAATTCCGCTCCGTGCGTCAGTTGTCCGCAGTCAGTTGTCCGTAGCAAAACCTCATCACGAAAAAACCCCTTATCTCTCACAGAGACACAGAGTGATCCGCAGATTACGCAGATTAACGCAGAGTAAAGCTCGCTCAAATCATCGCGGCTGCCGCTGATGAAAAAAACAAGCAAGCTTGTCTTTTCATCCAGCGTCGCCCGCTCTTCCGATGCTCTGCATCTCCCCGCTGCTGGCGGGTTTGAGCGCGCAAAACAAATCCCTTCTGACAGGCTTAACGGGATTTACTGGCTGTTTGTTATTTGAAATCATGTTGATCCTGTAAATCCTGTCTAATTCTTCCTCGCTCAAATCCGCCTGTGGCGGGAGATGCGAAGCATCGAAGCAGTGGGGACTGAAGATCATGAAGGCAAGCTTGCTTGGGTTCGTGATCTTTGGTCCCTGCTGCTGTTTTGAGCGAGTTCTTTTCTCTGTGTCTCTGTGAGAGACATCTTCTTTGTCTGTGTGTGTCTGTGGCTAATCAAAACTGCCCTTTGACCGTGAAATAGACCTCGCTGTCCCCCTTTTCCACCTTGTCCGTATCCTCCAGCGCGATGCCCCACGCCGCTTCATACTCCACATACTTCGTGATCATTCCCCTTATCCCCAGCCCGGTGCCCTGAAGCCTGGTCCGCTTGTCCTGGCCCGGGAGCGGGTTCTTGATCCACAGAGTCGCCGCATCGTAAAAGACATAAGGGAAGAGCTGGAGCTTGTCCCAGAGGTTGAGTATCCGCCCAAGGTCCGGGCCTATGAGCTCCAGGGAGCCGTGGACCGCATCATCCCCTAGAGCTTCGCTTTCCTTGTATCCCCTCACGCTCTTCATGCCCCCAGCCGAGTACTGCTCGTTGGAGATCAGGGGCTGGTCCGCGACTTGGCCGTCGAGCTTGGCGAAAAGCGAAAAGCCCGCCGGAAGTTTCTGGCTGCGCTCCAGACCTGAAGTCGCATAGATGTAATTGCCCTTGGCCTTGAACCGTTTGGTCTCGAACTCCTCCTGAGTGGTGACCAGCCCGCGGAAGGCCACGTTGAGGCCTGCGCTCAGTTGGGTCCTGCCCGTAGAGTCGGGTAAGGCGCCGGAATAAGAAACCAGGAGCGGCAAATAGGTGATGGGCGTCTTGGTCTCGTCTCCGCCCCCTCGGAACCCCAGGGTTTCGTCAAAGTCCTTGTAGTCCAACCCGAGGGTGATGTTGTGCGTGTAATCCCGTTTGTCGGGCAACGGCATCACATACCGCAGGCCGAAGATGTAGCCTGAGCCCAGAACCTCGAATCCTTCTCCGAAGGCCGTGTCGCTGTCCGACCAGATGCCGTAGATCGCAAGCACGTGGTTCTCGTTCCAGGGGGATGGGAGCACATAGGAGCCTGCCACGGCCAGGACCTCGTCCCTGTTCTCGGGCGAGGTCTGATACTGCAAGGACACGGAGTGCTCCTTCTGCCACAGGTTGTCGTAGCGGAGCGTGGTGTTCACCCTCAGGCGCGTGGTGTCGTGGGTGTTGCGGTTGTTGACTTCCAGGCTCCCGTGCAAGGGCAGCTCGTCTTTCACCTGCAGCTCCACATCGATGGTTCCCAGCTCCCGCCCCGGAGTGAGCACCGGCGTCACCTTGAGGTCGGGGTTTCGGTTCAGGCGGTTCATGTCATCCTGTACATTAGGCACGTAAATCTTCTCGCCCGGCTGAAGAGAAGGGGCTTTTTGCAAAATCTTTTCCCGCGAGAAATAGCGGTTTCCCGTGACCCTCACCCTGCCGATGGTGGTCTCGATCACTTCGAGCCGCACGATCCCGTCATCCACGGTCTGCTCCGGAATGTTCACCAGCACGGCCGGGTAGCCGCTCTCGTGATAAAGCTTTTCCAGGCTTTCTCTCGCCTTTTCCACGTCGGCCGCAGTCTTTTCCTTTCCGGCATATCCTTTCAGGACCCGCCTCAGCGTCTCCTCCGGATAGAGCGTCGCGCCTTTGACTTCAAAGCCCCTGATCTCAAAGGTCACGGTCTCTTCGCTCTGTTGGGCCATGAGCAAAGGGGATGAAAGCCTGATGCACACAAGGAGCGTCAAACCGAGCAGCGATCCTCTGCTTATCCAGGACCATCCTCTTCCCTTCATCACCCCAGCCGCTTAAAACGCATGATTCGTTCTATTCACCACAGAGACACAGAGGACGCAGAGAGAACACGTTTTCTTGCCCATTCGCGGGAGATCCCGCGAATGGGCAAGACTCTCGTCCGCCTTCGGCGGAGAGGGATCTGTATCGCATCAATGTCCGTGTGATCGATCACGCAACTCTAACTATCCTTGTTTTCACTTGAGTTATTGCAACACCACCAATGGCACACGGCAGCACAGTCGCAAGTGTTGATGCATGTATCGAGAACAAGTGCAATCCATTCTTTGTTTCATGGATTTGTTAGGGATTTGTTAGGGATTTATTGATCTTTTATGAGACTTTTTGTGTATGTCAGTTGACCGTTGTCAGTGGTGCGTAGAAAAAACAGAAAAAACCACGAATCACGAAAACACCCCAGTGAAATATGGTGAAGCATTTCACAGGGCGGGCGAAAATTGATGCGTTCGTAAATGCTCATGACACGTTGACCTTGTCGCCCCCGCGCATGAATGCGCCAGAGGCGCACAAGAATGTAGGGGCGGGCTTTACGCCCGCCCGCGGGAGGGGGTAAACCCCTCCCCTACG
>Ga0101944_10006801_pt1 | contig 11898 bp, 9 predicted proteins | sample DewCreD2012metaG_FD_75245 | JGI IMG/M metagenome (GOLD analysis project Ga0101944, IMG submission 75245) | Hot spring sediment bacterial and archeal communities from British Columbia, Canada, to study Microbial Dark Matter (Phase II) - Dewar... ... | reverse complement strand
GGCCTCGAAGTAGGCGGACAGGTAGAAGCAAGGGCGGCTGAGAACTTTTTTTTCGTAAAGGAACAACGGGATGATCATGCGCCCGAGGCGGCCGTTGCCGTCCAAGAAGGGGTGAAGAATCTCAAATTGGGCGTGGAGCAAGGCGATTTGGACAAGGGGGTCGGGGGCATCGGCATGCCAGTAGGCTTCCCAGTGGTTCAGGTGTTCCTGCAAGTGGAGCGGCGCGGGCGGAACAAAGACGGCCTGCTCGATCGGTGTGCCTTCCGGGCCGATCCAGTTCTGGGTGGTGCGGAAGCGTCCGCGGGCTTTGCCGTGGCCGCGCACGCCGTCCATCAAGACTGCATGGAGTTGAAGGAGTGTGTTGAGGCAGAACGGGCGCGGCTGCAGGAGCTGTTCCGCCAGACGCAGGGCACGACGGTAGTTGATGATTTCGTGGATGTCCTCACGGCGGGCCGGTTCGGGCGGTGCTTCGCCGGCTTCAAACTTCAGGACGTCCTCGAAGTCCGCCTGAGTGCCTTCGATTTTTGAGGAAATGACGGCCTCCTGCGTGGTCAGCGGGGAAAGCAAAACGTCCGGATTGGGAAGTCCATAAAGTAGCCCTTCCAGTGTGGCGACGGCCCGGTTGGCTTCACCGACCAGTGGCACGAGGGCCAGCAAGTCGAGGTCTTTTGGCGGAAGTCGCTCTGGCTCAAATGGATTCATGCTCAGCCCGTTGTGTTATGCAGGGTTAATGTAACCGGTTTTGCGTAAAGCAAAAGCGCATTCACTTAACACAAACGGGTTTGCCTCTACCGGGCTTTTCACAATCGAACGTTGCGGGATTCAGTGCTGATTACGTCCGAGCAGTTCATCCAGTAGCCCCTCCGTTTCCTTTTGCACGGCCAAAATGTCGGCGCGGATTTCCGCCAGTGTGCGCAGCGGTTGCGGCTGGTAAAAGTGCCGGGTGAAGCTGATTTCTTAGCCGACCTTGACGCTGTCGGGGTCAATCCAGGCATCGGGGGTGTAGGGCAGCACTTCGCGCCGGAGGAAGGCCTCGAGGGCGGCCCGTTGGTCCTCGGCCGTGGGCAGATACCCGGGCTGTTGGCACGCGGCGGACTCCAGAAACGGGATTTGCTCGGTGTCGCGCAGCTCGGGGTCGGGTTCGTATTCCACCAGGCGGCCGTCCACCAGGAACAGGCCGTGCAGGGGGGCAGGGGTCAGACTTTGTCTGACCGGTCTGACCTTCTTGATGACGGGCCGCCCGCTCTCGCCGCCCTCGCGCCGGGGGCGCTCCACCGTGACCTTCCAGTAGCCGAAGGCGGCGTTCGGGAAAATCTTCGATTGCGGGGTTTCCCGGAAATCCAGGCAGGTCTGGACGATGCGGCGGATGTCTTCCTCGGACAGCTCGCAGTTCTTTTTGCCGAGGTTTTTGCGCAGCGGTTTGAACCACTGGGTGGCGTCAATGAGCTGGACCTTGCCCCGGCGATGGTCGGGCTTGCGGTTGGTGAGCACCCAGACGTAAGTGGCAATGCCGGTGTTGTAGAACAGGTTCAGCGGCAGGGCGACGATGGCCTCCAGCCAGTCGTTTTCGATAAGGTAGCGGCGGATGTTGCTCTCGCCCTGGCCGGCGTCGCCGGTGAACAGCGATGAGCCGTTGTGTACCTCAGCGATGCGGCTGCCCAGCGGGGTGTCGCGCTTCATTTTGCTCACCAAGTTGGCCAGGAACAGCATCTGGCCGTCGCTGGAGCGGGTGACCAGCGACAGTTCTTCGCCCCGGTGCATGACCACAAAGCGCGGGTCTTTGATGCCGCCCTTGCCGCCAAGCCGTTCCAGGTCGGTCTTCCAGCTTTTGCCGTAAGGCGGGTTGGAAAGCATGAAATCGAACTCGCGCCCCGGAAAGGCGTCGTTGGACAGGGTGGAATGTTCCGGGCCGCCGACGATGTTGTCGGCCGCTTCGCCCTCGCCTTTGAGGAGCATGTCGGCCTTGCAGATGGCGTAGGTCTCGGCGTTGATTTCCTGGCCGTAAAGGTGGGTGGCCACCTGTTTGCCGCGGGCGGCGGCCAGGCGCTGGAGGGTTTCCTCGGCCACGGTCAACATGCCGCCCGTGCCGCACACGCCGTCGTAGAGCAGATACGTGCCGGACTCGATGCGGTCGGCGATCGGCTCGAAGATGAGATGGGCCATGAGCTTGACGGCGTCGCGGGGCGTCCAGTGTTCGCCGGCCTCTTCGTTGTTCTCCTCGTTGAAGCGGCGGACCAGCTCCTCGAAGATGGTGCCGGCGGCGTGGTTGTCCAGACCGGGCAGCTTGACCAAGCCGTCGCCGTTGAGGACCGGCTCGGGGCTGAGATTGATTTCGGGGGAAAGGAACTTTTCGATGAGCGTGCCCAGGGCGTCGGCCTTGGCGAGGCGCGGGACTTGGTTGCGGAACTCGAAGTTGTTGATGATCTCCTGCACGTTGGGCGAGAAGCCGTCCAGCCAGGCCTCGAAATCGGCGCGGAGCTGCTGCTGGCTTTTGCGGGCCTTGAGGTCGCGCAGGCAGAACTTGGAGGTGTTGTAGAAGTCGGGGCCGGCGGCCTGGCGCAGGGCGAGGTCCTGCTGGGTGATGCCCGCGGCGTCGAGGCGCGCCTTCATGGCGAGCACGGCCTGCTTGGTCGGCTCGAGCACGGCGTCGAGCCGGCGCAGGACGGTCATGGGCAGGATGACGTCGCGATACTTGCCGCGAACGTAGAGGTCGCGGAGCACGTCATCGGCGATGCCCCAGATGAAGTTGGCGATCCAGTTGAGTTGGGAGGCGTCCATGGCGGGTCAGGTTGGACCGAGCGCAGTGGTCGGGGTTGGTTGCGTCGCGGCGCGTCGTCGGGCCGGCCGTCGCCCGCGGTGATTGGCCGGCAATCTGCAGGAAATCGGCCTTACAGTCACGGCGCGTAACCGTAGCAGGGGCCAGGGCGGCGAGGCAATCGGCCGGTAGCCCGCCGTGCACAACAAAGGGGCACCAGTTCCGCCGGCTTGCCGGGCATGGGACAGTGGGGCAAGCTGTGAATACACTATGAACCCGTCCCACGCACCCGAAAACGTCCCCAGGACTCGCCGCGTCTTCCTGCGCACCACCACCGCCGCGGTCACCGGCACCGCGCTGGTGCCCACGCTCCCGCTGGGCGTCCACGCCGCCGAAGACAACACCATTCGCCTGGCGCTCATCGGCTGCGGCGGCCGCGGCTGCGGCGCGGCGGCCAACGCCTTCGACTCGCCCTACGGGCCGGTGAAGCTGGTGGCCATGGCCGACTTCTTCGAGAACCGCCTCACCGCTGCCCACCGGAACCTGTCCGAGAAATATGCCGACCGCCTGGACGTGCCGGCCGAGCGGCGCTTTGCCGGCTTCGACGCCTGGCGCAAGGCCATTGATTGCCTGCGGCCCGGCTCCGGGGACGTGGCCCTGCTCTGCGGCTACGCCGGCTTCCGGCCCGGCCAGCTCGAATACGCCGTGGAGCGGGGGGTGAACGTGTTCATGGAAAAATCCTTCGCCGCCGACCCGCCGGGCGTGCGACGGGTCATCCGGGCTGGCGAAGCGGCCGAAAAAAAGAACCTGAAGATCGCCGCCGGCCTGCAGTGCCGCCATTCACGCAACCGCCAGGAGCTGATCCGCCGCCTCCGCGCCGGGGAACTGGGCGAGGTGCAGCTCATCCGCGCTTACCGGATGCAGCCGGTGGGCTGGCTGGGCCGCCGGCCGGCGGCGGAGAAAGAACTGCACTGGCAGATTCGGAACTTCGTCCACTTCTTCTGGGTCTCGGGCGGCCTGTTCGCGGAGATGAACATCCACCAGATTGACGAGATTTGCTGGATCAAGGACGCTTGGCCCGCCACCGCCCACGGCATCGGCGGCCGCGCGGCCAACAACACCGATTGCGGCCAGGGCTTGGACTCGTTCACCGTGGAGTGGACCTTCCCCGACGGCACCAAGGCGCTGGACGTGGTGCGCTGGCTGCCCAACTGCCACACCGACTTCGCCACCTACATCCACGGCACCCGCTGCGCGGCGCAGTTCTCCGGGCCGAATCACGAGGGCACGGTCCAGATTTTCAAGGACCAACGCTGCGAGCGGGGCAACATCGCCTGGCGCGCGCCCGCGGAGCCGGTCACGCCCTGGCAGGCGGAGTGGGACGAGCTGCTCCAGTCCATCCGCCAGGACCGGCCCTACAACGAGGCCCGGCGGGCGGCCCTGGCCAACCTGGCCGACCTCATGGGCCGGGCGGCGGTGCACATGGGCCGGGTGATCACCTGGGAGGAAACGATGGCCTCCAACTTCCAGTTTTGCCCCTACATTGACCAGCTCACCGACGACAGCCCGCCGCCGGTCCAGGCCGATGCCCAGGGCCGTTACCCCGTGCCGGTGCCGGGCGAGTGGGTCGAGATTTAACCCCCGTCACTGCGGCACGAGCCTCCCGCCGCCGGCCTAACGAGCGCCCGGGCATACCGAAAACTATCGTCCAGCAGCATAACCCGGTCACGGCTGCGCTCTCCAATGCTTGGCCTGCCCTTCGCGTGGCGCTGGCCCGTTGCCTCACAACCGGTTGCGCGTGAATTTGCCCACGGCTCGGTGTGCCTGTTGGGGTGTGGGGTCCGGGACGGCGTTCCCGCCGGCGCGCCTCGTTACCCCACAAGCGCGCCGGGATGGGGCCGCGCGGCCCCCTTTGAGCGCCGAAGCAACTGACCTGCGGCGGACGCGGCGTTGCCGGGCGGGTGATGCGTCCATCCGCCCAGGCGCATTCCTGCGCGGCTTGGGGTCCATGCCGCCGCCCCCTAGAAGCGTTTTCCGGGGGCCGGACGCCCGGCCAACCGGTGCGGTCGGGGACTTGCCGGGGCGCGTGTCCGTTAACGGTGTTCCCGCCCAACGGGTTGCGTACGAGGCGGGACGGGACGCCCGCCTTGCCGGGCGACACTGGCCCGCCGCGCTGCATTCCTTGTCCCTCAGTTGCAGCAAGCGGAAGCGGGCTCGTATGCCATTGTGTGCCAGCGTGTTCTGAGGCGCGAATTCGCTCTTGCGCGCCGTGTTTCCGCAAAACCGCGGCGAGGCCGTTACGTGCAGGAGGTTCAGCGGCATCTCAGGTATCATGCCGGAGATGGTAAGGATTGTCAGCGGCAGGGGCTGGCGACCGGCACCGCCCAACGCCAGAACTGAGCGACAGCCGCCGAGAGTGACGGTGGAGCGCACGAGGCGCGTCCGAACTGCCGCCCGGCATCGAGCGGAGAAGCGGAGCGGCTGTTCGCTCCAGTGATCTGGTTAGCCCACTCGTCTCTCATACTCAGTCTGGACTGAACTCTACTCTCACGACTCTGCCGCTGGAAAGCGAAACAATCCCCCAATCGGAATTGAACGCTCTATCGTTGGAATGTCGAAAGGTCAGCGAGTCGCGGATGACCATCTCGCCGGATGGTGACGTAGTCGTGGAATACTGAGACCCGCTGCCAACGTCCGTCAACGTGCTGGTCGCGTTCGTGGAAGTGTCGAATGGGTTGGCGGGCCAACCAGTGCCCTCCATGTAACGCCCCATGATACGCCGAACCTCCGCCTCGGTCATGCCAACTCGTATCCGGTCAAGGTCGCGAAGAAACGGCTTCCGAGTCGTCCAGTCCACGAAATAGAGCGTCGCAACAACCGCGATGATGGCTGCGAGCGCCCCAGGCGACCAATCTGGCTGCGAACTGACACAGGCCGAATGAATCCCGCTGCGAATGCGATGGCGATGGAAAGATACAGCCACCAAGCAACCGGGTAAGCCAAACCAAGCTCACACAGCGCAAACAGAGTGAGCGCAACCGAAGCGATGGCGATGGGAGCGACGCGCATGGCAGTGGGCTAACGCCAGAACTGAGCGACAGCCGCCGGCAGGAACGGTGGAGCGCTCGATGCGCGTCCGAACTGCCGCCCAGCGTCGAGCGGACAAGCGGGGCGGCTGTTCGCTCCAGTGACTGGTTCGGCGATCCAAATGTCCATGCTCTCAAAACTCTCCGGCCTGCTCTCTCCGACTCGCCGCGAGGGCCGGCCCGCCCGCGACGGTCCCAACTCGAACTCTCTCCGCGTCCTCGGTGTGAAGGCTCAAACCCAGCGAGGCCACCCTCGCCAAATCCGCCACGAAAGCCAACCCGAAACGGCCCACCCTCGCCTCACACGCACGAATCCGCCGAACGCCAGAACTGAGCGACAGCCGCCGACAGGAACGGTGGAGCGCACGAGGCGCTTCCGAACTGCCGCCCGGCGTCGAACGGAGAAGCGGGGCGGCTGTTCGCTCCAGTGATCTTGTTAGCCCATGTGTATAAGTCCTCACTTCGCCCTGCTCGGCATTTCTCCGGCACGGATAACGGTGATCGGGCGAGACTCGTAAGCCCAATCGGCAATCACGGGAAAGAGGGTGGGCGAATTCGTTTGGAGCACGACAAAACGAATCCAGCCGTAATGCACCGCCCCGTTTGAAAGAAAGCGAACTCCCAAGTATGCTTCGGGTGGATTCCCGCTGAATCCCGGCCAGACGCGGCCCGAGCGGTAGGCAATGGCCTGCGTTTCTGAATCCCGGTGTCCCCAGCTCTCCCCGGCCTTGGTTGTCGGCCCGAATTTGAAGCCTGCCTCCTTCAGCACGATGCGCCCTTCGCCATTCAGCAGATAGTCGTTTCGATTGAACGCGAAGGTGTCCAGGTAGGGAATCGAAGTGGAGGGCAGTCCGGGACTCGGCAGGCTCGCCAGTGTTCCAGTAGTGAAGCGAAAATCAGGAACACCATCTTGATCCAGATCGAGGTCCACCGACGTGTGGTCCAACATGATTGGTCCTTGGCGATAGACGATTGAATTGTCAGCCGCACAGTTGTTGGCCAGCGCCAGCACCACTGCCAAAGCAACGGGACGCAGACCGACAATGTGCAAAAGAGAGGTGGTTTTCATTGCTTGCGTTTTAAGAGCCAGACGGCAACACAGCCCAAACCGAGCAGCGCGAAAGTGGAGGGCTCAGGCACAGCGCCCGCAAAAATCGCCGCGCCGGGCCGTGTGTCGTAGGCGTATTCGTAAATCCAGCCGCCGTTGAATTCGGGCATCGGTGCGCCGACTCGCAACCAGCCGTAGTGGGTTTGGCCGTTTAATTGAAACTCAAGGCCGGCATACGCGGAGTCCAGTCCCGCGTAGAACCCAATGCAACCGATATTGACACAACTGCAAAACACTGACCCGCGAGGATCGCCAGATGGAAAGTACTCCGTTTGATACCATTCAAACCACGGCGATGTCATGCCTGGTCCGATAAGCTCGCCGGAATTCATGGCCACGGTAGCCCAAGTTTCCGTTGGATGGTAACTCCACACGCGATTCTGTCCGAGTCCCCAGATCGTGAACCCTCGGGTTGACAGTGGTCCAGAAGCGTAAACCACAAATTCGGCTGTCCCGTCGCCATCAAAGTCGAGATTGTACGACTGCGGGTGTAAGCCGATGAGGCGCATGCCCTGAAAATCCCACGGAAAGTTCGGGTCGGGATTTGGGGTGCTCAACTGCACATGAACAATCGTCCCTTGCGCGAGCACTGATGAACCCGCAAGGGAGAGGGCCAGCGCCAGCCCCTGCCAGCGCCAGCCCGGCAATTTGCGCAATGCCAGCTTCATGAGTCAGCGCAACTGTACCACACGATAAAACCGCGCGTCCACTCCTGCCGGTACGGACAGGTTAACCGCTACGTTCGTCTTGGTCGCGCTGATTTCGCCCGTGCTGTTGGACCATGCGCCGGTTGCGACGTCGTCCCGGTGTTGCACCTGGTACACACGCCCGACGACCGAATCCCATTGCAACGCGACTGTATTGGAACTCGTCATCGCGATGCTCTTGATCAGCAAAGGTGGGGCGGGTTGCGCCACGTTGCCGGAAATCACGAAGGACACCCATTGCTCATTCGTTGCTCCGGTCGCGCCCGCAACCAGGTTCGTGCCCTTATGCGTGAGGCGCACCGTGTAGATGCCGTTTGTCGCGGGGTTCGAGATGACAACCTGCTCGACGTTGTCCCGGATGTTGTCGCCAGTGGTGGCAGCATTGGTAGGCGCAGCGGGATTAAGCACCCACGGGAAATTCGTCGTGCCATTTGGAGCAACTACCCGCAAATCAAGATCGTTGACGAGCATTCGGTTCGTCGGGTCGAGCGAAACGGCTGGAGGCGTTCCAGCAGGATCATTCCACGCCGTGCCAACGATGAGCGGTTGTCCGCCGGTTGCGACGACGGGAAATTCGATGTAGTCGCCGCCCGTCAGACGCACTTCCTTGATATGCGCGAGTGAACTGCTCGCATTGTTGCTCTGAACGAGGAGGGCCGCTTTCCGAGTGTTCAACAAACCCCAGCCAAAGCGGTAATCTGGCCCGGCGGCTGTGCCAGCTTCATCCGCAGTATGAATGGCCAATCCCCTCAGCGTTGACGCCAGCATGGGTTGGTTTGTGCCGTAGAGTCGGTTGTGAAGTTCAGTCAGCAGCGCCAATGAACCGGAGGTACTGGGCGTTGCCATGCTGGTACCGCTGTAGATCGCGTACGAGCTATCATTCGTGGCGACCGGGGAGAAAAGGTTTACGCCATCCGCCACCACATCCGGCTTGATGCGGCCATCATCCGTTGGGCCAAAACTGCTGAAGGTGGACATCACAACACTGTTAGAGCCTGCGTAACCGTTCGTGATGCCGTTCACTGCGCCGACCGTCAGGATGTTCTTGGCGCAGGATTGTTCCGGGAGTGTGTCGTAACCGCCAGCGTCGCCGTCATTAGGCCGATTGGCGGTTGAAACAATGACGACGCCATTGGAGAACGTGTAGTAGCCGAACGAGGGAGAATAAATTGGCGCTCCGGCAGAGCCACGCTCGTTGGCCGCGGCCCAAACCGGCAAGTACGCCGGAGCGCTGTTTGCAATCTGGTCAATCGTCTGCGCTGCCGCACTGTAGAAGCCAAACAGATAGCTTTGGTTTGGGTTCACCACGATGTCTCCCCACCAGACCATGTAAATTGTTCCGCCAATGCTCGTAAAGCCCCAACCCGCCTGATAGGCGTAGGAATGATTGGAAATGCGAAAACCATTTGTCGCGACCGCGCCAGGCATTTCCGCAAAATCGTTTTCGTAATCGCCTGCGTAAACTCGTCCCCGATGCGCCATACCGCGAGCGCGATTCGTGACGCCGTAAGCGGCCAGAGTTCCTGAAACGTGGGTAGCGTGATCGTTTGTTCCTCGTTTGTTCCGTAGATGCTTGGCCCGTCAATGTCTATCACCCTCACGCCGTTCGTGGAGAACTCGCGGTGACTAATTCGCACATCCCCACCGTCCCACAAACCAATGGCGATGTTCGTCCCCGTGAGGCTCAATCCGGTGTTTCCGCCCGGCCAAAGCTCATCCGTCCCGACTGTATCCGCCGCGAGCAAATTGCACGTGGCGACCGCGCGCGGCAAACCATTCTCCACTCTGACAATCGCGCTCACGCCGCCATCGTCGAGCCGCGTGAATGGGTCAAACCCGCTGGAGGCCAGGAACTCGGCGACCAGTTGGTGGTTCTCTTTCGCCTGAATTGCCAGGTCTTCTGAAAGCGCGTTCAAACCGGCGGTTTCCATCGCGCGTGTGTCAGGGAGAGTAAGAATTTTGCCGTCTGTGGCGCGGATGTCCTGATGCAACCACGGCGTAAATGCTTCTCGATTCTTGGCCCACGCCGCTTCCTGGGCTGCTTGCTGCTCCTCTTGAGCGGCTTTGGCGAGCACCGGGTTGGCGGCAATCGCCCGAGCGAGCGCGGCAGCCTCCTCATGTCGCTTTCGCGCTGCGGCCTGCTCCGGCGTGTCGGGAATGGCCGTATCGTCGAAGATGTAAATGCCCGGTGCGATTTCGACGACATCAAGGTCGGGAAACGGATTGAAAGGCCACGGGGGACTCCACTCGAAATCCTTGGCCGAATAATACGTGCCAGGGATAGGTGGTTTGTCTGCCTGTTGTGCGAAGCTTGCGCTGGCGAGGGTCAACGCGATGATTGTTGCTCCGATTCGTGTCGTTGTTCTGTTGTTTGTTTTCATGGTGTGCGGTTCGGTTTGCTGTGCGTGTTCGACTCGCCCGCGACGTCACGGGCTAACGACCGAACTGAGCGACAGCCGCCCCGCCGTGATAACGTCCGTGACTCTCGACCAACAGAGCGCGCCGCCGAAGCACGCGACTCTCGAACTGCGAAGCGGGGCGGCTGTTCGCTCCAGTGATCTGGTTGGGCCAAGTCCTCCATTTTCGGTGTAGTCCACAAAGCAATCCCAGGAACAGCAACGCTATCGAGGAAGGTTCTGGAACGGGTGCGATCTCACCTTGAATCTGAACCGCCCAGCCCGAGGAGGGAATCCGCAGCCAACCGCCGCCTGTGAACAACTCCTCAATCTGTCCCTCTGGGAGCTGGAAACTCCCCCAATAATCCGCCCACGTCACCTGCGCTGGGCAAGTGTATGGGCCTGAAGGGCCAGGAATCGGAAGAAACGGGTTGGGAGGATACAAACGGCAACCTGATGTTGTGATCACCTCTCCGATCCCGGTGGTAAATGTCGTCTCGAAGGTCGCAGTCGCGAAAATGGGCGAAAGACTGCCGTTTGCCTCCCCGAACATAGCCAACTGATAATCCACAGTCGTCCCGGTCACACGGAAGTATCCCACACCGGCGACAAGCGATGCTGTGCCACCAAAGCTGCCAGTCAGGTATGACTCAAAGACTCCCTGAGCGTGGGATACTCCGCACGCTGCGATGAGACAGCCAATTGTCGAGAAGGTCGCTTTCATAGGAGGGGTGCGCTATTGGCCCAACGACAGAACTGAGCGACAGCCGCCGACAGGGACGGTGGAGCGCACGCGGCGCGTCCGAACTGCCGCCCAGCGTCGAGCGGAGAAGCGGGGCGGCTGTTCGCTCCAGTGATCTTGTTGGACCATCCCACGCTTCTGCACCGATTTTTCAAGGGGCTGGCAGCCTTTCGGGCGGTGGATCACGGCGATGAATCTGTTTCCCTTCCATAACTCGCTTTCTGTATTCCGATTCCAGTTCTACTTTCACGCCAATGTCAGGTGGCTTTTCCCAGAGATTTGTGCTGCCAGTTTGTAGCTTGGTAACCTTGCGGTGTTTGGCGTCAACATGGACCTCGACAGCGTGGTGTGAATTGCCAGTTTTCCAGCGCCATTCCACGCGATAATAAGGAAGCGTCTTGCCATTAAGTTTGTAGGGTCCTTCAATGTGTGAAGGACGTTTTGATATCCTAGGCAGCTTTTGGGAATACCCAGCTCGCTTCAACGCTTCGCGTGCAAGTGAGACTGCTTCTTTCCGAGTAAGATTTAACTCTCCGAAAAAGTCGGAGATACGATCAATGTCGCCAAGTGCAAAATAGTTGTCTGGCGACTCGAACGAGTCCACATGTCCCCAAGAATACCAGAATCGCCAGCCGTTCGTCAGGACGAGGTAACCCTTCACGTCAATCGGGTGTCCCGGAATAACCGGGCCGCCGGTCGCAAAGTGCTGCACCTGCTCGGCTGTGATGGGCACAGGAACGGGCAAATCCAGCTTCTTGGCAAAGTCCGAAAAGATCGGCAGCAAGGCCACCAGAACGGCGTTGGAATACTGCAATGTCACATGAATCATGTCAGGCATAATTCCTCACCAAGGTGGATTGTTGAACTGGTTATAACGAAGATCGTCGTAACCGTAGATCTTCAGATTCCCGATGTTTATCCCGCTGGTGCCGGGGTAACGCGCTGCAGCTTCAGCAGCCGCACGAAGTCCCTTGCCTTGAACTACCCACTCGTATTCAAACCAAGTGATGAAATTGATGTGGTCATACCAGACGCGACCGAGAAGCCCGATCCATTTGGTCGCCGTCCACCCCATGAATGCACAGGGCCGACGGCCATCATCGG
>Ga0101944_10006800_pt1 | contig 11899 bp, 8 predicted proteins | sample DewCreD2012metaG_FD_75245 | JGI IMG/M metagenome (GOLD analysis project Ga0101944, IMG submission 75245) | Hot spring sediment bacterial and archeal communities from British Columbia, Canada, to study Microbial Dark Matter (Phase II) - Dewar... ... | reverse complement strand
GAATGACGTCAGCCTTCTCCTGTCTTTTTTATGCTCCTATCACATGCCCATTTGACAGGATACACCATTCTTCCTTACCAGTCAAGGTTATGCTCCTTAACTTTTATCATAACAACGTGCTCGACACGGAATCTATTTCCATCCACCAGCATTACGGTTTTGCCCCGGAATTTATTATCACAATATCGTGCCACCCCTAACGGAGTTGCTCCCCTCGCCTTACCAAGGAGAGGGGCTGGGGGTGAGGTTGTCTTCAACCGTCATTGCGGGCTTTGACCCGCAATCTCTTTCCCACAATAATTTCACCCCTACGGGGTTATACCACTCCACTATACAACTACACTACTACACTAATACAAAAAATATACTTGAAAAACTAATCTATTAACATCATATTTATTTTGTGAATATAAAACCCAACAGGAGACAAGGATGAGGAAGCTTCCCATAGGATACTCCACATTTAAAGATTTAATTGAAGAAAATTGCATTTATATCGACAAGACAAATTTTGCCTTTGAGCTAATAAATAGCGGTAGATATTATTTTTTATCGCGTCCTCGCAGGTTTGGAAAAACTCTTTTTTTAGATACACTACGCACTATAATTGAAGGAAAACAAGATCTTTTTAAAGGGTTATATATCTATGATAAATACGATTGGAGTAAAACCTATCCTGTCATACACATATCATTTGGGGGAGGTGATTTTAGTTCACGGGAACAACTACGTGAAAAGATTAAATTTATTTTAGATTACAACAAAAAAAGTCTCAATATTCAGAGCAATGAGTATGAAAGTAGTCTATATTTTCAGGATCTCATTATAAACGCTTATGAAGCATATAACCAAAAGGTGGTTATCTTAATAGACGAGTATGACAAGCCAATACTGGATAATATTGAAAACAAAGAGCTTGCAACACAGATTAGGGATGAATTAAAGAGCTTTTATTCTATTATAAAAGACAGCGATCGGTATTTAAAATTTGTCTTTATCACCGGGGTGAGTAAATTTTCAAAGGTATCGTTATTTAGCGGGCTAAATAATCTCAATGATATAACGCTTGATAAAAGCTATGCCACAATATGCGGGTATACGCAAAAGGATATAGAAACTATTTTTTATGACTATCTCAAAGATCAGGATTATGAGAAGATACGGGAATGGTATAATGGATACAAATGGCTTGGTGAAGCAGTATATAATCCCTTTGATATACTACTTTTTATTCAAAAGGGGTTTGTGTATGATAACTATTGGTTTTCCACGGGGACACCAACATTTTTGCTTAAGCTGATAGAGAAGAACCGGTATTATCTTCCAGGTTTAGAAAATATAATAGCAGATAGCAGAATTCTTGATAGTTTTGATGTAGATAACATAGAGCTTGAGACACTCATGTGGCAGACTGGGTATTTGACCATAGAAAAAGCTTTTGAGACACCAAGGGGAATGAAATATCAGTTAAAGATTCCAAACAAAGAAGTAGAAATATCACTAATAAGCACAATTGCAGATTTTTTAAGTAGAGTAGAAAATTCAGAATTACATAAAGACAGCATTTATGAAAGCCTATTAAAAGGAGATTTTGCAGAATTTGAGAAGCAAATTAAATCGCTATTTGCATCAATTCCGTATAACAATTTTACGGGGGTACAGCTATATGAATATGAGGGGTATTATGCCAGTGTGTTTTATGCGTATGTAAAATCATTGGGGGTAGAGGTAATAGGTGAGGATGTGACAAACAAGGGCAGGATAGATATAACAGTAAAAATGCCCAATGCTATATGTATATTTGAGTTTAAAACAGATGAGAAAGGCGCATTACAGCAGATTAAAGACAAAAGATATTATGAAAAATATGTTAGTTTACAAAAGCCAATATATTTAATTGGGATAGAATTTAGTTCCGCTGAACGCAATGTGGTGAAAGTAGATTGTGAGAGGGTGGTAGAAGTGTTATAAAAAAGCAATAGAAAAGGTAAAATATAACAAAATGTTATACAATATAACAACATATTATGAAGATTTTTAATATTTTTTGTAAATTTTTCGCAAATATTGTTGACAAAATAAAAGTTTAAAAGCTATATATGGAAAAAATAAAAATTATAAGTACATCATATAAGTATAATATCTGGCTACACTTGCTTAGGGCGAAAGCTGAAGCAAAAAGTAATAAGCGCGAAGGCCTTGGAGGGATGTTGTTCGTCACATTAAAAAGTTGAGTAGGTGTAGCCTGATATTTTTTATCTTCCTTTATTCTTTTTTCATAGCTTTAAAATTAATGTAATTAAAAAGCTTGATATTCAATTTGCAGTGTGGTACAAGCTGAAAAAAATTTTTTGAATATTCTGTTATTGAATCCTGGGCATATTCTGCATTTTGTTCTTCACAAGGGGGAATGGGGGCTTCAGTCGCCAGCCCCCTTTCTCCAATGCTTTTGACAGCTAACATCGTAAGGGGGCATTTATGCGCTAAATGCCCCCTTACCAACCCTGTAGAGCCGCTTCATGCGGCAGCGTGCCTTACTTGCTATGCATCAATCCTTCCACTGCGGGCTGCTCAAGTAGCATCCGTTCAGGTCCTCGCCCGCATCCCAATTCGCCGGCCATCCATGCCCGGCGAAACCTCTCTTCCCTCCGTTATCACATCCGCCTTTAAAAATCTAAAATCTCATATAAAATTCACGCTATTCTATTACATTTAATTGCGTATCCCCTTGCCCCTGGCTTGGCGATAGTTAGTAATAGTAATCAGTGCCAGCGTGCTTCGGACGCTTTTCCTGGCATACAGTCCAGAGCACGCAAACCTAATACGCTGTACTTGACTTTATGGCTGATGGCATGGATACACTTTAATTTTACATTGTGACTGTTTTAAAAGAACTTGTTTTTTGAAATTGATATAGTGATGCTTTTTACATTTATCAAAATTTTAAAATTAATCTATTCCACTTTTACAAAATTTCCTTCTTTAAATTTATATTTTTCCTGCTTTAAAAGCTTTCCCTTTTCTTTCCGTATATTCACTGTTACTTCTAAAGTCTCGGGATTAAATTCCATGTCACTATAAAAATCACAATCTAGTTCTTTGCCTTTACATTCATCATAATTTTTTAATATATCTTGATAAAGATAAAATCCTGTACAGTCATAATACTTATATGGTATATTGACATGTGGTCCATCTCGCCCTTCTTTATATTTTTTTGTGTTAAAAATATTAAATCCTTTTTTGCTATATAATATGATGTAATTGTCATAAAATAAATAATCTCGTGTATTTGCATGTATTGTTTCTGTTAACGTCCCATCAATAATTTTATAAAATACTATATCTCTTATGCTATCTATCATATATTTCATATTTTGTTTCCTCTTTATCGATTCAAAATCCATGATGAAATGATTATTTATATATATTAGTTTATATATTCTACACTTATATTCGTTATTACAAAATTTAGTTCTAATTAACTCATTTTCTATCATTTTTTTAAAATAGCTATCTGGCTCTTTTGTACCATCTATATATTGGATATACTTTCCAAATACCCATCCTTCCTTATTGTCACAATTCCGTACCTTATACCAGTATTCTTCATCACCTCCTACCTTATCTTTTCCTTCAGTTTTGCCTATACAGTATACAAATTCATATTTTTCCAATTTCCTTATTACTTTTGCTTTTATATGAGGTTGCATACGCATATTGACATCTTCACCCTGTATTATGCAATACTCTTCCTGTACCTCGTTTACTTTATCTGCCCATGTGTATATAGTTGTACTTAACAATATTGCCATTATAATGTAAAAATGTTTTAGTTTCATATCTTATCACCTTTGATTTCTTTCTATCCAGTATAATTTGTCTATTTTGCTTTTCCAATGGTAATTGTATAATGTTTTTACTGGCAAATATGTACCAGAAGATTTACTTGTTCCCGGGTCTTGTATCAAATAATCTGTTATATTCCCGTTTGCGTCATACCGTGCACCTGCTACCAATACAAAATGCCCTCTATTATAATGTACTATCGTTGGAACGTTATTATTTAAATTATTTTGTATCACATTAATTAAGTCATTAACAACTGTATTCCTTTTAAATTCATATCCTTCTATAGATTCCACAACAGTTTTTGGATCAATCATTGCTGTTCCCGTTATCCATAGGTTGTATTTATCTATACGTGTATCTATCTTTTCTGGTGTGTCTACTCTGTCATCACCAAAGAAGCTAAATATAGCTGCCATTGCTGTTAGCAAACATCCTGATTTTCTGAAATAATTGTTTCCATTTGTTGTTCCACTGGCATAGTTGGGATTCATTTCTATATTTCCTGTTGGCTCCTGGTACTGCTTATAGTCTGCTATCATCTTACCTGTACTATCTACTAACCATTGATCTACAAATTGGAACTCATATCTATTTGTATTCTCATTCAACAAATATGTTGCCTGACGGTATGCATTTTGCCCTGTACTATCGTATATACTCACTATCTTTGTGCCCATACATTCTGTTTCACTGTAACTTCTTACTGATTGCCCATCTATGATGTTATATCGCTCCATAGATGTAATTGGGCCATTCCATGTATATGCTGTTTTCTGGCTGCCATCAACACTTGTTTCCACTATACTTTTTACACTCCCATCCTTGTTGTACTCAACTATTACCCCTCCTTTTACATTACTTGTATCCGTAAAATAGCCTTCCTTTTCTAATTTCTTTACCACTTCTTTTGTTGTTGCCTCTATTGCATTTTGTTTATCAAATTCATTCAATGCTACCTGGGTGGCTAACAGTACCCCTGCTTCTTTTGTTAATTGATTTTTGCGGGCATCTTCCCAATCTCTGCCTATACCAAACGATAATGCCCATCCCGGTATACCTATATCCGTCATTGTCTCTAATGGATTTGCTATGCCATTAAGCTTAAAATGTTTACTTTCATTACTAAATAATGTATTGTATGCTGATGTGGCTATATCTTTCATAGAACCATAAATATTTGTAGCCCATTCCTTTACCACGTCCCACGCTCCTGAAAGCAAACTTCCTGCTTTCTGTAATCCAAGCCACGCCAGCCCCCTTTCCCCTTGGATATCCCCTTGCCCCTGGCTTTGCGATAGTTAGTAATAGTAATCATTGCCAGCGTGCTGCGGACGCCATCCTAGCTATGTCCTCGCACGCAATCTAAAAACGCTTCGGCCTCCTGCCTACGCTGACTTGCGTACTATTTTTTCTTAAAAATGTATTTCTATTCACGTGAAAAATCTTCATCTGCATACCGTACTATAGCACTTAATTTATCTTCGAGACGTTTTGCACCTTGTGGCGTTATCTTTGTTTTATCTATTACCAATTCTTCTAATGTTTTCATTTTCTCCAGTAATGGGATTGATTTATCACTTACCTGTGTCCCTGTTAAATATAAAACTTCTAGTGGTAAATCCTTTATATACTCTATTCCTTTATCTGTTATTTGATTATACATTAAATTTAATTCTCTTAATTTTTTTAATCCTTGTAAATACTTTAATCCTTCATCCGTTACCTTTGTTTGGCTTATGTCTAATTTTTCTAAATTTGCCAATTGCCCTATATATTTCATTCCAGCATCCGTTAGCTGTGCTTCATTTATTGTTAATATTTCTAATTTTTTTAAGTTTTGTATTTCTTTTATCCCTTTATCTGTTATATTATTCTGACTTATAGTTAGTTGTTCTAGTTTTGGTATTTTTTTTAAATATTCTAAATCATTATCATTAATGTTATAATTATCTTCTATAATTAAACCCTTCCATCTCTCGCTATATTCAAATTTATCAAATGATAGCTTTTTTACATTTTTAAAATAATTAATACCTATTTCTTCTTCATTGATATCTTTTGATAATCCACATGATACCCATGTAATAAAAATCAAAATAACAACAAAAACTAATTTTTTCATATTATATCTCCGTTTATTTTATTTTTGTAAATATTGGAAATATCTAAAATATTTTTCTTTGTCTAAAATTTTTCGCCAATCATGCCCATGATTTTTCCTACCACCTACATCTGATACATACCACCCTCCTTTGTAGTTATACAAGTTTACATTGTGTCCTTTGCTTAAATCATTTGGATCTTTTCCTATTCTCATTATCCCATATTGCAATCCATTGCCATTACCTATAAGCTTAACAAATTTGTTATAATCTTCTATCCGCACCAATTGATATCCATATGCTTCAACTATCTTATTTTGATATGTTGTACCGTCTTTTTGTATTGCTCCTGCTTTGTACCACCGTTCTATAAATCCTTGCAAATCCTCTACATCAGCTCCTAACAACTTCAAATTCACATATAATGATGCAAATACACATGCACTCTTGGCCATCGTCCGTGCATTTACTTCTTTTGGTAGCTTACCGTCATCTATTAATTTTTGTATTGCTTTCTCTAACGGTTGTTTTTCACCTTGATTTAATGCAAGTGTTAATTCTTTAATTCTATCTGGATTGACTCCTTTTTCAATGTCAACTTTTGTGCTTGTCCCAAATATTGCATTCCTCAATACATCCATTCCTTTTTGCAGCATAGTATACACACTTTCTATGCTTGCTATTGCCACCTGTCCTTGTGTTGTATTGTCCTTATTTTCAATTTTCTCTGCCTTTGCTCTCTTTGCCTCCTCTATCGCCTGTCGTCGTTTTTGGATTTCTGCCTCTAATTCTGTTGTGTCATATCCTGCCTGCTTCAGCGCATATATTTTTGCATCGGTTGTTTCTCTGCTGTCTTTTTTAAAATTATCTAATACATCCTTCATGTGTTGCCTGCCAAATTCCGCTACTGCTGCGTTTGTTGCTTCTTCTACCCCCATCCTGTGTAATGCTTGCAATGCCGCCTGAGTTACTATCTCTAACCCTGTCCTAAATCCTTCTCCCTGTATCCAGTTTATCCCTTTTTCAAAGAACTCTGCTATAGCCCCCCACGCACTCCCAAGCAAACTTCCTGCTTTCTGTAAGCTAAGCCATGCAAGGCCTAATAATCCTTCTTTCTTTTCCAATAGCATTAACGCACGGGTTGCTTTTGCATTTTCTTTTGCTACACTTGCTGCATAGTCGCTCAAATAGTCCTGCATTGTATACTGCGCCTTGCTCCAGTTCTGCTGTAGTAATGCTTCACTTACGCTGCTTCCTCTTGCAATATTTATCCCCGCTAAGATTGCATTTTCTATAGTGCCCTGCACAAAGCGTTCAAGTGGCACTGCCCCTGCATTGGTGCCCACCCAGCGTCCTACGTAACCGTCTTTACTCATTAATGCATGTGTTGCTGCTGTTGCTGCAACGCTAGCACCTGCTTGTATTAAGTCATCTTTCCAGCTTCCATGCCCATCAAATCTGTTTACCAAGTAGCCACTTGATGCTGTGTAGCCATATTTTTGCCATGAAGTGTTGCCATAAGCCTGTCCTATTCTTGCTCCCACCAGTGCTGTTGCTGCTCCTATGCCAAAGCTTTGCCACTGCCTGTTTGTTCCCCACTGCAGTCCAAGTCCCCCATCTTGCTTGTATTCCACAAAATTGCCCAATCCCTGTATGCTGCTTGTTGCAAGTGAACCATATACAGCCGATTGTGTTACTCCTCCTACATACCCGCCGGCATAGCTTGCTGCTACACTTATTCCTGTTTGTGCAGCCCAGTGCTGCAAGCTTAAATCACCGGTTGCCACGTTGCCAAATTGCCTGTAGCTCATGTATGCTGCTCCTGCCAATGGATTTGCTGTTGCAATGCTAAGCGTTACCGCTATCCCTGCATCTACATACTGGCATACAGCATCTTCTGTTGCCTTTTGTTTTTCTGCTTCATAGACATCCTTTGTTATGCGTCCATATTCCCCTTTGCCTTTTGTTTTTAGCCTGGGACCTGGCTCTATCTGTCCAAACTCTCCCACATAGTAGCCAAACCCCCACGCTACATCCGGCCGCATCATCATGCTCATGCGTGTTTGCACCTGATTCATCACCACATTCATGGTTACTCCAAAGCGCACACCATCATCGTTGTTGTACAGGCTCATGAGCTGCGGTATGCTGTATGTGCCAAGTAACAGGCTATCGTTAAATGCATACGGCTTAAATGCCCGTATCTTTTGCTTTATATCACTTACAGGTAACTTTCGCTCGTAGTGATTGCCGTCTAATCCAAAATTGTATGCGCTTACAAACTGAAGTGCCGCCTGCTGTGCATTTTCATTGGCTGCTTCTATCTGCTGCCTGCAGCGTTCTAACAGATCATTCAGCGCTTTTAGCAATGCTAAGTTTTGCGTCTTTGCCTGCGCCTGTGCAAAATCCTGTGCAACCTTCTTTGCATCATCAAAAATTGCTTTGTTATACCCCCGCAGGCTCATCTGCGTCAAGCCAAATTCAGCCTTTTGCTTTGTCATCTTCATGATTTCTTCATGCAAAAGCTCTGGCTGATCTTTTAGTATATCCAGAAGCATGGCATGCACATTAACCCGTGTTATTACGTCACCGTATTTTTCTTTCATCATAGACAGCATATCATTAAGTATTGCTTCTATACCTGTTAAGCGCTTGTGCAGCTCTTTTGCGCTTACCCCGCTTTGCGCATCCATAAAACACTGTAGCTTTGCCTGCTGAAGTTGCTGCATACGTTCATCCCACTGTTTGTTCCCCTGTACTATCTTTTCCTTTGTTTCATCCTGCCAGTTCTTCCAGCGTGTTATAAAACTTTTTAGCATCATATCCCACTGCTTTAGACCACGGTTAAATATCCTTTCTACCATGCGGTTCCAGTCTGCTCGTTTGTCGGCAAGTAGCTGCTTCTTTAACTGCCACTGGTGTACCTGCAATGCGCGCCGCTGCTCAAGTTCTCTATCATTTATCCCCTGGTATTGCTTTACGTATTGGGCAAATGCATCAGTTAATCCGCCTTCGCTATCGCTTCCCACCATCATATCCAGATTGTTAATCACATCCGCCGGCATGCCTTCAACATAGCCCATGTATGCTATCATTGCACGCACGGTCCCTTTTGACTCTGCTCCTATGGCAAGGGCACTCTGACGGTTACTATCGCCCGCCCAAATATCATACAAATCCTTTACAACCTCCCTGTCCACTACCACGCGGTCATACCCATTGTGTGTGTACATGCCTTTTGTGTGCTCAATGTAGCGGGCAAAACATTCACGCCGCTGCTGGTTCATGATATTTGCATACGTTTGCCCAACCGTACCTGCATGAAGTACCTGTATGGTCTGGTTAGTTTCATAGCCATGCTCATCCGTCTTTTTTATTGTTGTGCGATAGTTATTGACATTGACCCAATCCCGGCCACGATCCTCAGTTATCATAAGCGCAAGGTCGCTATCCTGCACTGTTAATCCATACTTTCGTGCTACTTCTTTAAGTGCCTGCTTTAACGATGGTTTTTTTATTGTAACCGCCTGCATAGTCTTTGGATTATAATAAACAAACTGGCCGGTATCCTGTTCATTGTCCACTGCCTCAATCTCGGTATAGCGGGCTAAGTTTGATTTTGCCTGCAGCATCCTGAGCTTTAAATAAATCTATATTTCTCTTTTTCACAAGGGGGAAGGGGCTTCAAACGCCAGCCCTCTTTCTCCAAGGCTTTCGACAGTTAGCATCGTAAGGGGGCATTTATACGCTAAATGCCCCCTTACCAACCCTGTAGAGCCACTTCATGCAGCAGCGTGCCTTACTTGCTATGCATCAATCTTTCCACTGCGGGCTGCTCAAGTAGCTTCCGTTCAGGTCCTTGCCCGCATCCCAATTCGCCGGCCATCCGTGCCCGGCGAACTTCTCTTCCCTATATTATCCCTTACACCTTTAGAAATCTAAATCTCATATAAATTTCACTCCACCCTATTACATCTAATTGCGTATCCCCTTGCCCTGGCTTTGCGATAGTTAGTAATAATAATCATTGCCAGCGTGCTTAAGGACGCTTTTCCTGGCATACAGTCCAGAGCACGCAAACCCAATACGCTTCGGCCTCCTGCCTTCGCTGACTTGCGTACTACTGTGATTATTGTGTATAAAACATTTTCAATGAATATACAAGTGTATATTCACTAAATAAATTTATTAAAACCACACTTTATTTTTTTCTATTGTATTCCAAATGAAAATATCATCTTTTTTGCTCTTATTTGATTGATCTTTGTATTTGTTTCCATAAAAATTACCATATCGTAACAATCGCTTTTCTTCCCTGCTAATAAGACTTTGAAGACTAACTTGTTACTATCTCGTTCTATTCCCGTTAAATAATAATATGCTATATTGTCTTTTATAATCTTTTTTTTGTAATATTGCAAATTTAATGGCCTTTTTAGTTCGTTTCCAACTGAATCAAATATGTGATGAATTAAAATAAAATAATTTTTATTATATAATTTATCTTCTGTATATGCTTTGCCAGTTGTATCTTCTGGAATTATATGATCACTTTTTATAAATGAAAATTGTTCATTAGGAACATAAAATTTAACACCCTTCACTTTTTCAAATAATACCCAATTCTCAGGTATATAGGATGTTTCTTCTTCCTTTATCCATCCTTTCTGGTCATCCTTTGTCTTTATGTACAACATTCCTTCTTTATTATCATTTAATACCTCTACTTCTTCTCCAAATGCAAGCTCTTTTATTGTTTTTGAAGTACTATCGTTTGTCTCTTTTACATAGGCTTTATCTGCAATAACTATTACTATATTTGTTTTTTCATTACTATCTACTGGTACAGTATTAAATAACAATGCTATTACACATATAAAAAATATAACGCTTTTTGCTTTCATTATTATATCCTCCTTTTTTAAGTTTATTTAATCCAGTTAAACCATCGGTTGTTCCATTTAAACTCTAATGGATTAACTCTGTTTATTCGTGGCATAGCATAAAAATCTTTATAATCCAAATCTTTCGTTATTTCAAAATGTATGTGTGGTCCTGTTGTTCTATCTCCTGTATTACCTGATAAGGCTATAAGTTGCCCAGCACGTACTTCATCTCCAACCTTTACTTTTAGTTCATTATTGTGTGCATACAAAGTAATAATTTTGTTCTCATGTTGTATTACTACTATTCGTCCGTAGCTTTCACTTTTATCAGCTCGTATAACAACACCATCTGCTACAGCAAGAACTGGAGTATTCTGTACTACTGCTATATCTATACCTGTGTGGAATTCTTTTCCATTTGATGGATTAGTTGGATCTGTTCTTTCTCCAAATCCCGAAGTTATTGTGTATTGAATATCTTTTTGTATTGGCAATCGTGTTCCATTGTCTAATGTTACTCCTGGATATCCCAATAAATTGCTTACATAATGTGTTACACTGGTATATACCTTTGCTAATGCTGTTTCTATTACATGTAATATCCCTGTTTGCTGTATGCTGGCTTGTGTTATTTTGTTAGTACTTATCTTCTGTAGTTCTTTATTTGCCCGTATCTGGCTTACCTTAATATATGCATCAATAAATGCTTTTGCAACATCCGGGTTGCCATTGATTCCTGCAAGCTCTAAAATATTTTCTAATTTCATTTTACCTTCATTCATTTCCTGTTGTATTGTTTTGTAATCCTTGCCTGTGGCTTCTGCTAATTTTTTGAATGCTTCTTCTGCACTTACACCTAACGCTTTCCCTAATGCCCAGTTAATATCGCCCAATACTTTGCTTCCGTTTTGTGATATTGCTACCTCTATTGCATTTGTATTAGCTTGTTCTTCACGTTCCCCCATTGCATGGAGTTCCCGTGCCTTAATTGTTACATTCCCTTCAGCGTCAATCCCCCAGTATAACAGGTTGTTCTTTATTCCCTGCTCGGTCATTGTT
>Ga0101944_10006799_pt1 | contig 11901 bp, 14 predicted proteins | sample DewCreD2012metaG_FD_75245 | JGI IMG/M metagenome (GOLD analysis project Ga0101944, IMG submission 75245) | Hot spring sediment bacterial and archeal communities from British Columbia, Canada, to study Microbial Dark Matter (Phase II) - Dewar... ... | reverse complement strand
TGTTTCGGTACACTCGCCCAGGCTGGAGAAGAAATTGCAAAGCAGAGCATGCAATTCCGCATTTTTCCTGATATCCTCGGAATAGGCAACAGCGTTATATCCCTTGTTAATGACAGAGGGAGCATTTGGGATCATCCGTATTACGGGATTTGATTTTCCGAGGGTGCTTTGAATCTGGGCTATGGTTATTTTCGGAGCAAGTGAAATGATGATGGCATCAGGACTAACATCAGAAGATATTTCCTGCAATGCTGTAAGCAGATCCTGCGGGTGGAGTGCCAGAAATACCATACGACAAGAAGAGGCAACTTCAGAAGCACTTTTTGCGGCATGACAGGATGGATACAAAGAGGCAATCTTTTGCAGTTTGTCGGGGTCTTTGTCAAAAACTTTAATGCAGTCGAAACTGAGATTCCTGTTGGCAAAAGCCTGAAGAAGGATGCGGGTGACTCTTCCGCCACCCAGGAAACCTATTGAACGGACTATTCTTTCCATGGTTTTATAAATTTGGTTGAACATAGGGATCGGACCGAATACGGATGTTGGGGCAAACCATTTTATATGATTTTCTTTTTATCTGGTGCATTGGGAAGTGGGTTTTTGTTGGTTTCATTATTTCAGTATAAAACCGGTGTTTTATTTTTTATTAACCGGGGTCAGTTTGCCTTCCTGTTTAAGTTGTTCTTTTACCTTAGCCCAGATGTTTTCACGTTTGTAAAATTCACGCAATTGATGTATATCGGGAAAACTAATTGCATCGCCTTTACAAAGTGTTTGACAAGAAGTACAGCCAATTACACAACTGTCGGGATTTGTAACAATGGGACCTTTTTTTGTCCATGTATAAACTTTTTTGCCACAATTCATGCACATGCCACACATTACACATTTGGTGTAATCAACAGTGGGATGCCATTTTATTTGTTCTCTTGGATATCCAGTTAACCATGCCATAGTTTTAAGTTTTAAAATTTTTATAATTCTTTAAATTCTAAAAAGCCATCTTTTTTCATCTGTTTGGTAACTTTTGCCCAAAGATGCTCTTTTTCATATAATTCCCTCAAAGCCTTTTTGCTTGGGAATGTAATAGCTTCACCTTCACAAAGATTTGCACAGGTTGTGCAGCCAATAGTGCAGCTATTAGGGTTTGTAACAACAGGTCCTTTATCTGTCCATGTAAAGACCTGTTTGCCACAGTTCATACACATTCCGCAAAGGGTACATTTTTCGTAATTAATGGTGGGATGCCATTTTACGTTTTCTCTGGGATAATCAACTAACCATGCCATTTTTTTAAGTATTAATTTTTAATAAATATTATTTTGACTATTGATTTTGAAAGGGATCTTTTTTTTCTATTTTTTCGGTTTCTTTTCGTTTCAGCATGGCAAGTGCGTTTTTCCCCCGGCTGTTAGGAATGGCCTTTTGGCCAAGAAATGCAACAGCATGGGCGATTGCTTCGAAATCGCTGAAAGGAAAGCCTAGTACTGATTCGCCATGCGAAATATCGGTGGCATCGCGGCAGCCGTAACACCCTAAGCTGATATTAAATTGCTTGCGGGTGAAAGGAATAAGGGTAGCATCGACGCAGACCGCCTGTAAAACGGCTGTACTGCTTTCAATGCGATGACCGCCATGAATGTTCAGGTTAGCCAGGGCAATCCACATGAGTTTTTCGGTTTCATCCTCCACAACCACAATGTCAGGTTCAATAGTTGCATCCCGCAGGGGGAAGAGATAAATAGCTTTCAGGTGACCCAACGGGAGTGCCGGCATCTTTTCAAACATGGTTTTTCCTGTATCTTCTCTATTGACGATTCCAAAACCGACAAGTCCTTTCCCTGTTTTTAAACCATCGGGCAGCGGTTTAAATCCAAAAGCTGCAGCCGCAGCCGGGCAGGCAATCCCGTTCGCGTCGAGGACAACATGTTTTCCCCTTCGGGCTTTCATTAATGCCTGGCAATAGCGGTGATTATGTACCCTTGTAATATTAGCAGGGAATTCTTCTTCCTTGAAATAAAATTTAACTCCTGCCATGAATGAAGAAAGTTCGAGTATCTCTTCTGTTTTTGTGACTAATTTCTTCAGCTCTTTCATAATTATTTAATTGTTTTGTTGTTCCTTGTCGGGTGAAAATTCATTTTTACCTGTCAGAAGGGATGAACAGTCTGACGTTTGTTTGCCTTCATTACTGATGAGATCAACTAACCTGACATACGTTTTCTTTTTCATTTTACTAAAATTTGTGGGTTTGTAAGCCAATGAGCAAGGGTATGTTTAACCGGAAGTTTTCCCTGCAAAACAAGTTTTCCGTTGATCACCAGCCCCGGGGTGAGCATGACCCCGTATTTTTCAAATTCATTCAGGTCGGTAATCTTTTTGATACTTGCCTCAAGCTGGTTTTCGGCCACTACTTCACGGCAAAGTTTTTCCAGACGTATGCAGTAAGGGCAATTATTACCGATTATAATGATTTCAGTCATCGATGAACGATTAAAGGCTTCCGAAAATCAGTCCGGTTATTGTTGACATAATGACAACCAGAGATACATAAACAACAGTTTTCTGGGTTCCAATCACACCTCTTATAACCAGCATACTGGGCAGGGATAAAGAAGGGCCGGCAAGAAGGAGTGCCAGGGCCGGTCCTTTTCCCATGCCCGATGCCATCAGTCCCTGTAAAATAGGAACTTCAGTAAGTGTGGCAAAATACATAAAGGCTCCGACAACAGAAGCAAAGAAATTGGAGAAAAAAGAATTGCCTCCCACCAGCCGCTGGATCCATTCATTTGGGATGATTCCTGCGATGGTTTTTCCATCGTGTGTGGACCCAAGCAAAAAACCTGCAGTAACAACTCCAATGGCAAGTAAAGGAAGGATTTGCTTCGCAAAGTCCCATGAAGCAATTGTCCATTCCCTGTTTTCATCATTTTTTGAATCATTCAGGGTGATCACCGACAATGCAGCAATGCCCACAAGCATGGGTACAAGAGGAGCAAGTTTTGTGTTTTCAATCCACCAGGATGACAACAACGCCGAGGCTATTGTTGCCAATGCGGCCATCCCTACCCATTGCCATTTTATTTTCAGAATACTGATCAGCGAATATCCGAGCAGAAGGGAGAAAAATCCGGTAAGGTACCATTTGTAAGACCACAGGTAATACCAAACACTTGAGGTATCGCCGGAAGCAGGTTTGCCCCAGTTGGCAAAAACAAGAATCAGCACGAGGGTGAAAAAGTGAAACGACGTTTGCCACATAGGCCGCTTTTCGGGTGGCAACTGAATGTTCATCTGCTCTTCCTTTTTTACCTTTTCCTCTTTTCTGTAAATAAACGACATGATCAATCCAATGATGAGGCTGAAAAAAACAGCTCCAGCCGTTCTGGCAATACCCATTTCCATTCCCAGAATACGGGCTGTTAAAATGATGGCCAGAATGTTAATAGCCGGACCCGAATACAAAAAAGCAATGGCAGGTCCCAAACCGGCTCCACGTTTGTGAATGCTTGAAAAAAGCGGTAAAATGGTGCAACTGCATACAGCCAGTATTGTTCCTGAAACCGCCGCTACCGTGTAAGCCAGCCATTTTTTTGCATTGGCTCCGAAATATTTCAACACGGAACCCTGACTGACAAATACCGATATTGTTCCTGCAATAAAAAATGCCGGAAGGAGGCACAATACCACGTGCTCACGTGCATACCATCTTACCAGATCAAACGTTGCCGCAATAGCCGTATTGAATCTTTCACTCTCCAGCGGCAGAAAAAATGCTGCCGCAAAAACAACCATCATCCACAATAAAATCTTTATTTCTTTTTTTGGCTCCATATTATTATTTATTTTTTGTTTTGATATTTCACATAATAACGAAATGTTTTTGCAAGTTTATGTTTTTTAATTTTTTGCATAAAATCAAGCATTTGAAGCGGGGAAATATTTTTTCCGGAAATAAAAAGCAAGGTTCACCAGGGCAAGCATCACGGGAACTTCAATCAACGGGCCCACAACAGCTGCCAGGGCTTCGCCCGAATGCATGCCGAAAACAGCCACAGCCACTGCAATGGCCAGTTCAAAATTGTTGCTTGCGGCAGTAAATGAAAGGGTAACCGATTGTCCATAGTTGGCACCGGCCTTTTTGCTGATAAAAAATGAAACCACAAACTGAATCACAAAGTACATGAACAAAGGCAAAGCAATTAACAACACATCCCGCGGAATGCTGACGATGTACTCTCCTTTTAAGGAAAACATCACGACGATGGTAAATAGCAAAGCCACCAGCGTCACCGGGCTGATTTTCGGAATGAAATGGGTATGATACCATGTTTTGTCTTTCACCCTGATCAGAATAAAGCGGGTTAAGAATCCTGCAATAAAAGGAATTCCGAGATAAATAAATACACTTTCTGCAATTTGGCCGATGGTGATATGCTGCACCACCTGGTTGGCCGGGATACCAAACCATGCAGGCAACACAGCAATGAAAAAATAGGCATACAGTGAGAAGAACAACACCTGAAAGATTGAATTAAAAGCCACCAGTCCGGCACAATATTCCGTGTCGCCTTTGGCCAGATCGTTCCATACAATTACCATGGCAATGCACCGGGCCAGTCCAATCAGGACTATCCCATAAAAATAAGGCAGGTTAGCGTTGTTTTCTCCCGGAAACAATTTAAAAAAAAGCACAGCAAGAGCAAACATCAGCACCGGACCAATGATCCAGTTCTGTATGAGAGAAATGCCAAGGATTTTAATATTTTTAAACACATCGCCCAGTTCCTCGTATTTCACTTTGGCCAGCGGCGGATACATCATTAATATCAATCCGATGGCAATGGGAATGTTGGTGGTGCTTTCCGGCGAAGGTTTTAAACTGTCCCAGAACAAGGCTATCTGCGGGAAAAGCCATCCTGAAAATATGCCTGCAAACATGGCAAGGAAAATCCATAATGTCAGGTATCTGTCAAGAAAGCCAAGTTTTTTTTCCGAAGGCATAAAACACTTATTTTTTTATGACGGTGTGATACAATTTTTCAAAAGCTGCTTTTATCTCATCCCTTACCCGGCGGAACTCATTCATCACAAATTCGTCCGGGCCTTTTGCTTCCGAAGGATCCTCAAATCCTATATGCAGCCGGTGTTTTACCTTTCCGGTAAAGGCAGGACAGGTTTCATTGGCTCCGCCACAAACGGTAATCACATAATCCCAGCTTTCGTTGAGATATTCCTGTACGTTCCGGGGCCTGTGGTGGCTTATGTCAATCCCTGCTTCTTTCATTACTTCCACAGCTTTTGGATTCACCTGTGCGGCAGGTACTGTACCGGCCGAGAATACCTGAAGTTCTTTACTGAACGACTGCAAAAATCCGTGTGCCATCTGGCTCCGGCAACTGTTCCCCGTACAAAGAATGAGAATTTTCATTTTTTTATTTTATCAGAAATACAATAAAAACATAATAAAGTCCTGCTACAATAAAGATGAAAGCCACAATTCTTCGGAACCACAACTCAAAAATTTTAAGTTTATTATATACCTTTCCTACTTCTGACAGGGCAAATGCAATAATCCAGGCAAAAATGATCACCGGTATTCCTGTGGCAATGGCAAAAATAACAGGCAGATAAAGTCCCGAAGCACTTGCAATGGTCATAGGTATAAGCATGCCGAAATACAATACTCCGCTGTAAGGGCAGAATGCCAGTGCAAAAACAATTCCCATCAATAAAGCATCAATGTAATTCCAGCTTGTTTTGTTCTGCATTTTTGCATTTAATTTCCCAATTCCGGGAAATTTAATTTTTATGACATCAAGCATGAAAAAACCTATTATAATGAGAAGAGGTCCTAAAATTTTATCTCCGTAACGCTGGAAAAAACCGGAGAATTTGAATTGATCAGCACCGAGGAAGATAATCAAAGCAATTACAGTGTAGGTGATGGCTCTGCCTAAGGTATAAAAAAGGCCATTCATAAAAACGCGGTTGCGGTCTTCAAGATCTTTGCCGATAAAACCAATGGCAGTGATATTCGTTGCCAGCGGGCATGGACTGATGGCAGTCATCAGTCCGAGCACAAAAGCCGACAACCACGGGAGGCTGTTGCTTTCAAGGATACTGTTAAAAAAATCATTCATGGCTTCACAGAATAAACGTATTAACGATCTTTATTGTTAAATACCGGCCTGAATTTTTTTCACCGCATTAGCAATGAAGGCATACAAATTGTGTGGGCGCAACCCTCTTTACTTTCACAAATGGTAAAATTATAAAAATCACATTTTCAGCAATTCATCCACTTTTTCTTTAATAATTGCTGTAAGTTTCTGAGGATTGGAATTGGCATACATAAAACCCTCGTTGGTAAGGTTGACTTTTTTGTCATCCTTTACAATCAGCAAAGTCTGCCCGTACACATTTAACTTTTGAGCAAGGCCTTTGCTTGATTCGTCATCAAGATTGATGGATTGAAAACTGATTTTCCCTTGCTGCAAAAGGTCGGGATAAAGCATTTCAACAGCTTCTTTTGCTTTTGCCTCCACATTAAGGCAGGTATGGCATCGGGCAGTAAAATGAAAATAATACACTTCAATCTTGCCCTGACCTTGATCCTTGCCTGCAGATTTTTTGTTTCCCTGGGCATTCACTGTTCCCTGCCCCAACATCAGCAACAGGGTAAAACCATACATCAGTAGTTTTTTCATAACCATTTTAAATTTAATCGATTAAACTTACTTAATTAAACTTATTTATTAAAAACTTTCCTCTTCGAAAAGATCTGAAAACAATTTCCGGACTTTTTCCCAGTTGTCCCTGTTAATACAATATTTAATGTAGGGCGGATTGATTTCGCCCTGAATTAATCCGGCATGTTTCAATTCTTTCAGATGCTGGGAAATGGTAGACCTGCCGACGGGTAATTCTTCTGCCAGATCGCCACTATAGCAGCAACTCTTTCTCCTGGACAGTTTTTTTAATATGTATATTCTCACCGGGTGGCTCATTGCCTTGGCAAACATTGCCATTTCTAAAACATCCGGAGAAAGTCCAGGCTTTTTTTTAACCATTGATATGCTTTTCAATTAATTTTTTAATCTCTTCTTTGGAAGGGACACGTCCGCTGATGATTACTTTTTCGTTCACCACCAGGGCGGGCGTACTCATCACTCCGTAATTCATAATCTGCATGATGTCTTCCACTTTGCCTATTTCGGCTTCAAAATTATTTTCATTCACCACTTCGGTTGTGAGCCTTTCAAGTGTTTTGCATTTGGGACAACCGGTACCAAGAATCTTAATGTTTATTTTCATGACTTTATTGATTTACATTTTATGATTTCACAAAATAACGAAATATTTTTTAATTAAGCAACATTTTTAACAAACTTTAATAAAACTCTTCATGGATTTGGATTTATCCTTTTATTATCAACACATTGGAAAGGAATAGAAAACGGAAGTTTTCCTCCTGTCAAAAAGGAAAACTTCCGCAAAATGTTTTTCGGGCTCGTTTACCTTTTCAGGAAACAAGCACTTTCCCTGTCATTTCCTTTGGAACAGGCAATCCCATAAGGGTGCAGATGGTGGGAGCCACATCGGCAAGAATGCCGTTTTCCACTTTTGTATATTGATCGGTGACCACAATGCAGGGAACAGGATTAAGCGAATGGGCGGTATTTGGAGTTCCGTCTTCGTTGATGGCATGATCAGCATTTCCGTGGTCGGCAATGATCATCACATCGTAACCGTTTTCACGGGCTGTTTTCACCACTTCGCCGGCACAGGCATCCACGGTTCTCACAGCTTTCACGATGGCATCGTACACTCCTGTGTGCCCCACCATATCGCCATTGGCAAAATTAAGACACACAAAGCCGGCTTCCTGTTTTTTCAACTCGGGCAGTAGGGCATCTTTTACCTCCAGGGCACTCATTTCGGGCTTAAGATCGTAGGTGGCCACTTTGGGTGAAGGGATAAGGATTCTTTTTTCTCCTTCAAATTCTGTTTCCCGTCCGCCTGAAAAGAAAAAAGTTACATGGGCATATTTTTCAGTTTCGGCAATCCGGATTTGTTTGATGCCATGAGCCGAAACCACCTCGCCGAGGGTGTTGGTCACATTTTCTTTATCGTAAATTATATGAATACCCTCAAATGAATCATCATACCGTGTCATGGTATAATACTTCAAAGGGATGGTTTTCATGCCATATTCGGGCATGTCTTTCTGGGTAAGGGCCACGGTGATCTCACGCAGGCGGTCGGTCCGGAAATTCACGCAGATAAAAACATCTCCTTCTTTGATGGTAGCCACCGGCTGACCATTTTCGGTGATCACCACAGGTTTGATGAATTCATCGGTAACGCCTTCGCTGTAGGAGTCTTTGATGGCCTGAAGCACGTCGGTATAAGGTTTGCCGGTGCCGTGTACCATCAGATCATAACCCTGTTTAACCCTTTCCCAACGTTTGTCGCGGTCCATCGTATAATAGCGACCTATGAGCGTGGCAATTTTCCCTGCCGAATGCCGGAGGTGGTTTTGCAAACGACTGATGTATTCGAGGCCGCTGTGAGGATCGGTATCACGTCCGTCGGTGATGGCATGGATAAACACTTTTTGCAGGTCATAATCCTTGGCCACATCGCACAACTTATAAAAATGACTGTCCATGGAATGCACTCCGCCATCGGAGATGAGGCCCAGCAAGTGAACGGCTTTATTGTTTTCCTTTGCATAGGTAAATGCCTCAACAATTTTAGGATTGCGGGCAATGGAACCGTCCTCACAGGCCAGATTGATTTTGACAAGGTCCTGGTATAAGATACGCCCTGCGCCAATGTTAAGGTGTCCCACTTCCGAATTGCCCATCACCCCGTCGGGCAACCCCACATGACGGCCCGAAGTAAGCAATTGCGAATGAGGGTAGCGGGCAACAAGGGCATCAAGGTTGGGAGTACCGGCAGTGTAAATGGCATCCGATTTGTCTTTTTTCCCGATTCCCCAGCCATCGAGAATCATCAGCAACACTTTTCTTTTTGGTTTCATTGAACTAACATTTTTTAATTACCTCATATTCTCCCGGATTCAGCCCGGGTCATAAAAGAAAACAAAAATAGAGTTTTTTGGTTTAATCCATCCATAAAAATTTCATCAAATATGTCCAAAAAAGCGTGTAAGGCGAGTTGTAAAAAAATAGTTGTGCAACATTTTTCTGTAATTTTTTTAAGTTACGGTTAAATCATCCTGTCCGTTGAATCAGGGGACTAAAAAAACATGGCCATTTTTGACAACGGGGAATAGGTAAAACTGGCGAGATATTGATTCCTTTGGCCGCCGGGAAAAACATAAATAAAAATGCCTGTGATTTTTTCACAGGCATTTTTTGTCGGGGTGAGACGACTCGAACGTCCGACCCTTTGCACCCCATGCAAATGCGCTAGCCAACTGCGCCACACCCCGAATATCCGGGTGCAAAGATATAATTTTCTTTCAAATTTACTATCCCTGCACTTGCTTCTTCCCGTCGAAATCATCAAAAAGGTGTATTTTTTAATTATTTTTGTGGCTCTCAAACCCCTGAGTTAAAAGTTTAAATAACAGCAAGATTTTCTTAAACCACAAGGCATGAAAACATTTAAACGCTACACCGTAACAGCCGCCCTGCCTTATGCCAACGGTCCTGTTCACATCGGCCACCTTGCCGGAGTATACATCCCGGCCGATATTTATGTCCGGTACCTTCGCCTGAAAAAGAGGGATGTAATCTTTATCTGCGGATCGGATGAACATGGAGTGCCTATTACCATTAAGGCACGGCAGGAAGGAGTTTCTCCGCAGGTGATAGTGAACCGTTACCATGCCCTCATTAAGGAGTCGTTCGAAAAATTCGGCATCAGCTTCGATATTTATTCACGCACCACCAGCGAAATTCATTATCAGACGGCGGCAGCAATGTTTAAAACCCTTTATGACAAAGGGGTGTTTATTGAAAAAGTCACCGAACAGTATTACGATGAAGAAGCCGGGCAGTTTCTTGCCGACCGCTACATCAGAGGCACCTGCCCCCATTGCGGAAATGAGAATGCCTATGGCGACCAGTGCGAAAAATGCGGCAGCTCCCTGAATGCCACTGACCTCATCAATCCCCGTTCTGCCCTTTCGGGAAAACCTCCCGTAAAACGTCCCACAAAACACTGGTACCTGCCCCTCGATCGCTACGAGGATTTTCTCCGGAAATGGATTCTTGAGGAGCATAAGGAATGGAAAACCAACGTATATGGCCAGTGCAAGTCGTGGCTCGACACCGGCCTGCAACCCCGTGCCGTAAGCCGTGACCTCGACTGGGGAGTGCCTGTGCCTCTTGACGATGCCAAAGGCAAAGTTCTTTACGTGTGGTTCGATGCCCCCATCGGATACATCAGCAACACCAGAGAACTCCTTCCGGATAAATGGGAAAAATACTGGAAAGACAAAGATACCCGCCTGATTCATTTTATCGGAAAAGACAACATCGTTTTTCATTGCATCATTTTCCCTGTGATGCTTCATGCCGAAGGAAGTTACATCCTGCCCGACAACGTCCCTGCCAATGAATTTCTGAACCTCGAAGGAGATAAAATTTCCACTTCACGCAACTGGGCAGTATGGCTTCACGAATACCTGCAGGATTTCCCCGGAAAAGAAGATGTGCTCCGCTATGTCCTTATGGCCAACATGCCCGAAACCAAAGACAATGATTTTACATGGAAGGATTTTCAAACACGGAACAACAGTGAGCTGGTGGCTATTTTCGGAAACTTTGTCAACCGGGCCATGGTCTTAACTCATAAGTATTTCAACGGGGTTGTTCCTGCTCCTTCTGAATGGACATCCATGGACAGGGAGGTGATTGCCTCCATGCAACAAATCAGGCCGGTGGTGGAAAAATACCTTGAGGAATTTTGCTTCCGCGATGCCCTGAAGGAAGCTATGAACCTTGCCCGGCTGGGCAACAAATATCTTGCTGATACCGAACCCTGGCAATTGATAAAAACAGATAAAAAAAGGGTGGAAACCATCCTGAATCTTTCCCTTCAGATAACCGCGGGTCTTTCCATTCTCATGGAGCCTTTTCTTCCTTTCACTGCCCGGAAACTGCGGAACATGCTTAATTTTCCGGCGACAGAATGGGAAAAAGCCGGAAGCATCGACCTGCTGCTGCCGGGCCATCAAACCAATTCGCCGGAACTGCTTTTTGAAAAGATTGAAGATGAAGCCATCGAAAAACAACTCCGCAAACTGGCTGAAGCCAGAAAAAACAACGAACAAAAAAACAGCACACTTGCTCCTCAAAAGCCTCCCGTTTCTTTTGACGAATTCAGTAAGACGGACCTGCGTACGGTAACCATCCTTGAGGCAGAAAAGGTGCCAAAGACAAAAAAACTGATGAAACTTCTTGTGGATACAGGACTGGATAAAAGAACTGTCGTGTCGGGAATCGCTGAATTTTACCAACCTGAAGATCTCGTAGGAAAACAGGTTTGCATGATTGTAAATCTTGAACCCCGCGACATCAAAGGCATCAGGTCGCATGGCATGCTGCTGCTTGCCGAACAACCCGACGGAAAACTGGTGTTTATCACACCTGAGAAAAATATTGAAAACGGATTGGAAATTAAATAATTTCAGGTCTTTTCAGGGATGGATTCTTATGCAATAAGGTAATTTTTTATTCTCTTTTTAAAACATTTTATCATACTCAGCCGTACAAACCAGAGGTTTTTATTTTGTAGTGATCAATGGCTGAAGCACATTTACTGTTAGGATCCAACATGGGCGATTGTTTGAAAAATCTTGCAAAAGCCCGTGAATATCTTTCGAAATACGTGGGAATCATCAAAGGGGTATCGCAGGTGTTT
>Ga0101944_10006798_pt1 | contig 11902 bp, 6 predicted proteins | sample DewCreD2012metaG_FD_75245 | JGI IMG/M metagenome (GOLD analysis project Ga0101944, IMG submission 75245) | Hot spring sediment bacterial and archeal communities from British Columbia, Canada, to study Microbial Dark Matter (Phase II) - Dewar... ... | reverse complement strand
GTTGTACATGATCTCGGTGATCGCCACCGGCACCCCAAGCTGCGCCACCGCGAAACTGGCCTCGTTCAAGGCGCTCCATACCCCGCCTGACAACACGCGGGCCTTGAGCGTAAGCGAACCGCCCAGCACCAGAGGGCCGCTGGCCACAAAGGCGTCGCTGGCCACATTGCCGGAGTAGTACACGCGCGGGTCGGCGCCGTTGGTGGTGGCGTAAACCGTGCCGCTGCCAGCCGGGTTGTGCAGCACGATGACAGTGCCCGCCCCGACGGGGCCGCCGGCGGTCAACGGCCCGCCCGCGCTGCCCAAGCGGAACTCCGGCGCGGGCACGGTAGGATACAGCCCGGCGGCACGCAGTTGGTTCGACACGATGGTGGGCCGGTTGACGAAGTACGAGTTGAGGATGCGGTCGTTCTCGGGCAGCCAGTGCGTCTCGCGGGTGTAGAGCACGAAGGTGCCTTCCGAATACGGGTGCACGTCCCGGCGGTAGTCGCCCCAGCGGCAGGACTCGGCCACGATGGGGGCATCCAGCAGGGCCTGATAGCACTGCCAGCGGGCGGTGTTGGCCTGGCGGGTTAACGCCCCGTTCGGGGCGACCAAGTGCTTGTGAACGCGATCGGCAAAATCAAGTCGGTACTGGGCGTTGTCCTTGAGTTTGGTGTGCAGGCCGCTGGGCACGTCGGTGTTGGACACCCGGTTGACGTCCTCATTCAACAAGTGGCACTCACCGTCCCACGGGAAGTAGCGGAAAGTGCCGGCGGGGCCAGCGACCCGACGACGGAGGGCGTGCCAGTTCTTGTTGTTGCCCCAGTCCTGGTGGCCAACGAAGAAATGCAGCAGCATGTAGTCTATGTATTCGGTCACATCCAGATACTGCTTCATCCGCTCGTAGTTGGCATTGTCGGCCAGGTTGGTGATGGCCAGCATGGCGGTGTAGGCCTGGGAGGTGCCGGCGCGCAGAATGCCCTGGTCGTACGCATCGTACTCCTCGTCGGTGCCGCCGAAGTAAGCCGCGCCAAAATGCTTGGTGGGCTGCTCGCTGAAATCGTACGTGCCCCAGTAGAGGCCGTTGAGAAACAGGTGGCAGTAACGGTTGTGACTGGCGACCTGGCCCATGTCGCGCAGGGTATGCTTGATCCACGCGTCGCGGATGCGCGTGCCGCGACTGCGCTGAAAGGCGCCGGCGCTATTGCCGGCCACGTCCGACCAGTGCCGCCAACTGGAGTTGAAATCGGGCCGCAGGATGATGTCGTCGAACTCGGTGGCGGCGGAGTCCGGGAACAACCGATACCGCAGGGCCGTGTCGCCAAAGTCGCCGCGGAAGTTGAGCTTGAAGCCGTGTTTGGGGTTCTTGCGGGGTTCGCGGCTGGCATTGCCGTGGCCTTCGATGCCGGCAGTCACGGCAAACGCCGTCGTCCCGTCGGGCAGGACCATTTCCACCGAGCACGGTTTGTTGGGGAACGACTTGTTGACGATGTTGGCAGCGTAGTAGAAGCCGGTCGGCTCGAACAGGTCCGCCGGGTCGAGCACCACGGAGACGACCGGCAGCTCGGACAGGCCCTGCTTGAGCCGCTGGAGCTTGGCCGGGTCAACCGGCGATGCCGGGTCGTTCGGGTCGGTCCGTAGCGGGTCCCAGTCCATCTCATAATCAGCCGGCACGATGTTGTCGGGAAAGCTGGCATAAGTGCCCCAGGTGGTGGGGAAGCCGGGCGGGTTGTTGGGCTGGTTGATGACCCCGTCGGCAAACAAGTAGGTGTGTGTGATGGTGCGCGAAGGCAGGTAGCCGGGCGCAAAGGTGGCGGCCCGAACAATCGCCGTGTCGGTTACCCGCAACGGGCCGGTGTAGGCCATCCCCGTGGACTCCGTCGGATCGCGCCCGTCCAGCGTGTAACGGATGGTTGCCCCGTCCAGGGGCGCGGCCAGCAGGAGATTGAACGGTTGGTCAAACCAGCCGCGAGCCACGCTGAAATGCGGCGGCGGGGCCACGGCCACCACGCTGCTGCTCCCGTTGGCGGCGCCCGGTGTGGGCGTCTGGAAGTAGCGCCACTCGTTCGAGGCCACCTGGCCGTAGGAGTAATCGTTGCGCTGCTCAGGGAACTGGGGGGTGAACTCCGTGGCCGGCCCACGGGGCGATTCAGCGTTGTAAAGGGCCAGATACTCGCCAAAGGGATTGAGCTTGAAATTGGTGTGGAACGGGTTGCTGCCGACCGGGGCGCGACGGTCCTTGCCGGAGGCGAAGACGACCAGGTACTGGCCCGGGTTGAGCACTTTGCTCGGAAACACCCACTTGCCGGGCTGGTCCGGATCGTCGGTCAGCGCCCACCCCAGCAGATTCACGGCGTTGGTGCCGCGGTTGAGTAATTCGATCCAGTCCTGGGCCTCGCCATTCTCGTCTTTGAGGCCGCTCAGGTTGGCCGCCGCAAACTCGTTGATGACCACGTCGGCCGCCGACAGCTTGGGATCGAGCGTCACCGTCCAGGCGCCGCCGGCGAACGCATTGGGCGCAGCGGCTGTGTCGGTGATGCCGTGGTTGCTGGCCCAAGCGAACTGGACGACGCCGGCGGCCGGAGCTGGGAAAGTAAACACATACGGCCCGGCGCCGCAGCCGGTCACCGCGTCGGCCGGCTGGCCGTTGATACGCAGGTCCGCCGCCTCCACGCCCTGGACCGGCTCGCTGAAGACCACTTCCACCTGCGTTAGCCCTGCCACCTGCGCGCCCGCCACCGGGGTCAACTCACTGATCTGGGGCGCCGTTGTATCCAGCAACATACAGCTCCACGAGGCGGTGGGTGCGGCCGCGTCAAATGGCTCGCCGGTCAGGTCGGTAATGCCGTGCGATTCGTCCCAGGTAAATCCGACCGCACCCGGCGGCGGCTGGGCAAAATAGAACGTGTAAACATTCGTGCCCGGCGTGCCCGCCAGAGCCGCAGCCGGCTGGCCGTTGACCAGCAAATCCACCGCTTCAACCCCCGTCACCGGCTCGGAAAAAGTCACCGTCACCTGCGTCAGCGCGCTGACAACCGCTCCATCGGCCGGCAACAAGGCGCGGATGGTGGGCGGCGTGGGCGGCGCGGGTGGATTGGACCAAGTGACCAACAACTGGGTGTCGAAACGGAAGTCCGTGCTGGTGTTCTTGTTGACGTTGAACGCCTGGACGGCCAGCACGTTGCTACCGTTGACCAGGTAGCTGGCGGGTGGGTTGGTAACCTGAAACGACACGGGTGTGCCGGCCTCGTGGCCAGCGGTGGCCAGGTTGGTGTAAGTGGGATTGGCCACCGACACGTTGGCACGGACCACCTCCGTGCCGTTGATCCATGCCAGGAAGCCGTCGTCGTAGTTGGCCACCAGGCGCACGGCGGTGACGGCGGCAGGGTTGGTGACAACAAAGGGCACGCGCAGGAACACGCAGGTGTAGTTGGAGCGCATGTCGCTGAGCAACGTGCCGGTGGTCAGTCCTTCGCCGTAGTGGAACGGGGCCGGTCCGGTGGGCCAGGAGGCGTCGTTGAAGCCGTTGGTCCGCCACGCCGAGATCGGGCTGGACACCTCGTTGGTGCCCTTGCGCCAGCGCCAGGTTGAGCCGAAGTCAATGACCGTGTTCTCCTGCCCCTGGACCGCCGTTGTCAGCCACGCCAACCCAATAGCCACCGCCCCCCACCGACGTGCGCCGGCTGTGAGGTTGCAGACCCTGGTAAACGGATTCGTGCCCTGTTGCCCGACCGTAATTCGCCCACGCTCCTTCATGCCCGTCCGCCCACAAAAAGCCATAGCCACGCCAATCTACCTTTCAGGCCGCGGACCGGCCAGTTCCTTTTCCAGGCCGCCGGCGCGGGCACGAACCAGGCCCGCCACAGCCCGCGCCCACCAAGTTGTGTCCGTGGCGCGGAAGCAGGCCAGGCGACGCACAGTCTGGGGCGGGGCGGCGCGGTGGGGGGGGGCAGCATCCTCTCGATCTGATGGGGCGTCTCAGGAGGCGCGCTCCAGGGCCTGGGCAAGATCGGCCAACAGGTCGTCCACGTGCTCCAGGCCCACGCTGAGTCGGATCAGATCCGGGGTGATACCCCCGGCCCGTTGCTGCTGTTCAGTCAACTGGGAATGGGTTGTTGTGGCCGGGTGAATGGCCAGGGATTTGGCGTCACCCACGTTGGCTACGTGCGAGAACAGGCGCAGCGAATCAATAAACTTCCGACCGGCTTCGGTCCCGCCCCGGATGCCGAACACGACCATCGAGCCGCCCTTGCCGCCGAGGTATTTCTGGTTGCGCGAGAACTCGCGGTCCTCCGGCAGGCCGGGGTAACGCACCCAGGCAACCCGGGGATGCTGTTGCAGCCACCGGGCAACGGCCAGGGCGTTTTGGCAGTGGCGCTCCATGCGCAAGGGCAGCGTTTCGATGCCTTGGAGGAATATCCAGGAATTGTCCGGCGCGATACACGCGCCCAGGTTTCGCAGCGGCACGGTCCGCATCCGCAGAATGAACGCCAGCGGCCGCAGCGGCTCCGGCAGGTCCAGCCCCCAACGCAACCCGTGATAACTGGAGTCGGGCGTGGCATAAAGCGGGTGCCGGCCGGCCGCCCAATCGAAACGGCCACCGTCCACCACCACGCCGCCGATGCCCGTGCCGTGCCCTCCCAGCCACTTTGTCAGCGAATGCACCACCATGTCCGCCCCATGGCGCAGCGGCTGTGTCAGGTAGGGCGTGCTAAAGGTCGAGTCCACAATCAACGGCAGGCCGTGTTGGTGCGCCACGGCTGCCACCGCCTCCAAGTCGGTTACTTCAAGGGCTGGGTTGGAGACCGTCTCGCAAAACAGGGCGCGGGTGTTTGAGTCCACCGCCGCAGCGAAGTTCTGTGGATCACGTGAGTCCACCAAGCGCACCTGCACCCCCAGCGCGGGCAGGATGTCATTGAACATGGTGTAGGTGCCACCATAGAGGTTGCGGGCGGAGACGATGTTGTCCCCGGCCTGGGCCAGGTTGATGATGGAATAGAAAATGGCGCTTGTGCCGGAGGCCAGGCACAGGCCGCCCAGCTCTGGCGCGCCTTCCAGTAGGGCCATGCGCCTTTCGAGCACCTCGGTGGTGGGGTTCATCAGGCGCGTGTAGATGTTGCCCAATTCCTTGAGCGCAAAAAGGCTCGCTGCGTGTTCGGTGCTGCGAAACACGTAGGCGGAGGTGCGGTGGAGCGGCACGGCCCGGGCCAGGGTGCCCGGGTCGGGCTGCGTGCCGCCGTGCAGGCAGAGGGTTTCCAGTTTCATGCGGGGCGCAGTCTAGGCCTCCAAGACAAGGTCCGCAACCGGCGTTGGCGACGGTGATGGCCCGTCCCAAATCACGCCGACTCGGCACGTGGCTGCGGCGACGGGCGGTGTGGGTGGGCGGCCTACGGCTGGCTGGTGATCCGCGACCACTCCAGGTCCTGCGTGGCCGCGTAGATGGCGAAGGCTTTCTCGTTCTGGATGAGCACCGCGCGGACCACCGACGAATCATCGGCGCGCCCCAGGTTGAGGAATGTGTCCGGGATGATGCCCACTTTCTTGTGCGAATAGATGAGCGCGAAGACGGCTTGCGCGAAGGCATAGTACGGCAGGTCCTTGTACACCCCTTCGGCAAAGTCCTCCACGGCATTCGCCAGAAACTCGAGCTGCTCGGCCAGATGTGGAAACAGCGGCTCACGAATTTGCGTGAACTCCAGTTTCCACTGCGGCAGGTGCCGCAGGACCTTCTCGACAATGGCCGGCGTGATGGTCGTCGCCCCCCGACTCACAAAGGCTGCAATTTCTGGCATGGCGGCACTGTAACCGGGCGGCAGTGGACGACAAGTCCAAAGAGCGTTTTGCCTCGGCCGTGCCGCCGCCGGGGCTTCCGCGCGGCCCCGACCGGCTCGCAAGCGACCACGCGCCCGCGGGCATTGCTGGAAGCGCAACAGTATCGGGCTGAGCCGGAAGCGTGACTGGATGCTGCTCGGCCGTGGGCGGTCGCCAGGGATCGCAAAGAAGCGTCGGGCTGCGTCGGAAGAAAAACCCCTGCCGGCATCCTTGGCACGGTGCCACGACACGCGGCAATTCGGCACCGGCACCCTTCCGGGCCGGCAGGGGCTAGCGGCGTTCCGAACCGCCTAAACTGGAGCGGACCGTCCCGTCCTCCTGCGGCTCGACCTGCCACGAGGACGGGCGCAAACACCACAGACCTACACGGGCTGGGCCACCGTTTCCGTCGCTGCTGCCCGGCTGCCCGGTGTGCCGTAATGAAAGCCGCTGGCATCTTGGTAGCCCCAAGGGGCCAGCATGGGCACAATCAGCGCCACCAAACAACCGGCGCAGACAAGGCTTGCAACGACAGTGACGACAATCATGGCAGCGTCTTGGCCAGCAGGCCGGATACCACGCGGAAACAGTGGAATCTGCCAGCATTTCCTGGCGGTCACTGTCCAATACTGTCCAATCCCTGGACGGATGTGCTCCAAGACAGGACAGAGGCAACCGTGATGTAGTCTGGCGGCACACTCAAGCCGCCCTCAACGACTGGACGCCGATGCTTTTACTCTGGATTCCGAGCCCGGTTTTTTCGACTCTGAGCGGCCAATGAAACGCACGCATCATTGCGACGAGCTGCGTCCGGCGCATGTGGGCCAGACGGTTACATTGACCGGCTGGGTGCACTCGCGGCGCGACCTGGGGGGGGTCATTTTCATTGACGTTCGCGACCGCGAGGGGCGCACGCAGGCGGTTTTTGACCCGTCGGAGCTGCCCCCGGACGTTTTTGCGCGCGCGGAGAATCTCCGCCCCGAATCCGTTGTTGCCATCACCGGCTCGGTGCGCCCGCGGCCGGCCGGCACGATCAATCCCAAAATCCACACCGGCGAGGTGGAAGTGCTGGCGCGGTCGCTGGAGGTGCTCAATGTGGCCGACGTGCTCCCCTTTCCGGTGGACGATCCGGAGACCGCCAGTCGGGTGAACGAGGAGCTGCGGTTGAAATACCGCTATCTGGACCTGCGCCGGCCCGAGATGGCGCGCAACCTGCGCCTGCGCTCCAAGGTTGCCACGGCAACGCGTGTGTTCATGGAGGAGCACGGCTTCCTGGAGATCGAGACCCCCACGCTGTTCAAGTCCACCCCGGAGGGGGCGCGCGAATTCATCGTGCCGTGCCGGACCAACCCGGGCCGCTTTTACGCTCTGCCGCAGTCACCTCAGCAATTCAAACAAATCCTCATGGTGGCCGGCCTGGAGCGGTACTTCCAACTGGCGCGCTGCTACCGGGACGAGGACTTGCGGGCCGACCGTCAGCCCGAGTTCACCCAGATTGACATCGAGATGAGCTTCATCGAGCGCGAGGACATCTACGCGCTGGTTGAGGGGCTGCTGCAACGGTTGTGGAAGGTGGCGCTCAATCTGGACATCCCGACGCCGTTCCGCCGGCTGACCTATCAAGAGGCCATGGACCGCTACGGCATTGACAAGCCGGACACGCGCCTGGGTATGGAACTGGCGGATTTGACCGAGGCATTTCGCGCCAGCGCATTCAAGGTCTTCAGCGGCACCGTGGCCAACGGCGGCGTGGTCAAGGCGCTCAATGCCAAGGGCCTGGCGGACGCCACCCAGGGCCAGATGGAGACGATGACCGAGATTGCCCGCAGCTTCGGCGCCAAAGGGCTGGCCTTCATCAAGGTCGAGGGCGGCCAGTGGAAGTCGCCCATCGTGAAGTTTTTCAGCGAGGGCGAGAAAGCGGCGTTACAAACCAAGCTGCAGATCGAGGAGGGCGACCTGGTTTTGTTTGCGGCCGACCAGTGGCCGGTAGCCTGTGAGATTCTGGGTCGGCTGCGGCTCTACGCCGGCCAGTTGTTGCAGCAAAGCGGCCGACTTTGGTTGCCGGCCGACCGGTTTGACTTTCTGTGGGTGGTGGACTTTCCGTTGCTGAGCTTCGACAAGGAAAACAACCGCTGGTATTCGAGTCATCACCCGTTCACCGCACCGGTGCCGGAGGACATCCCGCTGCTGAAAACCGACCCGAAACGGGTGCGAGGCCAGCATTACGATATCGTGGTCAACGGGGTCGAATTGGGCGGCGGCTCGATCCGCATCCACCAGCCGGATGTGCAGAAAACGGTGTTCGAGGACGTGCTGCAATTGCCGCCCGACCTGGTCCAAGCCCGGTTTGGTTACATGCTGGAGGCTTTCCGGTACGGCGCGCCGCCTCACGGCGGCATCGCCCTGGGGTTCGACCGGCTGGTCGCGATTCTCTGCGGCACGCCCAGCATTCGCGACGTCATCGCTTTTCCCAAGACCACCAAGGGCACGTGCCTGATGACCGATTCGCCGGGGGCGGTCGAGCCCAAGCAACTGCGCGAGCTGTATCTGGAGTTGCGGGCCGCCGGCAAGGCGTGACCCTGTGGCCCGGGCAGGAGGCGCATCGCGGCGGCTTTCGGGGATTGCCAAGTTGGCCAGCTTGTTTCTAAATGGCAGCCATGCCAACGGTGGCCGAACAACTGCGCGCCGGTCGTGAAGCCCGGGGGTTGACCGTGCAGCAGGTGGCGGAAGTCACCAAGCTACGCACCGACCATATCCGGGCGCTCGAAGAGGGGAACTTCGACATGTTCACCGCTCCGGTTTACATCAAGGGCTTCACGCGCACTTACGCCACGTTGCTGAAGCTGGACGTGCCGCGGCTCATGGCCCAACTGGAAACCGAGCTGGCCGCCACCGACAAGTTTAGCGAACCGCCCACCCTGACGCCGCATCCGCCGACGCCGCTGGACTTCGTGATGTTGCAGTTGTCCCGCCTGCGCTGGGGACTGGCGGCGGCGGTGTTTGCTGTCCTGGTCGCCTTGTTCCTCGGGCTGTGGGCCTATTCGCTCTGGCAACAGGCACGCACCCGGGACAGCTTGGCCGACCTGCCACCGGCCACTTACCAACCCACCGAAGACGCGGCGACTGACACGCTTCCCCTGCCGCCCGGCAAGTAGCCCGCTGGCTCGCCGACCCCGCGCGGAAAGTCTGTACGCTGGTGCAGACGCACGCGAATCGGCGTGGTAGCAGACCCGCGCCCCACCGAATTGACTTGGTTTTGGCGCTTGCCCGGCTTGCCTCCGCTCAGGCCTCAGGCTCTCCCGTCGGCTTAAGGGCCACTGGATTTCACCTGGTTGGCCGGAGAGAACCCCCCAGCTCAGGGCACAAGCCGCAGGCGGTAGAATTGCGCCGGCGACGACCCGTTGCTGTGCGTGAAGCTGCCTGTGGCGAGGTCCGACGACAGGTCGCTCCACAACCCGCCGGAATCCAGCGAGGGCGCGCTTTGGACACGATACGTCTTGCCCGAGACAGCCGCCCATTGGAGGACCACCTGACCAGCCGCGGCAGACACGGCTTCGATCCGGAAGCGTGAGGCCAGGTTGGTGGGGTTGGTGCCGGCGATGAACTCGGCCTGATTGGACGCGCCGTCGCCGTCGGGGTCGGCATCCGGGGCGGCGTCATCGCCGGACAAGCCGTAAAGCGTCCGCGCCCAATGGTCGTAGTCGGACAACACATTGAATGTGACGAGCTGGACGCCCCAGGGCCCGATGCTTTGCGATGCGGAGGCCAGCGCGTTGGTGCGCAACGCCCAGTAGATCACGTTGGTGAACACTGCGTTGGTGGCGGTGGCGACGATGTCAATCAGGCTGGGGCTTTGGGGCACACGCCCGTCAGCCAGGTTCAACGTCCAGGCCACCGTGTTCGTGGTCGGGTTGCTCAGGAGCAGGGCCACATTGTTGCCCCTCCGGCCGGCCATGGCCCACAGATTGGGGTTGCCGGTGGTAACCTCCAGCCGGTTGGAAAAGCCGGCCAGGACGTTGCAGAGCTTGGCGGCAAGGGCGACCGCCTTGGGCTGCGCGTCAGCGTAGAAAATGCCGTAGAAAAAGGGCGCTTCGATGTCCGGGTCCGGCCCGCGATAGATGGTGGCCAGGGCGACGTTTTCCTGCTGCATGGCCATCCAAGCGGCGGTGTTGATGGCCGCGCCGGGCAGCCAGGCGCGCACGGACACCTCATCGTCCGAGCGGTTCTCGGTGTTGTATTCGGTGACGTGCTGTTCAGTGTTGGTAAATCCATAGGCGTCGAGGCAGGCACGATAGAACCGCGCGCCTCGCGCCCAGAGGGCCGGGTCGTTGCCATAGACGTGCCAGGATAGGAAGTCGAGCGTCACGCCGTTGGTGCGGAGGTGATCGAGGAATTGCGGGATGTAGTTGGTGGTGGCGGGAGCCAGAAACGCGGCGGGTGTCACCCCCGGGCCACCGAGCTTCAAGTCCGGGAACTCGGCGCGCAGCCGCCGCGCGACGGCCGTGAAAAACTCGAAGAACTTCGGTCGGCTGCCCGGACCTTGCTCCCAGAAGTGGGCGTTGTCCGGTTCGTTCCAAATCTCCACGTAGCGCAGGGCGTTTGTGCCCCAAAGCGCAGCGTTGGTGTAACGGCGGATGACTTGCACGGCGGCTTCAATCCAGTTGGCCTGGTTGGTGGGCGCGTACGGCCCGGTGGTCGAGTAGGAGTTGCCGAGCCGGAAGTACGGCAGGAAGCCGTTGGTGAGGATGGCCCGCCAGACGCCGTCGCTGGCAGTGAAGTTGTAGGAGAATGGCAACGCGGGATTCGCCCCCTGGTCGGGGTACATTGCCCGCATGTCCAACGGCCCGTAATAGTCGTGCGTGCGAATCCATCGCACCCCGATGTCCAGGTAGCCGGCCGTGACGGGTGGGTTTGTCGCCTCACCGCTGCCGAGCGGTCCGATGTTTGCCCCCCAAGCCATCGGGAACCCACCAGCCGGCGCGTTTACGTCCAACTCGATAACCGTCGCGCCCGTCACCCAACACGCCAGGGCAACCAAGAGCGGGACCGGCAGCAGCAGGCGCAAAGGCCCCGGCAAACCGCGGCCAGCGCTGGCTGCCCACCCGCAGGAGGCAGGCGCTGCTTCCGGATCGCGGTGCTCTCGAAGCCGCCTGATCGAGCACAATCCGAGCCCGTTGTCTGGATGGTTTGGTCGGGACAAGGCAGCTTTACGGGAGCGGCAACGGGTTGTGGTTCTCACGGCTTTACACCGTAATGAGACGTCAAAAGCCCGTCAACAGACGGACCCGTGGAGCCGGATACCACACCACACGGCGTCATCGCCGCTTCACGGGGACGGCGGCGACGGCTCCTGCAGCCCGGCTTAGTCGGCAGCCGGACCTTTGAGATCCTTGCCGATGTGCCGGTCCAGATCGAACAAGCTGCCGGCACAAGTGGCGGCCTGAACACGGGCCACGGCGCTGGCGGCTTGGGCTTCTTCTTCGACCTGCTCGTTGATGAACCAGTGCATGAGGACCTGGGCCGGGTAGTCCTTGGCTGCCAGCGCGGCTTCGTAGACGGTATTGACGCTCTTCGTGTTGGCCCGCTCCAAGGCTTGGGCGTGCTGCACAGCTTCGAGCAGGGACTTGAAGGTCTGCTGGGGTGCCGGGATGGCTTCCAGCCTGGGCTGGGTGCCACGGTCCAGCAGGTGCGCCATGATGCGGTCGGCATGGGCCTGCTCTTCCTCGGCCTGCTTGGCGAAATACGCGGCGAAACCTTTCAGTTCCTGCGCGGCGCACCAAGCGGCCAGGGCTCGGTAGCTGTAGGCAGCACCCAATTCGTAGTTCAACTGGCGGTTCAGCTCCGCCAGCACTTTGGCCGGGATCGTGTTGTTGGTCATGGTCATATTTCGCTGGGCGGCATAGTAGTCCAATTTGAACAGTTGCGCCAGTTCCCCCCCATCTGCACCCGGCGAACAGCAAGCCAGCGCGGGTTACGAGGTGGGCGAGCTGCGCCCAAGCGACCTGCTTGGGTGCGTAGCACGGTCACCCGGGCCGGCGCCGACGAGGCCCGGCGAACCTCCCGACGCGGCCGTTCAGTCCGCCGCAGTGACGCCCCGTCCCAAGCAGCT
>Ga0101944_10006795_pt1 | contig 11909 bp, 13 predicted proteins | sample DewCreD2012metaG_FD_75245 | JGI IMG/M metagenome (GOLD analysis project Ga0101944, IMG submission 75245) | Hot spring sediment bacterial and archeal communities from British Columbia, Canada, to study Microbial Dark Matter (Phase II) - Dewar... ... | reverse complement strand
GTGAACGTTGACCGGCGTTCCTACCGAAGCCCAATCGAACAGCCAGGCGGCGTCTTCGGTGCGCAGGGTGACGCACCCGTGGCTCATCGGGGTGCCGAAGTTGCTGTGCCAGTAGGTGCCGTGCAGGCCGTACCCTTTGTAAAAATACATCGTATAGGGCACATCGCGCAGGTAATACCCCGGGCCAGACATATCGGTATAGCGATATTTGACATAAATGCGAAACTGCCCCGTGACGGTGGGATGCTGCCATGTGCCGGTCGATACCAGAAACGAATTCACCAACCGATCGCCCTCGTAAGCGTAGACCATCTGTTCCGAAAGGTCAACATCAATCCAGCGGCCGTCGGAAACCGCCGGAACCTCTCCCCGATCGGGCGCATCGGCAGGAGGCGCCGGGGTTTCGGTTGGGTCGGGCGTGTGGGTAGGGAGGGGGGTGGGCGTATCGGTAGGCGTGGGAGTGGGGGTGTCGGTGGGCGTGGGGGTGGAGGTGTACGTCGGGGTGGAGGTTGGAGTATGGGTGGGGGTCAGGCTGGGCTTGAAGAACAAACCGGCGGGCAACTCCGCCGAGGCGCTGCGCGCCAGCACCACCCACTGGTTGCTGAACGCCACCGTGACCGAAAACACCGCCATGAGAAAGAGCGCAGCAGCCAGCCACATCAGAACAGGCTGGCGCTGTGCCGCCACCCCTCCCCACGCCCGCAGGGGGTGGGTCTGCTCATGCCGCAGGAGAACCGGCCGGGTATCTCCCAGAGCCGGGAGGGGCAAATCGAGGCCTCGATGGAAGGGAGCGTTCAACCCGCTTTGTGCCGCCCTGCGGCGCAAACGTTGCGCTGCCCAGTGCATTCCCCGCCGGGCGCGCTCACTGGAAGGATTGATCTGAAGCGCCCTGCGCAGATAAAAAAGGCTGGCCTGCGGCGAAGCGACCGCAGCCAGCACCAGCCAGGCGTCTTCCAGCTTATCATCCAGAGCCACCGCCTGTTCAGCCAGGCGGCGCGCCGCGCGGCGGTCTTTCCTGTGCAGCGCCTGAAGCGCCTGCCCGACGGCCTGTTGTGCGGTGAGAGAGGCAGCCACGTCCGTCATGGGGTCACGGGTTTGAAATCTGGAATATCTTCGTTACGCACATAGCATAAAATGCCATCGGTCACGCCTTTGGCCACTTTATCCGTCTGGTTCACCAGAATATCGCGATCCAGGTTGAGGAAGCCCGTCTCGATAATTGCCGCAGTGGTACTGCTGTTAATTTCCCGGAAGGCGTGGTAATCGGTCATGTCTGGGGTCACCGTGTTATAGTGAAAGGGCAGTCCCGTGGCAGCCTGATACCGCTGTGCCAGGCAAGCCGTAAGGCGGGTGGCTTTTTCCGGGAAGACGCTTGAAACCGCCGCTGTGACCTTGAACCCTGTGGCCTGGTCGTTGATGTATTCGCAAGAATCGTTATGGATGGAAACCAGCGCCAGCGCCTGATATCCATTCAGGCGGTTATCGAACTCCTGTAAAAGATCTACATCGTAACCGGCATCCAGCAAGTCTTTGCGCACCAGCTCAGCAATCTTCAAGTTAACCGATTCCTCCGTCAATCCGTCCAGGCACACCGAACCGGGGTCGTTCCCCCAGTGCCCGGCTACAATGCCAATGCGCGGTCGCGGCGATGGGGTGGGGGTGGGCAATTCACCCGGCAGGTTGCCGGGCGATTCCAGAGAGCGGAAGAGGTTTTCCATAAGACTGCCCGATAAAAGATTGGCCGGCGTCCAGAAGGTGAGCAGGGTGGCCACCAGCAGTGCCATCGAGAGCACCGTCTGCAGCACCCGCCAGAGGGTGAAAGAGTCGCCCCGGGAGGGCATTTTTTGAGCGGGATTCATTCCAGCATTCTTTGGAGTGGTCATCATTCTTGTAATATAGTACCTTAATTAGTCCAATTTGTGGCATCCATTTACACTGCCGCACGCATACAGGCCTTAATGGATTATTATATAGGCAGATGCTCATCACAGAAGGATGCCTTATGACAGAAGATGCAAGAAACCTGCCCGGAGAACAACTTCGCCGCGCCATGCGTCACTGGGTGACGGGTGTGGCCATCGTTGCCAGTGCTCATGAGGGCGTTCAACACGGTATGACCGTCAATTCCTTCGTGTCTGTCTCTCTTGAACCGCCCATGGTGACGGTAACGCTGGCCAACGATACCCGCACCCATCAACTGGTGCGCGAGTCTGGCTGGTTCGGCGTGACCATTCTCAACGCCGAACAACAGCACCTCGCCGAGGTCTTTGCCGGACGAGTTCCCGATGGCGGCAACCGTTTCGCAGGCGTGCCCACCTACACCCTGCTCAGCAGGGCGCCGCTCATAGAGGACGGACTGGCCGGACTGGATTGTCGGGTGGTATACCGGCATGTCATGCCCCGCTCTACGCTGTTCCTTGCCCGGGTAGAGGGCGTGCGCGTGAGCGAAGGCGGCCAGCCGCTGGTGTATCACAACCGCACCTGGTTCACGCTTAAATAAAAACAATCCATTTCTGAAAGATCGAAAGGAGTATGGAGGGGGGTATGGAAGAACAAACATTAACCAGGGAAGAAAGAGCCCAGCTGTTGCGCCTGGCCAGGCAGGCCATTGAGGCCGCGGCCAACCGCCGCCCCCCGCCGCCGATTGACCCGGCAGAGTTCTCGCCCCGCCTGTTTGAGCCGGGAGCCACGTTTGTCACCCTCTATGACGAGAACGGCGATTTACGCGGCTGTATCGGGGCGCTGGAGGCCTACCAGCCCCTGGTAGAAGACGTGCGCGAACATGCCGCAGCCGCCGCCATGCTGGATTACCGCTTTCCTCCCGTGCGCCCCGAAGAAGTACCCGGCCTGCGGATCGAAATTTCACGCCTCACCCCGCCCCAGCCGCTGGAGTACCAGACCCCCGCCGAGTTGATCGAGCGGCTCCGCCCCGGCATCGATGGCGTCATCCTTCGCGATGGCCCCCAGCGCGCCACATTTTTACCGCAGGTATGGCAAAAACTACCCGATCCGTACGAATTTCTCTCGCACCTCTGCCTGAAGATGGGCGCTCCGGCCAATTTGTGGCAGAGGAAAAAGCTCCAGGTGTTCACCTATCAGGTCGAGGAGTTTAAAGAAGGAGAGGATTAAAAAAAGCTGACCGGCTTTCGTCGGCCAGCCTTGTTTTTCAGAGCGGGCGGTTTACATCAGCGCTTTGTTGGCGATGGCCGCATTGTACGCCTGCCCGTAAAGGTGGCCCATGAAGACCACTCCGTAAGTATAGGTGAGCAACACCCCCACCCCGCAGGCAATGGTGCCGAGCGGAGCAATAAACCCGGCGATCAAGGTTCCCACCAGCACCAGCAAATAGGCTCCCGGAGCGGCTTTGATCAGCGCGAAGACTTCTCCCAGCCTGAAGGCTGCACCCAGCGAGCCCCGTGCCAGCATGTTCCCAAACGCCGCCGGAAGCCAGATGGAAAGCGCCAGAGCGTAAAGGACCAACAGACCCGAACAGCACACCGAGACGAGGGTGATCACAGGCTCAGCGCCTGAGTAATCACCGTTGGCGCCCGTGATTGCCGGCACGAGGGCTATGGGTAAAACAAACAGGTAAACCGGGATGGAGTACACCAGCCCGATGACCAGAGCCCTGAAGCCCCCTCCCAGCGACTCGCTAAAAGCCACATCGGGCAGGGGGCGCGGGTCGCGGCGGATGACTCGCCGCGCCACCTCAAGCCCATAGCCGGTCAGATACAGTTGCCCCACAATCGGGATGAGCGAGATCAACGCTGCCAGAACGATCTTTTTCAGCCAGTCGGGGTCTTCGAAGACAAACGAAAAAGCCTTGCCGAAATCCATAAAAAACCCTCCGAGACGTAAAAAAGCAAAATGAATGGGCTCGCCGTGAGCGGCCCTTTGACAGGGCCTGACTCAGGCACTAGAAGTGAACGTACTGGTCCACTTTGATGACAAAAATGGTTGCATGCCGCGTGCCCGGTTCGGAGGCTGGCTGACAATTCTTGCGGATGATCTCCAGGGCGGGCTCCACCTGCTCATCCTCACAGCCGATCATCAATGTGGTGTTCCCTCGCCGCCAGAACCCCCCCGTCGAGGCAATCATCGTCACCCGGAAACCGGCCGTCGTGAGGGCCTGCGATACGGCGTCATGGTCAATATCGCGCAGAATGGCAATGATCAGTTTCATGGTCAGATCTCCTCGTAATGTTCAACATCCAGGGCAAAGATGGTGGCGCCGCCCACAGTAATGGGGGTTGGAGTGGGCAATGGCAGGGGGGCGCTTTCGAGGGGCACGGCAATGAATTCCACACGTTGCCGGCAATTCTCGTGCAAAATTTTCTCGGCCAGGTCGCGCCGTTCAGGCGGTACGCCAATCAACAGCATGGCATTCCGCCGGCCAAGGAACCCGCCGACACTGGGCAAGCGCTCCACGTTGAATCCCGCCCTGGCGAGCGCCTCACGGGCGATTTCGGCGTCCTGAGACTGGACAACGGCCATCAAGAGATTCATGGGCTGAACCGGTCGTTCTTTGTCCATCGGGCCTCCTTTCACGGAAAATCGGGAATTTTCATCGCACCTTTCAGGGCAACGAAATGCGCTGCACATCCTGCCCTGTGATCACGAGTGGCGGCCTGCCTGCCAGGGTCAACGTGGTTCTGTCGCCTTCCCGGGTGATCTTTATCCTTTGATATTTTACCGTAATTGGCCACGGAAAGGGATTAAAACCCCCCACCACAATTTCAGACGGAGAAAGAAGTTCCAGGCCAATCACCCTCAGGAAGAATCCCAGCGGGGGCATCCCCCAGAGGTGATTGCGCTCACCCACACCCAGTCCACTCACAGCATGATAATACTGGCGAAACCCGCGTTCCCGCTTCAGGTTGCCGACCACGGCTCCCATGAGCCGCTCCAGCAGGTCGGCCGCCTCCTGCCGGAAGCCCGCCGCGAGTAAACCTTCTCCGATCAACACATTCCAGGGCAGCGCCACACACGCCAGCTCCACCGGTTCTGCCGGACAGCGCGCCGGGGGGCACACCGGCAGCCCGAAGGGTTGAAGAAAATCCTTTAAAAGCCGCTTTTCCACCAGCAACCTGGCACGGGAGGGTTCAGGAATGCCCGCCCACAGAGGGAGAAACAGGCTGAGGTCCTCCAGGGTGAAATCGGGGCACACCAGCCTGACGCGGTCTTCGGGCATCACGCCGTTCACCTCGATTTGATTCACCCGGCTGAAGACCTGCCGCGTGGTGGCGCGCGCCCGCCCCAGCGACCAGGTAAAGTCGCGCGGGGCGAAAGGCTCTTCGATCCTTTGCCCGGCCTCATCCAACCCGCTGATCAGGCCGACCACAGCCCGGGTGCTCTCGCTGGCCGCCTCCACCTGGATGATCAACCGGGTCAGGGCCGCTGGCTGGCGCTGAACCGTAAACACCCCCGCCCCCTTGAAAGTTCCCAGCGCCTTCCCCGCGCGGCTGAGATGCGTTTGAGCGTCGCGGTAGCGGTAGATTCGCGCGCGTTTGTCCCAGGTCTCTTCCACGGCCCGGCGAATGCGCTCCGCCTGGGTTCTCAACCAGGGGAGGTCAGCGCTCCAGCCCAGGCGCCGGTTTACCTTCTCCAACGCCAGGGCTTCACGGTAAAGCATGGCCCCCAGGGCCGGGCTTTCAACCCAGGCGGTATCCAGCCCCTGCGCTGAAGCCGACCAGCGATCGATCATCGGGCTACTCTCCAACGCCGATTGCAGGGGATGCTCCCATTCCGGCAGGCCATCGCCATCGGCATCGCGTTCAGCGCTCAGCCAGGCCTTAAAATGCTGGAGGAGGGCGGGGTAGGCTTCTTCCAGCAGGGCGGGCGGCGCCAGGCGCAGGACCATCTCTGCCAGAAGCGGTTGAGCCAGGGAACGGGTGCGTTGACCGCCCAGCCCGGGGCGAAAGTCCAGCCGCGCATCCTGCGCGCTGGCAAGAAAATTCCGTAGCAGGTCTTTTTCCAGCGAAGTCATCCCCGGTAACAGCACGCTCAGATACCAGCTGTCAAAGGCCGTCTGCCCGGCCCATAAATAGGGATGATCGCTGCCATCGCCGCGCGCCGAAGCTCCCTGGTCGATGCGGCGGGTGAGGACAAAAGAAGGAGCCGGAAGCTGTGACGGATTGGCCATGCGTAACCCCAGCGCCGCCCGTTGCCCCAGAGCCAGAGCCGCATCCCATTCGGGCTCCCCGCTGGAAATTTCCACCACATCGGCGGCATTACAAAGCTCAATGCGCGCCAGTTCGGCTTCCCAGAGACGGTTGGCGGCTTCCTGCGCCATTTGAAAAGCCTCCTCCGTGCCCGGCCTGGCCGCCACAGCCCAGGCGGTTTCGGCGTGACTGCCCGGGTAAAGCTCGTAAAGAAGAGAAAGCGCCGGATACGCACTTTTCCCGGCCTGAGCGCCGCCCGTCAGAAAGCACACCACGGCCAGCCCATCGCTGCGCCCCTGCATGGCGAGGCCCAGCCCCGTGGGTAACACCGCCATCCCCTCCCCCGAACCCAGGGGGTTGAGCACCCCCGCCCAGTCGAGACGAAGGTTGTGCGGCAACACACTCTGGTTGACCAGATGCAATCGCCCGGCGACCACCTGAGACCCAACCACGCAGTATTCCGCCCGAACTTCAATCCCCTCGAAGGGGGCAAAATGGACTTCAAGATAATTGGGGTAAATCCGGGTGACTTTCGGAGCGCGATGAAAGGCGGCAGGGTCAATCACCGATTGCCCGCCCCGAGAAAACACCGGAAAAAACTGCATCCTTCGGGCGCGCAGGCCAAAGGTTGTGAACAGCGCCAGGGCGGGGGGGTCCTCGCCTCGCAGGCTGAGCTCCCAGGTCACATCATTGGCGTAGTCGGTAGGCCCCAGCCGAGGATCGGCAGAAAGAGTCAGGTGAAGCGGGTCGCCTTCAGAAAGGTTCCAGATCTGCATGAAAAGATTGTAACGCCATTTTTCATTTCTGAGGCCCCGCGCACCGGCTCACAGGCCTGGTGAATGCTCGCCCCCGGAGGCCGGGAGATAAAAAAAAAACGGCGGGGAGAGGTTCTCCCCGCCGCCTCGATCAGGCGTTTGTCTTTTCTCGGCCCTGAGGGGTGAGCGAGTAGATACCCTCACGCTCGGCCAGCAACCCCGCTTCGACCAGTTCACGCAGGCTGCCGCGCACTCGGAAAAGCGGTAAACCGGCTTTCTGAGCAATCTCCGCCGGGGTAGCCGGGGTTTCCAGCGCGCGGAGCACCGCCAGGGCTGAGGGCGTCAGGCTTCCATCCGGGTTAATGCAGGCCATGGTTTTACTCCAGGCTCTTCTTGGCCAGGTACCAGTCCACCATTTCAAAACCGGCCTTCATGCGGTCTTCGACCATTTCCATGGTCTGTGGCGCCGGGACGATGACCTTATCGCCGGGCTTCCAGTTGGCAGGAGTGGCCACGCCGTGCCTGTCGCTGGTCTGCAGCGCATCGATGAGGCGAAGAATTTCCGCCATATTCCGGCCAGTGGTCAACGGGTAGTAAATCATGGCACGCAAAATCCCCTTGGGATCAATGATGAACACCGCCCGCACGGCTTCGGTCTTGCTCGCTCCGGGTTGGATCATGCCGTATTTGGTTGCCACTTCTTTATTCAGGTCGGCAATCACCGGGAAGGGGATTTTTACCCCCGTTTTTTCCTCAATGTTCCGCAGCCAGGCGATGTGCGAATACACGCTGTCAATGCTCAGGCCGAGCAACTCCACACCGCGTTTTTGAAGTTCAGGATAAATTTCCGCAAAGGCGATGAACTCCGTGGTGCATACGGGGGTGAAGTCGGCCGGGTGCGAGAAGAGGATCAGCCAGGAGTCACGGAAATCGGAGAGACGCACTACCCCGTGCGTGGTTACCGCCTCAAATTCAGGCGCGGGTTCGTTAAGGCGGGGTAAAGTTACGGGAGCATGAACAGGCATTTCAGACATCGTTCCATCATCCTTTCGTTTTGAGAGTGTTGCTTTGTCCTTAATGGTACATCAATTGGATGATTTATGGAAGAAAAAGTTACACTATGATCGAGAAGAAGCGATTTTTAATGCCTGGAATAGAAAACCTGGAGAGAATGAGAATCCAAAGGCAAAGTGCGAAAAAAATTTCCCTAATTCTCTACATCGATCAAAATAACCTTCACAGGAACCGCAGGGAAATGGCGCTTCAGCCGCTCAATGTCATACACCAATTGTTCACCATAAGATACTCCTGAGGACATCTTGCGGTGAAGGGCATGGGAAGGGACAATTTCGACCCCTACATCGGCTTTATTTTCGTTGAAAAAGTACTGGAATTTGGCCATGTCATAGAACATGAATGCATATTTGCCAAATTGAACCTCAATCAGCACTCTCTCTTTTACATAATCTACCTGTTTAAAAGCATTGGGAATAGTGAATTGGTAATGGGGAATCTGGATGGTATAAGTGTCTCGAATTTCGGTATATCCCCTGGCATTAAACAGAGCATGGAATTGTGCATTCATGGATATGGGGGCAACAAGGAATTGCCCTTGCCTGGTCTTTTCACGGCTCTCTTTAATCCGTTCGGCTTTTACATTCGAAATTACCTCATTGATCTCATCTTCTATGTGTAGGTAACGAACTTTCAATATTTCTGCTCCACCCAGGTGTGAATACTCCTATACAATCTTCATGACTGTCCTTCTCCGGTCTGGTATTCTTCTCTGGCATCCAGCAAAACCCCCTGGTACATGCTTAAACTAACGTATTTTGGAGGGACAAGCACCTCATTCCCATGAGGGTCGTAAACTGGCCTGTCCATGGGGCGAACTCTCAGAAGGCCTGCTTCAGCCTGGGCAATCCGTTCCCTGGCGATCTGAATATATTCCGGCATGATCTCTGCCCCAGCAGCCTTGCGTTGATGCATCAGAGCGGCAATTGCTGTTGTCCCAACCCCCATAAACGGGTCAATGACCCAGCCGCCCGGGTTCGTTAAAGCCAATACCAACCGCTCAATCAATTCAACAGGGAACTGACACGGGTGAATCGTTTTCTCAACATGGTTGGCTTTGACATTGGGAATTATCCAAACATCCGAAGGGTTCTTGCCAAGAGGGTTCCCTGAAAGCTGACCTTTCTTTGGACCTTTGAAATGCTTTTTAGCCGGATATTTTTGTGGGATTCGTACCGCATCCAGATTAAAAATATATTCATCGGTTTTGGTAAACCAGAGAATGACCTCATACCGACCAGAGAATCTTCTGGAGGTATGTAAACCATGTTCAAAGTGCCAGATAATTCGGTTTCTTAATTTCAAACCGGCGCCGGCAAAAATGGGATACAGAAGAATATCCAGAGGAATGATTTCACCCTTATCCACATAATTTCCCACCTGCCAGCAAATACTCCCATTGGGTTTTAACTTCCGAATGCAAAGTTCGATCACCTCTTGCTGCTGATGAAGGTAATCATCGATATGAATTCGTTTTTCGTAGGGTTTCCCCAGGTTATAAGGAGGTGAAGTCACCACTAAATCAGCAGTTTCGTCCGGAATGGTGGGCAAGAACGATAACGTGTCACCCTGGTAAAGGACGCAATCGGCTTGAGGATCAAAATAATCCAGAATTTTTAAGGGCATAGCTTTTACTCCACTGGTTATTATACACAGGATGAAAGGGCCTGACTCGTCCGGTGAATTCCCGGGGCGGTTGGGGCTTGCGGTTATAATTGGCGCGGAGGTAGCCCATGAAGCCCCTTGCCCCGCTCACCCTGCGTGAGAACCTGCTCCAAACCCTGCGAAGCGTCGAGTTCTCGCGCGACTCGCTGGCCGATTATACCTACGTCCTGCTTGGCGCGCTGGTGCAGGCATTTGCCATGCGGCTGTTCCTGATACCCGCCCAGCTAGTCAGCGGCGGGATCAGCGGAGCCTCGCAATTGATCAACTTCTACACGGGCTGGCCCATCGCCTGACGGAGGGAGCCCTCGGGGGCGTTCGGAGAGGTCGAGCCGCCTACGGGTCCGGCCCATCCCGCGCCTGCTCGGCCTCGAACGGGCCGAAGACCTCGAGCTCGGGGACCCCATCCACGTCTGCTCCCCGCAGCACCGGCCCGGGCGAGTGGCGCCTGCCGTCCGGCCGGTACCAGGAGAGCTCCCCCGATGCCTCCCTGCGGATCTTCCAGCCGTGCTCGTGCACGAGGCGGTGGTGGAAGGAGCAGAGGAGCGTGAGGTTCTCCATCGTGGTCTTGCCCCCGAAGCGGTGGAAGCGGATGTGGTGGGCCTCGGTGTACGCCCTGGTCCCGCAGCCGGGGAACGTGCAGCCGCCGTCCCGGTAGCGCACCTGGCGCACCATCCAGGAGGGCGGGGTCCGCCGCTGCGAGATCCGGGAAAGGAGCCTGCCGAAGCGGTCCTCGTGCACGTGCTCCACCACCCCGGTGCAGGAAACGCGCTCCGCGGAGGTGGGATGGCAGATCCCGCCTGCCTCGAGCTCGGCGAGGCGGTGCTGCGCCCCCACCCGGGCGTGCAGCACGACCGTCGCCCGCACGCGGGGGAGCAGGAGCGTGGTCCCGGGGTCCTTCCCGCCCGCCCCCTCCCCGCCCGCGGCGCCGGAGCTTCCTCCCGCAGCCCCGTAGGTGCAGAGCGCCACCAGGGCATCTGCCCGCCGGGCGGCGGCGTAGCGGGCATCCTCCTCCCCGGGCATCACCGGGATGGCCGAGGCGACCTGCTCGATCGCGGCGGCGATGCGTGCGCCCTCCGCGGCGGGGAGCTCGGCCTCAAGGTGGAAGCGCCTGCCCCCGTCGGAGAGGTAGAAGGTGCAGCGCCGCTCCCGCTGCAGGCGCTCCGCCTGCTCCCGCAGCGCCCGTTCCTGCAGCTCCCCCCGGCGCCGCACGGTCGTAACCGAGACCCTGCGTGCCCATCCGATCAGGTCCTGCTCCGTGGCGGGCGTGGCGTAGCGGGCGAGCTCGAGCACCTTGTCCGGCCCGAGCAGGCCGTGCTCCAGGGCCTCCGAAAGGCGCGGGAGCCGGGGAAGCGCATGGGCCGCATCCACCATCCGGTGCGCCTTCCAGGCCGAGATGCCGTAGCGCATACAGAGCAGGTGGGCCGTATCCCGGGCTCCCTCGGCCTTCCAGCGCCTCGTGCGCTCGAGCTCGCAGATCAGGTGCAGGATCTGCAGGAAGGCGGCACCTGCCTGTGCGTGGGCATCGTCCATCCGCCGCAGGGGATCCTCCGGTGCGAGCTCGACCTGCTGCCGGCGGGCACGGCGGCGGCGCACGGGGCGGCCGGCGGCGAGGTACGGCGGGACGGGAGGTAACCCCTCCCTGCCGCGGGATCTCGGTCCCGTCCCGGACCCGGGCTCGAGCTCCGACCTTTCCAGCGTCTCGAACACGGGTTCGAAGGTACGCCTCCGGCCGCACCCCGTCTGTGACATAGCGCACAGACGGGCAACTCTTTCCTGAAGAGCTCGGAGCTGCTCACCACACGGCCTCGGGGCCGCAATCGCTCTGCTGCCGGGCTCGCGGAATGCTCCCGGAAGCGTCCCGGTCGCCCGCCTCCGTCCCGAGCCCGGACGGAGCTCAGCCGGGAGGGTCGCTCCGAGCGAGGCGCTCCCACGGCCCCCCTCGAGCTCCCGGGACGGCTACCGCTCCGGGCCGGCTCGCGTCACGAGGTGATCCACCGCACACCAGATGGTCTTCGCGAACGGGTAGAAGGCGAGCGGCACGAGCCCGGCCACGGCGAGCGAGACCGCGAGCAGGGCGGCGACGTGGACCTCGGGCAGGTCGAGGACGAGCCACACCACGAGCACGATGAGCCAGACGAGCGCCGTGACGGTGTAGTTGATCGTCATCGCGCCGAGGAACCCACCCTCCTCGCGCTCGAGGGGCAGCGAGCACCGGGGGCAGCGCTCGCGGATCCGCAGCCAGGAGACGAACAGC
>Ga0101944_10006794_pt1 | contig 11909 bp, 7 predicted proteins | sample DewCreD2012metaG_FD_75245 | JGI IMG/M metagenome (GOLD analysis project Ga0101944, IMG submission 75245) | Hot spring sediment bacterial and archeal communities from British Columbia, Canada, to study Microbial Dark Matter (Phase II) - Dewar... ... | reverse complement strand
GGGGCCGTGCGCCGTCGAGAGCTACGACCAGCTCGCCGCAGCAGCGCGGGCCGTGCTCGCGAGCGGCGCCGTGATGTTGCGGGGAGGCGCCTTCAAGCCGCGCACCAGCCCCTATGCCTTCCAGGGTCTTCAGGAGGAGGGACTTCGCATCCTGAGCGCCGTCGCGCGAGAGACGGGTCTCCCTTGCGTCACCGAGGTCGTGGACCCCCACGATGTGGACCTCGTCGCCACCCATGCCGACATGCTGCAGATCGGCGCGCGGAACATGCAGAACTACGACCTGCTCACCGAAGTGGGACGCGCCGGGAAGCCGGTGCTGCTCAAGCGCGGCTTGTCGGCCACGGTGAAGGAACTGCTGCTGGCGGCCGAGTACGTGCTCTCGGCGGGGAATCCGAACGTGGTGTTGTGCGAGCGGGGCATCCGGACATTCGAGACGGCCACGCGTTTCACGTTCGACGTGGCGGCGATACCGATCCTGAAGCAGGAGACGCACCTGCCGGTGGTTTTCGACCCCAGCCATGCGGCGGGCCGTGCGAGCCTGGTGCCGGCCCTCTCGCGAGCCGGGGTGGCGGCGGGTGCCGACGGGCTGATCGTGGAGGTGCATTGCGATCCGGAGGATGCGCAGTGCGACGGCGACCAGGCGCTGCAGCCCAAGGTTTTCGAGAAGATGGTGCGCGAACTGCGCGCCATCCACGAGTTGGTGGCGGCGCGTTAGATTCCATGCGACAGGACCGCGCTCCTCTGCTATACTCGGAAGCGCGTTGCCGAGGGGAGAGGGGCTGTCGTAGGGTGACGATGGTCGATGCATCCAGGGAGGCTCACCGAGTCGATGAAGTGCGCTGAAGTGCAGGCGTTGGCCAAAGCCTACGGCCAGGACCATGTCTTCGCCTTCTGGGAAACGCTTACCGAGAGCGAGCAGGAGAAGCTTGCCAAGCAGGTTTCGGCGGTCGATTTCGAGTTGATCAGGCGTTTGTACGAGGAGGTGGCGAAACGGTCCGGGCCGCCCGCGCTGGATCCGCGTCGTCTGGAACCTTCGCCGGTGATCGGCCTTCCGCAGACGCAGGCCGAGAAGGACCGGTGCGAACAGGCGCGCAAGGTCGGCGAGGAGGCGCTGCGCAACGGGCGCATCGGCTGTTTCCTGGTCGCCGGCGGGCAGGGCACCCGCCTGGGATTGAGCGGCCCCAAAGGCTGTTTCGATGTCGGTCCCGTCCGCAAGCGCAGTCTGTTCCAGCTGCATGCCGAAAAGATCATGGCCTTGCGCAAGCGCTACGGCGCCGCCCTGCCGTGGGTGGTGATGACCTCGGATGCCACCGACAGCGCGACGCGCGCCTTTTTCGAGGAGATGTTCTTCTTCGGCCTCGGCGAAGACACCGTGCGTTTCTGCAAGCAGGAGAGCCTGCCGGCGATCGGACTGGATGGCCGGCTGCTCATGGAGAGCCGTTCCTCGTTGTGCATGAGTCCCAACGGTCATGGCGGTTCGATCAAGGCGATTCACGACTCGGGTTGCCTGGACTGGCTTGCGCGGCATGGCGTGGACACGCTCTCGTATTTCCAGGTCGACAACGTGCTGGTGCGTATCTGCGATCCGGTCTTCATTGGGCATCACCTGATGGCGGGGGCCGAGATGTCTTCGAAGGTCTGCCGCAAGAGGGACTGGCGCGAGAAGGTCGGCGTGATCGGGTTTGTGGATGGGAAACTGAGCGTCATCGAGTATTCCGATCTGCCCGACGATCTGGCGCAGGAGACCTTGCCCGACGGGACGCTGAAATGGTGGGCGGGCAGCATCGCCATCCACATGCTGGACGTGTCCTTCCTCCGGCGACTGAATCAGGGCGGCTTCAAGCTGCCCTACCACAAAGCGGAGAAGGCGATCGCCTGCATCGGGCCGGATGGGCATCCGGTGAAATTGAAGCCCGGCGAGAAAAACGGTCTGAAATTCGAGACGTTCATTTTCGACGCGCTTCCGATGGCAAAAGCATCGGTGACGGTGGAAACGGAACGGGCGCTGGACTTCGCGCCCATCAAAAATGCCACGGGCGAGGATTCGCCCGCGTCCGCACGGGCGATGCTCACCGCGCTGTGGGCGTCGTGGCTGGAGCGGGCAGGGAAAACCGTGCCGCGCAAGGCAGACGGCACGCCGGACTGCCGGATCGACATTTCCCCCTTGACCAGCATTGACGGCGAACATCTGGGCATGCTCAAGATAGGCGAGATCAAACGGGGCGGGGACGTGGTGGCGTAGCGCCCGTGGCGCAGGGGGCGATCAAGGAGAACCGGTCATGCCGATTTGCCGACAGCTCTCGCTTTTCCTCAAAAACGAGCCCGGGGTGCTGGGCCGGCTCTGCAAGACCTTTGCCGAACAAAAGATCAACATCGATGCGATCTCCGTTTCCGACACGGTCGACCACGCCGTCGTCCGGATCGTGGCTTCCGATCCCGCGCGCGCCCGCGACGTGTTGGAACAGCACGGCGTGCTGGTCGTCGAAACCGATGTCCTCGCCATACGCCTGGCCGATCGCCCCGGCTCGCTGGCCGAAGTGGCCGACCAGCTTTCGAAAGCCAAAGTCAATATCGAATACGCCTACGGCACGGCCACGGGCGCGAAGGAGAAGAGCCTGGTCATCCTGCGCGTCAATAACCTGGCCAAGGCGCGCAAACTGCTCGACGTCTGAGCGCCGTGCCGCAGAAGTTCCTGCCCCGTGCGTCGCGGATGCGGGTCTGGATCGAGGCGCGAGCGAGGAGCATATCCCGAGGAGATCTGTGACGAGCGAGCAACGAAGATGCGGGGCCGTAGACGCTGCGCCATGGGTCTGGAACTGCTGCGGCGCGGTACTGGGCCGGCTCCCGTGAAACTGGTCCTGCTTTGCGTCGGTCGCCTGCGTAACGCCTCGTTGCGAGCGCTGTGCGACGAGTACGCCGCGCGCCTGCGGCGGTATGGCCCTTTCGAGATTCAGGAGTGCAAGGCGGCTTCTGCGGCCGATCCGGCCGCAGGGGCCGCCGAGGAATCGAAGCGGCTGCTGGCTGCGCTGGCTGGCGCCGAGGCCCTGTGGGTGCTCGACGAACGCGGGCGCCAGGAGACTTCCGCGGGGCTGGCCTCCCGGTTGACGCACCTCGAAAACCGTTCCACGAAAGCGTTGACGATCGTGCTGGGCGGCGCCTATGGGCTGAGCGACGAGGTGCGCAGGCGGGGCGAGTGCCTGGCCCTCTCGCGACTGACCTTTCCCCACGAACTCTGCCGCGCCATCGTGCTGGAACAGCTCTACCGCGCGCGGACCATCCAGCGCGGCGAGCCGTATCACCATTGAGGGGTTTGGGGAGAGCGCTCCGACGGATCGCTTGGATCGGTCCGATGAGGATTACTTCTTCTTCCCCGGATCTTCGATGGTCGGTTCGTCGTAGATCAGGATCTCGCCTTGCGGCGTACGGCGCATGCGCTTGACCGGCAGCGGAGGCTGCTCCGGCTTCTTGGGTTCGGACGCCGTCGCTTCTTTCGTGGTCGCTTCGGTCGGCTTGGCAGGGGCGGAAATGGTCGTTTCCGCAGGCATGCTGGGCGTCGCTTCGGGCGGCTTTTCGGTGATTCCCTTGGGGGCCTTCAACTCGCTGGGTAGTTCCAACTGTGCGGTGGCGGAAGGGCCGACGACGGCAGGCACATCGACGGTCGATGCCGCGGGATCGTTGGGCGAACCCAACTCGGCTTTGCCGGGCTTTGGGGGCGGCGGCGCCCAGGCAAGCTCGATCGTTTCCTGCGTCACGGGATGCGTGACCTTCCCGTCGCGCGCGGCGCTGGCGCGCTTCATCAGGGATTCGCGATCCGTCTCCTCGGATACCGGTTCCATGACGTAATGCAGGTAGGACTCGTCGTTGATGCGGGCCGGGATGACGTTGTCCGCGAAGAAGGCGAACGGGTCGTAGCCGTACCACGGCGGGCTCAACGCCTCCTCGCGAACCAACGTCTTGTAGCGGCTCTGGCGAAGCTCCACCCGGTACTTTCCGTAGTGCGTGTAATTGACGCGAACCGGCGTGGTGCCGACAACGCGCCGGTTGATCGAAACTTCCGCGCCCGGCGGAAGGCTGGTCACCGTGACCGCACGGCTGGTGCAGCCGGCCAGGCAGACCGCAAGCAGCCCGGCCGACCAGGCCGCGGACCACACGCGACGGATGCAGGAACGCAGTTTCGCCATAAGTCGCATCAGTCTACTCGGTTCTCCGCGTCTGTCGAGTGGAGGCCCCGCATGCCCCGGGTTGTCGCGTCACGCATGCCTTTCGGAATCGTCCGGTCGGGGGTTTCGATGCAGTCTAACTTGCCTCGACCATGGCTTGCGCTTTCGCTTCTTTTTGTACCGGGATCGGCGTGGGCGAGACGATACCTTGACGGTGATTTTGGGCCGGGTGGCCGGCATGGCGGTTGCGCAGCGGACGAACGCTGCCGGAGGGCGGAACGGATGGAAACGAAGTCCCAGGCACCTTCAGGACGAGGACCCGTGTTGCAGGCTGTGGCCTTTCTCTTTGTGGTTGCGGCGGCAGTCACGTTCGGCTGGGTGGTGGGCCGAGGCGGTCGGACCGCGGCCTTTGCCTCGCAGGAGAAGGTCGTCCGGCCGGTCGAGGTCGTACCGGATGCCACGGTGCCTTCGGCGCACGAGGGGATGGACGCGGCGGCCTCGACCTCCCCGGAGACGCGGAGTACCGGGACTCCCGAGGCGGCGCGAGCGTCCGATCGGCAGGCTGCGAGCGTCGGCGCTTTCGGCAACGAACCGGCCGGCGAAAAGCCGAGGGCCGAACCGGGCCTGGCGCAGGCGACGCGCGGCGAGGCTGCGCGGGTTCGCTGGAACGGTCCGGCGGCGCCGGCGCTGGTGCTGCTGGAGCGGGGGAAGGCGCGGGAGGCCGTCGAATGGCTCAAGGAGGCGTCGCTGGAGGCCGCGATGCGTTCGAACTTGACCGGTCGGGCGCTGCTGGCGACCCAGGATCTGGTCGGCGCGCGTACGGCGTTCCAGCCGCAGACGGAGGCTTCGGGCGAAGCGGGTGCGGATGCGCGCTTCGGCGTGGCGTTGTGCGCGGCGCAGGGCGACGCGAAGGCGATTCCGCAGGGGACGCTGGAGGACCTGCTGGAAAAGCCGGTCGTGTCGTGGGGGGGGGCGATGGCAGCGCTGGAGTATGCGCGGAGGCTCGATGCGGCAGGTCTGGACGAGGCGCTTTTCGAAGGGCAGCGTGTCGCGGACGCGGCGGCGAAAGGCAGGCATGAGGAGCTTGCACGGTACTACTACCAGCAGGCGCTGCTGACCGATCGGCTGTTGCTGGCCGACGAGGGTGAATGCCAGAAGCGGCTCGAAAAACTCACGGAGAAGATCGTGCTCAATCCGCGTCGCAATCACGGCGGGTTCGGCCTGCCGGCGGCGAACTTCCACCAGGTCGAACCGGGCGATTCGCTGACCCGGATCGCGAAGCAGTACGAGGTGAGCATCGGTTCGATCTGCCGTTTGAACGGTCTGGATCCGAAGGGCGTGCTGTTGGCGGGCAAGACGCTGAAGGTGGTCCGCGGCGAGGTGACGCTGAAGGTGGACCGTGCCCGGCTGACGGCGACGCTCTTTGTGGACCGCGCGTTCCTGATGCGGGCGCCGGTGGGCATCGGTCCGGGCGAAAAGACCCCGGCGGGGCGCTTCACGATCAGGACCAAGGTGATCGAGCCGGACTGGTACTATGAAGGCCAGCGCGTGCCGTTCGGCGATCCTCGAAATATCCTCGGCACTCGATGGCTGGGCTTCGACAAGGACGAGAACAACGGTCTCGGCGCGGGTCTGGGCCTGCACGGTACGACCCTTCCGGAGAGCGTTCCGGGCCGCGAGAGCCTCGGCTGCGTGCGCCTGCGCAACGCGGATGTCGAGTTCGTCTACGCCTTCCTGCCCCAGGGCGGGGTGGTGGAAATCCGGTAGATTTCGAGCCGAACAACCGCTCCAGGGGCGTGCGCCCCCCTGTTTCCCCTCCTTGACGCCGCCGCTCGCCGCGCACAAGCTGTTTCCGCAACCCGCCGATGAAAGGACCAGCCATGGCCGAGCAGGGAGCCTGTCCCGCCCACGTTACCTTCTGGAGCCGCGGCGCTGCGTCGCGCAACGACGCCGAGCTTCGACAGCCGTCTGCCGCGCCGGTTGCGCAGATGGCCTTCGAGCCCGCCGGCCGCTTCTATGCCGGGCGGCTGAGCGCGCCGGGTGCCGGAATGCTGGTGCTCGAATTGGCCAGCCCGCGCCCCTTGCGCCTCTGGATCGACGGAACGCTGGCGCTTGACGAGGCCCTTTTCTGGCGGCTCTTTCAACGCGAGCTGCGCGCGGCGGCCCTTGTTCCGGTTGCCTGCGGCGAGGTGCCGTTTCTGGTCGAGGTCGGCCCGCGGCCGTCGCATCCGAAGGGGATCGACGACGACTGCCCGTCGCGCAACCGGGCGAAGGTGATGGCGGCGATCGCCGAACGGCGACCGGATCGCCTGACGCTGGCCGCGCGCGTTGAAACGGGCGTCGAGGTCCCGGCCCTGTCGCTGCGCTACGAGGCGGCGCAGTTCCATCGGGATGGCGTGACCTGGCAGCACGTGCTCGTGTGCCAGCGACCCGGATTCAGCCCCGTGCCGCCCTCCACCGATGCCTGGTCGCCGGCCGAGTTGGTCGAGCCTGCCATCGCGCTGCGTTCGAACGTCCTGCCGGGCGAGGCGCGCGAGGCCGACTGGCCGGACGAACGCCGTCGCGGTGTGCGCCGCTTCTTCGTGCCCGTCGCCAACCGCGGCGATCTTCCACCGCCGCTGCGGGCGATAGCGCCCGAGACCCGACCCGAACCGAGCCTCGAGATCGCCCGGACGTTGTCCCTGACCGTCGAAGGCGCGAAGGGCCAGGTCGTCCTCCGGATGCCGGCCTACGAAAGCCTCGGCCGCCAGGCCCCGCAGCGCGAGTACCGCGAGTTGGCGTGGTCGACGTACGAGGAATCGAAGAGCCGCCTGCCGGAACCGATCCTGCCGCCGGCGTGGAGCCGGTACCGCGAAGCGTACGATGCGGCGTGGCGCATGCTCCACAACCTGCTCCGCCGCCCGCGACCCGAGAGCGGCCTGCCGGGTCCGTACGTCGGTACGGCCATGAAGAACTTCCTGATCCACCAGTTCGTCTGGGACAGTTCGTTCACCGCGATGTGTTCGGCCTACGGGTGGCGGACCTTCCCGGTCTACGCTTCGCTGGACCTGCTCTATTCGCGCCAGTTCGACGGCGGTTACCTTCATCGCGAGCACGACGTCCGGGACGGCCTGCCGGCGATGTACGAGCCGGATTTCAGCCCGAATCCGCCGCTCATGGCCACGGCCGAATGGCGGATCGCCTGCCTGACCGGCGACGCGCTGCGGCTCCAGCAGGTCTACCCCGTCCTGTGCGATCACCACCGCTGGCTGGAAGCCAACCGCAGGCTGCCCGACGGGACCTACTGGACGACGGGCTTGGCGAACGGCCTGGACAATTCGCCTTCGCTCGGCGACGGCTACCCCTGCCTGACGGCACAGATGGCGCAGGATGCCGAAGTGCTGGGCCGGATCGCCCGCGTGCTTGGCCGCGAGGACGAAGCGCAAGCGTGGGATGCCGAACGCGACACGATCGGTCGCGCGCTGAATGCGCACCTGTGGAGCGACTCGATGCGGATCTATTCGACGTCGCTGCCCGGCGGGGGGCACAATCCGAACAAGGTCGTCACGGCCTTCTGGCCGTTGTGGGCCGGCATCGTTCCTCCGGATCGTGTCGAAGCGCTCGTTGGTCACGCGCTGGACCCGAAGAGCTTCTGGCGCCACCACCCGCTGCCCAGCCTCGCGGCCGACAGTCCGCACTACAAGCCGGATGGCAATTACTGGCTCGGTTCGACCTGGGCGCCGACGAACTTCGCCGCCATCGCCGGCTTCGCGCGCGCCGGCCGCCTCGAAGTGGCCCGCACGATCGCGTTGCGACATCTGGAGGTCCTTACCGAAGTGTTGCGCGCGACCGGCGCCCTGTGGGAGAACTTCTGCCCCGAACGGAGCGAGCGAGGCAATTGGTCGGGCCCCGATTACAGTTGGACTGCGCTGGGTCCCATCGCGGCGCTGATGGAGGTGGTATTGGGGTTCGAGGCCGACGCGCTCAACCGCAGGCTTCGCTGGCAGCCGCCGCAGGAAGGTCCGCGACTGGGCGTGCGCAACTACCCGCTCGGTCCCGCCACGGTCAACGCCGTGCTGGTGGCCGGAGACGACCGCTGGACGGTCGAGGTCGAGACCGACCGCGCCATCGCATTGGAACTGTGTTGGAAGGGTGCGTGGCAAACGCAGACCTGCCTGCCCGGACGGACCGCCATCCGGTTATCGAAGTGACCGCCAAGACGAAAACGGCAGCGGCGTGGACCGTAAACTCATTGCACGATTTTCAATCGCGTAAACTGCACGCAATCGACTTCTTCGGCGCGGTACTGAGACGTTTACAGTTCCTCGATCGCTTCCTGCAGTTTCGCCGACTTTTCCCGGTACTCGGCCAGGCGGTCTCGCTCGGCCTGGACTTTCTCCGGCGGGGCGCCCTTCACGAAGCTGTCGCTGGCCAGGCGGCTTTCGCTCTGCTTGACCGCGGTCTGCGTGCGCTCCAGTTCCTTCAGCAGGCGCGCCTTTTCCTTCTCGATGTCGATCAGGCCGGCCATCGCGACGTACAGGTCCGCTCCGGTCAGGACCTCGTGGCCGGCGGGTTTGGGTTTCTGCACGTCCGGGCCGATCTGCGGAGGCTCGATGTTTGCCATCTGCTCGAGGATGTGCTTCTCCGCGTTCAACCGCTGCGCCTCGTGGGTCTCGGTCGTCTTGATGAAGACCTTGAGGCGCTGCTTCGGCGCGATGCCGTTCTTCTGGCGGATGTTGCGCACCGCTCGTACGGCCTCGAAAAGCGCGGCGTACTGCGCCTCGATCTCGGCGTTCACGCGGGCTTCTTCCACCTTCGGCCAGGCCGAAGTGGCCAATGGTACCGCGGCCGTCCCGGCCGCTCCCGAGGCGGGCGAGACGCCCGCGGTGGCGGTTTCCGGCCTTCCGAGATTCCGCGCAGGCCCGGCCGGCGCCACCTTGGCCAGTTCCGCCCACAGCACTTCCGTGATGAACGGGCAGAGCGGATGCAGCAGCCGCAGACTGCGGTCGAGCACGTGCAGCAGCACGGCCGTTGCGGCGATGCGGTCGGGGGGCGTGCTTTCCGGCGTCAGCCGCGGCTTGCTCAACTCGATCGTCCAGGCGCAGAAATCGTCCCAGAAGAACGTGTAGAGCGCGTTCGCGGCCTTGGAGAATTCGAAGTCCTCCAGCGCCTTCGTCACGTCGCGCACGGCGCCGTTCATCCGCGAAAGGATCCAGCGGTCCTGGTCGCGCAGGGCCTTTTCCACGCCCGCCGCGTCGATCTTCGCCACGTCGGCCGGATCGATCGAAGTCAGCACGAAGCGCGCCGCGTTCCAGACCTTGTTCGCGAAGTTTCGGCCCTTCTCGAAGCGCTTGCTGTCCAGATGTCCTTCCACCGGTTCGGGCAGGGCGGGTTCGTTGGGCACCGGCTGCTGGAAGTCCTTCCTGCACTTGCTGCACTTCATGATCGGGTTCGTGCGTTTCTTCGGCAGGTCCTGCGTCTCGCCGCAGTGCGGGCACACGATGGACACGGGGAAGCGGATGTCCTGACCTTCCGTGGCCATGTCGAAGATCGTGAAGCGCATCGCGTCGGCGCCGTAGCGCTCGATGATGTCCAGCGGGTCGATGCCGTTGCCTTTCGACTTCGACATCACCGCGCCTTCGCCGTCCAGCACCGTGCCGTGGATGACCACGTGGCGGAAGGGCTCCTTGCCCATGCAGAATTCGCCCATCATCACCATGCGCGCCACCCAGAAATAGATGATGCCGCGCGACGTCACCAGCGTGTCGGTCGGGTAGTAGTAGTCCAGATCCGGCGTCTGGTCCGGCCAGCCGAGCGTGCTGAACGGCCACAACGCGCTGCTGAACCACGTGTCGAGCACGTCCGGGTCGCGCACGAGCGTCTTGCCGCGGTACTGCGGAAGCTGAGCCGGGTCCTGCTCGGTCACAATCGGCTTGGCGTTCTCGCCGATCAGGTAGCGCACTTTCTTCCCGTTCTCCACCGCATCGTACGGCTCGTCCTTCCCGGCCTCGATCTTCTTGATCGCGCCGGGGTTGTCTTCCACGCAGTACCATGCCGGGATCTGATGACCCCACCAGATCTGGCGCGAGATCGGCCAGTCGCGCACGTCCTTGAACCACTGCAGGTACACCTTCGTCCAGCGTTCCGGATGGAACTGCACGCGGTTCTCTTCGGTGGCCTTCACGGCCAGTTCGCTGAGCGGCTTCATGTTCACGAACCACTGCGAGGTGAGGAACGGCTCGATCACCGTGTGGCAGCGGTAGCAGTGGCCCACCTTGTGGCGGTAGTCCTTGATGTCGCCCACCAGGCCCTGCTCTTTGAGCGCCGCGAGGACGGCCTTGCGCGCCGTCTTCGGGTCCATGCCGCGGAATTGTGCCGGGACGCGGTCGTTCAGCCTTCCGTCCTCGGTGAGGATGCTGATGATGTCGAGCTTGTGACGCAGGCCGATCTGGTAGTCGACCGGGTCGTGGCCGGGCGTCACCTTCAGGCAGCCGGTGCCGAAGCCGAGTTCCAGCGCGCTGTCGGCGATGATGGGGATCTCGCGGTCGGCCAGCGGCAGGCGCACGGTCTGGCCCACGAAGGCCCGGTAGCGTTCGTCCTGCGGGTGCACGGCCACGGCGGTGTCGCCGAGCATCGTCTCGGGACGCGTCGTCGCCACGGTCAGGTGCTTGCGATCGCCGGCGGGGCGGGTGAGGGGATAGTGCAGTTCGTAGATCTGCGCGTTCAGCTCTTCGTGTTCCACCTCGTCGTCCGAGAGCGTCGTGCGGCAGCGAGGGCACCAGTTCACGAGGTACTTGCCGCGGTAGAGCAGGCCTTTTTCGAAAAGGCGCACGAAGGCGGCGCGCACGGCGCGGCTGAGGCCCTCGTCGAGCGTGAAGCGCGTGCGCGACCAGTCGCAGCTGGCGCCCAATTTGCGGAGCTGTTTCAGGATCGTGCCGCCGTACGCATCGCGCCACGCCCAGATGCGTTTGATGAGTTCTTCGCGGCCGAGGTCATAGCGCGATTTCTGCTCGGTCTTCGCAAGCATCTTCTCCACGACGTTCTGCGTGGCGATGCCGGCGTGATCGGTGCCAGGCAGGCAGAGCGTCTCGTGGCCCTGCATGCGCCGCCAGCGGGTGAGCAGGTCCTGGAGCGAGTTATTCAGCGCGTGGCCGATGTGGAGCACGCCGGTGATGTTCGGCGGCGGGATCACGATGGTGTAGGGCTTGCGGCCCGCGGTGGGCTGGGTGCCGAAGACGCCGGCCTTTTCCCATCGGGCGTACACGCCGTCTTCAAAGGCACGCGGGTCGTATTGGGTCGGGAGATCCTGGGCGGAAGACATGGAATGGAACCTTTCGTCACGTTCAAACGTCCAGCCGTCGGTTTCGAGCATCGTCCTACTTGGCGCAGCTCGGGACAACGGAAGCATCAGCAGCCCGTCGACCGTGGAGAGACCGGTACTTTACCGTGGAATCGCGCGACGGCCAGTTACGGAAGGTAGCCATAGAGGGCACAGAGCTCACGGAGAGTGGAAATGCCGAATAACGAGAGGTGGATGTTTTGCGCATTGCGCGAACTCCGTCGACAACGGAAATCAGGACTGCACAGTTATTGTCATGGCGAGGAGATCTGAAGCGTTGGCGGACCTGGGATCGACGGTTGCGGCGAACTGAGTACCGCGCCGCAGAAGTTCCTGACCCATTGTTTGCGTCTGCGGGCCCGGCTCTTCGTTGCTCGCTCGTCACAGATCTCCTCCGGATATGCTCCTCGCTCGCGCCTCGATCCGGACCC
>Ga0101944_10006792_pt1 | contig 11914 bp, 7 predicted proteins | sample DewCreD2012metaG_FD_75245 | JGI IMG/M metagenome (GOLD analysis project Ga0101944, IMG submission 75245) | Hot spring sediment bacterial and archeal communities from British Columbia, Canada, to study Microbial Dark Matter (Phase II) - Dewar... ... | reverse complement strand
GCCTCCTTGGCTCCCCCCGTATCAAGGTTTCGTCATATCTACTCATCCACTGAAGCCAAAGGGTCAACTATTTCTGCGGCGCGGTACTCAGATCTGGGATCGTCCGCTGTCCGGCGGTTCCACGATTTTCCATTCCACCGGCATGGCCTTCAGCCATTCGGCGGCGTAGTGCCAGGCCTGTCTGCGGTAGTAGCGATCCCACTGTTGGTTGAGCCGCTGGTAATTCTGCAGCGTCCGCTCGAAGGCGGCGGCGGGCTTGGCGGCGGCGAGTGCGTGCAGGAGTTTTTCCTTGATCTGCGGATCGCCGCAGTCCTTGGCGAAGGCGCGCATCCAATCCAGATTCTGTTCGAGGCTGGCCGGCGGGATGCGCTGCAGCGGAGAGTTTTCGTCCACCTGCGCGACGTATTCGTCGGCGGGTTTTTCCGGCGCTGGCGGCTTCGCTCCGGTCGCTGGCTGGGCTTCGGCGACCGGGGTTGGCGCCGTTGCAGCGGCCGGTGGCGGCGCGGACGGATCCTTTTTTTCGCCGGGAGGCGGCGCTTCGCCGAAGAGTTCGGCCAGTTTCTTCGTCGACGATTCGCGCCGGTAGCCCTCGCCACCGAAGAGGTCTTTTTTCTGGCCGCCTTCGCGTTTCCAGAAGCCGCCCTCGAAGGCTTTTTTCCGGGGCGCGTCGTCGTCCTTGAAGAGGTGGGTCTTCTTCGGGACGTCCGGCAGCGGGCCGAACGGCGCGGCATCCCTTTTGACGGACAGGTCGCCGCCCAGCAGCGGCAGCGGTTTGACGCGCGGGCCGGGCGGCGGTTCCTGGACCTCGTCGGGCGTCAACGTGCGCGAGACGATTTCGCCGGTGCGCAAGTCCAGGTAATAGGCCATCAGCTTGTAGTCGAACGCGACCACGGCGCGGAAGAGCGCATCGGCATCGATCTCGATCGCAGCCATGGCCCGATATCCTAAGCGCATTGAAAAAGCCTGCAACGGCGATACCGTGCCGCACATGGATTCCGAAACGCTTCATGGATGGGTCTATCTCGTCGGTGCCGGCCCTGGGGATCCGGGACTGATGACCCTTCGCGGGCGCGAGCTGCTTTCCTGCTGTGAAGTCCTGGTCTACGACGCGCTGGTGACGCCCGAGATCCTGGCCTTCTGCAATCCGGACGCCGAGAAGATCTATGCGGGCAAGCGCGGCGGTCAGCACGCCATGGAACAGGACGCGATCAACGAATTGCTGGCGAAGAAGGCCGGCGAAGGCAAACGCGTCGTCCGGCTGAAGGGCGGCGACCCGTATCTCTTCGGTCGCGGTGCGGAGGAGGCGCTGTATCTGGTCGAACGCGGCATCGGTGTCGAGGTCATTCCGGGCGTCACCGCGGCGCTGGCGGCCAGTACCTACGCCGGCATCCCGCTGACGCACCGCGAATACGCCAGTGCCGTCGCGTTCGCCACCGGGCACGAGGATCCCACGAAGCCCGAGAGCGCGATCGACTGGGAAGCGCTGGCCAAGGTCGGCACGCTCTGCCTGTACATGGGCGTGAAGCAGCTCGGCCAGATCGCCCGGCAGTTGATGCGCCACCTGGATCCGGCGACGCCCGTCGCGGTCATCGAGCAGGCCGGCACGCCGCGCCAGCGGACGGTCAGCGGCACGCTGAAGACCATCGCCGACATCGCGGAGGCGGCGGGGGTCAAGGCCCCGGCGCTGACCATTGTCGGTCGGACGGTCGAACTGCGCGGCAAGCTGAACTTCTTCGAACAGCGTCCGCTCTTCGGCCGGCGCATCGTCATCACGCGCGCCCGGGCGCAGGCCAGCACGCTGGCCTCCGTGCTCGCCGCGCTCGGCGCGGACGTGATCCAGTTCCCCACCATCCGCATCGAGCCGCCGACGGACCGCAAGTCCCTGGAAGCCGTCGCCAAACACCTGGCCGACTTCGACTGGCTGATCCTGACCAGCGTCAACGGCGTCGATGCGCTCTTCGGCGAGATGGAACGCCAGGGCGGCGACGCACGTTCGCTGGGCAAGGTGCGGATCGCGGCCATCGGTTCGGTCACCGCCGCGCGCCTGGCCGAGCGCGGCCTGCAGGCCGACCTGGTGCCGAAGAAGTTCGTCGCGGAGGAGATCGTCGCGGAACTGCAGGAACGCGGCGTGCTGCGCAAGATCTTCTCGGCCGCGCCCTACGAGTCGGGCGGCCCGCGCTTCCTGCTGGCCCGCGGCGATCTGGCGCGCAGTCACCTGCCCGAACAGCTCCGCGCGCTGGGCGCCGACGTGACCGAAGTCGTGGCCTATCGGACGGTGCTGGAAACGGAGGGACAGGAAGAAGGCCGGCAGGCGCTGCTCGAGGGCCGTGTCGATGCCATCACCTTCACCAGCAGTTCGACGGTGCGGCACTTTGTCTCGCTGCTGGGCGATGCGGCGATGGCCAGGGTTTTGGCTTCGCCGCGCCTGCACTGTTTCTCGATCGGACCGATCACCAGCGCCACCATGCGCGAACTGGGCGTGCCCGTGGCCGGCGAGGCCGAAGAGCACGACATCGCCGGCCTGGTGAACATGGTCAATCGGACGCTGACGAAGTAAGACCGTGCCTTGTCGAGTACCGCGGTGCGGCATCGACAGCCCGTTGAAAAAGGGGCTGTTGTTTCTCCTCTTCCCTTTGCGGGATAGGGTAGGGGAGGGGTTTTCAGCGGGCTGCTAGGCCCGCCAGGGCCGTTCGCGCTGCCGGCACTCCGACAACACGCTCAGGGCCAGATTGGCGTTCTCGACCATCTGGAAGTCGTACATCCCCACGCAGATGAAATCGGCGCCGTTCTTGAAGGCGAAACGGAAGCCGTTCCGGGGATGGATCGCTCCGGCGGCAAGCGTCTTGAAGGCAATCCAGGGTTCCTCGCGCGCATGCATGAACGCGATCGTCTCCCGGGCGTTGTCGCACCAGACGTTGTCGCACTTTTCCTGCGGCGTGTACGAGAAGTAGTTGGCTTCGTGCAGCGTCTTCATCCAGAAGTCGGGCTTCAAGCCGGCTTCGACGCAGGCTTTCACCGTTGCCAGTTTGTGCGCGCCGATGCCGGCCACCCGGCCGTGCTGACGGATCAGGTCGAGCGCCTTGCCGATCAGGTCCACCTGCTTCAGCTCGACGATCCGATCCGCCGTGCCGCCCTGCACGTAACAGGCCGCGGCGCCGTTATCGATGGAGCGTTTGATCAGCTCCGGCAGGTCCTTCGGGCTGCCGCCGCAGTCCGAAATGAACTGGATCTTGCCCAGTTTCTGCTTCCAGTACTCGTTGATCGTCTCGCACAGCACCGGGTTGGTGAGAAAGGTGTTGATGCCGCACTTTTCCGCCAGCGCCAACGTCTCGAAAACCTTCCATTTGTGGTGGTACGCTTTGACCAGCGAAGAGACGTAAATCAGGTCCCGTGCGTGCGCCCAACCGCCGATCAGGTTGCCGCCCAGGATCACGCGGCTGACCTCCAGATCCTTGATTTTTGCGTGCGGGATCTGACCCTTGAGGTCCTTGATCGTCGCAAACTTGAACTCCTTGATCGTTGCCCCGGTAACCGCATCGGGCTTGACGGTAGCGGGGACCGTGGCCGTTTCCGGCCCCTTGGCAGGGCCTTCCTTCAGCTTCGCCGCGAGCTGGTCCTCTTCGTGACTCGCCCAGCCGTGCCGTTTCAGCACGGCCAACACGAACCCGCCCAGAAACGCGACGCCGGTCAGTCCGGCCAACACGGCCCGCCGGCCCAGCGGATCGCGTTCGGCGACGCTGGGCACCGGCGTCCGGATCGTTTCCGGCGCGGCGCCCGCAGCGACCGTCGCCCGGGGCGCGCGCAGTCGGGCCCAGATCCCGGCCAACAGCGGGTCGACGGCCAGGATTCGCGAGGTCGGGCGCGCGAAGACGACCAGCAACGTCAGCAGCTCCACGAGATTCTTGTCGACGATCAGGTAATGCCCTTCGGCTGGCCCGCCGCTCTCGGCAAAAAAAGGCGGATGGGAAAGATAATAGAGCGCGAGCATCGCCGCGCCGCAGAGGGACGAAATACGCGTCAGCGCGCCCAGCATCAGGCCGGTGCCCACCAGCGTCAGTCCCCAGACGTTCAGTTGATCGGCGACGGCCAGCGCGTTCGCGTGCTCCGCCAACCCCTGGAAAAGCCCCGCGAAGGGACCGGTCGCGGACTGCAGATACGGCGCCGCCGTCCAACCCGGCGTCCAGAGCTTGCTGACGCCCTCGTAGAGAAAATGCCAGCCGACGGCGACGCGCAGCAGGGTCATTGCGCAGACTTCGAGAGCGGAAGCCTTCTCGCTGGGGGGTGGGGGCGGGTTGGCCATGCGTACAGGTTCCTGTCGTCGACTCGTTCGGCCTCGCCGAACTGACGGATTGAGCATCAGTTACATACACCGGGCACCGGGAGCGCATTATTTTTCGTCCGACCCCGGCTTCAGTAGCGGCCTCCATCTGGACGAAACAGCTAGCAGTCCGCAGGCTCCCGGAAGGGCTTGTCGGGCCGGTGTGGCAGGGTGTGCCAAGAGGGGGAATCATGGCCCGAGCGAAGGCTGGCAGCGGCGGCAAGAAGGATCAGGCTTTGGGAGGCGGGCAGTGGGCGCGCGCATGGGGGGAGAAGACCGGGCGCGCCATCCGTCCGCTGCTGCCGCTGCTCTTTCTCTGCACCGTGTATGCGCTGGTCGCGGTGGCCTTGTGGATTCCGCTTCGCAAGGACGAGCAGTCCGTGCTGACCCGCACACGGTTGTTGGCTCCCATCCTGAACTCGAAACCGCGGCCGGCCTGGATTTCCGAGAGCGAATGGCGTCAGTTGGCGCACCTGGCGCTGGTGGGGGAAGGGCATTCGGTTTTCGAAGCGGGTCTGGCGGAGCATCTGGCCAGGGCCTACGAGACGAGCCCCTGGATCGAGCGGGTCGGTGCCGTGCGGCTGCATTATCCCGCGACGGTCAGCGTGGAACGGGTGGCGCCCCGGATCCCCTTTGCGCGGGTGGATGCCGATGGCGGATATCTGGTCGTCGATCGGAACGGATTCGTACTGCCCATGATGGCGGGCGATCTGGCGAGCCCGGGCCCCCGTCCCTACACCGGGGCGGCGTGGCTGGACCTGCCTTCGGTGCTGGGGGCGCGCTGCCAGCACCGGAACGGCGGCGAGCGCGTCGCGGAACCGGAAATCCTGGAAGGTCTGGCCCTGATCGAGACGGCCGGAAGCCTGTTGGCGCGGGCGCCGGGCGCGTTGAAGCCGGCGCGGGCGCAGCGCGATCCCGCGGGGACCTGGCGCCTCTTCACGGTGGGCGGGCCGGTCATCGAGTGGGGCTACTGGAATGACGACCAGCGGGTGGAAGGCGAACCGACCTTGGCGATCAAACGCGACACGCTGAACCGGGTGCTGCGCGCCTGGGATCCGGCGCGATTGCGCAGCATCCGCCTGGACAAGCCGACGCCGTCGGGGTCGGAACTCTGTCCGGTCGTGCCGCAGCCATAAGGCCCCGCCGGGCGCGTTGCCGCGGGATCGCAGCCGAGCCGCGACGGGGTTCGAGGGAACCGCCATGAGTTCGCAGCGCAAGCCGGGAAGTGCCGAGCCGGCCGACGATGCCCCCGCGCATCGCGAGGACGAGCTGATCCTGGCGCTCGACTTGGGCAGTTCGCGCGTGGCCGCCGCGTTGGCGACGCACGAACGCGGTCGTGCCGTGGTCCTGGCCGCGGAGTGCGCCGCCGGTTACGGCTTGCGCGACGGGGAAGTGGTCGATCTTCAGCGCGCGGCCGAATCCATCGGCATCGCCACGCAGGCCGTTCAGGAACAGGTGCGCACGCGCGTCCGGCGGGTGGTGGTGGGTTTCTCCGGACCGGCGCGGCTTTCGGTATCGCGCGGGACGCTGGCGTTCTCTGGCGGCAAGCGGCCGGTGAACGACGCCGATGTCCAGCGCCTGCGACGCACCATCTACCCCGACAACCATCTTCAACGCGAGACCGTGCATCGGAGCGACGGGCCGTTCGGCGTGGGCGAACTGCAGGGCGTCGAGCGGCCTCACGGGCTGATCGGCGCATCGCTGAGCATGTCGTCCACGTTCCTGACCGCGCCCGCGCTGGCGCTGGAACATCTGCGCAAGGCGGTCCGGATGGCGGGCCTCAAGGTCGAATCGGTCGTGCTGGCGCCCCACGCCGCTTCGCTGGGCGTGCTCTCGCCCGACGAACGCGCGCTGGGCGCGGCGGTGCTGGACTTCGGCGCCGGCGCGTTTCGCGGCCTGCTCTGGGAAGGCGGCCGGATGCGGCAGATGCACGTTTCGAACCAGGATCGTTCCAACGGCGCGGCGCCGGTGACGCCGGCGCCTGGCGGCATGGAAGGCGTGCTGCTGGCGCTGGCGCGGCATTTCCGCATCTCGGTGGCCACGGCCGGCCGCCTGGTCCGCGAACATGGACGCGTCTGCGCCCTGGCTTCCTCGTCCGTTCGCGCCGTGGAGGTCACGGCGGTGGACGGGCTGAGCCATCTCTGGCTGGACCTGGGCGAGTTTTCGCGGACGCTGGAAGGCATCCTGACACCGCACCTGCGCACGCTGCGCGACGGGTTGGCGCTTTTCTCCGAAAGCCACGCGGCGGGCGTGGTCCTGACCGGTGCGGGGGCGTGCCTGCCCGGCCTGGAGGAACTGGTTTCGCGACATTTCGGCGATGCGCCCGTGCGGATCGGCACTCCGCACTGGACGGTGCGCGGGCGTCTGAGCCCCGAACTCGACGGACCGGGCGGCAGCACCCTTTGCGGGCTGATTCATGCGGGATTCGAACAGCGGGCGGCGCGACGGATGGCGAACGCTTTTCGGTGGCCTGACGTGCTTCGCTCCGCGCTCCGGCTCATGGCGGCTTCGTGGTAGGCGGAAGGAACGAGGTTTTCGAACGTGGCGACGACGCTGTTTGCGCAGGCCTACGCGCCTTACCTGGCCCTGGGTGTGGGCGATCTCGGCGGTCGTGCGGCGGCCGCCGGCTGTCTGGACGGCTTCGGCGAAAAGCTCCTCTGGGCGGCCTGCGACACGCAATCCTCGCGGCTCCTGGCGACAGGCCTCGAACGCAAGGTCCGCCTGGAGGTCCCCCGGGCGTTGCGCCCCGATTTCGTCGCGGCCGCCCTGAAACGGCACGATCCCCAGTTTCAGCGGCTGGTGCGCAAGAAGGAGCTGCTGGTGCTCTTCGGCTCGATCGAGGAGCCGATCCTGTTGCCGCTTTGCGCGGCCCTGGGGCAGCAGCTGGGGACCGGCGGACGCGGCGTGTGCGCCATCGGGCTCGAACCGCTCCTGGCCGAAGAGTCTCCGGCGGTCGCGGCGCCTGCCGGGGTCGATCTCTTTATGCGTCTTTCGGCGGCGCGGCGCGCGGCGCGCCTGGGACCCGACGCCTCGGCTGCACGCATGGCGCGTTTGGGCGAAGAGACGCTCAGCGTTGCGGTCGAAGCGCTGCTCGGCGCCTTGGTCGGATGCGACTCGGCGCCCGGATTCACCTTCGACGAACTGCGCGAGTTCCTGCGGGGAGGGGCCATCCGTTCGCTGGTGGGCGCCGCGCATGGCCCTGCGGGCGTGCTGTCGGCCTTCGAGGAGGCGCTGAACGACAGTCTGCCCGATCCGGGTTTCGGCACGGCGTTGGCGCTTTCGGCGGGACGCGAATTCTCGGTGAACGAAGTGCGTTCGATCCGCGCGCGCCTGGCGGAAGTTCGAGGCGCGGCCGCTCCGGTCCTGCTGGGCTTCGGCACCGATCCCGCGTTGGGCGAAGAGGCACGTTGCCTGCTGATGTGCCGCCCGGTTTCCAGCCGGAACGTGATCCCGCTCTCGCGGTGCCCGGTGTGACGATTGACGCGAAGACCGCATCGCCATCCGTTCGCCAAGAATAAAGCAGCCGGTCGGGCAGATTCGTGGGACAGGAAGGGCGGCTCCGCGTCACCTGGGTGTAGTCCTCTGGAAGGAGATGCCCAAGCCATGCGTTGGACACTTGTGCTGACGGTCTGGGTTGGCAGTCTGTGCGCGGCGGATTGGCCCCAGTTCCTGGGGCCGGAGCGGACCGGCGTTTCCGCGGAGACCGGCTTGCTGCGTGCCTGGCCGGCCGGCGCACCGAAGATGCTCTGGAAGTTCGGATTGGGCGTCGGCTTCGGCGGCGCGGCAGTCGAAGGCGGCAAGGCGTATGTGCTGGATCGCGTGAACCATGCGCAGGACGTGCTGCGCTGCCTGGACCTGGCCACCGGCAAGGAGGAATGGAACGTCTCGTGGGACGTGGCGGGGAAACATGACTTTCCGGGTTCGCGTTCGACACCGGCCGTGGACGCGAAACACGTCTTTGCCATCGGGCCCTTCGGCGACTTCTACTGTGTGGACAAGGCGACCCGCAAGCCGCTTTGGCGGCAGAACATCGTCAAGGACCACGGCGGCTCCGTGCCCAACTGGGGCGTTTCGCAGTCGCCCCTGCTGTACGGGGACTGGGTGGTCGTCGCGCCGCAGAGCGGGTCGGTGGGTCTGATGGCCGTCGAGAAAGCGACGGGCAAGGCGGTCTGGAAGTCGCCGGGCGGCATCGGCGAGATGTCGTATGCCTCGCCCCTGCCGGTCAAGATCGGCGCCAGCGAACAGATCGTGCAGCTCACCTTCGATGGACCGACCGGCGTGGAGGCCAGGACCGGCAAGCCGCTCTGGAGGTTCGGCTTCAGCGGGAAATGGCCGATCGCCAATCCGACCTACCTGGGCAACGGCGTCTTCTTCGTCGTCAATGCCTACGGCAGCGGCTGTGCGGCCTTCCAGGTGACGCCGAACGGCACGCAGCCGGTCTTCAAACACCTGCTGTGCGAAACGCAGATTCCGACCCCGGTCTTCCATAAAGGCTTCATCTACACGGTGGGGAACAACAACAAGGCGCGCGAAGGCCTGATGTGCCTGAGCCCCGACGGCAAGGTGGTCTGGAAGACCGGGCGCACGCCCAACTTCGAGCGCGGCAACCTGCTCCTGGCCGACGGCATGCTCTTCGTCATGGGCGGCGACGACGGGATGCTGTACCTCGTGGAAGCCAGTCCGCAGGCCTACAAGGAGCTTGCCAGGGCCAAGGTGCTGGAGGGCGCCGGCAAACAGGTCTGGGGCCCGATCGCGCTTGCCGACGGGCACCTGCTGGTTCGCGATCAGCACGAACTGCGTTGCTTCGACGTGAAAGGTCGTTGAGGAACGCCGCCCGGACGTCGCCGCGGCGCGGCGTTACGGCGCCAGTTCTTTGGCGATGGCGCGGCGCAGCGCCTCGAAATCCGCGGCGCGCAGGCCCTTCAGCGATTCCGTCACCGCGCCCTGCGCGTCCAGCACGCCGAGTTCGCGTTTCGCGCGGATCGCCGACTTCACCATCTCGCCCACGCGCAAGCGGTTGGGATCGTCCTTCAACAGGCCGCGCCGGTTGGCCAGCAGCCAGACGTATTCGACATCCTGCTCGCCGCGCCGGTACGCCTTGAGGCGCAGCGAGGCGCATGGGCCGACGATGCCGTGCGGTTTGCCGTGGTAATAGACGCAGGTGTCGGCGAAGTTCGTCCAGTTGCCCACGTTGCCCAGTGTCAGCCACGGCACGAAGCCGTCCACGCCGCGGCCGTACAGGTCCAGCGCCTGCGCCACGATGCCCAGCGCGCTCTGCGTCGATGGAGGCGCGCCGCCGTACGTCCAGATTTCCTGGCCGTACCGTTCGCGCCAGTCCTCCAGCCAGGACCGGTATTCGGTGAAGCCGCCCGTGACGTTCAGGTCCACGATCCGGTCCAGCACATCGCGGCCCCATTGCGGACGCGAAACGTCCACGCGGAACTCCGTCGTCTTCGCCGCCGCTTCGCCGACCCGCTTCTGCGCGTCGCGGAAGAGCCATCCGAAGAACGCCAGGGCGTGGTAGTCGTCGATATGCATCGGTTCGTCCAGCAACCAGAAGCTGACGCCGCGCCCGTGGCTCTTCTTGTTCTTGTCGTACTGCTTGTAGAAATACTTGTCGTTCAGGTAGATCTGGAACTCGGTCTTCCAGCCTTTCTCGGCGAAGTGGCGCATGTGGTCGGCCGCCACGGCCACCCATTGGTCCTTGTAGTCCTGCGAGAAGCCTTCCTCGATCGGGCCCGCTACCTTCCAGTGTTCCTCCCACTTCACATGGTCCCACTTGTAGCCGTCCTTCATCGCCGTCGGGTAATGCTCGGCCATGACGAGATAGAAGTGATCCAGCGGCACGCCCTCGCGCGGCGTCCCCTTGAAGGCGCTGCCGTCGAAGAGCGGTCCGAAACGCGCGTCCCACGCCGACCAGTCGCTCACCTTCATCTGTTTGCCCGAACCGGTCAGCGGCGGCGCACAACCGGGTTGATAATCGCCGCTGTGGCTGTAGTGGAGCACGGCCAGGCAGGTGCGGTGCAGGTGCGACATCGTGTAGAAGGCACGTTCGGCCTCGAGGAACTCGGGCGAGCCCGGCTCGCCGTACGGCTGGCCCGGCGAGTTGTACGCGTTCATGCTCCAGACGAAATTCGCCCGGTCGGGGATCTGGGCGCCGAAGACGTCCAGCCGGACCTTCAACGTCAGCGGCGCGCCGTCGTTGGCCTGCACGTCGACCTGTCCGTGGTAGATGCCGGGCTTGGCGTCCTTGGGCACGAACCATTCGACGTATACGGTCTGCGTGGCCTGGTGGGGCACGGCATTTTTGGGGTCGGGCACGGAAAAGCTTTCGCCGTGCTTCAGCGGAATCAGCGGATCGGCGTACCAGCCGCGCTCGGACTTCCCGGTCTTCTGATACCATGCCCGCGAAAGCTCCACGGCCGAGGCCGGAATCGGGGAAGGACCGTCGAAGGCGCCGGGCTTGACGGCGTATTTCACGGTGTCCTTGCCCAGATTCTGGCAGACGATCTGGAAGGCGACCCACTCGCCGCGCAGTGCCGTCAGGGACACCGTGCGGTCCTTTCCGCTCCACACGGGGTTCGACTGCGCGAAGCCGCCCTTCGGCTCGCCTTCGTAATTCACGCCTTCCTCTTCCTGGACGTTGCCGGTGACCGGGTTGGCCTTGCAGCAGTCGGGGATGGCCCAGACGCGCGCGTTCGCGTCGGCTGGCGGGTCTCCGGCCGGGAGCTGGAGGTCGGCCAGCGCCAAGGGGGCCGGCGCGACGAACTGGGGCGAAACGCTGCCGCTGCCCTGGCCTTTGGCAACGGCGTCGCTGCAGCCTTTGCCGAAGACCTCGACCGTGGCTTCGACCTTGGCGCCGGCCGGCTGTCCCTTCAGCAGGACGCGCACTTTTTCGCCGGGATGCGCGACCGTCGGCAGCATCCAGCGCGGCAGCGGCTGGGCCGCCTCGCCGTTCACGGAAAGCGAAACGCGGTAACCGATCGTCGCCCTGGCTTCGGCTTGGTCCTTCGGTCCGGGCCAGGCGATTTCCAGGCCCCCGGTCGCGAAGTCCGCGCCGCCGGGCCACGGTTTGACGTCGAGCGTCAGGGTCGAGGGCGCAACCGTTTTGGTCGGCTCGACCGAAAAGCGGAAGACCGGTGGGGCGTTCTTCTCTTCCCTGGCGTAGAGGAAGTTGTTCGAGTGATTCGTGCCGGGATAGGCCTCGGCCACGATGTTCTTCGTCTGGCCGTTGTCGTCGCTCAGGACGATGCCGTGGGAAAGCCCGAGCGCGCAGGCTTCGGCCAGCCGCGGATCGAATTCCATCTCGTACCACATCTCCTTGTCGGGCTGGACATAGGTCTGCGACCAGATCGTTCCGCCGCGGCCCCAGACGGCGTCGAGGAAATTGGAGCCGGGCCCGGCCCAGTGGCGCTGTTCGAAGGCGGCGGCCAGGAAACAGGATTCGCCGGGCACAGCCTTCGCCTCCTCCTTCCGCGCGCCCTCGTTCCATTCCGTGGCGACGGTGGAGAAGCCCACCTTGCGGATCATCAGGTTCTTGGCGGCACCCTTGATGCGCAGAACGGCCCGGGTGACCGCCTTGCCTTTCAGCGCTGC
>Ga0101944_10006791_pt1 | contig 11914 bp, 10 predicted proteins | sample DewCreD2012metaG_FD_75245 | JGI IMG/M metagenome (GOLD analysis project Ga0101944, IMG submission 75245) | Hot spring sediment bacterial and archeal communities from British Columbia, Canada, to study Microbial Dark Matter (Phase II) - Dewar... ... | reverse complement strand
CCAGCCTTCTCGCGTGCTGGCGGGGCGGCTTCATCGGCCTGGTTCAGGGGCCTTCTTCGCCGCCCATCGCGCGCCGCCCGTACCACGGAACAAGCCCCTCTCTCCGGCCAGGGGCCTCTCCCGTGCGTAGCTTGTCAATGCCCCGTCGCCCAAGGCGAGGGGCGGGCAATCAAGGCATAGGACCGATAGGACCGATAGGACGCGGAATGAGCGCCTCGTCTTCTCTACTCTGGGTCCTATCGGTCCTATCCGTCCTATCCGTCCTATTCTCCTCCACCCACCGGTACGCATCGCCGCCAGTGGTTCGCCAGTAGCTCCGGGGCTTATGGCGGCGGGGCAGTGTGCATGCTATTGCTGTGAAGCTAGTTCGGGCAGGCAGGCTCGACGCAAGAAAATCTTTCCGTACAACCAAATATCCTCTTACATACACGTTGGCCTCAGTCGCCGCGCACCCTCACCCCCGGCGCCAGGCGATAGCCGCCCACAGGGCCGCGCGCGGAAAGCACGACCGCGGTCATCGAGTTCTCCCCTGTGACCCTGCGGACTCTGCGCGATAAGTTCCCAGCCACGCTTCGCCAGTTGATCCCATGCTCATCCGTCGGCGTCACCTGGCCGGTGGCGCGCCGCTCGGCGAGGAGCTCGAGGAACATCAGCTCGCGCCCCGCCGGCAGCGCGATGCGGGTGCCGTCCACCGACAGCACCTGGCGCCCGCGGTAGAAGGTCACGCGATGGCCGGGCGCGCGCTCCTTGTGGGGCAGGGACGGCAGGAGCGCTCCCTCGAACCACTCGCTCAGCGGCGGGCGGTCCGCATCGGCCGGCAGGTCGCGGAGGAAGGCGCAGATGGCCTCGAACTCATTCCGGTTGCGCGGCACCCGTGGCTTGCCGCGGCCCCACGGCAGTTCGGCCCCGTGCAGCACCAGCACGTCGGCCGCGAGATCGATCCCCGCCCGCAGCGCCTCCCGCCACGGCTGCCACGGCAGGCGCGGGGGCTCCTTCTCGGGGTGCGCCTCGAAGAACTCGAGCAGCACCTGCGTCGAACGCCCGGCCGCGTCGTGAACGCCCGCCAGGAACCGCAGCGTGCTCCACGCCGCGGCGTCCGGCTGCCAGGCCGAGCGCAGCTCGCCGCGCCATCGCGTGCGGCGCAGCCGCTCGTGCTCCAGCATCAGCACGGCGTACGTGCGATAGGCACTGCCCACCACCTGTCGCCGCGCCAGGCGGGGGATTGTCTCGTGGGGCGTGTTCATTGCCTGGATTGTACAGGAGGCGCGAACCGTGTCAATCCGCGCGGCGCGCCCGAGGGTTGAAGCCGCGGCTCGCGGCGAGTATAGTGGCGGCCAGTTGCTTCGTCCCGTGGCGCCCTGAGCCGGCGCCGTATCGCAGCAAAGGAGCACACCTGTGGTGAGAACGGGGCGCCTGCTTTTCCTGGCTGGGGTGTTCGCCGCAGGTGAACTCGCCGCCGCGGGCCAGGCCTGGGTCGCGGCCGAGCAGCCGGACCTCGCCGACCAGATCGCCAAGGCCAGGCCCCTCGCCGTGGAGGAACTGGGCGTGCCCGTGACCTCGGTGCGCCGCGGCGAGCTGATGCTCGTGCCGAACCCCGACGGCAAGACCTGCGACTTCCTCCAGTGGTACTTCAAGGGCTACGGCGGGCCGACCACGGTCTTCCTCGGCGACCTGGCGACGGGCGCGGTCAAGAGGGACGGCATCCCCGACCGCCGGCAGATTCACATCTGCGGGCGCGTGCTCGGCCCCGACGGCCGGCTCTACCTCGCCACGCCCGACTGGCAGAAGGGCATGGAGGTCTACGTCTACGACCCCGCCACCAACGAGCTGTCGTGCAAGGGCGTGGTCGCGCCCGGCCTGGGGGGCGAGACGCGGCCCATGTGCATCGGCACCGACGGGATGATCTACGGCTCCGGCAGCTACGACAAGGAGCGCAAGGCCGGCGCCTACCAGATTGACCCCAGGACGGGCAAGGTGACCGACTACGGCCCCATCGGCCCCAGCCACGCGCCCAACGGCTGCTGGGGCTACTCGGTCGCGGCCGACGACCGCTACGTCTACGTCGCCAGCGGCAAGGTGCCCTGGTTCCTCGTCGCCCTCGACCGCCAAACGGGCAAGGACGAGACGCTCGTGACCACCGAGAACGTCGAGGGCATGGTCAGCGTGCACCAGACCCGCCACGGCTGCACGGCGCGCGCGACCAGGGTGCTCGGCACCGACGGCAAGGCGATCGACTACTGGCTCCACCAGGGCAAAGCGATCCCGAAGAAAGCGCCCGGCGAGAAGCCGCCCTGGCCCGAGCCGCACGACGCCAAGCCCTGGGTCACCCTGCCGCCCCAGCCCGAGTTCTTCACCGACAGCGCCACGCCGGCCTCCGACGGCAAGGCCGTGCTCTGGTACCGCACGCCCGAAGCCAGAGCCGCCGCGCCCAAGGACCCGCCCGCCGACGCTCGGGCGGAAGACCTCGGCTGGAAGGCCATCCCGCTTGATGTGCCCACGTACCCGATGGCGATCAACCGCCTCACCGAGCTGCCCGACGGCCGCATCCTCGGCACCGCGGACTCCTACGAGGGCAACTTCCTCTTCGACCCCGCCACGGGCAAGAGCGTGCACCTGGGCAAGAACTCGCTGAGCCACTACGCCACCGCCATCCTCGACGGCAAGGTCTACCTGAGCGGCTACCCGTCCTCCATCACCTACGTCCTCGACCCCGCCAGGCCGTGGACCATCGGAGCGGGCGACCCCGTGCGCCGGCCTGTCCCCGAGACCGACGAGCGGAGCAACCCGCGCATGCTCGGCTACCTGAACAAGTGGGCGGGCACCCACAAGATGTACGCCGCGGCGGTGGGCGCCGACGGCAAGGTGTACTTCGGCGGGCGCTGGGTCCGCGACGGCTCGGGCGGCGGCTTCGCCTGGTGGGACCCGCAGAAGGGTGAGGGCGGGGGATTCTGGCGCGAGTTCAGCAACGCCCAGATCACCCACCTGGCGGCTGCCGACGGCGGCAAGCTCATCGTCCTCTCCACGATGCGCGTCCGCGATGCTACCCTCGGCAAGCCCGAACTCAAGCAGGGCAAGCTCTTCGTGTGGGACACGGCGGCGCAGAGACTCGTCCGCGAGATCGAGCCGGTGATGGACGCCAAGGGCACCGGCCTGGTCGTGGGCGTCGGTGGGAGCCGCGTCCTGGGCTGGACGGAGGACCCGGCCGACCCGAAGTCGAGCGTCCTCTATGGCGTGGACGCGGCGAGCGGCGAGGTTGCCTTCCGCCGCAAGCTGCCGTTCCCGTTGCCCGTCGGCCTCGGCTCGAACCAGATGGAGCCCTTCGACTTCCGCCTCGGCCCCGAGGGCAAGGTCTGGACCTTCCTCGGTGGCGCCCTCCTGCGCATCAACCCGTCCGACACCGCCATCGAGGTCCTCGGCAAGCTCCCCGGCGGCCGCCTGGCCTTCTCGGGCGGCAAAGTGTATCTCTCGGGGAGCCCCCAGCTCCGCAGCGTCCAGGGCCTGGCGGCGCCGCCGCCCACCCCCTAGGCCCAGGCGGCCCATAGGTCCTCCTGGGCCTGGACTCCCTGGCGGTTCAAGGAGCGCCTCACACCGCCTCGGAGAGGCTGGAGAAGGTGAACTCGCTGGCGCGAAGGGCGGGGAGGAGCGAGTTCTCGAAGCGCAGGGGCTTTGACATGCCCGTCACCTTGTTGAGCACGGCGATGGGGGTTTCGTTGAAGCGGAAGTTCTTCACGGCGTGGCGAATGGCGCCGTCCTCGACCCAGAAGACGCCGTCGCGGGTGAGGCCGGTGACGAGGATGGTTTGAGGCTCGAGCATGCGAATGTACCAGAAACGGGTGATGAGCAGGGCCTGGTCGGTCGAGGCGATGAGGTCGTCGAGGGTGCCCTTGCCGCCGTGGAAGATGAGGTTCGAGGGCCAGCCCGTCGGCTCCTGGCCCTGCTTGGCCGCCCAGTAGCGGTCGTAGAAGAGACGTTGGAGCACGCCGTTCTTGATCCACACGTAGGGTCTGGCGGGCAGGCCGTCGCCGCCGAAGGGCGCGCCGAGGACCTGCTTGCGCGCCGGGTCGCTCTCCATCGTGATGTTGTCGCCGGCGATCTTCTCGCCAATCTTGTTGCCGCCGCCCTTCCTGGCGAAGAAGCTGCGCCCCTCGTCGGCCTGGCGGGCGTTCATGCTCCAGAGGGCGTAGGCGAGGAACTCGTCCACGGCGGCGGGCTCGAGGATCACGGGATACACGCCGGGCTCGAGAGTCTTGGGCTTGCGCGATGCCTCGGCCTTGGCGATGGCGCGCGCACTGGCCGCCGCGTAGTCGAGCTCGGCGATGTCGCGCGAGCTGTCGGCGGCCCAGCCCGAGCCTCTGCCGTCGGCGGTGCGGGCGGTGAGGGTGTAGTTGGCGTCGGTGGCCTCGTAGTAGCCGAAGAGCCCCCGGCTGTTGCCGACGGCGTGGAAGCTGGCGCCGTATTCGAGGTAGCCGGCGACGGTGATGTTGCGGGAGGCGGCCGGCTCGATGGCCGAGCGGGCGACCTCGGCGCCGAGCTCTGAGCCGGCCTGGGCCGTGCTGGCGAACCAGGGGCGGATCGGCAGGTACTCCTGGGGCTCGAGCTCGGGCACGTACTCGGGGTCCTCGGGGGCCACGCGAGCCATCTCCTGGGCGTTGGCGACGAGGCGCTGGAGCGACGCGTCGTCGGTCTCGCTCACGCTGGCCGTGGCGTGGCGCCGACCGAAGTAGGCGGTGAGGGCGACGGAGAGGTTGTCCTTGTCGCCGCAGGTGGTGAGGGTGTTGACGGCGAAGCGGGTGTTGCGGGTGCGGCCGCCCGAGAGGTTCACGCGCGCCTCGTCGGCCTCGGTGAGGGAGAGGACCTTCTCGATGAGCTGGCGGGCCTGGGGTTCGGTGAGGATCATAGTCGGTTCCTGAGATCGCTAAGAAACCGGCGACACAGTTCCGGGACCGGTTGGGCAAGCCGGCGCAGGCGAGGAAGCTTGAGCTTGAAGGCGTAGCCATGCACGTGCAGGTGGCGAAAGGCGAGGAGTTCCGCAAGGACTGGGAACTCACCGTCCGTGACCAACCCTGCCTCGTGCGAGGCGGCGAGCAGCCTCTTGTGCCAATCCGCCGACTTGGCCAGTGCAACGCCTCGCTGCTGCGTGAGGAAGCGCAGGACGCGCTCGACGCCACTGTAGGCGTTCTGGAGGAGCGTGCCCAGGGCGATGACCTGGTACTCGGAGAGCGCCTCCTGGCGCAACAGGTCGTCAATCATCCTGGCGGTCTTGCGGATGTCGGCGGCTTCCCTTTGAAGGAAGAGCCTTCCTGCGCTCATAGATGCGCACTCCGGTGGCCCGAACCAGCGGCTCGATGGAGACTGGCGCGGACAGGTCCACCAGGTCCACGGGCTTGGTGAAGAGCTGGTCGAGACAGACGTAGAGGTCGAAGAGCAGATCGCCTGCGACGCCTTCGACGGCGATATCGAGGTCGCGCGCCCGGTCGCCCTCGGTCAGCGACGAGCCAAAGACCCACACGGCCTTGGCGCCGAACGCGCGCGCACACTCGATGATCTTGCGTGTTGTCCTGGCCGAGACCATCCGCCGCGCCTCCTCAAGCATCCGCAATATAGCGCGCTCAGCGGCGCAAAGCAACCATGCCTAAACCTCCCGTTTGGTGTTGAGGATATTGACGTTTCGGAAGCGCGCGGGCGCGGCGCCGTGGGAGCAGGGGCTGCTCTGCGAGGGCTGGCCCTTGCCGCACCAGTAGGTGGCGCCCATCTGCCAGAAGCGCTCGTCGCAGATCGCGTCGCACGAGTTCCAGAAGTCCACCGTGTTCGACTGGTAGGCGACATCGCGGAGCATGCCCGCGATCTTGCCGCCCTTGATCTCGAAGAACACCTGGCCGCTGAACTGGAAGTTGTAGCGCTGGTGGTCAATGGAGTAGGAGGAGTCGCCGCGGATGAGGATGCCGTCGTCGGTCGAGGCGATCAACTCGTCGGGCGTCAACGGCGTCTTGCCCGCCTCGAGGTGGATGTTGACGTTGCGCTGGAAGGGGATGGAGCCCCAGGAGTCGGCATAGGCGGCGCCGTGCGAGCGGGTGACCTCGGGCAGGCCGGCCGCCTTGCGTGCCTCGCGGTACTCGGGCCAGAGCACCTGCTCGCGTGTCGTCTGATAGTCCACGAACAGCCCGTCCTTGACGAGAGGCCACTCCTCGGTCTTCACGCCGTCGTCGTCGTAGCCGCAGGTGGCCATGCCCCCGGGGATGGTGCGGTCGGCGCGGAAGCTGACGAGGGGCGAGCCGTACATCAGCTTGCCCAGCTTGTCGGGCGTGAGGAAGCTGGTGCCGGCGTAGTTGGCCTCTTGGCCGATCACGCGGTCGAGTTCGGTCGGGTGGCCGACGGATTCATGGATGGTGAGCCAGAGGTTGGTGGGATGCAGGATGAGGTCGCGGCGGCCGGGCTCGACCGACTTGGCCGTGAGCTTCTGCACGGCCTCCTCGGCCATCTGGGGCGCAAGCTCGACCAGGTTGGCCCCCTCGACGTGCTCGTAGCCGGCGGCCCGCGGCGGCGTCTCGGCCGTGCGGGTCTGGAACTCGCCCCGCTCGGGGTCAATCGCCGTCACGGTGAAGCAGGGCCACACGCGTGTGATGTCCTGCTCGATCACGCTGCCATCGGTCGAGGCGAAGAGCTTCCACTCGTTGCGCAGGAGCATGAAGGAGCTGACGTACTTGGCCCCCGGCACCTTGAGCGCGGCGGCGTTGACGGCGAGGAGCAGCTCGGCCTTCTCGCCCACGGGCACGGCGAAGGGGTCCTTCTCGACGGGGCTGCGCCAGGTGTCCATGTAGGCGTCGTTGGGCGCCAGCACGACGGGCCGCGTGACGGCGGCCCGGTTGGCGCGGGCCATCTCGAGGGCGCGCGCGGCGGCCTCGGCGATGGCCTCTCTCTCGACGCGGTGGCTGGCGGCAAAGCCCCAGGCGCCGTCGAGCAGCACGCGCACGCCGAAGCCGAAGCTCTCGGCGTCGGAGACGCTCTGCACGCGGTCCTCGCGGGTGTGGACCGCCTGGTCGCGGTGACGCGAGATGCGGATGTCGGCATAGCTGGCGCCGCCGGCGCGTGCGGCATTGAGGGCCACGTTGGCGAGTTCCTTCATCAGTCGCTCCTCGGCTCATGCGCCCTTGGCAGTTGCACAGCGGACCCTCCCAATGTATAACCTTTCATGCCGTTTGCTGCAACTATGTTTCTGCCCTGGATCTGCAAGGAGGCGAAGTGAGATGGTGCGGCTGCGAGTGTTCGGGAGCCTGCTGTTGAGCGGCCTGCTTGCGCAGGCGGCCAGCGTGGCCGAGTCCGCACGAAAGATCCCCGTCGCCTACCAGGTGGACGTGGTGGTGGTCGGCGGGAGCACGGGGGCCGTGGCCGCGGCAGTCGAGGCGGCGAAGGGAGGGGCCAAGGTGTTCCTGGCAGCGCCGCGGCCCTATCTGGGCGAGGACATGGCGGGAACGCTCCGCCTCTGGCTCGAAGAGGGCGAAGCGCCATCCTCCCCGCTTGCCAAAGCCCTCTTCTCCGGCCGCACGGAGCCCGCGGTGGACCTGGGAAACGTGTTGCCTCTCCAGTACGAGGCCGACCTGCCTTCCGCCGGCCAGCACCGGGACACGAAGCCGCCGTCGCTCCTCACCGATGGCAAGTGGTCGAGCGCCGCCCAGGAGAGCGTGCAGTACGACGGTGACCCGACGATCATCGCCGACCTCGGGAAGAAGCAGCGCATCGAGAAAGCGCACGTGACCCTCTATCACAACAAGGACTACCTGTTCGACTCCGTGGCCATCGCCGTGAGCGACGACCGCCAGGCATGGAAGGAAGTGGCCACGCTGAAGAACGACCGGCCCGCGACCGGCGACGACCACGGGTCGGCGATCCTCATGTCCGCTCCCGTGACTGCGGAAGCCAGGTATCTGCGGTTCGCCGTCAAGCGGCGCGAAAGGTCCACGCGCATCCTCGTGGGAGAGATTGCGGCCGTGGGAGCGGGGAGGCCCCCAGAGCAGATGCCGCCCAAGGGCGGCGCTACGGGCGCGCCTCCCGTGCCCCCGGCCACGCCGCTTCAGGTCAAGCGCACGCTCGACCAGGCGCTGCTCGATGCGAAGGTGGCGTTCCTCTACTCGTGCTTCCCGACCGACGTGCTGACCGACGCCGACGGCAGGCCCTGCGGCATCGTGATGGCCAACCGAGCGGGCCGGCAGGCGGTCGTGGCCAAGGTGGTCGTTGACGCGACGGAGCGGGCGACCGTCGCGCGGATGACGGCTGCGAAGTTCCGCCCATTCCCCGGCGGCGCGCAAATGGTGAAGCGGGTCGTCATCGGCGGCAAGCCCCAGCCGAGCCAGGGCATCGTGGCCTCGCGTGCCGTCGGCTCGTTCACCGCCCCAGGCAAGCCCGGGGCAGCGCCGTATCCCATCCTTGACTACACGATCACAGTGCCCATGGCCGACGCCAGCTACGCGGCCTACGCCGCCGCCGACCAGGCGGCCCGCGACCTCACGTTCGACCCCGCCCAGCAATTCACCTCCGACATCCTGTTCCATGTCCCGCCCGACCCCGTGCTGGGGCAGGGGGCCTCTGAGCTCGACGCCTGCCGCCCCGCGGGCGTGGAACGCCTCTATATCGTCGGCGGGTGCGCCGACGTGCCGCGCGAGCAGGCCGAGAGACTGATGCGGCCTCTCGCGCTCATTGACCTGGGCACACGGGTCGGCGCGGCAGCGGCGGCCGAGGCCAAGTCACTTCCCGCACCCAAAGACCCTAAGGTGGCGGGGGCGAAGGAGCCGCCCGCGGCCAGGGGCGACGTGATGGAGATTCTGGCGGGCATCCGCGAGTTCCAGAAGCTCCCGACGCTCCCCCAGGAGGAGCGGCCGCTGCCCGTGCTGGGCAGCTACGACGTGGTCGTCATCGGCGGCGGCACGGGCGGCGCGCCCGCCGGCATCGCCGCGGCGCGCCACGGGGCGAAGACCCTCGTCGTCGAGATGCTCCACGGCCTGGGCGGGGTGGGCACCCTCGGCCATATCTCGACCTACTACTGGGGCAACCGCGTGGGCTTCTGCAAGACCATCCTCGACGGCAAGGCCCGCTGGGGCATCGAGGAGAAGGCCGAATGGTGGCGCGCCGAGCTCCGCGAGGCCAAGGCCGACATCTGGTTCGGCTGCGTCGGCTGCGGGGCGTTCGTGGACGACAGGCGCGTGAAAGGCGCCGTTGTGGCCACGCCCTACGGCCGTGGCGTGGTCCTGGCAAAGACGGTCATTGACGCCACGGGCAACAGCGACGTGGCGGCGGCCGCTGGCGCCCCGACCATCTACACCGACGAGACCGACATCGCCCTCCAGGGCACCGGCCTCCCGCCCCGCCACCTGGGCGCCAGCTACACCAACACCGACTACACGATCACCGACGAAACCGACATGCTCGACACCTGGAGCCTCTTCCTCTACGCCAAGCGCATGGCCGGCAACGCCTTCGACCTCGGCCAGCTCATTGACACCCGGGAGCGCCGTCGCATCGTCGGCGACCACACCATCACCATCCTCGACCAGTTCCTCGAGCGCACCCACCCCGACACTGTGGTGCAAACGTGGTCGAACTTCGACACCCACGGCTACACGATGGACCCGTACTTCGTCCTCCAGCAGCCGCACCACAAGGGTGTGAAGACGCAGATTCCGTATCGCGCCATGCTGCCGCAAGGCTACGACGGCCTGCTGGTCATCGGGCTGGGCCTCAGCGCACACCGCGACGCCGTGCCCCTCATCCGCATGCAGCCCGACATCGAAAACGGCGGCTACGCGGCCGGCACCGCCGCTGCCATGGCCGCCAAGGGCGACGGCTCGGTGCGCAAGGTGGACGTCAGGAAACTCCAGGAACACCTCGTGGCCATCGGCAACCTCACCCCCGACGTGCTCACGGCCAAGGACTCCTTCCCCTTCCCGCCCGAGAAGATCAAGGAGGCCGTCTACAACGTCCGCGACAACTACAAGGACGTGGGGATCGTCCTCGCCAACGCGAAGGACGCGGCGCCGCTGCTGCGCCAGGCCTATGCCGAGTGCCCGCCCGAGAGCAAGCTCATCTACGCCCACGTGCTCGGCGTGCTCGCCGACCCGACGGGCACGCCCGACCTGCTGAAGGCCATCGAGGCCGTGCCCGACATGGGCAAGGGGTGGCACTACCGCGGCATGGGCCAGTTTGGGCGGAACATGAGCGAGGTGGACGCCTACATCTACGCTCTCGGCCGCGCGCGCGACAAGCAGGCCACCGCGGCCATCGTGAAGAAGATGCAGGCGCTGGAGGCCAAGGACGCCTTCTCGCACTTCCGCGCCGTGGCCCTGGCCCTCGAGCAGCTTCGCGACCCGGCCGCGGCCGGCCCCCTGGCTGAGTTGCTCGCCAAGCCCGGCATCCGCGGCCACGCCATCGCCACGCCCGAGCGCGCCTTCGAGCGGGCCGAGAAGCACCGGAGTTGGACCGCCACCGAACCCCGCAGCGATGCCCTGCGCGAGCTGATGCTCGCCCGCGCGCTCTTCCGCTGCGGCGACAAGGACGGGCTCGGCAGGAAGATTCTCGAGGAGTACACCAGCGACTACCGAGGCCACTTCGCCCGCCACGCCGCCGCCGTGCTCAAAGCCGGGCAATAGTGGTCTGGCGTCCTATCTGTCCTATCCGTCCCATCGGCCCGATGTCTTTGAGGGGGCAAGCCATGAGACGCCTTGGCGTTGTGGTCGTTGCGGCGGCCCTCGCTGCCAGCCTGGCGCTCGCCGCCGAGAGGAAGGGGGCGGAGTTCGACCCCGATCTGCCTCCCTGCGTGGTGAAGACCGAGCCGGCCGACCGCGCGAAGGACGTTGATTTCGCCCTCCGCGAGATCAAGGTCACGTTCGACCGCCCGATGACGACCGAGAAGTCGTGGTCGTGGATGCTGATGACCGAGTGCGGCGTGTACCCCGGATACCGCGGCGGCACGGCCGAGCCCCGCTGGGAGGACGATGGCCGCACGTGCGTCCTGCCCGTGCGCCTCAGCCCGGACACTGTCTACGCCGTCGGCGTTAACAGCCCCCGCAACTGGGGCTTCCGCGACACCAAGGGCAAGGCCGCCGTGCCCTTCGCCTGGGTCTTCAAGACGAAGAAGTGAGCCGTGGCCCCCGTCGTGCCAGTCAATCGGCCACGCGCTCTCTGGGCGGAATGACCTTTTCGGGATGGCGCTTCTGAAGCTTCTGGAGGTGCTCGGCCCAGCCACGGAGGCCGCCATGCTTGCGCACGAGGGCCTCGCGGACTCCTTGCACGTCGTCAATGAGCGGGTCGGCAGGTGGTGTCGCAGATTTCTTCATAGGTCACCCTCGCTCCACAGGGCCTCGGGCGTCACAATGATCGGCGTGAGCAGCCCGAGGCGGCGGTTGATTACGGTGATGTGCTCCAGCTTGTTCGGGTTTGCCAGATGCTGTATAGTCCACGTCAGGATGTAGTCTACCTCGTGAAGGCTGGCCAACGCGAGGTGCAGCGGGTCGCCCGATCGGGGAGCCGGCATAACATGGTGCCTGACGTAGAGCTCCGCGATGGCAATGGCCTCCTCTGTGATCTCGATCACGGGCACGGATTCAACCAGTGCAAGGGCGTCGTCCTTCCACGGGTAGTCTCCCGATGCCAGCTCCTCGAGCGTGGCCTCAGAGGTCACCAATTCAAAGGCCTGTGCTCGTTCCGCCCATCAGGCGCGCGTGATTCTTCGCCGGTGAACGCTCCCCGGGTCCGACCGGCGTGACGCGTGCGCGCTCGGAATCGTGGTCTCGATGCAGAGGCTCTTACTACCTTGGCCACAATTCATGTAGCACTCGGCGCTAACAGTCACAGAGCGGCGTAGCGGACGGACGGCTCATGGAAGTAGCGCCTGACCAACTCGGGGTTCCGGCGGCGGCAGTCGAGG
>Ga0101944_10006790_pt1 | contig 11916 bp, 6 predicted proteins | sample DewCreD2012metaG_FD_75245 | JGI IMG/M metagenome (GOLD analysis project Ga0101944, IMG submission 75245) | Hot spring sediment bacterial and archeal communities from British Columbia, Canada, to study Microbial Dark Matter (Phase II) - Dewar... ... | reverse complement strand
GCCAGCACTTCTACGTTAAGGTACTCCACCCGGATGGTACGGACGAGACGCACAGGATCGTGGGCAACGGCGTAGACGCGGTGCAGATCGACGGCAGTTTCCGGCGGGTACCGCAGAGCGGCGACATGGTTGCACTGATGAACGAGGTGAAGGTGCCGAAGATCGACCTGACGCGGTGCATCGGCTGCGGGTTGTGCGAGAAGGAGTGCGTGATCGTGGGCGACAAGCGCGGCGTGTATGTCAGCGCGGAGGGCGAGACGCGCAGCCACGGGTACAATGACAGGGACCGGTCGATCCGGCTGATCAAGTCGCAGGAGTAGGAGCGGAGCAACGGGAACGCCAGTCAATAGTCAGTAGTCAATAGCAACAACGGCAACGACTTGGCCACGGAATAACACGGGAAGACGCTGAGAACGACGGCACGGGGGCCACGATTGGAGCCGCAATACTGCGGCGATAGCCCTTGGCTCAGGCTCCTTCCCTCATCCGATCGGCTGGCACCAATACTACGATTACAGCCCGATGGTCCGACACGCCTCGTTCGGCCACCCGCGCCTGTACACAGTGCAGACCGCTGGAGATGAAGATGTGATCAAATGCCACGAGTGGCACTGTCGCCGGCACCGTCCTGCTGGCTGGCCCCGCATGCACCAAGTGCTTGCCAGCGGAGCGTTGGATGCTATGGCGGCATGGCGGCTGGAGGGGCGGGAATTGCGTTACCGCCATGCACAGAATCCGGCTGAATCGCCTGGTTGATGACGGCAAGTACACATCTGTCAGCCGATGGCGAGAGGCCGGTTCTTGACCGGGTCTTGCAGGCAGAGCAGGACTCCGACGGCATGATCCTGACCTCCCGCCTGTAGCGACTGGAATGCCGGATCCTCTCCCTGTGCAATAAGCAAACCGCGTTGCTTACAGCATATGAGGCGTTTTTCTCGCAGCAGTCCCTAACTCTAGCGGACATCACAGCTTCCATCATCGAACGAGCCACTGAGCTGCGCGTCCGGCACGGCCTGAAGACGCCCGACGCAATCCACACGGCCACGCCGATCGAATACCACGCCGACCTGGTCCTGACCGGGGATCGGAATCTGGCACGTTGTGCCGGTGTCGCGGTACACGTGTTGTAGTACAACCACTTCCCGCCAGCCGCTTGTCACACCCTCCCCATGAACCTCCGATTCGCGGTCGGGAACGCATAGCGCTCCATCTGGGCCTTTGTCACCCACTTCAGTTGCGTGTGATAGCGGGCGCGGTGGGTGCCGCCAGTTACCTGGCAGGCGTAGACGTGCAGCGTTACCGACAGGTGGGAGTATGCGTGGTCGACGGTGGCGATGCGGTCACCTGGGCGAATCGTCAGGCCAGTTTCCTCCTTCACCTCGCGCAGCAGGGCCTGCTCGTGGGTCTCGCCGGGTTCGATCTTGCCGCCGGGGAACTCCCACAGGCCGCTGAGCAGGCCGCCTTCGGGTCGCCGGCCGATCAGGTACCGGCCGTTCTTCTTGATCACGGCTACCACGATGTGATGATGCGGGAGGGCTTTCTTCGGTCTTCGCACAGGGAGGTAGTCCTGCAGGCCCTGCTGGAAGGCGTCACACGCCTGCCGGACGGGGCAGGTCATGCAGCGCGGCTTGCCGGGGATGCAGATGGCAGCGCCGAGGTCCATCAGGGCCTGGTTCCACCGACCGGCGGACTTTGGCGGGAGCAGTTCGGCGGCGATCCGCCAGATCCGCTCGCGGGTGGCCGGCTCGTCGATGCTGTCGTCGATGGCGAAGATCCGAGCGAGCACGCGAAGGATGTTGCCATCCACGGCTGGAGCGGGGAGGTTCGAGACGATGCTGGCGATCGCGCCGGCTGTGTAGGGTCCGACGCCCGGTAACTGCCGCCACTCATCGGCGGTGTGGGGCATCCGGCCGGCACGTTGAGTCACGATCATTCGGGCGGCCTTGTGCAGGTTGCGGGCACGGCTGTAGTAGCCCAGGCCCTCCCAGACCTTGAGGACCTGGTCCTCGGCGGCGGCGGCGAGATGCTGGACGGTGGGGAATGCCATGAGGAACCGCTGGTAGTAGGGGATGGCGGCCTCGACCCGCGTCTGCTGAAGCATGATCTCGGACAGCCAGATGCGGTAGGGGTCGCGGGTCAGGCGCCACGGCAGGGTCCTCGCATTGCGGGCGTACCAGGCCAGGAGCTTTCGGCCGAGCCTCGCCCTCTTTGCCTTCGGGACATCAACAGGTTGCTTCATTTGCGAGCCCTTCGTACAACTGTTACTGTATGGCCGTGGAAGCGAAGACGCCACAACCGAAGACACCGTCCCGACCGGAGCCAGCCACCCGGCCGGTGGCGAGCCTGCACCTTTGGCAGATCACGCCGGTCCGGGACATGTTCTGGATCGGCCTGGGCGTGACGGTACTGCTGTTCACGTACTGGCTGCGGTCGATCTTCACGCCGGTACTGATCGGACTGCTGCTGGCCTACATCTTCAACCCGCTGATCAGCCGGCTCGAGCAGCGTTGGCGCGTGCCGCGGCCCGCTGTCATCTCGATCCTCTTGATCCCGTTGACCCTCGGGCTGATCTTCCTGCTCGTGTGGGTGGCACCCGCGTTGATCTGGCAGACGTTCAGCCTGTTGGGCCAAGTGCCCAAGTTCATATCCTACCTCATTGGCATCCTGGAGCGGGAGGGCTTTGTCGCGCCGGGCGAACTGGCGGGCGTTCGCGGTCTGGTCGTCCTGCCGCAGCACGGCACACCGCAGGACGTAACGCAGGCGATCTTCGGCTGGACCAGCCAGGCGTTCGGCTACATCGGCACAGTCATTGAGACCACCACCTACGTCATCCTGACGCTGATCCTGATCCCGATCTATTTCTTCTCGTTCGCGTGGCAGTTCGACTCGATCGTCCAGCGCGCCAAGGAGATCATCCCGCCGCGCCACCGCGACCGGACGCTGCACATTTTCAGCCAGATGGACGCCGCCGTCAGCGGGTTCTTCCGCGGGCGATTGATCGTCGCGTTCGTCATGAGCGCGGTCTTCATGCTGGGCTGGTACCTGGCGGACGTGCCGTACTGGTTCCTGCTGGGGATCCTGGCAGGGATCCTCAACATCGTGCCGTACCTCGTGACGCTGGTCTGGCCGCTGGCGGTGCTGCTGAAGTGGCTTGCCTATGTGAACGTGGCCACGCCGCCGCCGGATTTCCACGGTCCTGCCACGGAGGCGGCGAGCACCATGGTAGCCGTCGAGGCGCCCGGAACCCAGTTCGCCGACGCCATCGCCGCCACGCAGGCTGCGGTGAGCCAGCCGGTAGGCGAGCTGGCGGCCGGCTACGCGGCCTCCGCCATCGACACCGCACATGCGGCGGCCTTGCAGGCTGTAGCGGCTAGTCAGGCGGCCGTCGAACACGCCGCCGGTGCAATTGCGGCTACACTGCCGGCGGCCAGCCTGCCTGCGGCTGCCACCCAGCCGATCGACATGGGCTGGGTGTGGGTCATTGCCGCCCCGACCATCGCGTACCTGGCCGCGCAGTTCCTCGACAACTGGTTCATCACACCGATCATCCAAAGCCGCTCGTCGAACCTCAGCGCGGTGACGATCATCATCGTGGTGCTTGTGGGCGGCGCGGTGGGCGGGCTGTACGGCCTGCTGCTGGCCATCCCGATCGCCGCGTGCCTGAAGATCCTCATGAAAGAGGTCATGCTGCCGCACCTGCAGAAGTGGGCGCAGGAGGCGTGACAGACCGTCAGCACGCCACATATCTTTTTTGGCCCACAGTCCTTGCGTTGGTCTACACAACCCTGACCCTTTCTGGCCGCCAGCGGGTACCATATTCCAAGGACCCGCAACATGCCACAGACAACAGCCGTCCGTAAGTCGGCAACCCGATCCCAATCGAAACCGGGGCCGCACGAGCTCGGCCGGATCATCCTGGCCAAGGAGTGCCTGATGGCCGGTCTGCCGAACTGGGACGCCATCTTCTTCGGCGTGCACTGTTCGCGCTGAGGATATGACCTGCGGATGATGGCTGAGCCGCGATGCCCGGAGTGCGGCCTGGCGTTCTCCTGGGAGGATCTCTTCCATCGCATCAGCACCCGCAACAATATGCTATTCGAGCACAACTGGCGGAAGCGGCCCGTGCGGGCCTGGCTTGGGACCACTTGGCACACGCTACGGCCCCAGCACTCTTGGAGCCGTGTTTCGATCCATAATCCCGTTCATGTTGGCCCGCTCCTGTTCCTGCTGCTGATCAGCGTTCTGGGGCCGGTGTCAGTTCTGGCAGCGATCGACGGGACGTCCTCCGCATGTCGAGCAGCCGGTTGGTTGTCGAGGAGACTGACGCAGCTGCAGTGGTGCGAGGCCGCGAGCCTCTGCCGCCGCTGGCACATACACTTCTCGACGTGGCACCACGACCACCCCGCGCAGATAGCGTCGCGGCTTGGATGGCTGGGAGTCCTCCGCATCCTCCCGCTGTTGTTCCTGACGGTCGTCTCCCTTCGGCAGACGTTGGGACGCTGCCAAGTGCAAACAGCCCAGGTCCTTCGCGTAGTGGTATATTCCGTTGCACCAACGTGTGTTATCTGGACATCCATCCTGGGCATCCATCAGCTTCTCGGGTACCACCATCCCGCCTCGGGAGACCCTGGCTTGTGGGACACCTGGCTGACTCTGACCACCGGACGGATACGCAGCGTCCCGTGGCTCCTGTACGCACTTGCCTTCTGCTTGCTCTTCGTTCTCACGCCGGTCCTCTACCTGCGGGTCGGCCTGCGGAATTACCTGCGGCTGCCAAGAGCGGCAGGCATCGCTGCTGCGACACTTGCCATCCTCTGGCTGACAACAACGATTCTGCTCATAGCTGCCCCGCTCGCCGCGCGATAGTGCCTCGCCGAGCCAAGCCTCTCGACGGTGCCTTGCATCCTCATCCGGTCGCAGCCTGGACGGAGCCGCCCGCCGCCGGGGACCCTTGTTCCCGTCCCTGCCGCCAGAGTTTTCGCAGCACCAGGCGCTTGGCGGTGTAGTAGATCACCGGGTAGAGCAGCAGTTCCATGATGAAGCTGGTGGCCAGTCCGCCGATCATCGGGGCAGCCAGGCGCCGCATCGTGTCGGCGCCGGCGCCGCTCGCCCACAACAGCGGTACCAGGCCGATGAAGGTTGTTGTCACGGTCATGGTCTTGGGGCGAATCCGCTTGACGGCGCCATCGTGGACCGCATGCCACAGGTCGTAGGCATTCCGCATCCGGCCCTGGCTCGCGAAACGCTCGAAGCTGTTGTCCAGGTAGAGCAGCATGACCATTCCGGTTTCGGCGTCGAGGCCCGCCAGCGCAATCATGCCCACCCATACCGCCAGCGACAGGTTGTAGTCCAGGAAGTATAGGATCCAGATCGCGCCAACCAGGCTGAACGGCACGGCCAGCAGGACCAGCAGCACTCGCGGCCAGCTTTTCATGGACACGTACAGCAGCAGCACGATCAGCACGAAGGTCAGCGGAATGGCCACCATCAGCTTTGCCCGGGCGGCCAGCATGTATTCGTACTGGCCCGACCAGACAATGCTGTAGCCGGCTGGCAATTGGACCTGCCGGGCCACGGCCTGCTGGGCGTTGGCGACGTACGTGCCGACATCGATGCCGGCGATGTCGACGAAGACCCAACTCGTGCGGCGGGCGTTCTCGCTCTTGACCTCCGGGGGGCCCTTGCGAGTCTCGAAGGTTGCCAGTTGTCCCAGCGGCACCTGGGCGCCGGAAGGCGTGCCGACGAACACCTGCTTGAGGGCCGGCAGGTTATCACGGAGTTCCGGCGGGTAGCGGAGGTTCACGCTATAACGCTCGAGGCCTTCTACCGTCTGCGTGGCCATCATGCCGCCCATGGCGGTGTTGATGACTTCCTGCACATCATCGACGAGCAGGCCGTACCGGGCGATCTGGTCGCGATCGATACGGATGTCGAGATAGTTTCCGCCGACGCTCTTTTCCGGGAACGCGCTGACGGTGTAGGCACCGGTGCCCTCGGCTGTCTTGAGAACTTGGGTTACCTGGTCGGCGATCCGCGAAAGGGTGGCCAAGTCCAGGCCCATGACCTTGACGCCCACGGGCGTCTTGATGCCGGTCGAGAGCATGTCGATCCGCGTCTTGATCGGCATCGTCCAGGCGTTGGTCAGCCCGGGAATTCGCACGACCTCGTTGAGGCCTGGTATATGTCGGCCGTCCGGCCACTCGTAGCCGTAGATCAGCTCGTCGACGGTGATCGGCCGGGTATCCTCCCAGATCTTGCTCGGCAGCCAGGCGAGCCAGGCGGGCCAACCGCTGTGGAACCGCTGGATCGGCACGTGGCGCCAATCGTGCTTGTCGCGGCGGAGCATGATGGTGGTCTCGAACATGCTGATCGGGGCGGGGTCGGTCGCGGTTTCGGCCCAGCCCGACTTGCCCATGACGGACTGGACCTCGGGGAACTGCATGATCAGTTTGTCGGTCTGCTGGAGAAGTTCGCGGGCCTTGGTGATGCTGATGCCGGGGTCGGTCGTGGGCATGTAGAGCAGGTCCCCCTCTTCCAGCGGAGGCATGAACTCGCTGCCGAGCCGCTGGAGCGGCCAGAGCGTCGCCGCCATGATGGCCACGGCGCCGATCATCACGGGCCAGCGCCAGCGCATGGCCATGACGAAGAACGGCTCGTAGATGCGCTGGAGGATCCAGGAGATCGGGCTGGCCTGCTCATGGATGATCTTCTGGGGCACCAGCAGCATGCCCATGAGCACCGCCCAGCCCAGTGCGATCCAGTGGCGGTACTCTGTCGCCCAAGCCAGTTCGGCCGGCAATGGAACCAGCAAGACCAGTCCGGCAGGCACGAGCATCGCCGCCAGCGTAGTCAGAAGGTTGGTCTTCCAGCCCCATTCCCTCGGCAGGACGCGGCTGGAGATAAAGTAAGTCATCAGCACGGGGATGATGGTGACGGCCAGCAGCGACGAGGCCGCCATCGCGAAGGTCTTGGTGTAGGCGAGCGGCTTGAACATCCGGCCGGACTGCTCGCCGAGCACGAAGACCGGCAGGAAGCTGACGGTCAGGACCAGTAAGGCGAAAAAGAGGCTGGGGCCGACTTCGCGGGCTGCTTCCAGGATGATCTCCGCCCGTGGCCGCGGGATAGCGGGCCGCCCGGCAGCGGTCAGAAGGTGCAGCCGCTCGTCCTCGCGGTCGAGGTGCTTGTGAGCGTTTTCGACCATGACGATGGAGCTGTCGACCATCACGCCGATGGCGATGGCGATGCCGCCGAGGCTCATCAGGTTGGCGTTGATGCCCAGCAGGTGCATCAGGAGGATGCTGGCCAGAACACCCGTCGGCACGACGAAGACGGCGACCAGTTCGGATCGCGCGTGCAGCAGGAACACGATGCAGACCAGCGCCACGACCGTCACTTCCTCCAGCAGCGTGTGCGAGAGCGTCTCAACGGCCCGGTCGATCAGGTCGCTGCGATCGTAGGCGGTCTGGATGGCCACGCCGGGCGGCAGGCCTTTTTCTAGATCCGCCAGCTTCGCTTTGACTGCTTCGATGGTAGTGCGGGCGTTCTCGCCGAAACGCATAACGATGATGCCGCCGGCCGTCTCGCCCCGGCCGTTCCACTCGAGGATGCCGCGGCGAAGTTCAGGGCCGACGCGCACGTCGGCCACGTTGGACAGGTAGATCGGCGTACCATCCTGCATCGCGCCCAGCGAGACCTTGCGAAGCTGGTCGAGCACCTTCTGCGTGCGGACCTCCTGGATGTTCATGCCCGAAGCGCGGGCCTCGGCCGCGTCCTGCTCGGTCAGTGTGCCCAGGTAGCCCAGGCCGCGGACCATGTATTCGGTCTCGCTCATTTCGACGAGCCGGCCGCCTACGTCGTTGTTGCTCTTGCGAATGGCGTCCATCACCCTCGACAGCGGGATCTCGTAGGCGAGCAGTTTGACGGGGTCTACGACAACCTGGTACTGCTTCTCGAACCCGCCGAGACTGGCGACTTCGCTGACGCCGTCCAGGGCCGTCAGTTCGTACCGGAGGTACCAGTCCTGCAGGCCGCGCAGGTCGGCCAGCGTCTGCCGGCTGGGCATCAGCGGTGTCTTTCCATCGAGCGGGCAGACCTCGTAGGGCAGGTGCTGATCGCCGACCAGGCGGACAGGACTGGTGTCGCTGAAGACCCGGTGGCGCACGAGCCGCAGTCGCACCTCTTTGTCGACCGGCGCATCGGCCGGATCGGCGTACCACTTGCCGGTCTGGGGGTCGTGCCACAGACCATTGGGATGGTCGGGGCAGTACTTGCCGGTGGTCAGGACATACTCATAGACCCAGCCGACGCCGGTGGCGTCGGGCCCGAGTTGCGGGCTGACGCCTTCCGGCAGTTTTCCGCCGACGAAGCTGAGTTGCTCGAGAACCCGGCTGCGAGCCCAGTAAAGGTCGGTGCCGTCCTCGAAGATGATGTAGACGAAGCTCATGCCGAACATGCTGTAGCCGCGGACGGTCTTGGCGTACGGCACCGAGAGCATCGCGGTCGTCAGCGGGTAGGTAACCTGGTCTTCGACGATCTGCGGGGCCTGGCCCGGGTACGCGGTGCGAATGATCACCTGCACGTCGGAGAGGTCGGGGATCGCATCGACCTTGATGTTGAGCGTGGCCCAGATGCCGCCGAGGACCAGGAAAAGGGTCAACAGCAGGACCATCAGACGATTCTTGACACACCATTCAATGAGTTGGCCGATCATTCGCTACCCCTTGTTCGCCTGGATGGTTTCCTGGATGACGCCGCACTCGGGCATTGTCAGATCGTAGGGATTCGCGAACTCGCCATCCCTTTGCAACCAGTGCTTCTTGACCATCGGGCAGTACATGTGCAGGAGCACCGGCGCAACATCCGCCGTGGGCGCCTGCTGGCGAACCAGCGGGATCAGCACGTCCGAAAGCGACGCGACGGCCTCCCGCAAGGCCGTGATGTCGCCGGCGTGTTCGAGGTGCGATGCGTACGTGGCGATGCTGCGGCCCGCCTCCGGGCCCATGCTGCTGGCCGCGTCGACCATTCGCGGCACCGGCGTGCGCGCTGCCGCCAGGTCATCCTTCATCAGCGCGCCGTGGACTTGCAGGTATGCCTCCACGAGTCCATTCATGGCATCAGCCGGGATGCCGGCCTGCGGCCGGGCGGGCCGACTGGCGGTGCCGGCGTTCGGTGGCGCGGACTCTCGGCCCATGCCGCGTTCCTTGTCAACAGTGTGGCCGGGTGGCTGTGCGGCGGGCATCGTCTCTCTCCTGTCGAAGCACTTGAGCATCTTCCTGCCGAAGTATGGGTTGCGGACATCGCCGCCAGCCTGCAGCCACATGGCGCCGCCCTGCCCCTCGCGGTACATCGGGCAGTGCAGCTGCTCGACGGTTCTGCCGAAGGTGCCCGGAACGCCGACGTCTCGCAGGAACTTGCCGAGCGCGACACTCAGGTCGGCGTAGGCTGTGCGAGCCTTGGCCAGATCGCTCTGTCCCGCAAGGGCCAATGCCTCGCCGCGGATCGTGGCCACCTCCTGATGCTTGTGCCAGAAGTGCTCGTCGCCTGGCAGCGGCACGTGCATCATCGCCTCAGTGCTCTGGGCGACGTGCCGGGCCGGATCGGCGATCCCTTCAATCGTGTCCGCTGCCAGCCTGTCACCGATCGCCAGATAGCTGCTCACAACGTCCGAGAGCGCCTGCTGCGCGGCCGGTGGCAGTTGCACAAGGTCGGCAGGAGCAGCGGCCGGGGCGGAAGACGCCTTCTGCTGGGCTGCGGTCTCGCCCTTGATCATCTTGGCCAGGGACTCGCGGATGCGGCTTTCACTGTCGAGGAGGAACTGGCCGCTGGTGACGACCATCTCGCCCGGCTTGAGGCCGGAGAGCACCTGGACCATGCCATTTTCGGTCTGCGCACCCAGTTGGACGTTCCGCGGCTCGAACTTGCCCTCGCCCAGGCTGACGAAGGCGACCTGCCGCTCGCCCGTGTCGATGATTGCCTCGCGGGGTGCTAGGATGCGATCGTCTGCCAGGGTGCTCTTGAGCTGCACCTCGGCGAACATGCCGGGCTTGAGCAAGCCCTGCTCGTTCGGGAATTCCAGGCGCACGCGGACCTGGCGGGTCTTCTCATCCAGCGTCGGGTAGACGTAGATGACCTTTCCTTCAAAGGTCTGGCCGGGAATGTAGGGCAGGCTCATTACCGCCCGCTGACCAGCCTGGACATAGGGCAACTGGTACTCGTAGAGCGTCACCATGACCCAGACGGTCGAGAGGTCGGCGATGCGGTAGAGTAGCGTGCCCGGTTCGACGCGCATGCCCTCAAACGCGTTCTTTTTGATAATGACGCCCGTGTAAGGGCTGTAGATCGTCATCGTCTTGGTAGCCTGGCCGCGCTGCTCGAGGGCCTGGATTTGTTCCGGGGTGATGTCAAAGTACTCCAGACGTGTGCGTGTGGCCTGGAGGACGCTGTCGCTGTCTTGCGTAGCGCTGGGGCCGCTGCGGCCTGCGCTGCGAAGCGCCAACAGGTGATCCTGCTGTGCGGTGTACAGGTCCGGCGAGTACAGTTCCAGTAGCGGCTGGCCCTGCTTGACTTCCTGGCCGAGGTAATCCGCATGGAGCTTCTCGATCCAGCCGGAGAGCTTGATGTTGACGTCGCGGACAGTTGTCTCGTTGTAGTCTACCGTACCAACGGTGCGGATGGTCTGCGTGAGCGGTCCGCTGATCACCGGGGCAATACGCACCCCGATGTTCTGCACCACCAGCGGATCGATCTCCAGCTGGCCGGTGAACTGCGCCGGGTCGAGCGGCACGAGGTCCATGTGACAAACGGGGCAGAGCCCGGGCTTGGGCAGGATCACCCACGGATGCATGGAGCAGGTGTAGTACCGTGCGGCTGGCGTGGTTTCGGCCGAATGATCGTGTCCGCGCGAGAGCACCCCCGTGACACGGCTGGCGGCACCACCCAGCCGATCGCCCCACTTTGTCCCGATCCACAACATTGTGGCTCCGATAACCAACACCGTCAGGATGACCTTCCAGCCCGGCCCCCGAGGGGGCGGGACACTGGGAGGCGGCTGGTGTATCGGCTGTTCCGCCTGTAGAAGGCAGGGCTGCGGTGCATCTGTGCCGGCCGTCGCGGCGGCAGATGCCTTGTTTTCGTAATTGTTCGTCATGATCTGCGCTCCAAACGCCAGGTCGCCTGATTCCAATATCCAGGAACGTCGGGCACGGCCCTTGCTGTTCACGGGACAAGCCGCTTGCACCCGGTGCGGTAGGCGCGGGCAAGCTCGCCGCCTTGGCGCCGAGGGCCGTGCTATGAAAGGCAGATCAGATTGTCAAGAGGCAATGCTGCGCAAAGAGGGAGTGGTTGGCGGATCCATCGAGCGTGTCGAACGGGTAGGCGCCGCCAGCCGGCAACGGGCCCGTCGTTACAACAAGGAGCGCCGGCCAGATCACCATGTCCAAGGCGGGCATCAACTCGGAGGGCAGTGGCCTGGCAGGCCTCACATCGACATAGGTAGTGCTCGTGTCCGAACAGGAGCACGACTGGTGGTCCTGCGAGTCCTGGCATGGTCTGCCATTGCCTTGGCTGGAGGGTGTTTCGCCCGCGCAGCAGCGGGGCATCGCTTGGCTGGCATCCGCCATGCCGCAAGCGCGTGCGCAGGCCGGTAAGACTTCAGCCGCAGCGGGCTGGGCCGGGGTGCTCTGGACGATGCAGTAGCACCACGCCGGTGTTGCCATCGCTGTCAGCACCGACAGTGTCAACCGCAAGATTGTGCCGACCTGTATCATGTTTGTTGCCAGAACACTTCGACTTCCTACCACTACAACGCCACCTGGGCTCAAGCGACCTCAGGCGGCAGGACGATACATCCTTCCAGGAACCTTGATCCGGGAAGGAGAAAAAGCATGGATGCTCGGCAAATTCGGAAACTCCAACCGA
>Ga0101944_10006789_pt1 | contig 11918 bp, 8 predicted proteins | sample DewCreD2012metaG_FD_75245 | JGI IMG/M metagenome (GOLD analysis project Ga0101944, IMG submission 75245) | Hot spring sediment bacterial and archeal communities from British Columbia, Canada, to study Microbial Dark Matter (Phase II) - Dewar... ... | reverse complement strand
GGGAGAGGGCCCGCTCGTGGAAAGCGCGGTTGGCGGGACGTTCGAGCTGCCGGTCGCTGTGGTCCGGCGGGGCGAGTTCAAAGGCCCGCTGCAGCTTACGCCGATCGGCCTGCCGCAGACACTGCGCCCGCAGCCGCTACGGATCGAAGGCAATCAGGACAACGGCAAATGGACGCTCGCCCTCAACCAGGCCAATCTCCGCCCGGGCGACTACACCTTTTTCCTCAAAGGCGAGTCGACCGGCAAATTCGTTCGCAATCTGGCAGCCGTCGCCGTGGCAGAAGCGGAACAGCAGCGCCTGGCCGGACTGGTCGAAAAACTGACCGCCAAGCTGCAGGCAGCCAAAGACGCCCAGGACGCTCCGACCGTCAAGGCACTCGAGGAACAACTCAAACAAGCGACCCAGGCCAAAACCGACGCCGACAAACGCTTGGACGCGGTGAAAAAAGCCAACCCGTCTCAGGATACCCCCTTCGCCCTGGCCAGCACGCCGCTCACCCTCCGCATCCACGCCAGCCCGATCGTGCTCAAGCCGCAAGCGCCCTCCGAAGCCTGGCCGCCATCCAGCCAACAGACGCTCCGCGTCGAAATCCAGCGGCTGTTCGGCTTCAAGGAAAAGGTCGACCTTGCACTAACGCCGCCAAGCGGTGTGAAGGGGCTCTCGGCTGCGAACGCGAGCATCCCTCCGAATCAGACGCAAGGCCAGCTCGCCATCACCCTGGCGGGCGACGCCACGCCCGGAACGCACGCCTGCAACCTCAAGGCCACCAGCCAGTTCAACAACATCCCCGTGCAAACCCAGATCACGGTCATGATCACGATCGGATCGCCCTGATACCGGGTCGAGCCCCGGGTCCAGTCACTTGGCCATGCGGCCGTGCCCGAATCTCCCGATCCCGCAGCTATGCACAGCGCATCCGCACACTGGACGACCACCATGCCCCAACAGCCGTTACCGATGAGCAGCCCGCCACGGTCGATCACTGCGTTGGCTACGAATCAGGCAGCGCCAGCCGGCTGGGAAACGTCCAGCCCTTCGATACTGCACTCGTGCTCGACAGGCATGCGATGCGGAGCGAGGAGAATCGCCATGCTAAGAAAGAGTATTGCGGTTTTCTTGGGGGCATGTGCGACGGCGTTATTTGCACTAGCCATTGCCGCCAGCCCCCTGTTCGCCCAAAACCCGGCTCCGCGCAAAATCGCTGAGATCAACCATCCCGGCGAAGTGGATTTCCAGAAGGAAATTCTCCCGATCCTGCGGCGGAACTGTCTTGCCTGCCACAGCGGCACGAAGGCGGAAGGCGACCTGGTGCTCGAGTCGCCTGCGACCATTCGCAAGGGGGGCAGCCAGGGACCGGCTGTCGTCCCAGGCAAAAGCGGCGAAAGCCTCCTGCTGCAGCTAGCAAGCTGGCAGAAAGAGTCGTTCATGCCGCCGCCGGACAACAAGGTAGGGGCCAAACCGCTCACCCCCGAAGAGCTGGGCCTGATCCGGCTGTGGATCGACCAGGGGGCAAAAGGCGAGGTCCAAACTGGTAGTTCGGCGATTGCCTGGCAGCCGCTGCCGCCGGGCATCAATCCGATCTACGCCGTTGCGGTAACCCGCGATGGTCAGTATGCGGCCGCCAGTCGGGCGAATCAGATTTTTGTTTATCACGTGCCCAGTGCGAGGGAATTGGGCAGGTTGACCGACCCGGCGCTCGTGGGGCGCGGGCTGTACTCGCATCCGGGCGTGGCCGACCTGGACCTGATCCAGTCGCTGGCGTTCAGTCCCGACGGCACGTGGCTGGCGTCTGGCGGCTTTCGGACTGTGAAGCTGTGGCGGAAGCGATTCTTGACGCCGCTGGGGCAGGTTGCCGGCTGGGAGGGGCAGCCGAGAGCGGCGGCGGCTTCGGCCGACGGGACGTTGTTGGCAGTCGCCACCGACAATGGCCATGTATGGGTGTTTGAGACGGCTGGGGGAAAACTTCGCAAGCGGCTGACGGACGCCGGGGGTCCGCTGGTGGGGCTGGCGCTGACGGCCGACGGTGGGCGGCTGGTGGCGGTTACCCAAGCGGGCGAGATTCTGGTTTGGGACACCGCGGAGGGGAGGCTGCGTGGGCGTGTCGCCACTGGCCAGGCATGTACGGCGCTGGCACTGCTGGCCGAGGGACAGATCGCCCTGGCGGGGCCGGGAGCTGCGACCCGCATTTATCGCCTCCCCGAAACGGTCAGCGAACAGCCGGCGGAGGCAGTGCGAAAGCTGGAAGCCGAAGGGAGTGCGGTCGTGACGCTGGCGGCATCCGGTTCGATGCTGGTTGCTGGCAGCGACGACGGCACGATCCGCCGGTGGGACGTCGCGAGCGGGAAGGCGGTGTCGCAATGGTCGGCCGGGAGCAAATTGGCACAACTTGCGATCAGCCCGGACGGCCAGCGCGTGGCGACCCGGAGCCAAGAGGGGTCGGCCGTGCTCTGGGATGCGGCGGGCAAGCAGCTCGCGGTGCTTGGTCAGGACGTGCGGACGACGCTGCGCCTGGCCCAGGTGACGCTGGAGGCATCGCTGGCCCGGAAACATGTGGACTTGGCGAAGAAAGACCTGGATGAAGCGAACCAGCGCAAGAAATCCGAGGAGGACAGCGAAAAGCAAGCCAAGGAAGCGCTGAGCAAAGCCGAAGCGGAATTCAAAGCCAAGTCGGAAGCAGCCCAGAAAGCAGATCAGGAGAAGCAAGCCGCGGAAAAGGCGGTGGCGGAAGCGGGCATGGCCAAGGCGAAGGCGGAAGAGGCGCGTCAAGCGGCCGACGCCGCCCTCGGCCGGCTGGATGAAGCCCTCAAAGCGATCAAGACGGCTCAGGAAGCGGCCGCCAAGATTGAGGACCCAACGGCCCAGACGGCCCGCATGGCCGCGGAAAAAGCGATCGCGGAACTGGAGGCGCTGCGCAAGCTGCTGATGCCGGCGAAGGAGGCGGCCGCCAAGGCGGTGGAACAAGCCACCGCGACCTTGGCGCAAGCCGAGAAGAAGCTCAAGGACCTGGCGCCCGCACACCAGAAGGCTCAGGATGAACGCCTTGCCGCGGAGCGGACGCTGCAATCGGCCCAGCGAGGGGTGCAGCGTGCCCAGGAAGCGGTGCAGAAAGCAGCCGCGGCGATCAAACCCTACGAAGAAACGCTCCGCCAGCGCGAGGCCGAGGTGAAAGCCAAGGAAGCGGAACTGGCCGAGGCGACGGCGGCGGCCAAGCAACCGCTGCCTCCGACGCGATGGCTCGGGATCAGCGCCGACGGGGCGCAGGTCGTGTGCCTCGCGGCGGATGGCCGGGTGACGACGTGGGACGCGCGGCGCGGCGTGCCGCTGGAGGCGGCCACGACGCCCGCGGAGGCGTTCTCTGCAAGCAACCCGCCGGCAGCAGCCGCATCCTCCCAAGAATCGCCGCTGGTCGCCGCGCTGGCCGGCACGGCCGTGGTTTTCGCCGGACCGCAGCAGGCGCACTTGCTCGAGCACACCGTGCGCTTGGAACTGGAGCGGACGCTCGGTTCGCCCGACGATCCGTCGCTGCTGATCGACCGCGTCACGGCGCTGGATTTCTCCCCCGATGGAAAAGTGCTGGCGGCCGGCAGCGGCGAGCCTTCACGCAGCGGACAGATCGTGCTGTTCCGCGTGGCGGATGGCGGACTGGCCGGCACGATCCCCGACCCGCACAGCGACACGGTCACCTGCCTGGCGTTTTCGCCGGAGGGTCGGCTGCTGGCTAGCAGCGGGGCGGATCGGTTCGCCAAGGTCTGGAATGTCGCGGAGCAGCGCCTGGTGCGCGGTCTGGAAGGGCACACGCACCATGTGCTGGGCGTGGCCTGGCGGGCCGACGGCCGGGTGCTGGTGACCAGCGGAGCCGACACGACGCTGAAGGTCTGGGACGCCCGCACCGGCGAGCAATTGCGCACGATCGCCAACCTGTTCGGCAAGGAGGTGACCGCCGTCCGCTTCCTCGGCGAAAGCGAGTCGGTGGTGGCGTGCAGCGGCGATCCGCGGGTCCGCCAGATCAACACGGCCAACGGGTCGAACCAGCGCGACTTGCCGGGCGTGTCGGATTACATGTACGCCCTGGCGGCCAGTCGCGATGGCAAGACGATCGCCGGGGGCGGTCTGGACAGCGCGCTGGTGGTCTGGAACGACCAAGGGCAGGAAATCGCCCGCTTCCCACCGCCCGCGCCAAGCCGCCAGACAGCCGCCCGCTGAAGCCGCGTTCCGCCGCGCGAGGTTGCAAGAAGCGGGCCTCGCGACCGGCTACAGGTCCGGCCCGCGGAGCAGGTGCAGCCGCACGAGATTGAGGGCTTGCTTGGCCACACGCACCGGCGCCACTTGCGGGTGGCCACCGAACGAGGCCGGCAACGTGCGAACACCGTCGGGGTACGCCAGTGCGAGGCCCACCGGGGCATGAGCCGCCGTCCCTTCCTGCGACGGGTAGCGGCCGACGGCCAGCCCGTAATCCGCACCCCAGGTTTTGCGCACCTGCTGCGCCAGCGATGCCACGCAGGCCTGGTCGTCGTCGGCCACGGCGGCCGCCTCGGGACACGCCGACGCCAGCGCCTCGCGGCTGCCCACGACGATCCCGCCGCGCAGCGCCGTGCTCGACCGATCGGCCCGCGTCAGCCAGTGGGCCAGCATCCCGCCACTACCCCACTCGGCCAGCGCCAGCGTCTGTCCGCGGACTTGCAGCATCCGCACCACGACATCCTCGAGCTCTTCGTCCTCGTAGCCGAACACCAGATCGCCCAGGCATTCATGGATGGCGTCCAGCGTGGGCTGCATCGCCGCTCGCGCCGCCGCCTTATCCTCTCCCTCCGCCGTGATCCGCAGGGTGATCGTGGCCTGGTGCACCGTGATCCCGACCCGCGGAAAGCGGTCGCGAGCGATCAGATCGGGCAGCATCGCTTCCAGCTCGCTTTCCCCGACCCCGAAGCACTTGACGCGGAAATGGGTGATGACCTTCTGCACCCCCAAGGCCGCCGCCAGCGTCGGCCGGACGGTGGCGTTCCACATCTCTTTCATTTCCGCCGGCACGCCCGGCAAGGCAAAGATCCGCACCGGCGCGCGGCCCGCTCGAGGCAGCGTCAGGTCGATCCCCGGCGCCGTGCCATGCGGGTTGGGGATGGGCCGGCTGCCCTGAGGGAACTGCGCCTGGATCGCGTTGGCAGGCGGCATCGGCCGCTGCCGGCGGGCGAACAGCGCCTGGATGTGGGCCAGCACGGCGTCATCCTGGACCAGCGGCACACCGGCCAGCTCGGCCAGTGCCTGGCGGGTCAGGTCGTCGGCGGTCGGCCCCAGTCCGCCGGTCGCCACCACCACCTCGGCTCGCTCGCAGGCCAGCCGCAGGGCGGCCAGGAGGTCCTCGCGCTGGTCGGCCACCGTGGTGTGGAACGCGACAGGCAGCCCGATCTCCAGAAGCTGCTGGGCCAGCCAGGCGCTATTGGTGTCCAGACGCTGCCCCGTGACCAGTTCATCGCCGATGGCCAGAATTTCCGCTCGCATCCGTCCTGTCTCGCTGGGAACGTAGGGCACACTGTCCTTGCGCGCATCCTGGCGGCGTGGGCCGCCACGCTGCGCGGCGCTCGTACGCTCATAACCGGCCTTCCCACTCGGCCAGGAATCGCTCGAGAAACTGCTCGAGGAATCGATGCCGCTGCTGCGCCACCTGCCGGCCCGTGGCGGTCTGCATTCGCTCGGCCAACAGGAGCAGTTTTTCGTAAAAATGGTTGAGCGTGGGGCCGCGGCTGCGCTGGTAGGCCGCGAAACTGGCGTGCCGCTCTGGCGGCTGGTCCGGATCGTAGAGCAGCCGCCCGTGGTGGCCGCCATAGGCGAACGCCCGCGCGATCCCGATCGCGCCCAGGGCATCCAGCCGGTCCGCATCCTGCACGCAGCATCCCTCCAGGCTAGACATCGGCGTCGGCACTTCGGAACCCTTGAACGACAGCTCCTGGATGATCCGGCACACGTGTTCGACCAGTGGGGCCGGGACCTCTTGCGACGTTAGCCACGCCCGGGCCTGCCTGGGACCAGCCTCTGGATCGCCGGTGCGCTTCCAGTCATCCAGGTCGTGCAGCAGGGCCGCCAGTTCGACCACGACCGGATCGGCCCCTTCTTCGCGGGCGATCCGCAGAGCCATCCGCCGCACCCGCTCGATGTGGAACCAGTCGTGGCCCGCGGCATCGCCGGCCATCTGCTGGCGGACGTGCTCGGCCGTGCCAGCGATCCACGTGGCGGCATCGGGTTCCATCGGCGGGGCAAGACAAGGAGCGGCAAGCGGAGGACGGCCGAACGCGCCGGTCCGTGGCGCTGGAAGCGACACCGCCGGCCGCGGGACAGGTCTAGGAACCGGAAGCCGGACTGGCAGGCGGCAAGTAGCCCAGCTCGACCAGGAACGCGTCCAGGGCCTTAAGCGTTTTCTCGTAATGCTCGTTGCCGCCGCGTCCGTAGTTGAAAAAGCCGTGCCCCTGGCCCTCGTAGCCCACAAGCGTGCAGCGGTTGCCCGCGTCCGTCATCGCCTGGGCGAACCGCTCCACGGTGGCGTAGGGCACGGTGCTATCGGCCCGTCCGTGGAAGATGATCGTGGGCGGGGCGCCCGATCGCACATGGTGATACGGCGACAGCGCCTGCGGATCGACCCCCATCCGCTCCTTGAGCGCGGCGATCCGCTCGGCGGTCGGCGCCGGCAGACCTTCCACAGGAGCCAGCACCACCGCCGGGTTGAAGAGCGCCAGGGCATTGGGCACGCTGGCGATGGAAGCGTCTTCCTGCGGTTCGTCGAACTGCGGGATCAGCGCCGTGCAGGCAGCCAGGTGTCCGCCGGCCGAGCCGCCGGCCGCCACGATCCGCTGCGGGTCGATGCCCAGATGCGCGGCATGCTGGCGGATGTAGCGGATGGCGCTCTTGGCGTCCGCCACACACGCTACCGCCTGGACCTGGTGCCGGCTGGCCACGCGGTAGTCGGCCGTGATGGCCACCATGCCGCGGGCCGCCAGATGCCGGCACTGATGCTCGAATTGGGCGGGCGAGCCGCTCGTCCACCCGCCTCCGAAGAAGAACACGATAGCCGGCCGGCGGTCGCTCGCCTGGTGCCCTGGGGGCGTAAAGACGTACAGGTTGAGCTGCACGTCCCCGACGGTCTTGTACGTCTCGACCTTGGCTCCAGCAAGCTGCGGCGGATAGTTCCGCGCCTGGCCGGCACGCTCCTGGGCCGTGAGGGCGGATGCGTCGATCAGCACCAGGGCCAGCAGGGCCCACAGACTTCCCACACCGGTGCAGCGTTTCATGGCGGTCTTCCTCGTGCTGGACGCAAGCGGGCAGATACTCCACACGTCGGGACGCTATTGTACCGGCTTTTCCGGCCACGGGCAGTCCATCCGGCTCTTGACACGGGCCCACCTGGCACGCTAATTTAGTAGCACTCCTACATGTATCTTGGTTCAGGTCGTTGGGGAGGTTGGACGATGAGCGCTGCGATCGCCGGTTACACCTATGGCCTGCCGTCGGTGCCCCGTTCCCCGCTGTCGCTCGAGGAGCTGCGGCTCCTGGAAAACAGCGTGCTGTGGAGTGCAGAGGACGCCCGCTACCTCGCCATGGCAGGGGAGGTGCTCGAGGATCAGATCGAGGCGGTCCTGGACCTGTGGTATGGCTTCGTCGGTTCCCAGCCACAGCTTGTGCGGGCATTCCTGGATGCTTCCGGTCAGCCGCTGACCGACTACCTGCAACGGGTGCGGGGCCGCTTCGGCCAGTGGATCCGCGATACCTGCCGCCGGCCGCACGACCAGGCCTGGCTGGATTACCAGTACGAGATCGGCCTGCGGCACCACCGCACCAAGAAGAACCTCACCGACGCGGCCCCGGCCGCCGAGGGGATCGTGCCGCTGCGGTATCTGATCGCCCTCATCGCCCCGATCGTCTTGACGATCCGCGACTTTCTGGCGAAAAAGGGGCACGCCCCGCAGGAGGTGGATCGGATGCATCAAGCCTGGCTGAAGGCGGTGGTGCTGCAAGTCGCCCTGTGGAGTCTGCCCTATGCGCAGGAGGGGGACTACTGATCCGGTGGCCCGGCGACGGGCGTCCTCCACCCTTGGCACCCCGAGGTTCGTGTGAACGCTGTCCCGCCGCCCTCGCCTCTGGATGCCCGGCTGCTGGCGGCTTTGGAGCGTCTGGCGCAGGCCCTGGCCAAGGGACGCTGGGATGCCGCCTATGCCCGCGGCTTGAGCGCCACGCAGGCGCAGCTTCTGCTCTATACGGCCTCCCAGGGGGACCCGCCCCTGCGCGTGGGCCGGCTGGCCGACGCATTCTCGCTGAAGCATTCCACGGTCAGCGATGCCTTAGCGGCGCTGGAGGCCAAGGGGCTGGCTGTGCGCAGCAGCGATCCGACCGACGCGCGGGCCACCTGCGTGCAGCTCACCCGCCGCGGCCGCCAGCTCGCCCAGCAACTCGGCGGCTGGTCGGAGCTGCTCCGCCAGCACCTGGCCAGCCTGCCCCGCGAGCAGCAAGGTCTGCTCCTGGCGACGCTGCTGGACTTGATCGCCCGCTTGCAGCAGGCCGGCTGGATCCACGTCAGCCGCTGCTGCACCACCTGCCTCTACTTCCAGCGCGACGCCCACGCCAACCCCGCGGCACCGCATCACTGCCGCCTGCTCGATCAGCCGCTGCACCTGGTCGAGTTGCGGGTCGACTGTCCGGACCATCAGCCCGCCGAGGCCGCCGCTCCTTGAGGCAGCGCTAATCGCCCAGCCCCGCCGCGGCCCGGCGCATCCGCGACAAGGCGGCCAATGCCTCGCGGCGGGCGGATGCATGCTCGACGATCGGCCGGGGGTAATCCACACCGAGCCTCACTCCGGCGGCCTGCAGCACCTCCGGCGGAGCTTCCCCAGGACGGTGGATCCACCGGTCCGGCAGGCCGGCCAGCTCCGGCACCCAGCGGCGCACGTACGCCCCTTGCGGGTCGAACTTCTCCCCTTGCCGCACCGGATTGAAAATGCGGAAGTACGGCGCGGCGTCTGCTCCGCACCCCGCCACCCACTGCCAGCCCAGCGTGTTGTTGGCCAGGTCGGCATCGACCAGCGTGTCCCAGAACCACTGCGCCCCGGCCCGCCAGTGGATCCGCAAATGCTTGACCAGGAACGAGCCGACCACCATCCGTCCGCGGTTGTGCATCCAGCCGGTCCGCCAGAGCTGCCGCATCGCCGCATCGACCAGCGGATAGCCCGTGCGTCCGCGTTGCCAGGCGGCCAGCGCCTCGGGGTCATCATGCCAGGGAAACTGCGCGAAGGCCGCCTGCAGCGGCTGCCGGTCGGTCTGGGGAAACCACCATAAAAGATGCGCGGCAAACTCCCGCCAGGCCAGTTGCCGGCCAAACGCCTCGCGGCTGCGTGCCGCGGCCTGCCGCACCTTGGGCGGACCCGCGTTGGGCCAGGAGGCTAGCGCGTGCCAGACCTGGCGCACGCTGATCTCGCCGAAATGCAAGTGGGGGGACAATCGCGAGGTGCCGTCCTCGGCCAACAGGTCGCGTCCCTGCGCGTAGTGATCGACCCGCCGGGCCAGGAATGCCTCCAGCCGCTTTTGCGCTCCCGCCTCCCCCGGCGTCCAGGTTTCCCGCAGCCCTCCGGCCCAGTCGGGACGCGGCAACAGCCGCCAGTCCTCCAGGCGCTGCGAGTCGGGCCACGCAGCGGGCGGAATCCACTTCGGCTCCGCCTCCGGTGGATCGAGTGCCAGGCGGCCCTGCCACACCTTGTAAAACGGCGTGAACACCCGATACGGCTGCCCCTGCGGCGTGGTCAGGGTGCCGGGCTCGACCAGCCAGTTCCCGGCACACACGATCGGCCGCACGCCCAGCTCGGCCAGGCGGCCCAGCACCGCCTGCTCGCACGCCCGCGCCGCCGGTTCTCCGCGGCGGCACCAGGCCACGTGGCTCGCCCCGGTCTGGCGCACCAGTTCCGCCAGCACCTCCGCGGCCGGGCCGCGCCGCAAGATCAGCCTCATGCCCCGCTGGCGCAGCCGCTGATCGAGCGCGTGCAGGCTGCCGTAGAGCCACCAGCGGCTGGCACCGCCCAGCGGCCAGTCCCCTTCACACCGCGGGCAGTCGATGTACACCGGCACGATCGGGCCGCCGCGGCGGCCGGCCGCCGCCAGCGCCGGCTGGTCGGCCAGACGCAACTCGCGCTGCAGCCAGACGATCGTGGCAGAGGCAGCCACCTGCATCAGGCCCCGGTCCGATGATCCCTGTCCGATGCACCCTCTGGGAGAACGCGCGTCCGACGAACCCTCTGCTGCGGAGCGCTACACGAAGCGCGTCTTGCCCGGCATGGCCACCTGCTGCACTTCCTCGGGCAGCTCGACCGGCCCCCACTCATACCGCTTGGGCGTCAGGTCGAGCTGCGAGTTCATCGCTTCCTCCCACGTCACCCGTTTGCCGGTGTAGGTGGCCATCCGCCCCATGATCGCCAGGAGTGTGCTATAGGCCATGTAGCGGCCGTTGTTGATCGGCCTGCCCTCTTTGATCGACCGGAACAGCTCCTGGTGCTCGACGTCGTACATGCTGGGCTTGTCGCCGCGATAGCGCCACACCTGGCCGCCGGCGCTGATCTCGTGTTTGATGAGCTGCGCCTGCCCCTTGGTGCCCAGCACGATGTCCTCCGTCTGCGGCCAGCAGCCTGCCATCTGCCGCGTGAACGAGAAGACCCGCACGCCCTGCGGCCATTCGTAGACCACCGCGTGATGGTCGTAGATGTTGCCGTACTCCGGCTCGATGCGGACCTGCCGTCCGCCCAGACCCACCGCGGCCGCCGGCGGCTCGTCCCCCATCAGCCACAGCGCCTTGTCCAGGCTGTGGATGTGCTGCTCGACGTTGTGATCGCCGGACAGCCACGTGAAGTACAGCCAGTTGCGGATCTGGTATTCCATCTCGCTCCACTCGGGCTTGCGGCCGCGATGCCAGAGCGTCCCGGTGAGGTAGTTCTCCTGGATCGCCACGATGTCCCCGATCGCCCCGTCGCGGATCCGCTGCACCGTCTCGCGGACCCCCAGGTCGTACCGCCAGCACAGGCCCGAGACGATCGCCAGCCCTTTCTTCTGGGCCTCTTCGCTGGTTTGCAGCACGCTCCGCACGCCCGGCGCATCCACCGCCACCGGCTTCTCGCAGAACACGTGCTTGCCCGCGTCGATCGCCGCCTTCAGGTGCCGCGGACGGAAATGCGGGGTGGTGCACAGCAGCACCACCTGCACGTCGCTCTCCATCACCCGCTGGTACGCCTCGAAGCCCGTAAAGCAGGTGTCGTCCGTCACGCGGTACTGCTGCCCGAGCTGGCGGCTGAGCGTTTGCCGGGCCCGCGCGATCTGGTCAGGAAACAGGTCGGCCAGCACGGTGAGGCGGTTGTTCGGGTCGGCCCGCATCGCGTTGATCGCCGCCCCGGTCCCGCGCCCCCCGCAGCCGATCAGCGCCACGTTGATCGCCTCGCTCCCCTGGGCGTGCACGGCCGGCACACCGCCCAGCATCGGCAACACCGAGGCGCCGGCCGCCAGGGCGGAACAGCCGCGGAGAAACCCGCGACGACTGGCCGGCACTGCGGACGCAACGCGTGATGTCCCCGCGTCCTGTCGCTTCGACACACGCGCTGCATCATCGATCGTGCGAGGGGACGACTTCGGGGAATGGGCGGGGGGAATCGACATGCCACAACGCTCCTGAAGGCGGGATGCAACACCAGGCGGGGCTGGACGGACCCAGCAGCAGAAGTCGAACCGCTTCGACTTGCAAGTGGCGCTTATCTTACCGTCCGAACGGCACGGATGGCAACTTGCCCGGAAAGCGTCCGCGGTCCGTGGTCACGGCCGCTCGATCGACAAGAACAGATCGATCCCCAGCGGCTCGGCATCGATCTGGCAGGTCGGTTCGGCCAGCCCCGCACGCTGGGCCAGC
>Ga0101944_10006788_pt1 | contig 11920 bp, 8 predicted proteins | sample DewCreD2012metaG_FD_75245 | JGI IMG/M metagenome (GOLD analysis project Ga0101944, IMG submission 75245) | Hot spring sediment bacterial and archeal communities from British Columbia, Canada, to study Microbial Dark Matter (Phase II) - Dewar... ... | reverse complement strand
CCGGGCACATGAGTTCGTTTTCGGCTTCGCCAAACAGATCCGGTGCACCTGAACCAGCCACGACGGGCCTATCTTCCGGGGTGGCGCCAACCATGTCCCCTCCGCCCGATTCCGCCACGGCATTTCGATAGACAGGCGCAGCGCCCCTTGGCATGAACGTTTATCAGGAAAATAGTGGGCAGTCGGCAGTGTTTTTCGGCCGATTTTCATTCCCGGGGGCGGCGACCCTCGCCATGGTCATTTATCGTGAAAACATGTGACGGATGACCTGTAGGGTTAACCCTTCAGGAGGAATAATGAGCGCTGTCCCTATCCTTCATACGTCCTCCCGCCCTCACGCTCTCATGCCATTCCAGACACATATGCCATACGAATCCTTTTTCGAATAAGATCGACCGGTGATCGATGGGCTTGATAGCGAAAAGAATTCAATGAATCGATATTCAATTTATCCAGATTTCGGTTTATCCATATAAAACTCCATATAAATTAGCCCATACGAATTTTTCTTGACAGGATATCTGGGTTTGGTTTAAATGAATGAGTATTCATTCATATTCCCAGACCACTGGGTGTGTTGAAACAGGACGTCAATCATCTTCATGGAGGACTTTATGAGCAGGAAAATCCGAAAAGCTGCAGTCATCGGCTCAGGCGTCATGGGCGGCGGGATAGCCGCGCTTCTGGCCAGCGCCGGCATCAAAACCCTTCTTCTGGATATCGTTCCCTTCGACCTGAAGGAGGAAGAAAAGAACGATCCGGCAGCCCGAAACCGACTGGTCAAGAAAGGGTTGGATACCGTTCTCAAATCCAGACCCTCTTTGATCATGCACCCGAAAGACGCCGATCTGATCTCGATTGGAAACCTGGAAGACGATTTCCAGAAACTGTCGGACTGCGACTGGATCGTCGAAGTCGTCGTCGAGAACCTCAAGATCAAACAGCAGCTGTTCAAACGCATCGAACCGGTCCGAAAGCCCGGCAGCATCGTTTCCTCCAACACTTCGGGCATTCCGCTCAAGGCCATGAGTGAAGGATTGAGTCTCGAATTCCGTCAACACTTCCTCGGCACCCATTTCTTCAACCCTGTCCGCTACATGAAGCTTCTCGAAATCATTCCCGGTGAAGACACCCTTCCGGAAGTCCTCTCCTTTATGGCCGATCTGGGTGAGCGCATCCTCGGCAAAGGCATTGTCTGGGCGAAGGACACCCCCAATTTCGTTGGGAACCGAATCGGTGTTCAGGGAATCGTTAAGGCCATGCAGCTGATGCTGGAAGAAGGGCTTACCATTCCGGAGGTCGATGCCCTCTTCGGCCCGGCAATGGGACGACCCAAGACGGCCATGTTCAAAACATCCGATCTTGTCGGCCTCGACACCCTCTGGCACGTAGCGGCCAACACCTATGATCTCGTCACGAACGACGAATCCCGGGACAGCTTTGTCATGCCGGATTTCGTCAAGCAGATGATCGACAAAAAACTTCTGGGCAACAAGACCCAGGCCGGTTTCTACAAAACCGATCTCACGCCCGAATGGAAAAAGATTCGCAAGGTGATCGATCCTGCGACTCTCGAATACAAAGAATACGATACGGTCAATTTTCCATGCCTCGAAGCCGCCAAGGCAGCCAAGACCCTTCCCGAAAAAATCCGGGCCGTTGTCTACGGCGAAGACAAGGGGGCCAAATTTGCATGGAAAGCCGTCGCACACAATTTGATCTATGCCGCCAATCGGGTTCCTGAAATCTCGGATACCATCGTCGAAATCGACAATGCCATGAAATGGGGATTCAATTTCGCCATGGGTCCGTTTGAAACCTGGGATGCCATCGGGCTTGTTCAGTCGGTCGAGAAAATGAAGGCCGACGGTCTTGCCGTCCCGCAGAAGGTTCTCGACATGATCGCCTCGGGTGCGACCTCCTTCTATCGGATTCAGGACGGAAAGACCCAATACTACGATTTCGCAACCAAAAGCTATCGAGATGTCGTGGTCAGCAAGAACATCATCTCGCTTGCAGCCCTGAAATCCAACAACAAGACCGTGAAGACCTGCAAGTCGGCATCTCTCGTCGATTTGGGGGACGGTGTCTTCTGCTGTGAATTCCACACCAAGATGAACGCCATCAACGGTGAAATCGTCGACTTCATGGCCGAATGCTTCGATTACGTCGATGCCAACGGCTGCGGTGTCGTCCTGGGAAATCAGGCCGGCGGCATGCCCGGCGCCTTCTCGGCCGGCGGCGACCTCGCCTTCATGGCCGGACTTGCAAAGGAAGGGAAATATGCGGAAATCGATGCCTTCCTGGCTCGGGCGCATGCCGGCATGATGAAGGGCCGATATGCCAGCTTTCCGGTGGTTGCAGCCCCCTATGGCATGACCCTGGGTGGAGGATGTGAAGTCTGCCTCAGCGCCGATCGGATCGTTGCCCACGCCGAACTGTACATGGGTCTGGTCGAAATCGGGGTCGGGCTGCTTCCCGGCGGCGGCGGTTGCCTCAATCTCTGGCGGAAGATGACCGAAAACATCCCGGCGGCAGTCACCGATGTCGATCTGGCCAAATTCTTCATACCGACTTTCATGGCCATCGCCATGGCCAAAGTGTCTACGTCCGCTGCCGAAGCCCGAGCCAACGGCTTCCTCGGACCGAAGGACAGGATCGTCTTCAACCGGGATTACCTCATCGGCGAGGCCAAGAAGGAAGTCCTCAAGATGGTCGATGAAGGATACGCCCCGCCCGTCAAGCGAAAGATCCGGGTCTTCGGCGAAGCCGCCCAAGGCATGATCAACGGGGAACTCTTCAACATGCTGAGCGCCAAGTTCGTCTCCGAATACGACGCTTTTCTGGCCAAACGCATCGCCTACGTCATCAGCGGCGGGGATGTGCGCACCAACAGCGAAGTCGACGAAGAAGTCATCCTCAAGCTGGAACGGGAAGCGTTCGTCGATTTCTGGAAGCAGGAAAAAACCGTGGCCCGCGTCGAGCACATGCTCAAAACCGGCAAACCCCTCAGAAATTAATCCAAGAAATCCTGAAGGAGGAATTCTGTCATGAGAGATGCATATATCGTCACATCGGTCAGAACCCCGGGCTGCCGCAGGGCCAAGGGGGCTTTCAAAGACACCCGTCCGGAAGATCTGCTGTCGTTCATCCTGAGCGCAGCCGTTGAAAAAACCCCAAACCTCGACAAAAAAATGGTCGATGACGTCATGGTCGGCTGCTCCTTTCCCGAAGCCGAACAGGGACTGAATATTGGCCGGATCGCCACCCGCATGGCGGGGTTTCCAGTAGAAGTCTCGGGCGCTACGGTCAACCGGTTCTGCTCATCGGGGTTGGAAGCCATCGCCCTGGCAAGCCTTCGGGTCATGAGCGGCTGGTCCGACATCGTGATCGGCGCAGGTGTGGAATCCATGACCTACGTCCCTATGGGAGGCAATCTGCCCCGCCCTCATCCCGAATACACGAAGCTGCATGCCGACATGTACACATCGATGGGCATCACGGCCGAAAATGTGGCCAACCGCTACAAGATCAGCCGGGAAAAGCAGGACGAGTTCGCTTACCATTCCCATCGCAAGGCCGCCGAAGCCAAGGAAAAGGGACTCTTCACCGAAATCGTTCCGACTCCTGCAGTGAAATTCGTTATGGGGCCAAACGGAACGTACCAGAAAACGACCTTCATTCAATCCTTCGACGACGGCATTCGTGCCGACACGACAATCGAAGGCCTGGCAAAGCTTCGCCCGGTCTTTGCCCTGAACGGAACCGTCACTGCCGGAAATTCCTCTCAGACGACGGACGGTGCGGCCGCCACCCTGATCATGAGCGAAAACATGGTCCGGGAACTGGGGCTTACCCCGATCGCGAAACTCGTCTGCTATACCACGGTGGGATGTGAACCCGATGAAATGGGCGTCGGCCCGAGATATGCCATTCCGAAGCTGTTGAAGAAGGCCGGAATGGAGATCAAGGATATTGGCATTTATGAAATCAACGAGGCGTTCGCATCGCAGGCCATTTACTGCATCGAAGAGCTCGGAATCGATTTCGCAAAGGTCAACATCAACGGCGGCGCCATCGCCCTCGGTCATCCTCTGGGATGCACCGGTGCCAAGCTCTGTGCCACCCTGCTTGCCAACATGCAACGGACCGGCGCCAAATACGGCATCGAATCCATGTGTATCGGCGGCGGCATGGGAGCAGCCGCCCTGTTCGAACTGATCGACACCTGGAAGTAACCCTCTCCTGATCTGACTGTCGGCGATCCGGAGGCTCATCCTCCGGATCGCCCTTTTCCTACCCATCGTTTCGGATCTCTCCTCTCTGTTACCTTTTTCACCCTCGTGCATCCCCAAATCCTTGAGCGTTTCGTTTTCGTCGATTGATATCCAACGACAGTCAGGGTATGATAAAGCATTGGGGGCAGCGCCTGTGGGCATGAGATCCGTATCGTTGCTCATGGCTTCCTCCCCCCGCCTGGAAATCAAATTTGGTCAAAAATCAATTCCCGACTGTTCCCCATTTTTATGAAAATGGATATTTCACCAGGATGGAGACGCATCATGAAACCACGGTTTACGAAACAGGAATCTCGAATCTTAATCCCCGTATTCACCCTCTGGATCGTTGTTTCGGCCGTTGGCTTGATTCAAACGGATCCTCCTGCCATTGCAGCCGATGCGCATATGATCCTTCAGCCGATCGAGATCCCTACCGAAAAGCTTCTGCCAGGCCTCGATGTACGCATCATCGAAAAGTTCTTCCGCAATATCAACGAAATGCCGGAAGAGGCCGCTTTTTCGAAGGCGAGACCCATCCGAAAATTGGCCTATCGTTACGAAGGGGGCACGACCATGTTCGACACCGATCGGTCGCTGGCCATTGGAATGAGCATTCGCGGATATCTCCACATTGAAGAACCCGGTAGCTACGAATTTCAGGCACGCTCGAACGACGGCATTCGTGTGAAGATTGCCGACAAGGTGATCATCGAAGATCCCGATGTGCATTCCGACCGACTTTCTTCGATTGCACGCTGTGATATTCCAAAAGCCGGATACCTCCCGATGCATCTTCTTTATTTTCAACGCAAGGGGGCAGCATGTCTGGAACTGTACTGGAAGCGACCGAAGGCCGCTGCCTTCGAAATCGTTCCGGAGACAGCCTTCTGGAGGGGGAAAGAACCGTGAGGACCTCTTCGGAAGAGGGGATTATCCGGTTCCGGTCACATCTGAACCGAATACCGCTTCAGCCATCTCTTGCCATCGCAGAACTGATGGCCTGGCGGGACATGCTCTATCGGCTTCATCTCGTGGGACAGGATGCCTTCCGATATTCAGGGCTCGGTTTCGGCAACCTCAGTATCCGAGCAAGGCAGTATCCGGCAGGTTTCGTCGTGACAGGTTCCCAAACCGGACATCTCGATCATCTGGACTGCTGTCATTTCTGCCTCATCACCGCCTGGACCCTCGTTCCACCGGAGCTGTGGGCCGATGGAACAATCCAGCCTTCCAGTGAATCCCTGACCCATGCAGCCGTTTATGGTTGTTCTGACCATGCAGGAGCCGTCATCCACGTACATTGCCCCGAGTTGTGGCATCTGCAGAGAGCCGTCGATCTTCCCGTCACCGATCCAAAAGCCGGATGCGGGACCGTCGATCTGGCCCTCGAGGTCAAACGGATGATGGCCGATCTCGGCAACCCGGAAACCGGCGTCTGGATTTTGGGGGGACACGAAGACGGCATCCTCGCTTTCGGTCCCGACATCACCACGGCCGGGCTATCGCTCCTGCACTGGGTTGCCGTTGGATGTATCCGAGAACACCAACAACGCTTGACATGTGGTACTGCCTGACGGCACATCCCCAATGACGAAAGATCTGGAAATTCGAATGATCGATCATCTGAAACTGAGCCCGCAAGCCCTTCGACGGACCTGCACCCTTTGTGATCTTCCGTTTGACGATACGACCCAAATCCAACCTCTTGACGAAGTCATCGGTCAGAAGCGCGCCGTTCAAGCCTTGGACTTCGGCCTGAACATGATGAGCGCAGGCTATAACATCTTTGTAACGGGAATCGACGGTACCGGAAAATCATCGATCGTCCGGGACATCGTCGAGCGGCACGCCGCGAATCTGCCTGTACCCGATGACTGGTGTCTGGTGCACAATTTCAAGGATGAATCCAGCCCGAAGGTATTGGGGCTGCCGCCTGGACAGGCTCCGGCCTTTGCAAAAGCCATGAGCAAATTAATGGACGACATCCGGATCGAGCTTCCAAAGGTTCTGGAAAGTGCAGCCTTTCAGGAACAATATCGGCGGATTCAGCGGGAGTATGGTGAGAAACAGCGCAAGCTCTTCGAAGAACTCGAGGGGGTCGCCCGAGCGAAACACCTTCGGATCGCCAGCGATGACGACGGCTACCACGCCGTTCCCGTCGAAAACGATACGGAGCTCACGGCCGAAGCCTTTCAAAAGCTTCCCCCCGAAAAGCAATCCGAAATCGAGCGAAACCTCATGGACGTGCAGCAGCACCTTGAGACCACTCTTCGTGAAATTCAGAAAATCAACGATGTGATCAACGAACATGTCGAGGAAATCACCCGGGAAATGGCCCAGATGGTCATCACCGAGCGCATGCGCGGTTTACGGGAACGTCATATAGACCACGAAGGTGTTCGGGGATATCTGGATGAAGTTCAGGAGGACATCCTCGATCACATCGACCGGTTCGTTTCTCCGGAAGACCATCCGGATGAACCCGAGGAAGAGGACACCATCGAGGACGGGATCGAAACCTTTCTGCGACGGTACAAGGTCAATGTGCTCGTCGATCATTCCGAACAGAAGGGGGCTCCGGTCATTTTCGAAACCAATCCGACCTACCCCAACGTGATCGGCAGAATCGAAAAGCGCTCTCAGATGGGTATATTAACGACGGATTTCCTGATGGTTCAGGCCGGTTCGATGCTCAAGGCAAACGGCGGTTTTCTCATCATGGAAATCGATCCTCTGATGCAGAATCCTTTCATCTGGGATGCCCTAAAGCGCTCTCTGCAGAACCGCTCCCTGGTCATCGAGGAAATGTCGACGGATTTGGGATACGCAACGGCAACCTGGAGACCCCAGGAAATCCCGCTCAATATTAAGGTCATCCTGCTCGGAGAATACGAGCTCTTCGAATGGTTGCAGAACGAGGACTCCAAATTCAACCGTATTTTTCGGGTTCGGGCGGACTTCGATTACGAAGTAAGCTGCTCCCGGGAAACCGAAGAACGGTATGCCCGATTCGTGGCCCTGGTTTGCAAGCGGGAAGGCCTGCTGCCGTTCACGAGGGATGCTGTCGCTGCAGTCATCGAATACGGTCACCGCCTGGTCGAAGATCAACAGAAACTCTCTCTGCGTTTCGGACCCATCGTCGGGCTTCTCAAGGAAGCCGAATACCTGGCTCGGAAAGCCGGAAAATCCGCGGTCGATGCGTCTTTCATCGAATGGGCCACCGATGCCTATCGGTTTCGATACAACCTGTACGAGGAAAAAATCCACGAATCCTATGTCGACGGCACCATCCTCATCGATGTCACATCGCATGTGATCGGTCAAGTCAACGGCCTTACCGTTTATCAAATCGGTGAAATCAGTTTCGGAAGGCCTTGCCGCATCACGGCGGAAAGCTTCGTCGGAAAGCCTGGAATCGTCAACATCGAACGGGAAGTCGAACTGAGCGGTTCCTCTCATGACAAGGGCGTGATGATTCTCTCGGGATACTTGGGAAGAACCTTCGCCAAGAAATATCCCATCGGCGTGTCGATCAGCATCACCTTTGAGCAGAACTACGGTGAAATCGACGGTGACAGTGCATCGCTTGCAGAGTTGCTTGCCGCCATTTCCACGATCGGCAATGTGCCGATCGATCAGGGAATTGCCGTAACGGGATCGGTGAATCAGAAAGGAGAAGTCCAGGCAATCGGCGGGATCAACGAGAAAATCGAAGGGTTTTACGATGTCTGTCTGGCAAAGGGGCTGACGGGCCGACAAGGGGTGATCCTCCCGAAAGCAAATGTCCGTCACCTGATGCTGCGTAAGGATGTGGTTGCTGCCGCCGAACAAAAAGCCTTTCATCTGTACGCCGTTTCGGATGTTCGAGAGGCCGTCGAAATTTTGACCGGGATTCCGGCTGGAGAAATGAATACGAACGGAAATTATCCGAAGGAAACCGTTTTCGGTAAAGTTCAGGAGGCACTGTGTCACTCCTGGACACATCAAAGAGAATGGCTACGTCAGGGAACCGGGTTGTATGCGCCGATTTTGGATTCCCAGTGATCGGATTCAAGAAACAAACCCCGTTCTGGACGGCGAAGAGGCATTCCATCTCATCCGGGTGCTGCGCGCCAGAAGCGGCCAGACCATTCTGCTGATGGACGGCAGAGGTAGCGTAGCCGAAGCCTGTATTCAATCGATCCTTCGGGACAGAGTGGCGCTTACCGTCATGAACAGAACCCATGTTCCCGAAACTCGGCCGTTTCGCATCGTTGTGGCTCAAGCCCTACTCAAGGACGCCTACATGGAGGATCTGATCCGAAGGTGGGTCGAACTTGGGGCAGATGAATGCTTCGCATTCGTATCGGAACGATCCGTCCCCATCCTGGAGGATGATCGCGGCCGAAAACGAAAGCAACGGTGGAATACCCTCGCCAGAGAGGCTATGAAACAATCGGGGAACCCGTATCTCCCCACCCTACACGAACCCATCGACATGCATCAGATGATGGATGCTCTCCGGCATTGCCCCGTCAAACTGCTTTTCTGGGAAAACGAAAGCCGAATGCTTAGCCGTGAGATCTTCAGCTTACCGGATCGCATGGAAGGCCGGATCGACATCGGCGTGGTTTTCGGGCCGGAAGGCGGCATTTCGGAAAGCGAAGTAGCGACATTCCAACAGCATGGATTTCAAACAGTTTCATTGGGACCTCGGATTCTTCGGGCTGTTACGGCAGGGATCGTAGGCGTTGGTTTGGTCGGCTTTTTGGCGGAAGAAGCCCTGTCACCTGCCAACTTCCCTCCTCCAGGTTGCTCCGTACAGACTTGAAACGAAATAGACGACTTCTTTTGCAGCGAGCTTTGATGGTTTTTCAATCCACATTAGGCCACTAACACCCCTGGTGGTTTTGAAATTCCACTTGACTTTCCTTTGGTTTTTTCTTAAATATTCTATCGTTTTTTGGGGTCAAGCCGAGGTAGCTCAGTCGGTAGAGCAGGGGACTGAAAATCCCCGTGTGGGCAGTTCGATTCTGTCCCTCGGCACCAATAATATCAAGGGGTTAAGCTAAAACAGCTTAACCCCTTTTTCGTTCAAAGTCGATTCTGCCCCACATTTTCACCTCACGGACAGCGATTTTTGAATTTCGGGTATGGTCCCCAAGGTATTTAGTCCCTCGGCACCCTCAACCCGAAATGCTGGACAAGCTCCCGTAAACGAAAAAGCCGCATCCCGTTTCCAGGATACGGCTTCATATCGACCCGCCGCCCATCTTCAGCCACGAAGAGCGATGAAACGCCAAGTGTTCGCCCTTGGTAATGTCTCAACCCCATGGCCCATGTGCTGATGGAAGAGTAACTGAAGCAGCCAGGAAAGCCTCCTCAAAAGACTTGTTTATCAAACGGTTCAGGTCACATTGACAATCGCAAAAAAGCCTACCCGCAGGCAACGAACTGCCCCTTATCAAGGTTTTGGTTCAGGCACCAAATAGGCATATTCATAAGGCAACCCGATGACCGATTATGTTTCAACCTGAATCGTGTGTTGTCATTCTCGTTGACAGGCCTTCACCACCCCATGATTTGCTCTACGGTGTATTGGCAGATATCCGGAAATGTCGATTCAGGCAGCCCGGTTTCTGTTGCTGCCTGCCGCCGTGCCAACGGATAGGATTTCTGAAGAAACGTTATCAATTCATGTTTTAGACTGGGATTGTCGAGCAAGAGAATTTCAAGTTCCGTTCGTTGTGTGGCAATGGTTTTTAAGCAGCTTTTACCTCGTCGTTCGACTTGAAAATCCCATTTTAGCAAGTGTATCAACAGAACTGTCAGCCTGCTCAAAAGCTCCTTTTTTTGGCTTTTGCCCATCGATTCCACTTCCTCGATCAAGTTCTTGATGTCTACCTGTGACAGCGCCCCGGTCCTCAACAGGTTTGCCTGTTCGATGGTCCATTGATAGAAATCCTGTTCGTATAGATTGTTCATGGCGCTCGTCCTGTTCACCCGGATCGCTCCATCGGAAGCAACTGGTTAATATTGCTGAAAGCTTCCATTTTTGCCATCTCGCGATTCCTGTTGTGAAGAGTGGCTTCAGGCAATTTCAGCCTAATCCCGCTCCTGGTCTCATCCGATCCCGGCTTACAGCATCGAAAGGATGCGATCCTTTCGAGACGGATCCAATCCCAGGATGGTTCGGGCTTCATCGGGTGTGGCGATCGATCGGCCGACCTGATGGGCGATAGCTGCAACGATCTCTACAAGCCTCATATTTGAGGCCTTTTCCCCATTCGGCAGATAGAGGTTGTCTTCAAGGCCTACCCGAACATGTCCTTCCATGGCGATAGCCATCGCTGCAATCGGTATTTGGGTTTTTCCGATTCCGGTTGCGGTCCAGGTCGAACCCTGCGGAATGCTGTCGACGAGAAACGCGAGGTTTCTGCCCTTGGCCGGCATGGCTCCCGGTGCACCCATGACGAAATTGAAATGATGGGGCGGCTTCAACAGCCCCTTTTTTTCGAGAAAAAGAGCGTTGGCGATCATACCGGTTTCGAAAATCTCCAGTTCGGGTTTGACCCCTGTCTCGTGATAAACGGAGGCCAAGAATTCCAGAAACTGTGGAGAATTTTCGTACACCATTCCAGGCAGGTTATTGCTTCCTGTCGTGAAGGACCCCATTTCCGGAAGCAGGCGTACCGGGTTGGCGCGTTCTTCCCATTCCTTACCGGCTCTTCCACCTGTGGACAATTGAACGATGACATCGGGGGCCTTCTTCTTGATTGCAGCAACGATCCGCTGAAAGGCCTCTTTCTTCAAGGTGGGTTGCCCCGATTCATTACGAGCATGAACGTGAAACACCGCAGCGCCCAAATCGGCGCATCGAGCCACATCGGATGCGATTTCCTCCGGTGTCACGGGAAGATTGGGGTTCATCTGCTTGGTGGGTACATTTCCCGTCAAGGCCACGGTAATAATGAGCTTTTGCAAAACAAATCCTCCGAATCGTGAATGATGATGAGGGATTTCCCTGTGTTACGCAGTGATCGTGTCTGATCTTCCCCCTTTACACAAGGAGGGCGGAGACTGCCGATGCCGCATTTTCATCCCTGGGGTTCGCGAGCCGCGCTATGACTCGTTCAACGAAAATTCCCGGGTGTTTGCTCAGGCATTGGATGACGATTCTTAAAATCCTATCGTTGAACCTCATCCAAGTCAATGACAGGGTCAACAAATGGCAATGTTCTGAGATTGGGCTAAGTGTCGACTACTGTTTGCGCCGTCCCTGGTTGCTTTTGTCCATCTTCACCGATGAGGGCTTTCAACTTCTCGGCCGCGTTTCGGGTCATTCCAGGAAGGGCAGCGATCTGTTCAGGTGGGGTGTTTCGAATCGTTTCGATGTCGCCGAATTGTTCCAGAAGCATCTTTTTTCGTTTTGGACCGATTCCCGGTATGGTATCCAGCAGGGAACGCAGATGGGAAGAGCGGTTTCGGTTGCGGTGAAACGACACGGCGGTTCGATGGGCTTCGTCTCGAAGCCGCTGAAACAGCAGCAGGATGTCCTTATCCCTGCTCAAATCGATTGGATCGGGTTGATCCGGGAGAAACACACGGTCGTCCTTCACTCGATCATCCCCTTTGGCAATGGCTGCAAGAGCGATGGTTTC
>Ga0101944_10006787_pt1 | contig 11921 bp, 9 predicted proteins | sample DewCreD2012metaG_FD_75245 | JGI IMG/M metagenome (GOLD analysis project Ga0101944, IMG submission 75245) | Hot spring sediment bacterial and archeal communities from British Columbia, Canada, to study Microbial Dark Matter (Phase II) - Dewar... ... | reverse complement strand
CAGTTGCGTGCCATTTTTAACGCCCCGGACAAGACCGAGGCCGAACGATTGCTGAAACAGACCTTGGAAGCCTGGCGCAAGGATTACCCCAAGCTTGCGCATTGGGCTGAGCAGGCCGTACCAGAGAGCCTTACGGTGTTTGACTTTCCTTCGACCCACCGGGTGCGGCTTCGTACCACCAATTGCCTGGAACGTATTAACCGGGAGTTGCGACGTCGTACCCGAGTGGTAAGCATATTCCCCAACCCTGAATCTTGTCTGCGCTTGATCTCGGAGCTGCTTGTAGAGCTTGACGACGAGTGGATGACTGGTAAAGTCTATCTCAACCTCAACCCGTAACCCAGACGTCATGAACGCCATGGAAATTTACAGAAAAGGTGTTGCATAATCAAAATCCTATGCCGCTACTGACAACCATCTCCATGCATCATTGATCGAAACATATCAATGGACACAATGTGGATTGGTGGATAATGAACCTGCCTGAGAACACTGAAATGCCTGTCATTTGTAACCAGCAGATCGGCATTCCCAGCAACATATGCATCCACAAACTTATTGTCATCCGGATCGTCTTCGATGAGCAGCCAATGAAAATATACGTGCTGATGAACTACATTGGGCAACAAAAGCAGTGCCCGAATTACATTTTCAGCAACAGACGGACTGTAGCGCCTTTTCAGAATTTCTTCATACTCAAGCAAAATTTCAGTGGTTATCAGCAGATCAAAAGAACCGGAAAGCAATTTCTGAAAAATCCAATGATATTTCGATCGTGAAGGAATCGAGACAAGCAGCACATTGGTATCGAGTACAATTTTGACCTTACTCATGATTTCCCAGCCATTGGTCCATCACATCATCACTGAGATTTTTTTTATCCCAGCATATATCGGCCTCCTCTATTGCCTTTTGGGCAAAATAACGTCCCACGATCTTTTTGATTTCCATAAGATCGCTTTCCTGAACATTCGTTGAATAGAGCTTCAACAATTCCATCTGAAGATTGCTCAGGCGTGGTGAATGTGTGGTGAAATTTTCCATAAATATCCACTCCTTCGTCTTGCGGACCAAACGATGGTCTTGTGCCTGTCATGGAGTTGCAACGGGCCGCGGCACCATGATCCGCCAGCCTGCCATCTGTAGAAGATAAATCATCTCTTCACGGAAATCCCATATTTTTTCATCCGACGCCAGAGGGTCGATCGGTTGATTCCCAGAGCCGCCGCACTTCGACCGATGTGCCATCGGTTCCGCCGAAGGGCTTCGATCGTTTCGTCTCTGCAGCCATCAAGGGCTCCCGGAATTTCGGGAACATCGGCATCGCTTCGAACAAAGGCTTCGTTCTTACGGATCACTTTGAGATAATCCGGGAGATCTTCCGGAAAAATCGTCTCCGCTTCACTCAGGATGACGGCATGCTCCAAAATGTTTTCCAGTTCCCGAACGTTTCCTGGATAGGAGTAGTTCAGCAGTATGTCCATCGCTCGGGAGGAAATGGATTTGTCCGGTTTCTGATGCTGTGCGCAGAGTTTTTTGAGCACACGCTGGATGAGCAGGGGTAAATCCGAGGGTCTCGAGCGAAGCGGCGGCATTTCGATCCGAAGCACGTTTAGCCGGTAGAACAGATCTTCCCGAAACAGCCCCCTCCGCACCATGTCCGCAAGATCGCGGTTCGTCGCCGATAGGATCCGCACATCCACCCGAACCGGACTGCGGGAACCCAGCGGATAGAAATCCTGATCTTCCAGTACCCGCAGCAGCTTGGCCTGAAGCGACAGGGGCAGATCACCGACCTCGTCCAGAAACAAGGTCCCACCGTCCGCGTCCTGAAAGCGCCCCGGCTTCGATCGATCCGCTCCCGTAAACGCCCCGCGCTCGTAACCGAACATTTCGGATTCGAGCAGGGTATCGGGCATGGCGGCGCAGTTGACCTTGATGAAGGGCCGCTCCGCCCTGCGGCTTGCACCATGAATGATTTTGGCCAGCAGATCCTTTCCGGTTCCGGTTTCTCCGGAAATCAGCACGGTCGCATCGCTGGCGGCCACCACCCGGGCCAGATGAAACACCCTCTGCATGACGGCGTCCTTCCCGATCATGTCATGAAAGCTGTAGCTGTCCTTGACCGCATTGCGAAGGGCTTCGAGGACCGAAAGATCGTCGAATGTCGCAAGCCCTCCGATGATGGCGCCTTTTTCGTTGCGTAGGGCCATGTAGGTGGCACGGATGGGGATCCGCTCTCCAGTGGCGATACGCATCCGGCCTCTTGGGTTGGAAAGGGTTTCTCCCTTGGATATGGCCTGCTGCAGCAGCTGAAAGTCCCCTGCCTTCGATTTCGGCTCCAACAGCTTCGAGCAGGGAATGCCCAGCATCTCTTCCCGACGGTATCCGGTGATCTTCTCGGCCCGGGGGTTGATGAAGGTGACATGACCGCCGCGATTCACGGTGAAAATGCCGATATCGAGATTTTCGAGGATCATCTTGAGGCTTCTTTCCTCGTGATGCACCCGATTGATCAGATCGGAAATGGGGGATTGGTCTTGGAGAATCGTCAGACATCCCATCAACCGGCCCTTTTGATCCTGAATCGGCATGGCAAGCCGGGTGACGAGCCGATGCCCCGTCGGCGTCGATGAGGAAGCCGTATCCTCTTCGGCAGTCATCACCTCCCATGCGTTTCCTTTCTTGAATATGCAGGGGACCATGCAGGGAATGCCAACGAAGATCTCCCGGCAGTCTCTTCCGAGAAATTCGTTCTCCCGAAATCCCATCAGCGTCTGGGCCACACAGTTCATGGCGGAAATTCTACGCTGAATGTCCACCGTAAAGGCCCCGATACTGAGCTCGTCGAGAACCTGCAGCAGGGTATCCGTGGAAACCTTGCCGGTGCCGATCGTCAGGGTCATTTCGCTCATGTTCCGCCTCTGCTGTCGCGATGGATGATCCAAGAGACCTGGACGTGGACCCGATCCGTCAGGAACTTCAGCAGCGAGAACCGTCCGTCCGGACCTGGGCGCTGTCATCGACCGGAAGCTTCAGGGTGAAGGTCGTCCCCACCCCCGGGGTGCTCCAAACGTCGATCGTTCCACCATGCCGATCGACGATGCCGTAAACGGTCGAAAGCCCCAGCCCTACGCCATAGCCTTCCGCCTTGGTGGAAAAAAACGGCTCGAAAATGTGGGGCAGCACATCCGGCGCAATGCCCGTTCCCGTATCCGTGACGGCAAGGGTCACCGCCTTTTCGTTGTCCGCCGCTGCGGCTTCGATCCGCAGTTTGCCGCCATCCGGCATGGCGTCGACGGCATTGAAGATCAAATTGATCAGGGCCTGCTGCAACTGGTTCATGTCCCCGCGGATCTTGGGCAGACCTTCTGCTACCGTCACCGTCCATTGAATGCGGCTCAGCTCCAGCTTGTGCCCGCTCAGGAGCATGCAGCGATCGATCAGCTCCCGGATATCGACATCCGAGAAAACGGGCTCCGATTTTCTGGAAAACAAAAGCAGGTTCGAAACAATCTTCGAGCAGCGTTCCGTTTCCCGAAAGACGACATCGAGGTCTCTTCGAAATTTGTCGAGCAGCGCCTCGTCGATATGCGGCTTTTCGAGCCTTCGGATCATCAGACGGACATAGTTGAGGATGCCTGCCAGCGGATTGTTGATTTCGTGAATGATGCTTGCAGCCAGTCTTCCGAGAGACATCATCTTGTCCTGATGCAGGATGTGGCTCTGATCGGCAAGCTCCTGCTCGAGACGCCGGATGTAGCGCAGATCCCGGAAATAGCAGACGATGCCCGCCCCTTCCGACGGGATCTCCGACATCACTACGGCGGATGCCTGAACGGGAACCGGTTTGCCTGCGGCATCGATCAGTTGGGTCTCGTATAGGGCCAGGACGTTGGCCCCCCCGAAGCGCTCGCTTCGGAGGTCTTGTAGAAAGCGCTCGTACACATCCGAGGCAAAGAGAGCCTTCAAAAGGGTTTTCCCGACGACTGCCGAGCGGTTCATCGAAAGCAGCTTCTCCATTGCCCGGTTGAAGATGCGGATGCATCCGTCGGTTCCGGCGCCCACGATGCCGTCCATGGCGCTTTCGATGAGGTTCTTTTGAAAAGCGAGGTTGGAAAGGAGTTCTTGAGAGGTTCGGGCGTTTTCGTGTTCGAGAAGGGACGTATAGTCCCGAAGCTGCTTTCGGCTCGTGTAGCGGTTTCTGGCCCGTTGGAGGGCCATGGCAAGGGCGTCCTGACCGATGGGTTTGGTGATGAAATCCGAGGCGTCGTTCTGCAGGGCGCGGATGGCCGTTTCGATCTCCCCGAAAGCGGTGGCCACGATGACCTCGATGTCGGGGGTTTCGGCTTTAAGACAGCGAAGCACCTCGATGCCGTCCATGACCGGCATGCGGATATCGGTCAACACGATCTGGGGACGATGTTCCCGACACAGATGCACGCCCGCCTCCCCGTCGGATGCGCTGAACACCCGATAGCCTTCGTCTTCGAGGCTCATCGAGATCACCTCCCGAATGTCGGGTTCGTCATCCATCACGACGATCGTCCAACCGGTGCCTTCTTTCATAAACGCCTCCACAAGACGCTTGGAAGAACGTGGGACGAGGACAGGGGCCGGAAGTCAGAAGTCAAAAGTACGAAGGAAGACTACGGACGTTGAAGCAGTACATCGACCATCTCTGCGAATCCGTAACCGCCTTCGGCGGCTGTAATCCAGGCCGGCTCCGCTTCCATCTTTCCCGAAAAGCGAGCGACATTGGCCACACCGACAGCATGCGGAAAAAACCCGAACATGGGCGCGTCGTTCGGAGAATCCCCGCAATAGAGAATGGTTTCTTTGGAGGCTTCCATGTCCACCTCGAACATCTCCCGAAAGAATCGGGAGGCCATCGTCCGTTTGTCGTAGTTTCCGAACCAGCCGTTGACATGAATCGAGCTGATTTTGGCGACTGCACCGGCAGCTTCGAAGATAGACACGATCGTTTCCACACGTTCCATGGACAGAGGGGGATCGATGTCTTCGGCAACATCGACGGCCAGATCCGCCACCCGAAAGGCCTGATCTGCGGCAATGCGGGCACATGGAACCCGCCGCAGGATTTCCGTGGAAAGCGCTGCCAACCGCCTGCGATCCGCTTCCCGTTCCGCATCGCTCTTCCAGTAGCACCGGATCATTTTCCGACTGGATTCGTCATACCGATAATACAGGGCGCCGTTTTCACCGATCACGCCGTCGATGGGCCACATGCGGGCGATATGATCGCACCAGCCTGCAGGTCTTCCGGTGACTGGAACCACCAGAATGCCTGCGGCTTGCAGCCGCTCCATTGCCGAAAATACGCAGGACGGAAGCCTTCCCCTCCATGTCAGCGTATCGTCGATATCCGTCAAGACAGCCCGAATACGGGAACGGGCGCACTGTGGAAAACCGGTTATGGGTCGCATGAAAATTCCTTCAGTTCGCTGAGCGAAAAGGCCGAACCACAGCGATCGGTTCTGTCGCCTTGACCACCGGGTCGTCCACGCTTACTATCCAATATACGAGATACGGGGTTTGGATCAAACGAAAAAGGGAAGCAGGGAGACGATCTGAAACAACTATCGGAAAGGAGCGACATCATGATTCATGAGAAATTGGCCAAAGCGATGAACGAACAGATTCGGAACGAGCTCGAATCCGCATATCTCTATCTGTCCATGGCCGCCTGGTTCCATGCGAAAAGCCTGGACGGCATGGCGCACTGGATGCGGTGCCAGGCTCACGAGGAAATGATTCATGCCATGAAATTCTTCGACCACCTGAACGACAGAGGATATGCCGTCGTATTGCAGGACCTCAAGCAAATCAAGACCGAATGGCAGAACCCCATCGAAGTCTGGGAGGATACGTTGGTACATGAACGTTTCATCACCTCGAAAATCGATGACTTGACGACCATTGCACGCGAAGTGAGGGACTATGCGGTCGAACCTTTGCTGGCTTGGTTTTCCAAGGAACAGGTCGAGGAAGAGGCCACGGCCTCGCGAGTGCTCGAGCAAATGAAGATGGTGGGACAGGACCGATCGGCCCTGATCTTCGTCGATCGGGAATTGGGCACCCGGGTCTTTCCGCCAGGTTCACCCTTCAATCCGGCGGCGTACAACACGGCTGCTTGAATCCGTGCGAAACGCCTCCGAAAACCTCTTTAGGGGCGAATCACGATTCGCCCCAAAGAACCTTCAGGCACGATTTACAACCTCCAGTAACGGATGCCTTTGTCTGCGGCCTCGGCCGGATCGAAGGCGGCCTTGACATCGATGATGATGGGGGAGCCGTTTCGGCAGAGCGCCGCAATCCGCTCGATTCCCATTTCGAGATAGGCTCGATGCAGAACGGCCAAAACGACGGCATCGACGCCATCGAGTTGTTTCCAGTCCCGAACGAGATCGATGCCATAATATTTTCGGGCTTCTTCCGGATCGCCGAGCGGATCGTGCACCCGGACATCGACCCCGTAGTCCCGCAGCTCGTTGACGATATCCACGACTTTCGTATTGCGCAGGTCCGGGACGTTTTCCTTGAAGGTCAGTCCGAGAACCGCCACCTGGGCCCCCCGGACCTGCCTGGATGCGGCGATCATCATCTTGACGGTTTTCTCTGCGATGTACTTTCCCATGTTGTCGTTGATCCGCCTTCCGGCCAGGATCATTTCGGGATGGTATCCGAGGGCTTCCGCCTTGAAGGTCAGGTAATACGGATCCACGCCGATGCAGTGCCCACCGACAAGCCCCGGCCGAAAAGGCAGAAAATTCCACTTGGTCCCGGCAGCCTTGAGAACATCCATCGTGTCGATACCGATCCGGTCGAAGATCATGGCCAACTCGTTCATCAAGGCGATGTTGAGATCCCGCTGGGTGTTTTCGATGACCTTGGCTGCCTCGGCCACCTTGATCGACGGCGCGGCATGGATACCGGCAAGCGCCACCTTTCCGTAAACGGCGCAGAGCATGGCGCAGGTCTGCGGATCCGAACCGGAAACGACCTTGACGATCTTGTCCACGCTGTGAGCCCGATCTCCCGGGTTCATCCGCTCGGGCGAATACCCGAGGGTAAACCCCACCCCGAACCGCATGCCCGAATGCTTCTCCAGAATCGGCAGGCATACCTCTTCCGTGGCTCCCGGATAAACCGTGGATTCATACACCACGCAGCTTCCCTGCTGCAGATGCCTGCCGACGGTTTCGGAGGCTCCGATCAAGGGTCTGAAATCCGGTATCCGATAGGCGTCGATCGGTGTCGGAACGGCGACGATGACAAGTCTGCAAGCGGAGATGGCGGCCGGATCATCCGTGAAATGGATGGATGCAGCGCGAAGTTCTTCTGTCGTCACTTCGTTGGTACGATCGAGACCGTTTCGCAGCTCTTCGATGCGTCTCGATTTCAGGTCGTAGCCTGTGACATCGAAATGGCGAGACAGATGAACGGCCAGGGGAAGGCCGACATACCCCAAACCGATGACAGCGATTCGGTCTTTTCTTTCCAACAGGGTTTCAAACGTCACCATCGATAGCAATCTCCTCGTTCATTGCATGGGATGTATACAGCTGCAACTCGAGTCTCCTGCCGTCGGTCCGTATCTCAACGGCGCCGCAATCGGCGGTCGACAGCAGACGACAGCCGGCCTTTCGGTACCGCTCCAGCACATCGGGATGGGGAATGTACCGATGGTTGCCCGCCGAAAAAACGACGATATCGGGACGCACCACATCGATAAACGCCTGGGAACTGGATGTCTTGCTGCCATGATGCGGCGCTACGAGAACCGTACTCCTGAGACGCTCCCCCATCCGAGCCACAAGCCAGGATTCCGCCGGTTTTTCGATGTCCGCCGGAAACAGGAACCCTATTTCTCCCATTCGCAGGGAAAGTACAAGAGAAAAATTGTTGGTGTCCGGTACGCTTCTTGGCGGTTGCGGCGTTGAAAACCCCGGTTCCGGATGGAGACGATCGATCGTAATGCCCGCTTCGTTCACGACGGTAGGCACGGCTTCGCCTTCGATGAGCGGGATGTTTCTCCTGCGAACGATGTCCAGAAACCGTTCATAGGCCGGATCGGAGGACGGACGGCCGTTGGTCCAGAGCTCGCCGACGGAAAAATGGGAAAGAACATAGATCAGACCGTTCAGGTGATCGCTGTCGGGATGGGTGAGAACGACCCGATCGATCGAGAGAATTTTGCGGGCGCACAAGGCAGGAGCGACAATGTGCCTGCCGACGTCGAAGGCAGCGCTATCCGGAAGCCCGCCGCCGTCGATCAGCATCACCCGACCGCCGGGTTCTTCCACGAGAATGGATTGTCCCTGTCCGACATCGAGAACCGTTACCCGAAGATCGGCATGCAAGAACCGTTCGTTCAACCAGAAACCGGCGTCTGCAATACCGATGGCCACAACAAGCATCCAGGCCCACCCGAAGAAAACGCTCTTTCCACCCGCACCCCGAGCGCCTGGCAGAACGACGGCAAAAGGGACGCCCCCTCCCTGAACATCGCCGCGATTCGGATCCGCTTTCGGTCGGTTCGGCAAAGACCGAAGAAGAAGCGTTCGAACCGACAGCCACAGCAAGACCCCGAACCAGGCCAGCTCAAACACCGTCGGCCGAATCGTAACGATGGAAGCCCATGGAACTGCGGCAAACCAGCGCACGAGAAGCAGCACGACGTCCAGCAGGCGGCAGGCCGTCTCGAAGCACAGAGAAGCCCCCGGCAGATGCAGCACATGCAGCACAGCACCCATCAGCCCGACCGGAATGACCAGAAGGCTCATCATCGGAACCACGACGGCATTGGCCGCAAGACCCACGATGGACATCCGCTGAAAATAGAACATCACGAGGGGAAGCGTTCCGAGGGTTGCACATGCGGAAACGAAAACCGGCAACAGGAGCTTCTGCCGCCAACCGATCGGCTTGGACAGATACGGCATCAGAAGCTGCATTCCGGCGAGTATGGCCAGAACGGATGCGAAGGACAGTTGGAAAGATATGGAATACAGAGCCGGTGGATGAACGATCAGAATACCCCAGGCGGCCAGGGCCAGGGTATTGAACGGCTCGTGATCCCGCTCGACGAGCAGGGCGGCCAAAACGACCGATGCCATGAAAACGGCCCGCTGGGTGGAAGGGGACATTCCGGACAGAAGGCCGTAACCGAACACCGGAAGAAGGGTCATCAGGGCTGCGGTCTTTTTTCCCCAAGCCCGCAGAAGAAGCGGCTTGAAACATGCAGCGATGCGGTAGAACACGAAGAAGGCGCAGGCCGCCACGATCCCCACATGAAGGCCGGAGATGGCCAACAAGTGGCTCAGCCCCGTCGCAGAGAAGAGATCGTTCGTTTCAGGAGGAATGCCGCTTCGAGTGCCGATCAATACGGCCTTGAGGATCTGGCGCGCCGCATCCGATCCCTCCGTCCGCTCGATCGAAGCCGCAATGGCGTTGCGGTGGGTTTGCAGCATCCGGCGGAGCACCGACGGGCGCCGCTCCAGAAGAAAGATGGCTTCCGAACGAACGAAGGCCGTTCCGTCGATTCCGGAAAACCGCAGGTACCGCCGCACATCGAAGCCTCCCGGATTTCGATGCGTCCTCACCGGGTAGAGTTTGGCGCTGAAGCGGATTCGGTCGCCTTCCTGAAGGCTGCAGAAGCCCGCAACCGTCAGTCGGATGTTGCCTGAAACCGAATGATCGGCAACCCGCTCGACCCGAAGCCGAAATCGGGAACGATCTCCTGCCGGGGCTTCGGTTTCGGTGATCGTCCCAACGATAGGGGCCGGGGTTTCCAGAATGCGGTGCAGGAAATGATCGACCGGAAAGTGGGAGGTTGTCCAGGGATGAAGACTGAGGTATCCAAGCGCCGCAAAGAGCAGAAAAGGGGAAAAAAGGGCGGGCTTGGATACCCTCCAGACATGGAGCAGAACAGCGGCGGCAACGAAGGCTACGGCTGCAGCCTCGTAAACGTGGTCAGGGAAAATGTCGCAAACGGCCATCCCTGCAACGAAGCCGATGATGAGGGCCGCCATCGGTCTATCGTAGGGCTGAGACCGCAATGGAATCCGCAACCTTCCGTTCCCTGTCTCTCGACTTCCGCCTTCCGTCTCCTGCCCCCCGTCACCGATGGCCTGAACGAAGCTCTCGCCATTGAGAACGCCCGGACCGACGATCTCCGGCGGCTTCAGGCACGTTCCCGCTGCATCGAAACAAAGCCTGCCCTCCGGCTCGGCCCGTACAAAAAAACGAGGTTTCTGTTCAGGCCCCTCATCATCTTCTGAGTTCTGACATCTCAATGTTTGAAGCTGCGCTGCCCCGTAAAGACCATTGCCGCCCCATATTCGTTGCAGGCCTCGATGGACTGGTAATCGTTCTCCGAGCCTCCCGGCTGAATGACGGCCGTCACCCCCTCCCGAAGTCCGACATCGATGCCGTCCCGGAAAGGGAAAAAAGCGTCGCTCACCATGGCGGCTCCCCGAAGCCCTCCGTTTTCCGCCTGGACCCGGGCATCGATCTCCCGGCGTTTGTCCTCATCCTTCATATCGTTGTAGGAAATTCCCCAGGTCTCGAAACAATAGCGGTCCGCCAGTTTCCGGTAGGCCTTGTCCCGTGCAATTTCGGCCACCCCCACACGATCCTGCTCTCCGGTCCCGATGCCGACAGTCACCAGGTTTTTGACGTAAATGACGGAATTCGAGGTAATGCCGGATTCCACCAGCCACCCGAAGAGCATGTCTTCGATCTCGGCAGGTGTCGGCTGTCGTTCGACCCGATACAGCCGCCCCTTGTAGGTGCATTCTGCGGGCAAAAGCTTGTCGGGGCTTCTCGCCTCCGGAACGAAGGACCACTGGGCGACGATGCCGCCGTCGATGAGGCTTTTGAAATCGACGACCCGCTCGCCGACAAAGGACTGAAGCCGCTCGATGTTTTGGATGCGGATCACCCGAAGGTTCTTCTTCTTCCCGAAGATGTCCATCACCCCATCCTCGAATTCCGGGGCCACCACCACCTCGGCGTACTGCCGGGAGATGGCTTCGGCTGTCGCAAGATCAACGGCTCGATTCAGGGCGATGCAACCACCGAAGGCCGCAATGCGATCGGCCATGTTCGCTTTTTCGTAGGCCTCGAGCAGGCTGCCCGCCCGGGCGACCCCGCAGGGGTTGTTGTGCTTGACGATGACAACCGTCGGCCTGTCGGTGAAATAGCGCAGAATGTTGAGGGCGTTGTCTGCATCGGTGAGGTTGGTTTTCCCGGGATGTTTCCCGGATTGGAGAAGCTCCACGTCCGAGGCGAGGTACCGACCCGGCTGAAGCGTTCGGATGTCCCCCAGGACAAGGTTCCCGTTCACGAGGCGGTAGAGGGCGGCCTCCTGACCGGGATTTTCGCCATAGCGAAGGCCTTTGCGCTCCCCGCCGATGTCCCAGGTCACCTTCTCGTAAAAGAGGGTCTGCCGGTTCGTTCCGTCCACAAAGGAGATTTCCATGGCCGGCGGGAAATGATCGGTCACGATCGTTCGGTACATTTGTTTGAGATCATCAGCCATCGTCGTTCCTCCTGAAGGTTCCTCATTTAGTGGGCAGTGGGCAGTCGGCAGTATTTTCAGGCCTATTTTCATCTCCGGGGGTGGCGATCACCCATCGTCATGAGCATTTATCGTGAAAATGCTGCTGCCCCCGCGTGAGCCCCCCCGCTGGCGGAGCGGGCGCGACGGGCCTTTACATCAGCCACCCCCGGCGGTCCGGCTTCCGTTCGGCGGGAAGGGGTCTTGGCCTTTTTGCGCAACCGGAAACGCCTGTTTGAATGTGCCCAAGGCCTCGTTGGGCTGGACAAATGAGGTTCCTTCGGCATGAATCGGGTAAGGCTGCATGCCGATGACCAATAGCTACTCCCTAGCGGGG